>Ga0105044_10005762_pt1 | contig 17037 bp, 9 predicted proteins | sample MAT01_FD_78092 | JGI IMG/M metagenome (GOLD analysis project Ga0105044, IMG submission 78092) | Freshwater microbial communities from Lake Fryxell liftoff mats and glacier meltwater in Antarctica - MAT-01 | ecosystem: Environmental > Aquatic > Freshwater > Ice > Liftoff microbial mat | place...
ATGAAATTCGGGGAGGGTGTGTAACAACCCCGAATGGGGTTGAATGTGCGTTTAGAATATATTCAACCCCATTCGGGGTTGTTACCATTGCTTATATTCCCCCCGATTGCATCGGAGGCTATTAATGTTTACCCCTTTCAGGGTCTTAAGTCAACGACAATACCCTAGGCTGATTTGACAAAGTAGAACTAAGGGCAAAAACGGCAAATTTTATTGTTTTCAAAAAAGTCCGTTCTTCCAGCAACCTTTTTTCTGTATCGTTTGTCTATTAGCGTGAAAAAATTGGACTTAAAACACCCGAAATTCAAAAAAAACTTTACTTTCGTCCCGTCTTTCAAAAATGACCAGGCTATGAAACGATCACTTACTTTCAAATCATTACTAATCACCGCCTCATTATTAAGCGTTTTTGCGTTTGCTTTTGTAAACTTTCGTACCAATAAAACTTTGGCACAGCCTTTTTCAAAAATTGAAATGGCGCAAAATCAAGTCGAAGGCGAAGATGGAAGCGAAGCACGCGAAATCCCGGTTCCCGATGTTTCTGTTCTAGGAAGGGTTTGGGAAATTGCCCAACGCTTTCTGAACAAGGCAAATTGATTTTCGCAGCTAGGGTAAAAGCATTTGTTCGAGTAGCGTAGCGGCGTCTCGCTTTATAGAAAAAGGATTCCCCCACATTTTTGAGCCGCGTAGCGGCGGCACCGCGCCGCCGCTACGCGGCTTTTCGTTATTCATGGCATTGTCCAATAAAGCCTGTCTGCCGACAGGCAGGCGAAACGTCGCTACGCGGCTTGACGACTACATGGCAGCACTTTTAGCCCCAGATTCGCTTGAATCTGTTTCTCCCTTTTATCAAGGCTTGCTGTGCTACCTTTGCTAAAAATATAGTACATGCTAACGCAAGCCCTTTCGAGCATTACCTGGTTCCTTTTTTTTTATCTCTTTCGGCATCACGGCAATGTTTGGGTGGTACTCCTATTGTTCGCCTTTGCCTGTAACAAACGCCAAACCGAACTGCCGAAACCCTTAGACCTCGATCAGTATGCCTACTTCCCCTTGCAGATTGGCAAGTACGTTGAGTATCAGGTAGACAGCGTGGTGTACGACTTTGCTTTGGGCGGCGGTATCATCCAGAAATCTTCCCGAACATTTGCAAAAGAAATTGTTTCCGACACCGTACGCGGGAACTTGGGCGAATTACGATACGTCATCGAACGATACGAACGGGCGGATCCAGGTACTCCATGGATGTTCAAAAGTGCAAGTGCCACGAGTAGATCAGCAACTCAGGCAGTGCGAACAGATGACAACTGGAGATTTTTGAAATTAGTGTTTCCGCTGGATCGCCGGAGCGCCTGGGATGGCAACCTTTGGATTGACGAAAGCCGCGAAATAGAAATTGCAGGAGAACGAATGCGTCCGTTCAGCAATTGGGCTTATGAGGTGGATTCTATAGACGTGCAGGCATCGGTGGGTCAATTTTCATTCGATTCAACCCTGCTGGTCACGGAGGCCGACGACTCCAACGTCATAGAACGGCGGTATTCCAGGGTTCGTTATGCAAAGCACATTGGTATTGTTTGGCGGGAGCAATGGATTCTCGATTCGCAGTATTGCAACCAAACACCCCCGCCTGGCGACTGTGAAACCCGTCCATGGGAGCAGAAAGCCGAAAAGGGCTTTATCCTACGTCAAACAGTACTATCTTTTAATTGATACATGGCAGACATACAATACGTTATCATTGGACGCACGCGAAAAGCGCATAGCCTTACCGGGGAGTTGAAAGTTTTCATTGAAGCGCGGTATTTGGAAGATTTCATGAAAAACGAACGGATTTTCTTGGAAATTAAAGGGGTGAAAATACCCTATTTCATTGCCAGTGTGCGCGGAGGTGGAGATATGATCGTGAAACTCGAAGAGGTGGACAATAGAGATACGGCCACCCTGCTTCAATCTCGGGATGTACTGTTGCGCGAACAAGATATCCTGCCTGATCATGCCCGCGAATTTGAGGTGGAAGAAGACGATTCCCTGGAGTATGACCACCTCACTGGTTTTTTGTTGGTGGATGAAACACTCGGAGAAATTGGATTGATTGACGAAGTGCTGGAAATGCCCCAACAAGAAATGGCTTTTTTAAAATATCAAGGTCGGGAGGTGTTAGTTCCTTTAAATCAACAGTTTATCCGTTCGATTGACCAGCAAAACCGCCGTGTGTTGGTGGACTTGCCGGATGGACTTTTAGACTAATATATCAATGGTGGCCCTGTGTAACTTCCAATGAAGTGCAACCATGAGACAAGTGCCGCCGGGCTGCGAGTTGGGTTTGCAGGTCTGCAATTTCGGAATGAAGTGCAATCATGAGACAAGTGCCGCTCCCGGATGAGGGGGCGGCACTTTTTGTATCTGCGACGAAAGCTGCAGGCACAAAAAAAGCCCGTTCACCTTGGGGAGGGAACGGGCCAATAGGTGTTTTCTTCGATTCTAATCCGTTACACAGGGAGCCGTAATTACTACGGCAGTTAGTCAGTTGATGGATGGCCTCCAAAGGAAGGCTTTTTCAAAAGGTAATTTGAGGCTTGGTTTGATAGGGTCAAGGTTTAAATGAAGGTGAATGGATGACTAAGGGCCGCTCTCATGGTCGCCTTTTCTTGGTTTTTTCGGATGGAATTGTTTCACTTGGCTTTTTGAGGTTCGTTGGCTCTCCAATGGTTATTGGGTGTTTCAGGCGCTTTCAAATGGCTTTACAGAGTCCGCCTTCACTTGGTCAGGGTGGTTTCAAGGGCTTGGATAAACAGGGTGAAGGGTGAAATGCTCATCCGCGTAATTTCCTTTTAAAAGGCCTGTGCGAGCAGTTCTGCTTTGTCCATCCGATTTGTTAATTCGTTTTCGCAGTCTATAAGTTTGTTCAGGTTCAGGACTTCCAGGCTGGGGTACAGGTAAAAAATCGAATACCAGAACATGGTCGGTCATCGCGGGTTTCCAAAGGGCGTGCGCAAAGGTTCGTCCAGTGGGCACGAGTCGTTCTTGAAGCCAACCGATGTGTTTCCAAATGGTTTTGCCGTTGAGCCCTCGGTATCCAACTTCCAGGGAGAGGCTCGAAATCTCCTCCCATTTTGGGTCGTTTTGGCTGAGGTTGCAACTGACCTCTATGAGAATCGGCTCCATAGGCATTGATTTGAAGCGGGTTAAAAAATCGTTGAGGTTCATTAAGTGTTTGTTTGTCTGCCGAGGCCTTCCTGCCCGCCAAGGCTTGGCAAGCCGGGCCGTTGAAGGGTTTTTTCTATTTTGTAATTTCAATCAACCCGCCTACGTCAAGGCTTCGGCGGATTAACCTGGCCCCCGGCAGCGCTCCTGTGATTTCACCTTTTTCCTGCTCGGTCTTCTAGGGGGCGGAGCGCTGCTCGGGGCTGTTTGGGCAAACTTTGCCAGGCCGTTTTCATGTGGTCTTTCCCGGTTTCTCGATTCTGACAGTTTTCTCAAAAACGTTTCGGCTTTCCTTGTTCGCTTCTGATAGGTCAAAGGTGGGGGTGACTGAGGGGGGCAGCCAAACACAGAAATTGACATCACTTCCAATACTGGGATTTTTTTGAGATTTTTGTGTTTCCCTAAATGACTGAGCTGAACACAAGGCCTTGGTTTCCAATGCTTTTATATTCATATTCAGCCTTAGATGTACGCTAGTCCACTCCTTCGCACCCTCCAACTTCTTTCACAAGAAGAGCTTGACGCACTGCACCTCTTTGTGGCATCGCCAATTTTCAATGACACCAGGCCCGACGAAACCCTGGAGTTGTTTGAATTTTTGAAGAAGTTTTATCCACATTTTGAAAGCCCAGAACTTCACCGCGACAATGCGGGCAAGCGTTTTTTCCCAAAAGCAAGCAATCCGGTAGGCGCCTTGCAGCGCACCATGGCTCAGTTGATGCGTATTGTGCGCCACTTCGTTACTTTCCGTTATGCGGTGTTGCGCGATGCTGAAGAACCCAATGGTTCTGCACTACTCCATGAAGTGCAACAGAAACTCTCGCTCATGCGCTTCTACAGCGAACGGTTACGACAAGCCAACACGCTACCCCCTCCGCCCCAACCCGTCGAGGAGCAAGGGCGCAAAAGCCGCAAAGCAGAAAATTTCTTTGAAAATCTGAACAACCAAGCGCGAAAGGAATTGGACAACGGTCTGGATTTCAGCGACTTCGATGAGCACGAGTTTGCCGATTACCACCTGTTCAGGTTTATGGTTGAACAGGAAAAAGCCTTTTTTGAGGAACACAATAGCGAGCGTGATGGCGATAAAAACCTCTTGGCAGCCACGGAACAACTCGACACCTATTACCTGATGAGCAAACTCGATCAGATGTGCCGTTTGGTGCATTACCAGAGAATGTGGCGGCTATTTGAAGAAAACTCGCCGGAACTGGCTCGATTTCAGGTGAATCGGGATACAACGGTGCAAATCGCCAAGACGCTTCGGGCCAATGGTTTCTTCCAACAACCGGCGGTGGCCTTGCATTGCACCTTACTGGATTACCTCACACAAAGTGATCCTGTTGAAGCAGATCGGCTTTTAGAATCATTTGAAAAATTATTGGAGGATAACCCGCAGGCATTGCCCTCCCAGCGCGTACAAGCCATGCGTGTGATGGTGCGTGGCTTTTGGCCGGCCCGTTATCGCGAAACGAAAGACCCACGTTTTTTGGAAAAGATTTTTTCTTTGCAACTGCATCAATTGCAACAACTTAAATCCGACGAAAATTTACCCAGCACCCATTTCCAAAACATCCATTTTACTGCATTGAAATTGGGGAAAACCGAATGGGCAGAGGATTTTTTTCAAAAATATCAGAACAGAATTAGTGGATTGAATGATGATGTACAAAAATCGCTGTTGCTCGACATAGCCCGTTCGGCCATACTTTTTGCTAAGAAAGACTTTGTGGCCGCCGCCAAAACACTGCCGCATTACCTGACCTACGGCGCATTGGACGACATTTATCTCTACGCTATAGCAGCTACATTGGACACGCGTATTCGCTATGAACTGGACGACCTCGATGATGATTACGGGGAACACATGCTTCATGCTACCGCTACCCGTATACGTAGGGATGATTCTCTGCCTGCTCACCGCCGCGCCGAGCGATTGCGTTTTTTCCCGCTGGCTAAGGATCTGTTTAAACTCAAACTTTTACGCAATCAGAATCGCCGGGCGGATCTTAAGCCAGGCTTGTCTAAAATCAGGCAAAAGCTTGATTCAGAAACGGTTGTAGATTGGGAATGGGTAGAGGCCAAGTATGCAGCCTTCAAAACTGAAAATAAATAAATGATTGAACCTCCGCAGACTTCACCTGCATTACCAGCGCAATTATCGCTGTGAGAAGTAAAGCTTTGCCTAAAAGTGGGAGCGCAGTGGCAAAGCGCTGAGCAGCCATTTCTGTAGATTTGGGCATGAAATGAAGCCCAAACCCAAGCAACATCCAAAACAGCACAGCGGCATAACCCTTCAGGAAATCGGCAAAGAATTCTGGCCTAAATTCGTAGGCGATTTGGTGAAGCATCTGCCCCACCTTTTCCATGCTCTCTGAGCGGAAAAATATCCAGCAAAAACAAACAAAGTGAAAGGTCAAAATGCCGCCAAGAACTCGTCTGGTCGTCCCAGATGAACCAGGGAAGCTGTTTTTTATCCATTTTTCTACCGCCAAAGCAAGACCGTGCAAGGCTCCCCAAATAATAAATCTAGATGCTGCGCCATGCCAGAGCCCCCCCAGCAACATAGTGGCAAAAAGGTTGAAATTGGTAGATAATGCCTGAGTGTCATTGCGCCACATGGCTGGCAGCGCCACGACACCGGTCACCAAAGCCCACAAAGCAAGCCACCACCATTCGCCATTGAATGCCCAAAAGACAGACATCCCGAGCGTCAGTGCGAAGAAACCGCCCGTCACCACCCAGGTCGCTATGCTCTGGTTGCGGTTGCCGCCCATTGGGATATATAGGTAGTCTCGGAGCCAGGTAGAGAGTGAAATATGCCATCGTCGCCAGAATTCCGTGATACTCAGTGACTGATAGGGAGAATCAAAATTAATAGGGAATTTAAAGCCCATCAGTAGGGCAAGACCGATGGCCATATCCGAGTAGCCGGAAAAATCACAATAAATCTGCATGGCATACCCATACACGCCAAAGAGATTTTCCAGACCAGTATATTGCTGGGGCGATTCAAACACTCGGTCCACAAAATTGACACTGATATAATCTGAAATGACGGCTTTTTTGAAAAAACCGGCGCAGATCAGAAAAAAACCGCGCCCAAAATCTTCACGAGTAACCAATACAGGAACCCGGATTTGAGGCAAGAAATCAGCTGCCCGTACAATCGGCCCGGCCACCATTTGCGGGAAAAAGGTGACGTAGAAGGCATAATCAAGCATACTGTCCTGCGCCTTCAACTGGCCTCGATACACGTCAATGGTGTAGCTCAGCGATTGAAAAGTGAAAAAGGATATGCCTGCAGGAAGGAACAGGTACCGTGGATCATAAGGTTTGTCGAGCATTTCGCAGAACAACTCGGAATAGAGGTTGTATTTGAAATACACCAGCATTCCTAAGTTTACGATCAGGCTGATAATGAGCAGGATGGTCTTTCCATTTCGGGATTTTGCGTGATCCATCCACCGTGCGAGGTTGAAATCTACAACCACGATAAGGACGTGCAGCAACCAGAAAACGCCCGCACACTTGAAATAAAAAAACAGCGAAAAAAGCGTTACCCATGCAATGCGAAGGCGGTTATGCCGCATCAAAACTTGATAAACCGCGTAAAACCCAATAAATAGAAACAAAAAAAGCCCAGAGCTAAAAAGCAAGGGCGATACGGTCTCGAACTGCCCGACTGTGTTTTTTACAAGGGGGCTTTTGGTTAGTTCTTCCAGTATTTTGGCAAAGTCAAACTCAAACACGGCGCGAAGGTATGAAACGCGGGTTTAGTTGATGTGGCAACTCTGAATCACAAAAGGCAAAAAGTTTTTTAGCCTGTTTTTTAGCCCTTTTGTGGTTAAAAAACTATTCAGCCACTTTAATTACAATACAAGGTTCATTGTTCCGTGCAAAGACGAAAGCAGGTTTATTGCTTATTTTGATCGTTTCGATCCGACGTGCCTGACCTTTGATACGCAAATCGCCGAGGGGAAAAACTTGCATCTTGCCATTTTTTCCAAAACGAAGCACATTTCCAAAATTAGCGTCGTATCGTCCCATTTCTATATTGCATTCGTAGAAGTTGCCGCCTAGGATGGCTTCCAAGCGGCCATCGCCGTTGAGGTCGGCCAATGTGCAAGCATTGAGCGTGGAAAACTGAAGTGGGTCGGGCAAAATGTGTGGGGCGAATTTCAAGTTGCCTAAGTTTTCAAAATACATGCTTTGGAAGGTATTGGCTGCGCGATGTACGGATTGGGTGAGTTTGTCTTTACCAAAAATATCGGATACACTGGCTTTGGCAAAATCCTTGGCATAAAGAAAGTTTTTCTTGAGGCTGGGAATGGTTTTGGTTATTTCTTCAAAAGTAGCAAATGGCAACTCCTTGTTTTTCAGGTAGTAAGTAAGTATTTGATCCACTTGCCCATTGTTGTCAAAGTCAGAAACATACATCTGGACAGGCTCGGATGGGGTAGGGTGGAAGCGGCTGTTTTTGCCAAGATTGCCCGCCAAAATGTCAAGGTCGCCGTCGCCATCAAAATCGCAGGCCTGGGCAAAATTCCACCAGCCGGAAAGATCATTCAACTGCTTTTTTTCAAAAAAACCAGCCTTGTTTAAAAATACGGTAATCGGTTCCCATTCAATGGCCAACAACAAATCCTCGTCGCCATCCGCATCCAGGTCTGCCCAGACACCATTCTTTACCAATCCGGCAAGATGGAGTCCGCCACCAATTTTTTGCGCAACCTCTTCAAAGATTCCGTTCCCTTTGTTTTGAAATAAAAATGATGTGGGCGTAAGGCCATAATTCCAAGGCTGGGCGCGTGCACCAATGAAGACATCCACCAACCCATCTTTATTAAAATCACAAGGAAGCACACAAGAGGCCGTGGCAAAAGCCTCCGGGAAATCTCGCCGTTCAAAATTGCCCTTCCCGTCATTGATGTAGTAACGCTGCTTCATGGCCTCATCCCGGATTCTCCACTCATTGCCGCCTGCGGCCACGATTAGATCCAGGTCGCCGTCGTTTTCGATATCGGCAAAAACAGCATCCACATCCTCAAAAATGCTGTCTTTCAAAATCGCCGAAGGCGTTTGCAGCGTAAACGTGCCATTCTTGTGCTGAACGTAAAGGGCACTTTTTTCAAACTTGGCGGAGCCCAAAAAAACATCCTCCAAACCATCTCCATTTACATCGCCCACAGCCAGTGCAGGGCCTTCTGCCGACACCATGTGGGGGATGAGCGCTTCGCGGTTAAACTCGATAAACGGGTTTTCAACGTGGGTAAAATCAAGCCCCGATATTTCGGTTATGTACTTGAAAATAAATGGATTGACTGTTTTTTTTGCCAAAATTGAAAAGTCAAAAACGGGCAAACCAGGCCGCCAGGAGAGGGCTACAGTGCTGTTAAATTTTAAATCATTTAGTCGCTCAAACGTTCGGTCGGGCCAGATTACAAACACCGAATCTACCGAACTCAATTCGCCCATACCAATGTGCAACGGCGTCAGGGAACTCGACTGATAACCGCGCACCGGGTAAAATTCCTCTACCTGTCTTTCACCGTTTTTCTTAAATATTGCCACTCGGGTTCCGATGGCGTTGAGATTTTTGGGCGAACCCTTCAAGTTAAAATAAAGAAAGGCATTGGGACTGCTGCCTTGCTCGCGGTCCAGATTTTTATACACGAATGGTTCGTCTTCGATGTTGTTGACTACCATGTCCAGATCGCCATCGTTGTCCAAGTCAGCCGTGATGGCGCCATTGGAGAAAGTTGGCTGATCGCCCCTGATTTGTCCTTGCCAATCTTCAAACTGCAGGTGGCCGTTGTTGTGGAAAAATTTGTTGGGCAACTTGATTCGAGGCATTTTTTCCACGATAGCAAGTTTATCTTGCTCAAAACCAGTCACTTCCGCCTTGCTTTCTTGGAACCTCATGAAGTCCACATCGTTCATACGACGCGGGATGCCATTAGAGATAAACAGGTCTTTGTAGCCGTCCGAATCAAAGTCTGCAAATAGGGGAGACCAGGACCAGTCGGTGGCGCTGACTCCTGCGAATTGTGCGATTTCTTGAAAATGGCCGGTGCCGTCGTTCAATTGCAGCGCATTGCGGGCATACTGGTTTTGATACCCATAACCGAGTTTCATCTGATACACCGCAAAGCCGTCTTCACCGAGGGAGGCTTTCAGAATTTGCGGGTCTTCGGGCTCCATGTCAAGTGAAATGAGGTCATTCCAGCCATCGTTGTTGATGTCCGCGATGTCTACGCCCATGGAAAATCGGCTGGTGTGCTGGATAGCATCTGCCAGCGACTCTTTGAAGGTGCCATTGCGCTGGTTGATGTAATAATAGTCGTTTTCGTGAAAATCATTGCCGATGTAGATATCTGGCCAGCCATCCATATTCAGGTCGCTGATGCCGATTCCCAGGCCATATCCGATGACGGTGCTTTGGATGCCAGATTTTTCAGTTATATCAACAAATTTCCCTCCCTTGTTTTCCAGCAACTTATCACCTGAAAGCGGATGAATTGTACCTTCAAATTGCTTCCGAGGTCCAAAAGTGCCATTTTGGTGGAGCGAATGATTGAGTTGGTACAGGTCCAAGTCACCGTCAAGGTCGTAATCAAAGAAAGCGGCCTGTGTACCAAATCCAATCAAGTCAAGTCCCCATTCAGCGGCTTTTTCGGCAAAAACTGGGATGCCATTTTCAATTTTCTGGCAAATAAGCAGTCGGTTTCGCCCTTTAATGGCTTTGTAATCGCCTACCTGACTGATGTAGAGGTCAAGCAGGCCGTCATTGTTGAGGTCTACCACCGAGGCGCCTGTTTTCCACACCACCCCGCTTGGCAGGCTTGGATTGATGTTTGCCTGTTGGCTCACATCCCGAAAATTCAAATTACCCTCGTTCAAAAAGAGTTTGTCCGGCCCCATGTTGGATGTGAAAAACAAATCAATGAGGCCGTCTTGGTTGAAATCTCCTGCTGCAACGCCGCCGCCATTGAAGAAGTACATATAGTTGAACACGTTGACTTCGGTGCTTTGTTGGGGCGTGTTGTCAAAATCTAACCCAGTCACGTCTTTGCGGAGGAGTTGGAATTTGGGTGGGCTGCTCTCTGGCCCATTGCAACAAAGAAAAAGAAAAAGTATTGGAAAAGAGAATTTTAGCATGTGGTCATTTAAACAAAAACAGTCTGGGTTTCTCTCCGTTCACGGTAGCTAACAAGTGTTTTTTGCCTTTAATGGTGAGCATTGCCAATGTTTTTACATCACCGCGTACGAAAAACCCAGAGGAGCGGTTTCCTAACCATTCATAGTTTCCACCACCTTTGTTGAGCAGCGTATGTCCAAAACTCGCATCTAATTTTGAAAATTGTGGCATAAAGCTCGCATCGTTGCCGGCCAGCGCCAGGTCATTTCGCCCGTCGCCATTAAGGTCGCCGCACCAGATATCGCAAACACAGGAAAACTGAACTTCTGCGGGTAAAGGCATCATGGTGAATTGCCCATTTCCAATATTCAAAGCCACTGCCGACTGGAAATAATTGCCTTCCATCACGACTGATTTTTTCAGGATTTCTTTCTTGAACAGGTCTTGAATTGACTTTTGGGCATAATCTGCATGTTTCAGCACTTGTTTTTTAAGGCTGGGGATTTGGCTTGTGAGTTCTTTTTTCATGGGGATGGGCATGTCTCGGCCATTCACGCTGCGACTCATGATTTTATCAATCGTGCCGTTCCCGTCAAAATCGTTGATCCAGAGTTTTGCAGACTGTTCTTTTGTACCAGAGAAATAAAAATTCTCGCCTCGATTGCCAAGCAATAGATCCTGGTCGCCATCGCCGTCCACGTCATCTGTTTCAATAGCGTACCACCAACCAGAATAGTCATCAAAGTTGGATTTTACAGTCAAAAGTTTCCCTGCTTTGATTTCAAAGAGGTGTGGGTAACGCCATTCTCCCACTACGATTAGTTCGAGTGTTGCATCGCCCGTCACATTCGCCATTTTGGCATCGGTGACCATCCCGAGGAGATTAAGGTCAGGGGCGGCATCTTTGGTAATATCTCGAAAGTTGCCCTTTCCATCGTTTTGGTATAAAAAATGTTTCAGTGGCGCGCCGTAAATCTCTGGTATTGAACGATTTCCAACAAACAGATCAAGGTCGCCATCCGCATCAAAATCAAGCGGGACGGCCACCGCCGTATTGAACCCGTTTAAAGGCAATGGCTGTTGACTGCGACTAAAATTGCCTTTTCCATCGTTGAAATACAGGCGATTTTGCATAAAACGGGAGCCAGGTGGCTGGTGATTGCCGCCGCTGCCAACGAACAAATCTGCGTCCGAATCTCCATCTACATCAAAGAAAGTAATGGCGGTATCTTCGAAAATGGAATCAGGATCAAACGTTTTTTGACCTCTTTGGACGAAGGCACCCGCAGGAGTTTGCACGTACAAACGTCCCGCCACACCTGCGGGTCCGCCCATGAAAACATCCTCCAATTGGTCCCCATTTATATCGGCCACCGCAGCTTTTGGGCCTTCTCGTGACAGCATTCTAAAACTTAAACCTTCCGGATAAAAATCAATAAAGGCATCTTCTTTAGAAGCTTGGAAATTGGATACAACTTCTTGAAACAGAGTCATTTCTGTGCCAATAAAAGTAGCATTGCTGAGGGCAGATAGGCCGCTTGTGTTTTCCCAGGAAATTTGGATTGTGGTATCAACCTGTGGGCTAGGAAGCACTGTTTTTGTCCGGTCGGGCCACAGCACCACCAGTGAATCAATCGAAGGATTTTGGCCGAGCCCAAACACCATTTTATAGTCCACCGACGACTGGAACCCGCGCGATGGATTGAGCTGAAAATTGATCTGCTCATTGCCTCGGTAGGCTGTCACTTTAGAGCCGATCGCGAAGGTGTTTTGGCCTTTTCCTTTCAAAGAAACGGTTAAGTGGTGATGGCTGGGAAGGGCTTTTTCAGTCCTGTTTTTGTAAAGAAATGCCTCCTGGTTCACGTTGTTTACTACCAAGTCAAGGTCGCCGTCATTATCCAGATCACCATAAGCCGCACCGTTAGAGAAGGAAGGCGTAGTGAATCCCCACTCCAGACCTTTGTCTTCGAATCGAAGTTTTCCTGTATTCTGGAATGCCTTATTCAAAATTGGTACAGAGGGCATTCGGGAAATCACCTCGTTGATTTGTTCTTTTCTCCCGGTGAGTGCCAATTGCTGCACCACCTCGTCGGCAAAAAAGTCCATGAAGTCCTGATCTATCACGTCTTTGTAAATGCCGTTGCAGACGTAGATATCGCGCCAGCCGTCGTTGTCGGCATCAAACATGAGGGCACCCCAACTCCAATCGGAGGCAGCCACGCCTGCGAAATAGGCGATTTCGCGGAAGTTTCGGCCCGACTTCGTGCCTTGGGCGGGTAAAGGGGAGTTGAGTTGCAGGCAGTTCTGCATGTATTGATGGTAAAAACCACGCTGTTGCTTCAGTTGGTAGAAGTTGTAGATTTCAAATTGGGTGGTCGTTTTCAGCCTTGTTTCTTCGCTGGGAAGCATTTCAGTAGTAAAAATTTCGGGCCAGCCATCGTTGTTGATGTCGGCCATGTCAGCGCCCATGGAAGCCAGGCTCATGTGCTCCACCCACTGCTCTATTTCCTCTTTGAAGGTTCCGTCTCCTTGGTTTATGTAAAGGTAGTCGCGCTCGTAAAAATCGTTGGAAACATAAAGGTCGGGCCAGAGGTCGCCATTTACATCCCCAACGGTAACACCCAGTCCGAACCCAATGAGCGAGCCATAGATGCCAGACTCTCTTGAAACATCAGAAAATTTGCCTCCATCGTTGCGCAAAAGTTTATCTCCACCACCTTTTAGAAAATCTTTTACAGGCCAGTCTTTAGCGTACAGTTCGCGGTTGTTGCTGGTATTGAGTGTGTTGACGGGCATAAAGCTGTTGTTCAGAATGTAACAGTCCAAGTCGCCATCCAGATCGTAGTCAACAAACGCCGCGTGGGTCGTGTAGCCGTCTTCATTCAAGCCGTATTCCGCGGCTTTTTCAGAAAAAGTCAAGTCTTTATTATTGATAAACAATTCATTAACTGGCTTTTCTCCTGATTTGTAACCGGCATTGCAGACATAGATATCGAGCCAGCCATCGGCATTGATGTCTACCAGGACGACGCCTGTACTCCAGAATTTTGTGCCTGCTACCCCAGCTTTTTGTGTGATGTCTTCAAACTCAAAATTGCCCTTGTTCAGGTACAGTTTATTGTCACCCATATTCGAAGTTAGAAACACATCGGCCAAGCCGTCATTGTTCAAATCGCCAATGGCGGCACCACCTCCATTATAGAAATTGCGGTAACTGAAAATGTTGAAGTCCTCCGTGTTGTCGACTTGGTTGAGGAATTGAATGCCCGATTTGCTGGACGGAACGAGTTCAAAAAGGATATTTTCTGAGCGCTGGGAAGTGCAGCCAGCTACCAAAAGCAGCAATGGGAGGAGTTTGGAAAGTAGTTTCAAGCAAGATGTCTGTTTATACGGTCTTTGGAAAAGAGAGGGTGTCTCATAATTAAATCAATGGTGGACTCTGTCAAATTTAGTTTGGTTTTGGGGTTGTACCAAAAGGTTAGACCTTCGAAAGTCTAAAAATTTTTATTTCGTTTTCTTTACCGTAGACCTTCCAAGTTTTAAAAACTTGGAAGGTCTGGCACTCGATAAGGAACAATATTTGGTTCGTTTTTTTCAATCAATCCTTTCGACACAACCCCAAAACCAGACAAAATTCAAACCCAATAGGCCGAACCCCGCTTATGAGACGCCCTCTTAAATCAGTCAGAAGGGTTCAAAAATCCTTACTTTACCAATCTTTTTTGCAAATCCTCCAATGAAACCCCCTTTGTTTCTGGCATCATACGCCAAACGTAGATCAGTTGGAAGACCATCATAGCGCTGAAAAAGGCAAAGATGGGGCCACCGCCTAAATCTGCCGCCAACTTGGGGAACACACCAGCAATCAGCGTGGCAAAAACCCAGTGGGTCAGGCATCCCCAGGCCATGCCCGAAGCTCGTACAGAATTGGGGAAAATCTCGGAGATGAAAACCCAGATCACAGCGCCTTGCCCGATGGCGTGGCTGGCGATAAAGGCAAATATATACAACGGAACATTGTTGTAAGACTCTGTGTAAAAGGACATTGCGATGAGGGCTAACGAAACGATGTATCCGATTGAGCCAATGTACATCAACGTTTTCCGTCCGAAACGGTCAATAAGGTACCAGCCACCAAAGGTAAAAAGCAGGTTTACCAAGCCAACCCCTGCAGTCGAAAGAAAGGCACTGTCTTTGCCCAGGCCGGTCATTTCAAAAATACGGGGCGCATAATAAATGACCGCGTTGATGCCAGACAGTTGGTTGAAAAATGCAAACAAAAAAGCCAACAAAAGGGGCAAGCTGTACTTTTTTGAAAACAAGGGCTCCTTTGCAGCCCCTTGCTCTGCCTTGGCAGAATCTCGGATTTCTTGTACTGCTTTGTCCACTTCGGGGTCTGTTATGGCCAACACCTTGCGCGCGGCTGCTTCATCGCCCTTGTTCAGCAGCAACCAACGCGGCGTTTCGGGGGTATAGAGCACCATTGCTGAAAAAATCAAAGATGGAAATGCTACCACACCGAGCATCCAACGCCAGTCGTTTTCTCCCCCCACCCCAAGAAACAGATAATTGGAAACGTAGGCCAACAAAATCCCGATCACGATATTGACCTGAAAGGAAATGACCATTCTGCCACGGTATTTCGGGGGGGCTATCTCGGATATGTACACGGGTGCGACTACAGAGGAGGCGCCAATGCTCAGCCCTCCGATAAACCGAAAGAACATAAAGGTGTAAACATCCTGCGCCAATGCTGCGCCAATTGCGGACACAAAAAACAGAATTCCAATCCAAAGCAGGGTCTTTTTACGGCCAAATTTGTCTGCGGGAACACCTCCAAAAGCGGCTCCGAACACCGTGCCGAACAAGGCCATGGATACTGCAATGCCGTGCAGGGTATTGTCGAGATTCCAAATCCTTTGAATGGTTTGTTCAGCACCTGAAATTACGGCTGTGTCCAAACCAAAAAGAAAGCCGCCGAGTCCGACGGTGATTGACCAGAGTACAAGTTTGCTGTTCATAAAATAGGGAATAGGGTAGTGGTACGCCCGCCTTCGTTTTGGCGGGTAAAGGCTCTAAGGTAGAAGGTTTTTTAGCGGCGACAAAAAAAACGCTCTAACAAAACAGGCCACCCAAATGGGTGGCCTGTCCTTATGCATTTTACCGAAAACAAGCTGAATTAATAGCCTGTATTTTGACGAAGATTCGGGTTGGAGTCCAAAGCCTGTTGTGGAATCGGGAACAAAACTTTGGTTGGGTCGGTGACGAATTTTTGAGACCAAGCGTCGTCGAAAGTGCCGAAACGGATTTGGTCATTACGGCGCCAGCCTTCCCAGTACAGTTCACGGCCACGCTCGTCGAGCATGCCAGCCAGGTCTATAGAGGCCAAAGGAGCGAGCGAGGTCGCACGAACAGCACGGAGCGCATTCACGGTAGACAAAGCATCTCCACCAGAGCGAAGCTGTGCTTCTGCTTTCATAAGCCACACATCACCCAAACGTAAGAAGATGTACCTGCCAAATTCTCCGTTATGGTATTTAATAACCCGGATACCCTGAGCGGTGTTTGCACCAGCTAAAGGAACATCTGATGTGTAGATCAAAGGCTTACCATCGCGGGAGTTGATGATGAGCTTGTTGCTGTCAGTATACTGTTGGCCAATGAGGAATCCATATCCTACACCAGAGTTTGGCGTACCGTCTTTTGCACCATCCTTACCTTTGCGCTGGTCGCCAGTTTCAAATTTATCGTAAAATTCTGCAAGTGTGGTAAATCCGTTCCAGCCCGTCTGATCGTAGTGCAAGGTCATGTGGTAACGGTTAGAGGGAGAGCCGCCATTGCCGTTTGCAGTCAAAATGGTCTCGTTGGTAGCACCAGCTTTGAATATATGGAAGTAGTCAGGATCCAGGGAGAAACCATTGGCGATCACAGCATCACAATAGCTGATGACTTTAGCCATATCAGCAGGGTCGAAGGTGTAAGGGCCTGCGGGGTTATCTGATTTGTACACGGCTTTGTTCAGGTAAAGCTTAGCCAAAAGCGTGTTGGCGGCGGCTTGAGAAGCCAGTGTTGCGTCACCACCAGGACCTATCACAGGCAGGAGCGGAAGCGCTTCAGTAAGGTCTTTTTCCACAAAGTCAAACGCTTCCGAACGAGTGAAAACGCGCGGATTTATCTCTACACCTTCATTTATTTCTCGGAAAGGCACTTTACCCCAAAAATCCATCACGTGAAACATGTAAAAAGCGCGAAGAAATTTAGCTTCAGCAGCTTGTTGCGCCGTGGGGGCTGGGCTGGTAGAGGCCAATACCTGGTTACAAAGAAAGATAGATCCGTTCAGGCGGTTCCAGCTACCGATAATGTAGTTGTGAGTAGGATCCCAGGTATGTGCATGTAGCGTGCGCCAAACGCCGTTGTCACCCCAATCCGTGCCACGAGTTGGCGGAATCATTTCGTCAGTGGTATGCTCCGTCAATGAATAGACCTGATCCTGATCTTGAAATTGATTCAAGTTTCTGTAAGCCGAAACCAGCAAGGCACCCCCATCACCGGCAAAGGTTGTGCCAGTGATTGGAGTAAGCACCGAATCAGTTGATTCTACTTCCAGATTGGTACAGGCTTGGAAACCCCAAAGGCACAGTCCAAAAAGTGGAAGGAGAAGGAAAAATTTGAAATTTTTCATGTGTGAA
>Ga0105044_10005763_pt1 | contig 17035 bp, 8 predicted proteins | sample MAT01_FD_78092 | JGI IMG/M metagenome (GOLD analysis project Ga0105044, IMG submission 78092) | Freshwater microbial communities from Lake Fryxell liftoff mats and glacier meltwater in Antarctica - MAT-01 | ecosystem: Environmental > Aquatic > Freshwater > Ice > Liftoff microbial mat | place...
CGCAAGTGAGCGAGCATGTCGCTCCAGACCTTAAGATCAGGGTCTGTCATAGGCGCGATCCATCCTTATCATTCAAGTCTTGCTCTTTACGCGCATACAGCGGGCCCCAAGCACCCGTGCCTTCACGCGCAACGCAACATTACCCTAGTTTAAATCACCCATCCGGTAGCCACCCATTACCGCAGCTACCGGACCACAATACCACCTTGCACCATTTACCAGCCGTAAAAATTACCAGCCGTAAAAACCTAACTGCCTTAAACCAACCACCACAAACTATCTAACGCGGCCGAGTACCTCCTGCAACTGCTCACTTTAAGCTTGGCCAGCAGGGTAAACCACGCTAACTTTGCTGCAATTAACTCGCGCCACCAAGGCCAATCGTAAGCGCATCCGCCGGTTCGACTCTGCAAGGGTAGAACCGACTCCGGGGGGTCCTTGCCTCATCAGCAGGTTGACCCCAAGTTTGACCTTTCGCCCCAACTGTATGAAGATACTAAGAAGATAGACGCTTGTCAACACTTTCAGATGCTTTTGCGGTGCATCGTTTTCTCGCTTGAATTCTGCTCGTGCGTACGTCAAGCGAACAACCAAGAACCAAGGCCGTGCGACCGCTTCGCAGCCAATGAGTAAAGGCATCGCTTGGGATAGCGATGCTAATAAGTGAGGAAGATCACGGCCCCAAATCGTCAGAGCCAGTGGCGTTTTTCGCTCCGACGGTTCGCCAAGTATTCATCAAAAAAGATGAAAGTTATTCACTTTTCACAGCGTCGGTCTCGCGAGCGCGAAATCACGATTCGCCAGCGTCACCCGCGTCGCCAGCATCGCTGCCCTCTGCGACTTGGGCCGGTGCGGGGGCTGGCCGACGGCCCTCTTTGGCCTCCGCTTCGGCCACTTGGCGTTCGTAACGCTCGCGGTTGGCCTTGTAATCCATTAAAAACAAAACTTTGGACGCGAGCTTTTCGCCCGCCACCTGCGCGATTCGCTTGCGTGCCATCAGCATGTCGGTGCGGCGCGAGATGTGGACTAAAATTACGTATTGACTTTCGACCACACGCAGCCACTCGGCGAGCGCATCGATGTGCATGTGCATACCTACGCGGGCTCGCTCTTTATGATCGGGCTCAAGGAATGTACACTCGGTGATGAGCACCTGCGCCTTGCGGACATCTTCGCGAACCAAGTGAGGGCCGGGAGCGGTATCCCCGGTGTAGGCGATGAGGGGAATCTCGAAAGAGCGGGTAATTTCTACGCCTCGTTCCTTGAGTTCGCGCAGTTTGTCCTGAGGCATCTCCAGAAACTCTGGTTTGAGCTTGGTCCGCCGCTCGCTGACGGTGTAGCCAAAGCTGGGGCAGGTATGCTCGGTCTCGAACCCTCGCAGGAGCACGTTATTCTTAATTTCAATGGTCTGATCGGGCTTGAGCGGGATCAGGTCGTAGGGCGTGCGCTGGCGTTCGAGGTCTACGAACCCATCCATCATCCGTTTAATCGCGGGGGCGATTCGCTCATCGCACAAGATTCGACCGTTGCCCATGCCCTGAAATCGCCGCTGAGAGCAGAAGTAAGCAAGGCCCCCAATGTGATCCATGTGTCCATGAGTGATCGCGAGGTGCTTGCATGGCAGCATGGCACGCGGGCAACTGCCCATGTCAAAGCCTAAGTCAAACTCGGGAACTTGAAGGCAGGTGGCCTCACCCGCGATCGACTCGCCGAAAACCCGGAAGGGCGGACAGTAGAGAAAACCAAGACTCGGCTCACGTGGCGGGGGCTTTGGAAGCATCGGCGAAACAATCTCCTTTGCCGGGCGGCAGCCCGGGAGAGGCCTTTCTATAAAATGGTCACGTTTCTCTCACGCTTAATCATCGCTGGCTTTGGCCGGTATGTAGTATTTAATTACACCCGGGCTTGCACCGGGGAACACACACCCGTTGCGCGACAAGTGTAGCCAGTCAACACTTCTTGGCGAAGGAACTTTGCGTGGACAACAAGCCCCGCAACGCCTTCCGCGGCTAACTGCGAGTGGTGAGGCCCTCTCATACGCTTGCTCGCATGCTCGCCGTTTTCCTGTGGTATGAGTTTGATGCCGGGATGGCTCACGCAGCCCGAACACTGGCGCGGGCGGGATTCTCGGTTGTAATTATTGCTGCACAGCCCTGTAGTGTGGAAGGGTGCCGCGTCGTAGTGCTTGATGACGTCTCGCTTGCTGCGCGCGAGATGGGTGATGCATACCCCCTGCCGCAGTTGCGGTTTAGTGCCGCCGCCGCGGCGGAGATCGTGACGATCATCGCGGAAAACCAGGTGAGATCGCCCTCGGAGCACGCTTATATCGAGTTTCAGCACCGAGGCGGAGCGGGATATGCCCTCACCCAGCGACGGTGGCTAGGCGACCAGGCGCTCGCTCGCACGGTCATCGCCGCGGCTTTCGACCAAACACAAGCATCGCAACGCGAAGCGCACGGCGAGGTGTGGTGGGACCTTGCGACTGCCCTTGTCGATCAACTAGAGCAGAGCTCGCTGATCGGACCCTTGAAGTCGGGAACACGGGAGGAGGACTCTGAACGCCCCATAATTGATTACGTTGTGGGTCTTACGCGGGCTGCACTGAAGCGTCTATTAACACCCACAGAGTCAGGATCGGTCGCAAAGCTTGACTCGCGATTCGTTCGCCGCGTGCTTCCCGCATCGCCGAGCGACCAAGGGATTCGCAGTTGGGATGGGCCGGGCGACAAAAGCACCTCAAAGAGAGCCGATGAGGGTACCGAACAAGGCACCGACCAAGGCACCCCAGGCCGCTCCTCGCACTTGGGTTTGAGTGGGCCGGACACCATTACTTACGTTATACCTGATGCGTTCGCGTCGCATCGGGCTGCGCGGGGATTGATGCGCGAACTGGCCCGCACGTTGGATGAGGGTGGCGCTACTTTCCATTTCGTAGGAGTGGACGGGCCGCTGGCGGGATCAAGCCGGTCCGCCGCGAAGTCGCTCATTGGGCTCATCCCCGAACGGCTGGGACGCAACGTGGTGCTAGAAGTACTTGCCGGGGAGGGTGCGGGCGCGGCATCGCTAAGCAGTGAGATTGCCTGGGAAGCTCGCGTTGAAGATCGTAATGTTATTATTCTGGGTACCTCTATTATCGACACAACGGTGCTGCTCGCTTCGCTCCGCTGTGCCCGCGACGTTTGGATAGTTCCGAGTGCTGAGCACCGCGAGATCGTGGCCGCGCTGCCGGCAAAGGCACGCATCCGCTGGCTTACCGACCTCGCCGCATTGCCGGGAATGAATGGGCGGGCTGTGGCTGAACGGTCTGAGCCGAGAGTTACTTGCGATGAACCAGCATTGGACCCGGGCGAGTCAGGCGGCGAAGCCGGTTGGTCCGCGGCCGGGGTTAAGGAGTGGTGTACACGCGCAGGCGAAAGCCGCGTAGTAACCTCGCCTAACGCCACGGACCCTGCGAGCATTCGCCGGGCAACCATCGATGTAATCATTCCTTTTTACAATCTGGGCCGCTATCTTCCCGCAACTTTGGAGAGCCTGGCACGCCAATCAGACCGCGACTTTTCAATCTTAATTGTTGATGATGGCTCGACGGACGCGGCGAGCGTGGAACTGCTCCTAGCAATCGAAAAACGCGGGCAAGCGCGTGTGGTTCGTAAGTCAAACGGCGGGCTCAGCAGCGCACGTAATGCGGGAATCGCCGCGGCCCGGGCCACGCACACGCTGGTGCTGGATGCGGACGACCTGTTGCACGAGACTTACGTGGAGCGGGTTCGGGCTATCGCGACACTTCATCCGGAGTTGGCCGTCGTGGGGACGTTCATGCGCAGCTTCGTAGATGAGCCCACCCGGGGTAGTGGCGGCTGGACTCCAATGGGGTTCAACCGCGACCTGCTCCCATTTATTAACTTCGCTTGCACTGCTTCGTGCCTGCTGCGGCGCGAGGTCGCGGCGGCCAATGCTTACGATGAGGCGCTGGATGCTTTCGAGGATTGGGAGTTGTGGTGCCGGCTCGCGGCTGGCGGGCACGCCTGTGCCATCCTTCCTGAGTTCTTGTTTTACTATCGCATGCGGCCGGACTCGATGTTTCATTCGATGAGCAAGGATCATGAGACCCGCCTACGAATGGCGATCGCGGCGAAACACCCGCACCTCGCGCTAGATCCCTCACGCCCTTTAAGGCTTGAGATGGCGATGCGGCACCATGAGACGGCGGGTAGCAAAAAACCCAGACGGTACGAGCTTGCTGACAGCGTACACGCGTTAGCTGTTTCGATGGGCCTTGGCAGGCTCTGGAAGTAGCAGTCACCGGTGGGCTGACTTAAACCCGCTGCATTCGCCGTGCAGGGCGCAACGCCGCACTTGGGCGGGCTTTGAGCGTTTGAGTTACGCCCGAGCGGGCGGCGATGCCGTGCGCTTGATGTTATGATCAGTGAGGTGCGAAGAGGGCGTGCGGGTACAATCGGCGATGAGCCTCCTTCAAACCTTGCTGGGCATTCCAATCTTGCTGCTCATCGCATTTGCCCTGAGTGCCCACCGTCGCGCGGTGCGGCCGCGAATCGTGGTGGCGGGGCTTTTGTTACAGTTTATTATCGCGTTCGCGTGCTTGCGCTTTGAGCCCGTCGTAATCGTTTTCACCGCCTTAGCTCGCGGAGTAACGCGAATCATTTCTTTCGCGGACGAGGGCACGCGGTTTCTCTTCGGAAACCTCGCGGATGCGGGCGGACCTTGGGGCTTTATCTTCGCGGTGCGAGTGCTGCCAGTTATCATCTTCGTCGCCGCGTTGATGAGCGTGCTCTACCACCTGCGGATCATGCAACGGCTGATCTCGCTGGTAGCAACGGGACTGCGTCGCACGTTGGGCGTTACGGGCGTCGAAGCGATCAGTTCGGCGGCGAACATCTTTGTGGGGCAGACCGAGGCCCCGCTAATGGTGAAACCTTATATCGCGGGCATGACGCGATCGCAGCTTATGGCCATCATGACGGGGGGGTTTGCGACCATCGCTGGGAGCGTGCTATTTGCTTATATTGGTCTTTTGGGGGGCCAGGACGAGGAAGCGCGGGTGCTCTTCGCAAAGCACCTTATGACCGCCAGCTTTATGTCCGCGCCCGCCGGGTTTGTAATGGCCAAGATTATGTTGCCCGAGGTTGAATCTCCCGCGGATGAGTCGTTCGCTTCGCTTCTGGTGGACAACCGCACATCTCGGAACGTGGTGGATGCCGCCGCGGCGGGCGCAAGCGATGGTCTGCGATTGGCCGCGAACGTCGCGGCGATGCTGGTCGCGTTTGTTGCGCTGCTGGCTTTAATTAACTGGCCGCTGGCTGCTTTCAGCGAATGGCAGCCAGTGGCTCAGTGGCGGCAGGCGCATGGCCTTTCAACATTTACATTGCAGAACCTCCTTGGCCTGCTCTTCCGGCCTATCGCGTGGTGCCTGGGAATCTCCGGGCCCGATGCGCCGCTCTTTGCGTCGCTGCTAGGCCAGCAGATTATTGCAACCGAGTTTATCGCTTATCTTGAGCTTTCTAAACACACTGCCAACGGCACGATGAGCCCGCGCGCTTGCCAGATCGCAACGTATGCGCTGTGCGGCTTTGCCAACATACCTTCGATCGCCATCCAGATCGGGGGCCTCTCCGCCCTGGCACCATCACGGCGCGGAGACCTGGCCTCAATAGCTCCACGCGCGATGGTGGCTGGCGCACTCGCGTGCTGGATGACCGCGGCGGTAGCTGGCGTGTTTATCGCATAACAAACTCGGCGGGGGGAACGCAGAGGGCGACTGAGGAATATTATGTTACATTTATTTCTGCTGCGCGGCTACCGCCGGAGATTCGGGGCGGAGGGGCGTTGCCAGCTTCTGCTCTTTCGCTTCGAGGAGCTTCTTACCGCGCGGCGTCGCGCCGATGCGTTCCCGCCACTTGGCCTGCTCGCCCGGCTTCTTCCAGGCTTCGTAGAGATCATAATGTAACGCCCAGGCGTCCACCACGTCATCGCTTATATTCTGGGCTGGCGGTTGCGGAGTGCTCCCATCACCCGGCGCGATCGCCCCCGTTTCGGGCGCAGCCGCAGTGACGGCAGGGGCTTGGGTGCCGGTTTGTTGCGAAGGGGCGGCCGCGTCAACCGTCTTGCTGGCGGGCCGCGGATCTTTGTGGTGTTCGAGTTCGCCAGCAGCGGTTCCGCTCGCCGCCAACATTTCGGCGCGGCGGAGCTGTTCGCCCGCCGAGGTCTCTGCCGCGTCAAAACGGTGCAGGCCGATGAGCGCAGATGTCATCAGGCCGCGAGCGTTAAGCTCATCGCGTGAGGGGGCGGTGTAGAACTTTTGGCAATCCGCCAGACTCTGGGTAGTTAACTCTAGAGCGCGTTCATGCTGCCCGCCTTGGATAAACGCCGTGGCGACGTTATTGGTACTTTTAATTATTTTAAAGAGGTTCTGCCCCAGGACCTTGCGTTGTAATATGAGCGATCGTTCCAGCCATTGGCAACTCTCATCGACACGGCCCAGCCGCAGCAAAGCCAGGCCAACACTTGCTCCTGTATCCAGTGTCTGGGGGTGGTCGGCACCCAGCGTCCGATGGGTGACCTCATAACAAGCCCTGAGGACATCGAAGCCTTCCTGCGGCTTTCCCAAGTGCGTGAGCGCATCGCCATAGCTACTTTCAGCCATTAGCGTGCGCGGATCGGCGTCGCCGAAGATCTGCTGCCCCAACTTCCAAGCGCATTTGGCAAAGTCTAAGCCGCCTCGTTCGGGCGGGAAGGCGTTGCCCATCTGGGCCACAACCTCGAATGTAACTTGCGCTTTGGGGCCGTGGGCTTTGATAGCCTTCTGCATCGCCTCAACGAGCATTGGCTGGCTTTGTACCGCGCGCCCCTGCAACTCCATGAAGCGCGCCACGCTGGAAACGCGCGCCAGTGCCTTGGTCGATGTGTCGCCGTAGACTTGCTGTTCAAGCGCAAGTGCCCGGCGCTGCATGGCCTCGCCGCGAACGTAATCACCCAGCCCGCCAAACGCCCTTCCCAGCTCTGCGTTCAGACTCGCCGCGACCGTGGATGAGGCCACATCTCCTCGCTCGAGGCGCACCGCAGCCATCTCGAGCGCATCGCGAAGGGTCGGCTCTCGTCCGCGTGCAATATCCGGGTTGCCGCTCGAAATTACTTCACCCAGAAACTGTAACGCCTGAGTCGTATTCTCTTGCTGCGCGTTGGCCCGCGCTAACGCCTCACGCGTAAGCCCAGACTGCCTCAGCGTTGTCGCAAGGCCCGCAATCAATGCGACTATTACCGCGGCGACCCCACCCGCGAGCACGCGGTTGCGACGGGTGAATTTTCGTAACTGATACCACGTCGAAGGTGCCCGCGCTGTGATCGGCTCATCGTGCAGGTATCGACGTAAGTCCTCGCCGAGTTCCGCGGCGGACTGATACCGCCGCGAGGGCTCTTTCTCCAGCGCCTTAGAGACGATATTCTCAAGGTCGCCTCGGAGCGAGCGGTCGAGCGTTCCTAGAGAAGAAGGCTCTACGTCGGCGATTCGTCGAACCCCTTCGATCAGCGAGCACGCGCTCAGATCAAGCGGCGGACGGCCGGCAAGCAGCTCATATAACATCGCCCCCAGCGCGTAGACATCGGAACGAACATCCACCGGGACCAGCCCGCCCCCGGCCTGCTCGGGGCTCATATAAGCGAGGGTTCCCATCACCTGGCCGGTGTTCGTGACCATCGTAACATGTGTCGGGCTGTGCCCCCGCGGGTTCTCGCTTGCACCCTCCGCGTCGCCGCGCTGACCCGTGGCAAGGCTGGTCTGCGTCAGGCGGGCGATACCAAAGTCTAAAACTTTGGGCTGTCCGCCGTCCAAGCCCGACGTAACCATAACATTAGCTGGCTTCAGGTCGCGGTGAATTACCCCTCGTTGGTGAGCATGACTCACCGCCTCGGTTATCTTCAAAAAAAGCTCGAGCGTCGCCCGCATCGTAAGCTTCTGCGTCTTGACGTAGGAGGTGAGCGAAGTGCCTTCCACGAGTTCCATCGCCAGGTAAGGAATGCTTACCCCCCCCAGCCGCGCCGTACCCGCGTCGTAAATCTGCGCGATTCCCGGGTGCTGCAACCTCGCCAGCGCATGCGCCTCAGCGCGAAACCGGCGCGTGAGATGGCCGTGCAGAAGCCCCGGGCGAACGACTTTGATCGCGACCCTGCGTCGCGGCATGTCCTGCTCCGCCTCGTAGACCACGCCCATTCCACCCGCGCCCAGCACCTTCGTAAGCGTATATTGCCCGATCCGCGTTCCCGCCACCACCGTGGGCTCACCGTCGCCCATGCCGCCACACTCCTGGGCACTCAACTGGGCCAGCAGTTCCGCAGAGTTATCACCCAGCACCGGCTGTTCGAGAAAGTTACTTTGCGGATCATGAAACTCAAGAAGTGATTCAACCTCAGCGCGAAGAGGCGAGTCACTCCCGCACTCCCGATCCAGAAGCTCCGTCCTCTGTGCTGACGTAAGTCCGGCCGCGCGGGTAAAAAGCCGCACCGCCAGGTCCTCTCGGGCAGCTGGCTCAAGTGGCTGCTGCGCCAGCTCACCCGCCGGGCGAGGGTGTGTGACAATAAAAGGGGCTTTGTTCATCAGATCTCCATCCGTTGTGAGAGTGCCCGCCGCAACCACGCCTTGGCAAACGACCAGTCGTTCTTCACGGTCGCCGCCGATACCTCCAGCGCCAACGCTGTTTGCTCAACACCCATGCCGCCGAAATATCGCAACAAAACAACTTCGGCTTGACGAGGATTAATCTTCTCGAGTCTTTCCAACGCATCGTGCAGATGTAACACATCCATCCCGGGCTCGCCCGGGGCGGGGGTCGGATCACTTATCAAAGACTCGGCTACCTCCAGCGCCTCCCGCTGCAACCCTCCGCCTCGCTTAAGCGAGTTGCGATGCCGCGCGTGGTCCACGAGGATTCGACGAATCGCCGTCGCCGCGGCACAGAAGAATGGCCGCCGCCCTTGCCAAACCACATCGCTTCCCACCAATCGCAAGTACGCCTCATGAACAAGCGCCGTGGGCGCAAGAGTGTGCCCCGGCGACTCGCGGGCAAGTTCGCTCGCGGCGAGCCGACGCAACTCGCTGTAGACCAGCGGCAGCAGCGCTTCCGCCGCCCCCGCATCGCCAGCCTGCGCTTTCTCAATGAGTTGTGTTACGTCACTGTTGTTCATCTTGCCGCACGTTCAGCCCGCTCTAATCGAATGGCACGCGGCGGGTCGGGAACACTCGCCTCCTGCTTCTACAGATACGCCCTGTGAGTCCATGTAGATTTTCAGGCCCACCTGACAACCGGTGTCGGAACAAGACAGTTAGCCGGACGAAGGTTCTAGGTTCGCCCTGCCGTTTACTATTGTGGTCAGATTCCTTTGTCACAAGGCTTTCTAGCCAAGTGCGCCCATCTCCTCGATAATGGTAGTTGAGTCATCCGCCAAACTGGGTAAGAGTTGCAAGATACCTCCGCTACAACTGCTTTCGCGGCACGCTCGCTCAACTCCGCTTCGGAGTGCCGTTACAACCTTCCAGCTTCAGGTGCGTATAACTAAGGCCACTCCAAGATCGTCGCCCAGAGCCGGTTCGCCCACTTCAGTCCGATTACCATACGAATCATGCCTGCCGCCGCCCCAGCTTCTCCCCCTGCCCTTGCAGAATGTCGCCTATGAGTTTGCTAAACCGCCCCACGAACTCCCCAGGACCCTCCGCCTTGCGAAGTAGCCGCCTCGGTCTTGGACCCACCAAAGGCGGCGTTCATCAATTCGTCGCAGTGCCCGCGGCGATTGCCATAGCGGTTGCGGCAACCTTTTACGCTGGAACTGTTTTAGGCAACGGCTTGCTCCACGCTAGTGAGTCACCGATAACTAACCAGCAGCCTCCCGTTTCTGATGGTCAAGGCCTGCCTGCCAAACCCGATGCCAAATCGGCGGATCAGGAGTATGAACTGATACTACGCGATGGGCGGATTATCACTGGGCGGTTGATCGAAAAAACTGAAGAGCACGTCATATTCACTGTGGGCGGCGTCGCAACCAAGTTTCCTCTGAGAAGCGTAGATCGAATCAAGGAACTACCGACCGTCGAAGCCCGCTACGCCGCGCTGAAGACCGCCATCGATCCTACCGATGCCTCCGGGCTGATGCGTTTGGCTCAATGGTTACATTCGCATGACCGCTACGACCTGGCCCTCACCGAGATTAACCTCGCCCTTAAAGCCGACCCGGGTAACCCCGATGCCCAGGAACTCAAGCGGTTGATCAGCGAGCAAAAGAAACTTGTGGACGCGTCGAAGGCGGCCGGCGAGAAACGCAATAAAGCAGAAACACCGGCCGACCTGGCTTCTACGCCGGATCCCGACGGTGATCCGGAAAAAAAGGATACTAACAAATCAAAGCAGCCTCTCTTCCCGCTTTTGACCGACGAGCAGATTAATGTCATTCGAGTCTACGAGGTTTCTCTTTCGGACCCCCCGAAAATGACGATTCCCCAGCCGGTCATAGAGGCCTTCCTCGATAAGTTCGGGGGGCAACGCGCCGATGGCAACGCCGCGTTACCGCAGTCAGAACAAGGCCGGCGGATCTATCTGAGGAAAAAGCCGGTCGAAATTCTCGCCGACATGTTTGCGCTCAAGGCCCGCGAGTTTTACCCGCAGGTTAAGGTTATTGAAAACCCCAAGTCGATGCAGATTTTCCGCGACCAGGTGAACAAAACCTGGCTGATTAACTCCTGCGCCACCACCAAATGCCATGGTGGCGAAGAGGCCGGGCGGCTGCGGCTCTATAATCAGAAAGCCGCCTCCGATGTCGCGGCGTACACCAACTTCCTCATTCTGGAGCGTTTCCGTGTCCGCAGCGCCGATAACAAAGATCCCATCCCCCTGATTGATTATAACGAGCCGGCCAACTCGCCCCTCCTGCAGATGGGGCTCCCGCGTTCAGAGGCGAAGTTTCAGCACCCCGCACTCTCGGCCAAATCCCGCCTGCGCCCGGCATTCCAATCCGAGAAAGACGAACGCTTCGTACAAGCGGTAGATTGGATAAAAGCGATGTACGCTAAACGTACCGAATACCCGGTTGATTACACCCCGCCCTCTGGTCGCCCGCCTTCGAACCAAGAGACCGAGCCAGGCGAGCGATAGTCGCGAGACCCCAACGCGAGGTACTTTGATTCTTTATTGTGCGGCTCCCCGCCCTAAATTTGATCCGCGTCTCCATTCTCTTTCGCCTCTCATCCGATCCTCATCTCGCTCTCATTAGTCTCCACCTTACTATTTTTGATTACGAATGACGGCCCCTGAAACTCCAGATAACCCCGCCAAGCCATTCCCAGCCTGGCAAGAGAAGTCGCGACGCGCGGTAAGTCGCCTGCGTCGCTACTGGCAGGAAATCCCGCACGCGCTCCGGCATCGCCAAGGCGTCTCGCACCCCAGTGGCACGCTCCCCTTCACCCCGCCCGAACAGGTCGTTGAGGCGACCCTCGCCGCTTCGTGGCTTGGCCACGCCAGCGTGCTCATCCGGATCGGCAACCAGTGGGTACTCACAGACCCGGTTTTTTCTCACCGGATCGGAATACCCGTCGGTCCACTTACGATCGGTCTTGGGCGACTCTCCCCTCCGCCAGACCCCTCCCGCCTGCCGCGGCCAGATGTAATATTACTTTCTCACGCCCACTTTGATCATCTGGATAAACCCACGCTCCGCAGGTTCGCCGGGCCGCACACCCGCGTTATCACCGCTGCGGGAACGGCGCGGCTGGTTCCCCGGGGCTTCGCGCAGGTGGATGAACTCAAATGGAACCAGAACCTAAGCCTGGGCGACGTTCAGCTACGCGCCATGCAACCCCGCCACTGGGGAGCACGCACCGCCATTGATAGTCACCGCGGCTATAACAGTTACGTTATCGATGCCTCTGATCGACGCGTGCTCTTCGCGGGCGATACCGCGATGTCGGATTGCTTCGCTCCACTGGCTCGAGAGAGCAAACCGATCGATCTGGCCATCTTTGGGATCGGTGCTTACGACCCGTGGATACATAACCATGCCTCCCCCGAGCAAGCCTGGGAGATGTTCAGGCAGTCGGGCGGCAGACGAATGATGCCGATGCACCACTCCACATTCAAGTTAAGTGATGAGCCTCGCGAGGAGCCTCTGCAACGGCTGTTGAGGATTGCCGGGGAGCGGGTTGATCAACTCGTGGGTTTGGAACTGGGCAGCACCTGGCTCGATGCCCAATAATGGTGTATTGGTATTATGAAGTAATAGCGTTATAGCCTAAGGGCACTTGACTATTCCTCCTTGAACCGATCCGCAGCCCGCCGCTTGGCGGCCAGCAGTCCCCCGGCCTCGCGCGGCTCTTCCGTCGCCTCGCCGTCTTTCGTTACAATCGGCGGCTGAGCAGGGTTACTTTGGCTTACCTCTTCGCGTGCTTGAACGTTAGCGGACTGATTCGCCGCCAACCTCACGGCTCGGCGGCGGTCCTTGGCCTGCTCACGTAGCCGCTGCGCTTCAGCCTCGCCCAGCGCAATCGCGGGCTCCTCCTCACGCTCCTTCACCTCGCGCGTCGTAGCTCCGGCCAACAGAGCCGCGACCCGCGCTGCGGCTTCTGCTGGCGCTTCCTCCGTCGCCCGAGCTCCGCCAAAGAGAGCGCTCACCCACCGATCCCAAGCTAAGCGGCGATTGGCGATATCCAAAATCCCCAACCATACCGCAATCCAGAGTAAGAGCGGCCACATGGGAAGCAAACGCTCGCGCGGGGGCACTCCATCTCTTGAAAATAACTTAGCTAGTTGAGGTGCATCAATATCAAGCACCTTGCCCCCGCTGCGAGCGGCAATCGCACTCAACGTTGCGGCATCGCTCGCGAGAACACGTAACTCCGCCCCATCGGTCACACTCGTGCCCGCCACCAGCGGCGGCAACGGCTTACCCGCCGCGGTGGGCTTGACAACCGCAACATAACTTCCAGCACCTCCGCCAGCCCCCCCCTCAGGCAGCGGAATGATCGCCTCGAAGACCCCTGGGGCCACTGGCGCCATGCTAGCGTCAACACTTATCCCCTCTTCCTCACCCGGAGAATATAATGTCACTTTCGAAGAAAGATCCTTTCCCCAGACCTGCGAGCCCGTGGTGCTCAGGCGCACGCGGATCGCCCCGCTTCCCCCTCCACCCCCCTCGCCCTCAACCGGACTTATGGTTACACTAAGCCCCTGCGCCACCGATGCCGAACGGGCAACCCCTCGCACGACCTGCTTCCAGAACTGGTCGTACACCGGCGATTTAATCCAATCCGCTGACCAAGCCCCCGAATCAGAAGTGAACGCAGCGCACCTGCCCAGCCCGGCCTGCCAGTGAGCCAGCACCGGCTCGCCCCTGGGAGTTGTAATTGCGTTGATGATCGTGGGCTCTGTACGCGCCTGAGTTAATACAAGCCCGCGTAACACGGGCAGGGTCGGCAAGCCGCCCGTCAGAGGAGAGCCCGTGGGAAGCACCACCGGAACAAACGGCTCCTCCCGGATCAGCGGCGTTCGCACGATCCGCACTGCTTTCATAAAGATTTGGGGCAGCGTTCGTGGATTTGTTACAACAAACGGCTTGCCCCCGCCCCGCCGCGCCATCTCGGCCATGGTCGAGGCATCCGCGTCGTCCCCCACCGAGATCGTCGAAACCTTAATTCCGGCGTCGCTCAAGGCCTGTGCCTGCCCCGGCAATCCCCCCGAGTTCTGCGAACGCCCGTCGGAGAGCACCACGATGTGCTTGGTCTTCGCTGTCGCATTGCGTAGCCACTGGCCCGCGAGCGCAATGCCAGGCCCCGCGTTGGTACCGCCGCCAGACATAATTCCTCTCACCCGCTCTGCGGCCTCTGCCGGGTTCTGGTTCGGCGCGAGCTGTACGATCTCCTCAACATCAGAGTTAAACGCGATGACGCCTATTTGGTCGAGCCTATCCAGCGATCGGATCGCCATCGCCGCGGCTTCGTTCGCGATCTCCTGCTGCGTCCGGCTGGACCCCATCACCGGCCGCCACATCGACCCAGAGTTATCCAGCACGAACACGATCGCGACTTCCGACGAAAGAAGCCGATCGGGCAGATCCAGCCTGACGGGTAGAAGCGGTTCAACCGGCGACCCGCGCCAGCCGCCAGCCCCAAAAGCCTCCGACCCGCCAATCATAATTAACCCGCCACCCAGATCAGAAACATAAGCAGCCATCGCCGCGGCAGTGCCCGGCGGCAGCGCATCGGCGGGCACATTGTCTAATATAATACAGTCATACTCTTCAAGGCCCAGCAGGTCTCCGGGCAGCCCTTGGGGCGGCACCACTTTAACCGTAAGCCCGGCTTTCGTCAATGTTTGGGCGAGTGGGCTCCCGCTCTCTGAGTTACCCTCGGCGAGCAGCACGGTTCCGCTGCTGGGAGAGATAACATAAGCTTCCGCGCTGTTGTTCTCATCCACCGTGTCGCCGACTGCCCCCCCGGCCTCGGCTGGTCCACCGGCTGCCCCGATTACGCCGCTATCGCCAGTTACGCCGCTATCGCTATTTACGCCGGTATTATCAGTGCCGACAGGCACTCCGGTTTCGGGCTCAAAGATCGCGCGATACCGATGCACGCGCCGCTCATCAAGCGCCACATCCAGCCGCACGACGTTCTTGCCAGCCTTAAGTACAACCGGCACCAACGTCGCGGCGGGACCCACCCCACCGGGCAGTGAAACCGCCTCGTCTCCCGAGAGCACCCGCAAAAAGCCCCTCGCCACGCCAGTTGAGTTAAGCACAACCCTCAGCGGAACCACCGACCCCGCCGGCGCACTGGGCGGAGCATCCAGGCGCTCAACACTTACTTCATTCTCAACGCGGTACACCAGTGGAACCACATCCACCGGCCCGCCGCTCCCCCCACCCCGCCCCAACTCCGCGAGAATATCGCCCCGGGTCTGGTTCCCATCGCTTAATATTACAACTCGGCCAGATGCCGTCGCGGGAACCAGCGACCACGCCAATCGAACCGCATCCGCCAGATTCGTTCCCCCCGTCCGCGCCACCTCTAAAGAGACTTCGCTTACTTCGCGCCGCCCCGGTAACGCCGCCGCCCACGCCCGACCGTCGAACACTACCAACCCAAGCAAATCATCAGGCCCGCGCGCACCCCCCAGTTCGCTCCCCTGCTTGCTCGCCCCCGCAATAAACGCCTTAATCCTCGCCTGACCGCCCGCACCGTAATACCGACGCACCGACTCAGAGTTATCTACCACAATTATGGTCGCCAGAGTCTTCGTCACCCTCACGCTATGCGGGCCGGCAAGCAGCCCAACCAGCAAGCCGATGAGGAGTAACCGGATAGTCACCGCCCCCCATCGCCGCGCGCCGCTCATCGCGCGCAACGCCCCGATACCTAAAAAGGTAAGCGGCACCAGCACAACCAACAAAAGAAGCCACCAGGGCTGCTCAAAACGCACAGGGGAAGGGTAGGGGCTGGTACACTGGAACCACAGCCAACATGTCTCACCGCGCGTTAGCCGCAGAAGACCCGCTCGAAGCGATGATACCTAACGCATCATCCAGTATCTGGTTCGCTGCATTGCGGTCCGCCGCCTCCGCAATCAGCCGCATAATCGGCTCGGTATTGCTAGCCCGAACGTGTAGCCACGCGCGACGCGACACAAAGTCAACCCGGCAGCCATCGCGTGTGTCCACCTTCTCACTCGCGTGCGCTCTCGCGATCGCCGCCACTGCGGGGGCCGCGTCTTCCTTACGTTGAAGGCTTACTTTACGCTTCTCGATGGCGTACGAGTGCATCGTCTTAACGATAGAACTTAACGGCCGCTTTTCGCCGCGTCCCCCACCCTTGGCCGAGATGAGCCAAATCGTAAGTGCCATCGCCGCCAGCGAATCTCGTACATAGGTCACGCGCGGCCAGATCACTCCGCCGTTCCCCTCACCTCCCACCACGGCGCGAGTTCGCTTCATAGCTTCCACCACATGAGCCTCGCCCACTGGCGTGCGCTCCACCTTCGCGTTCACGCCGCCCGCCACATCCTCGAGCATGCGGCTCGTGGAGAGGTTCGTAACTACCCAACCCTCGCCCACCCCTCGCTCGAGCACCGCGCGCGCCCCGAGTGCTAATGTATACTCTTCGCCGATGTAACTCCCCCGCTCATCCAAAATCGCCAGTCGGTCCGCGTCCGGGTCCTGCGCAAACCCCACATCGCACCCCGCTTCGCGCACCGCATCCGCGAGGCCGCCAGCGCCGCTTAAGTTTTCCGCAGTCGGCTCTGGTGGGTGTGAAAAAATCCCTGTCTCCTCAGTTCCAAGCAATAGACATTCCTCGCACCCCAGCGCCTCCAACAAAAGCCTTGCACCTTCACCCCCCGATCCGTTGACGCTATCAACCGCCACCCGCAACCCCCCACCCAGCGTCGAGGCATCTGATGTAAGCCCCGATTCCTCCAGCGCATCCAGCACGCGCGCCACGTGATACTCAACGCCCCCCTCCTCATTCACCAACCGCCCAAGCCCATCCCACCCCGCCAACCCCACAGCCTCGGTCGCGCTGCGATGATAAAGTTTAATTATTTCATCGGCGGACGCGGCGGGCGGCGCGCACGCCGCCGCACCCTCTTCGCCCGGCTCATCCGCAAGTAAACACTTAAGCCCGTTCCATTCCTGGGGGTTATGACTGGCCGTAAGCACCATCCCAGCAGTATACATCTCCTTGCCGCCATACTCACCGCGAACATAAGCATCGGTCATGATCGCCGCCGTTGGAGTCATGGCCACGCCAAGATCAACGACATCACACCCCGCGCCCAGCAACCCACCAACAGCACTTGCCCAAACCATCTCGCACCCCGCACGCCCGTCTCGTGCCAAAACCACCCTCACCCGCCGCGCTGGCCCCCCCCCCCCCCCCCCCCCCCCCCCCCCCCCCCCCCCCCCCCCCCCCCCCCCCCCCCCCCCCCCCCCCCCCCCCCGCCCCCCCCCGGCCCCCCCCAGACCCCCCCCACCCCCCCCCCCCCCCACACCA
>Ga0105044_10005765_pt1 | contig 17033 bp, 10 predicted proteins | sample MAT01_FD_78092 | JGI IMG/M metagenome (GOLD analysis project Ga0105044, IMG submission 78092) | Freshwater microbial communities from Lake Fryxell liftoff mats and glacier meltwater in Antarctica - MAT-01 | ecosystem: Environmental > Aquatic > Freshwater > Ice > Liftoff microbial mat | place...
ATTCCCTCTGCCGGAACGGGAGGCGGGTTCCCAAGGAGTCGGGGCGTCTCGCCCCGAATGGTCAGGAGAACGGGGCGGGACGCCCCGGCTCCTTGCAGGTTCTTGCGCCGCGGTTCGTGCAATTCTCCCAGTTTGCGCCGTCCTTTTTACCCCCGCCGCCCGGCCTGAGGTGGAGGTCGGCGGCAGCGGCGAGGCCCGCGCAGATCAGGAAAATGGCGAACCCGGAGAAAGTGGTTCGGAGGAGGGAGATGGGTTTCACGGACGCGCTAGGTTTTCGATCCCTCCGCGGTGATCCAGCGCGCGGCGTAGGCGATCAGCTCCGCGGCGGTGTCGATGCCGAGTTTCGCTTTGATATTGGTGCGGTGCGCTTCCACGGTCTTCACGCTGACGTGGAGCTGTTCGCCGATCCCGCGCGTCGGCATGCCGTGCCCGAGCAGACTGAAAACCTCGAACTCGCGGTCGCTCAATTGCGCGACAGGGGCCGCCGCGCCCGCGCCCACGGCCGCGGCCTGGCCGGTGAAGCCGCGCAGAATCTGCGCGCTGATTTTTGCGCTGACGTAGATTTCGCCCGCGAGGACATGCCGGATCGCGGCGAGCAGTTTCGCGCCGCCCTCCACTTTCATGAGGTAGCCCGCGGCGCCGGCCCGCAACGCGCGTTCGGCGTAGAGCGATTCATCGTGCATGGAGATCACGAGCACCGGCAGGGCGGGCTGCACGGCTTTGATGTCCTTGATCAGCTCGATGCCGCTCCTGCCGGGCAGGGTGATGTCCGCGAGCACGAGGTCGGGATTGGTGTTTTCCACGGCCGTGAGCGCGGAACCGGCCGTGGCGGCTTCCGCGCACACGGTCAGGTCCGGCTGGTTGCCGATGAGGTGGACGAGTCCCTCGCGGGTCATGGGATGATCGTCCACGATGAGCACGCGGTAGCGTTTCGGGGGAGCTTCGGAGGGATTCATAAAGGGACGGGTATTTCGCTAGTGAAGAATCTCCTTCATCCGAACGCGGAGGTCTTCCACGCGGAAGGGCTTTTGCAGAAAACCGGCGAGCCCCTTGCCGACGAAGCGATTGACGGCTTCCAGCTCGTCGAAGCCGCTCATGAGGAGCACCCGCACGTCCGGGCGGATCTGGCGCAGCTCGCGAAAGGTGCCTTCGCCGTCGAGATGGGGCATCGTGAGATCGAGGAGCACGGCCCGGATTCCCGCCGGATCGGCGCGGAAGCGTTCCGCGGCTTCGCGTCCATCATGCGCGGTGAGCACGGTGAAGCCGAGGAGTTCGAGCATCCGCGTGGCCGCCACGAGGACGGTCGCTTCATCATCGACCACGAGCACGGTCCCCGCGCCGCGCCACGGGTCGATCGCGGCCTCCGTCACCGCGGGCATTGTCGCAGGCCCGTGGGTGGCGGGGAGGAGGATTCTGAAGGCCGTCCCCCGGCCGGGTTCGCTGTAAACTTTCAGCGTGCCCTCGTGGCCGCGGACGATCCCGAGCACGGCGGCGAGACCGAGGCCGCGGCCGGTGAATTTCGTGGAAAAGAACGGGTCGAAGATCCGGGCGCGAATTTCCGGCGACATGCCGCTGCCGGTGTCGGTGATTTCGAGAAAGACGTAGCGGCCCTCGGGCAAATCCGACGCGGCGAGCGTGCCGTCGAGGTAGGCGCGGTCCGCCTGCACAAAGCCGGTGGCGATGGTGACGACGCCGCTTCTGGCACCGATGGCTTCGGAGGCGTTGATCACGAGATTCATGACGATCTGCCGCAACTGCGTGGCGTCGGCCCGCACGGCGGGGACGCTGTCCCCGAGGTTGAATCGGAGCACCACGCCGCGGCTGATGGAGGATTGCAGCAGGTGGGTCGTTTCCCTCACGAGCGCATTCAGATCGACGTCCTGGATGACGAAGCGGCCCTTGCCCGCGTAGGCGAGCATCTGCTTGCAGAGGTCGGCGGCGCGCATCGCCGCCTCCTCGATTTGCTCAAGGCACGGGAGCAGTGGGGAGCTCGCGGACAGTTCCATCCGCGCCAGCGAGGCATTGCCCAGCACGCCGGTGAGCAGGTTGTTAAAATCGTGCGCGAGGCCGCCGGCGAGCACCCCGAGGCTTTCGAGCTTTTGGGTTTCCTGGAGCTTCGTCTCCACGCGCCGCCGTTCTTCCTCGGCCTGCCTCCGGGCGGTGATGTCGCGCGCGGACCCCGCCATCCGCACCGGCCGGCCGCTGGCTTCATCGTAAAAGGCGCGGCCTTTCGCCGATACCCAATGGACGGAGCCATCGGGCCAGACCGCGCGGTATTCGAGGTCGTGGGGGGCCTTCGCCGCCAGCGCGTGGGTGATCGCGGCGTCGGTCGCGCCGCGGTCGTCGGGATGCAGTGCGCGGAGAAAGCGTCCGTAATTCATCGGCTCGGAGGCTGGGATGCCATAGATGGCCTTGCACCGGTCCGACCAGTCGAGTTCGCCGGTCGCGATGTCCCAATCCCAGGTGCCCATCTGCGAGGCTTCGAGAGCGAGAGACAGCGTCTCGGCGCTGCGGCGTGCGGCGTCCTCGGCCCGGCGGCGCGCGGCGCGTTCCCCGGCCTCATCGAGCGCCCGCCGGACGACGAGCGGCAGGCGGTGCAGGCGGTCCTTGAGCACGTAGTCCGTGGCCCCCGCTTTCAGCAGGTCCACGGCCAGCTCTTCGCCGATCGTGCCGGAGACGAAAATCACCGGCCGCTCCGGGGCCTGCCGGCGCGCCAGCGCCAGCGCGGCGTCGCCGCGAAATCCGGGCACATTGTAATCGCACAGCACGAGCTGCGGCTTCCCTTCGGTGAGCGCCGCGCTGAAGTCGGTTTCCGTCGCGACGCGACGCACGGTGAACTCGAGGCCGGTTTTTCGGAGGGCCTCCAGGACCAGCTCGGCATCCATGGCCGAGTCTTCAAGGAGCAGAATGTGCAGTGGCGAAGTCACGATGTGGAAATCACTAGCGGCTAAGCGGTCGCGATGCAGTGGCGTTTTTCATTTTAAAGAGTGAACCGGAACTCAGGCGGGCGTCTGAAAAGTCGGGTTTCGCCTGTCTCTTCCTCTTCCTCTTCCCCTTAATCTTCCTCATTCTCCTCTGCCGGAGGAAGATTAAGCGGAAGCGGAAGAAAATCGCTGGCATCGACTTTTTGGACACCCTCTAAGAGCGGGCTACCCTGAGCGCAGTCGAAGGTTCCCGCGCCTCGACGGGCTGTATCGCACCGAATCGCCGGGGTCCTTCGACTGCGTTCCGTCCCACCTGCGCCCCCCACGGAACTCCGCTCAGGATGACACCGCGGGAGACGCAGAGCGCGCGGAGGGAGAATGGGAAAGCGGCCCGCGGCCCTCATTTTTCCACCTCCGGCGGCGGTTCGTTCAGGAGCAGCCAGTAAAAGCCAAGCTGCGCGACGGCCTCCGCAAACGAATCGAATTCCACCGGCTTGACGATGAAGCTGTTCACTCCGAGCCGGTAAGCTTCGTGCAGGTCGCGCTCTTCGCGCGAGGAGGTCAGCATGACCACGGGGATTTCCCGCATCCGCGGGTCGCTCTTCATCGCGCGCAGCACGCCGAGCCCGTCCACTCTCGGCAGCTTCAGGTCCAGCAGCACCACCTTCGGCGTGCCATTCGGGTCGCGTCCGGCGAAGCGGCCTTCGCAGCGGAGAAACTCGAGCGCCTCCTCACCGTCCTGGACGTGTTGGATGTGATTGGCAAGATGGCGGCGATGCAGCGCGTGGAGGGCCAGCTCGGCGTCCGACGCGCTGTCTTCCACGAGCAGGACTTCAATGGGATGCGTGGGCATGGGGGGAAACTTCCGGTTGCAGGGTGAAATAAAACGTCGCGCCTTCGCCGGGCTTGCTCTCCGCCCAGATCCGGCCTCCGTGACGATGGACGATGCGATGGACAAAAGCCAGTCCGACGCCCGTGCCTTCAAATTCCTCCTGCCGGTGCAGCCGCTGGAAGACGCCGAAGAGCTTGTCCGCGTATTGCGGGTCGAATCCCGCGCCGTTGTCGCGCACCCACCACACCCTCTCCCCGCCTTCCGAGCGCCCGCCGGCCTCGACCACCGCCGGCTCGCGGTGGCGGGTGAATTTCACCGCATTGGAAAAGAGGTTCGCGAACACCTGGCGGAGCAGCGTGTGGTCGCCATGCGCCGGCGGGAGTTCGCCGAGGTGAAACTCCACGGTCCTCTCCGGGGCCTGCGCGGCGGCTTCCGCGAAAGCTTCGCGCGCCACCTGCGTCATATCGACCGGGCCGGCGGAGACGGCCTGCCGCCCGAGACGGGAAAAGGCGAGCAGGGCATCGATGAGCCGCCCCATCCGCAGCGCCTCGTCGCAGATCACCCCGGCCATGCGCCGTCCGTCGTCGTCGAGCCGCCCGCCGTGGCGTTCCAGCAGCATGCGCGCGAAGCCATTGACCGCCCGCAGCGGCGCGCGCAGGTCGTGCGAGACCGTGTAGGAAAAGCTCTCCAGCTCCTTGTTCACCGCTTCGAGCTGGCTGGTGCGCTGGGCCACGCGCTGCTCGAGACTCGCATTGAGCCGGCGGACTTCCTCCTCCGCCTGTTTGCGCTCAGTGATGTCCACCGCCACCCCGAGGACGCCCGGCGTTCCCGCCCCCGGCATCTCGAACGGCACTTTGATCGTCTGGAGGAAACGGAGCCGCCCGCTCGCGTCGGTGTGCGGCTCATCGGGCGTGAGTTTCGGCCGTCCCGTCTCGATCACCTCCCGGTCGTCGCGGCGGAAGCGCTCCACCTCCGCCTGGTCCACGCTCAAGTCGGAGTCGCGCCGCCCGACCAGCTCCTCCGGCGTCAGCCCGAAGACCTGCGCGAGCGCGCGGTTGGCAAAGAGGAAGCGTCCTTCGGAGTCCTTGGCAAAAATGAAATGCGGCACCAGATCCATGACCAGCCGCAGCCGCTCCTCGCTCGCGCGCAATGCGTCCTCGGCCGCTTTGCGCTCGGTGATGTTCCGGCCGATGCCGACCAGCCCGGTGATCTTCCCGCGGGCGTCCTTCAGCGGCCTCTTGGTCGTCAGGATCACGCCGGAGCTACCGTCGGGGAAAGCGATCCTCTCCTCCTTGTTCGCCAGCGTCTCCCCGGCAAAGATCCGCTCCTCATCCGCCCGGAAGACCGCCGCCTGCTCCGCGGAGAAAAAGTCGGCGTCCGTTTTTCCGAGGAGATCCTCCGTCGAGCCCGCGCCCATGCCGCGCGCACACGGTTCGTTCGCCACGAGGAACCGGCTCTCGCGGTCCTTGATGTAAATGGGGTCTGGCAGGAGATCGAGCAGCGTGCGCAGGAGCGTGCGCTCGGCCGCCAGTGCGACCTCCGCCTGCTGGCGGGCCAGCGCCATCGCCACCTCATCCGCCACGGACTGGAAGAGCGCGATCTCTTCCTCCGCGAAACGGCTCCGGCTCCGCGAACCAAACGACAGCGTCCCGAGCAGCCTCCCGTGCGCGACGAGCGGCAGGCAGGCATAGGCGTCCAGCCCCAGTTTGCGGGCGATGGCGGTCATCCCGTCGGAGCTTGCCTGGATATTTTCCAGGATGAAGGGACGCCGCTCAGCCGCCGCCGCCCCGCAGATGCCCTCTCCAAATGGGAGCCTGCGGAACCCCTCGGCCGCCTCCTCCGCCACGCCGTGGTGGAGCACCAGTCGCAGGCTTCGGTCGTCCTCATTGGCGAAATGCAGGCACAGCTCCACGTCGAGGAGCCCGCGCATCCACTGGAAGATGAGGGCGAGGAAGACCACCGGGTCATCCGCCCCGAGCAGCCCCGTGGAAGCCTCCGAGAGAAACGCCAGCCGGCGGTTCGCGCGGAAGAGTTGTGCGGCGGCTTCCTGCAGGGTCGCGTCCGTGGCGTCGCGCTCCGCCTTGCGGGTCTGGATCGCGGCGGTCATCTCATTGAAGCGGGCCGTGAGCAGGCCAAATTCATCCCCCGACCGGACCGGCACCGGCGTCTCGTAGTCGCCCTCCGCGACGCGCTCCGCGCCCTCCACCAGCCGCCGCACGGGCCGCGTGATGCCGCGCGCGAGCACGTAGGCCGCGCCGAGCCCGGCGGCTGCGACCAGCCCGCCGGCCAGCAGCCCGTAGCGCAGCGCCCGGGTGATCGGCGCGTAGGCCTCCACCTTGTCGATCTTCGCCACCAAGCCCCAGCCGCCGTCGCCGACCGGGCGCCCCGCCGCGAGCACCGGCTGGCCGCGGTAGTCGCGGCTGAACTCGAAAGAATCGCGCCCCTCCGTCGCCGCCGCCATCGTCGGGGCTTCGGCTGGCGGAGCGGTGATCAGCTCCTCCCGATAGCGCGTGGGAAAAAGGAAGCGGACCAGCCCGCCCTCGCGCACCCCGAGCAGCACCTCGCCGGTTTCGCCGAGCCCCGTGGTATCCCGCACCGCCGCGGCCAGCGGCGAGACGTCCACGGTCATCAGCAGCACCCCGATGGTCCTGCCGGGCACCCCAAAATCGAGGATCGGCGCCGAAAGCACGACCTCGAAATGCGTGCCGACGCGCCGTGGCTGGCCGACATGCGAGCCGGTCAGGCCGCTTTGAAAGTCCCGGTCGCCAGCCAGGTCACCGCCGCCCTCCGCGCCCTTGCTGGCGATCTGCACACGGCCGGTCGTATCCGCGAGCACCGCGGAGAGGATCGTTCCGCGCAGCACAAAGTTATCGAGCGAGTTTTGCGAATAACCCCGGTTGTTGGTCGCCGTCTGGCCCCGGCTCAGATCGTCCAGCAGCCCGCGATATTCGCGATTGACGGCCAGCAGCGCCACGAACTGCCGCCACTGCGCGAGGTGGGCCCGCACCGTGTCCCGCCGGCTCGAAGCCACGGCATTGAGCTGCGCGTCGATCTGCTCGCGCAAAACCCCGCGACCGAACCAGAACCCCGCTGCCAGAAGCACGGCGATGAGCACGCCGAGCGTGAGCCCCACGGCGACCGTCAGCTTCGCCACCAGCGAGCGCCGCGGCGAAAAGCCCGCGCCCTTGCGCGGCTCATCGCCAATGGGGGTTGAGGGGGGGAGCGTCATAAAGCCGGGAGCCTGTCTAAAAGGGTGGACCGAAGCTCACGGGTGTCATCCTGAGCGGAGTTCCGTCGCGGGCCGAGGAGGCGGAGGGAAAAAGTGGGGGTCGGTCGTGGGCGGGCAAGGCGGGGCGGCGCGCAGTCGAAGGACCTCTGCGGTCCGATAACGCACAGCGCTGGAACGAACCGCCGGGGTCCTTCGACTGCGCTCAGGATGACTCGCTTTTGGGTTCCGGGACATCGTCTGAAAATCGCAATCGCGAGTCCTCATTTCGCGCCGTTCGGAAATTGGCAGACCACGGCGGTGCCGCCGCCCGCCCTCGCTCCGATGCGCAGCCGCCCGCCGATGATCTCACTCCGGTACTGCATGGTCCGCAGTCCCATCCCGGTCGCTTTCGGGATCAGCGTGGCGCAGCCGATCCCGTCATCCGCGACGGTCAGCACGGCACCTTCCGGCGTGGCGGCGAGCGAGACGGCGATCTTGTTCGCGCGACTGTGCCGGATGGCGTTGCTGATCGCCTCCTGCACGATGCGGTAGAGGTGCGTGGCCACGGTTTGACTGGAGATGAGCACCGGAGTTTCGCAGTGAAACTCGCACGGCACGCGGAAGAGTTCCGTCATGCTCACGACCAGCGCCTGGAGCGCCGCCATCAGGCCGTTCGCCTCGAACTGCACCGGGGAAAGGCCGTGCGCCAGCGTCCGGGCGTGGAGCATCGCCACGCGGATGAACCCCCCGATTTTCGCCACCTCCCCCTGCGCCTCGGGCACCTCGCCCAGCCGGTTCCTGAGCACCTCGATGCGGAGCTCGATCCCCGTGAGCTGCTGGCAAAGTTCGTCGTGCAAATCCTGGCCGATCCGCGCCCTTTCCTCATCGCCGATCTTGAGCAGTTGCTCCTCGAGCCGGCGCCGGTCGATCGCCGCCGCGAGGACGTTGGCGACAGACTGGACGAAATGCTCATCGTCTCCGCTAAAGCGGCAGGGCCGGCTGCTCTGCGTGGCGAGCACGCCAAAAGCCCGGCCCCGCGTGTGGATGACGACGCTGAGCCCGCTGCGGACGGCATGCTTTTTCAGCAGGGGCGCCTGGGCGAAGCGCGTTTCCTTTTTGTAATCCTCGACGACGATGGGCCGGTTTTCGCGCAGGGTGAAACCCGCCTGCGAATCCGGCCCGGCGCTCACCGTGGCATGGCCGATGCAGTTCTTTTTCCAGCCCGTCCCCGCGCGCAGGAGGAAGTCGCCGGAGTCGCCCCGCAACTCGAGCACGGCGCAGAATTCCACGCCCAGAATCAGCGGCACCAGAGCCACGGCATCCTGGATCAGACGATTCAGATGCCGGCCCGCGACGGCCTGCTGGCTGAGTTCCGCGACGGCCTGCTGCTGCCGGTTGCGGAGCTGCAGCGCTTCCTCCGCCTGCTTGCGGGCCGTGATGTCCCGCGCGACCCCCGCCACGCGCTGGACCACCCCGCCGGCATCGCGAATGGGAAAGGCCCGGTCGCGAATCCAGCGCAGCGTCCCGTCGGGCCGCACGATCCGGTATTCCTCGTCGTAGTCTCCGCGGGTTTGCTTGCGGAGCGCCGCCTCCTGCACGCGGTCGCGGTCCTCGGGGTGGATCGCGTCGATCCACAGCCGCGGCGCCGCCTGCAAAGCCTCGCGCACCTGACCCCAGATCCTTTCGTAGGCCGAGCTGATGAAGAGCATCTCGTTCTTCGCCACGTCGGTCATCCAGAAGACTTCGTCGATGTGCTCCACCACTTCGCGAAAACGCTCCTCGCTTTCGCGGAGCGCCGCCTCCGCCCGCTTGCGCGCAGTGATGTCGCGGACGAACCCGGTGAAGATGCGGCGCCCGGCCAGCCGCACGTCACTCAGCCCCACCCCCATGGGAAAGGTCGAGCCGTCCTTGCGCAGGCCGGTCGTTTCCCGGCGGATCCCCAGGGCTTTCGCATCCGCGGTGCGCAGGAACCCGGCGATCTCACCGGCCTGCTTCTCGCGATCGGGAGAGGGCATCAGCATGCCTGCGAGCTGCCCGATCGCTTCCGCCTCCGCGTAGCCGAAGATGGCCTGCGCCGCCCGGTTGATGGACTCGATCCGGCCGCTCTCGTCGATGGTGACGATGCCTTCCGCGGCGGTGTCGAGGATCGCCCGCAGCCGCGCCTCCTTGTTCCGCAGCGCGGCCTCGGCCCGGACGCGCATGGTGATCTCGATGTGGGCGATGACCGCCCCGCCCCGCGCCGCGGCCAGCGGTGCGACGGACATGAGAAACCAGCGCTGTTCGTCCGGCGAGTGGCAGGCATACTCCATGTGGAAGTCGGGGAGCTTCCCCTGCAGGAGGGCCTGGATTCCTTCCATGGCCTGCTGCGCGTCTGAGTCGGAGGCATCGGCGGCTTTCAGGCAGGCGACCAGGTAGTTGGTGCCGATCCCGGTGCCGTTGACCGCGGAGTTGCGATTCTCCCGCGAGAACTGCGTCCAGGCGGCGTTGACCGCGATGATGCAGCCGGCTTTGTCCACCACGGCGATGTTCGCGGTCAGGGAGGAGAGGATCGCCTGGTTCAGCTCGGCGGCTGCGCGCGCGGCCTCCTCGGCCTGCTGGCGCGCGGTGATGTCGGTGATGGCGGCGCGGCAGATGCGCAAATTTTTCAGCGGCTCGTAAACCAGCACGCTCTCCATCGCCACCGCCATCCGGGCGCGGTCGCTGCGCACCACCCGGAATTCGGTGGCGACGCGCTCGCGGGACGCGGGCGCTTTTCGCAAGTGCGCCCGGAACTGCGCGAGGTCTGCCCGGGCGACATGCGGCTGGAAGGGGAGCCCCACGAGCCGCGCCCGCGCCGCGCCGAGCATCCCGGCGGCGGTCAGGTTCATTTGCAGGATGATGCCCTTGTCATCGAGGGTCACGTAGCCGACCGGCGCAAAGTCGTAGAGATCGGCGTAGGCTTCGCGCGAGTTTTCGAGCACCAGTTGCGCCTCGCGGAGCTCGCGGTTCTGCGTCTCCAGCTCGACCTGGTGGACCTGCAGGTCATGCACCAGCCGCTCATGGGAAAAAGCCATCGCCGGGCCCGCTGCGGTCATCTCCAGCGCTTGGATGCGCCGGATCAGCTCGGGCTTGCTCATCTTCGAGTACTCTTTCACGCCGGTTTGGTCTCCTCGATGGCCAGCAGGATCGACTTCGTTTTCAGCCCTTCGTCGGTGATGCGCCGGGCATTGAGGACGAGTTTTTTCCGGCCCACGCCGGTGAACTCCGCGTCCACCTCGAAGTTCTCGAAGCGCGAGCTTTTCGGCAGAATGTCTTCGAGCAGCTCGCGCAGCTTGGCGATGTCCCACTGCGCCTTGCCGAGGTTATAGACAAAGCGGTTCTCCGTCTCGCGCGGCCGGACTTGGAACAACTCGTAAAAGGCGCGGTTCGCCGTCGTCACGCGCAGATCGCCGTCGAGCACGAGCAGCGGATGCCGCACGGTTTCGACGATGGCATCGGCAAACTCCCGCGCCTCCCGCGCTTCGGCCAGGGCGCGCCGCGCGGTGTCGATCTCGACGAGGGCGAGAATGACGCCGTCGATCTTGTTTTCGTGCGTCTTGTAGGGCCGGATGCGCAGCGAATGCCAGCGCCCGTCGCGGTCCTGAACCTCGATTTCCCTCGGCGCGAGCGAGTCCATGACTTCGGCGATGAGCCGCTCCAGCTCCGGCACGATGATCTGGGGCCGCAGGTCGCCGAGCGGCCGGCCGACATCGGTCGGGATGAGATTCAGCAGGCGTTCGGCGAGCGGCGTGAAGCGGCGGATGCGCAGATCGCCGCCGAGGATGACGATGGGAATCTGGACGCCGTTGAGGAGGTTCACGAGGTCGTTGTTGGCCTGTCTCAGCTCGGTGTTCCGCGTGTTCAGCTCATCGTTGACCGTCGTCAGTTCCTCGTTGGTGGACTGGAGTTCTTCCTTGGCCGTCTCGAGTTCCTCGTTGGTGCTTTGCAGTTCCTCATTGGTCGAAAGGATCTCCTCGCTGGCCGATTGCAGCTCCTCGTTCGTCCGCTCGTGATCCCCGATGGTGGACTCCAGGTATTCCTTGGTCGCGGTCAGCTCCTGCTGCAACTGCGTGTGGAATTTGTCGGGCGCGGCGGGCGGTCTTTGGGCGGAAGCGGTTTTCGTCGTCCGGGGCAGGGGCGCGGCTTCTTCAAACATCACGAGATAGCAGCTCGCGCCCGCCGACCCGGAGCGGAGCGGAGTGACTTCCACGGTGACCTCGCGGAAGCCGCCGTCGGTCTTCACCTGGACGCCGGCGCGGCGGGCCGGCGCGTGGTGGCGTTTCGCGTCGCTGAGGGCCGTCCGCAGTTCGAGCAGCAGGCCTTCGCGGGCCATCTTCAGCAGGTTCAGGCTGGCCGAGCCCGACGCCGGTTCAAGGTAGCGGCCGGTGGGGCCGCGGAATTGCAGGATCTCGAGAGCCTCATTCACCACCACGCCCGACGGCGTGTAGCGGCCGAGCACGATGCGGTCGGCCTCCTTTTGGTAATCGAAGCCGGCGGCCAGCGCCGCCGCCGCGGGTTGCGCCGGGTCGGCAGCGGTCTCCGCCGGCCCGCGCACCGGCAGAGCCATTTCCATCCGGTGCGCCGCCGGTTTGCGTGCGTAAAGCTTATGCCCTCCGTCGGCGAGGGCGAAGAGTTCGGCGAAGCCGCCGATGGTCTCCGAACCGCCGAGGAGCAGGAGGCCGCCCGGCTTGAGCGCATAATGAAAGGTGGAAATGATGCGCTTTTGCACGTCGGGGCCGAGGTAGATCAGCAGGTTCCGGCAACTGATCAGGTCGAGCCTGGAGAATGGCGGGTCCTTGGTCACGTCCTGCCGGGCAAATACGCACAGGTTGCGCACGGCCTTGCTGATCTGGTACCCGCCGGCGTGCCGGCCAAAAAACCGCCGCAGCCGCGCCGCCGAGACGTCGGCCGCGATGCCCGCCGGGTAGCTGCCGGCGCGCGCTTTCCCGATGGCTCGCTCGCTCACGTCCGTGGCGAAAATCTGCACCGGCACGCGCGCGCTCTTGGGGCCGAGAAACTCGATCAGCGCGATGGCCAGCGAGTAGGCCTCCTCGCCCGTGGAGCAGCCCGGCACCCAGACGCGGATCGGCGTTTGCGCCGGACGATCCTTGAGCAGCCGCGGGAAAATTTTCCTGGCCAGCACCTCAAACGCCTTCGGCTCGCGGAAGAAGCTCGTCACATTGATCAGCAGATCCTCGTGGAGCGCTTCCACCTCCTGCGGCGTCTCCCGGAGAAAGCGGACGTAATGCGCCAGCGTTTCGAGTTTGTGCAGCGCCAGCCGCCGCGCGATGCGCCGCTTGAGCGTGGGCGGTTTATACACGGAAAAATCCACGCCTGTCGCCGAGCGCAGCAGGATGAAAATTTCGCTCATCTCCCCGTCGCTCTCCGGCAGCGGGTCATCCGCTTTCGCCGCCGGGAGCGTGAGATCGGGATTTCGCCCCAGGCGCGCCAATGCCCGGGCAATGCCTTCCGGCGGCAGCACGGTATCGACGACACCCGCGGCGATGGCGCTGTGCGGCATGCCGTCGTATTTCGCGGACTTTTCATCCTGGGCAAAGGTGAGCCCTCCCTCGGCCTTGATGGCGCGCAGCCCCTCGGTGCCGTCCGAAGCCGTGCCGGAGAGAATGACGCCGATGGCGCGGCCCTTCCTGTCGGCGGCCAGCGAGCGGAAAAAGAAATCCACCGGCAGATGCTGCCCGCGCACCTCCGTGCGCGGCCTGAGACTGATCCGCCCGCGCAGCACCGCGAGATTGGTATTCGGCGGGATGACGTAGATGTGGTTCGGCGCGATGCGCAGGCCATCGCCCGCCTCGTGGACCGGCATCGTGGTGGCGTGCGAGAGCAGGGTCGCGAGCATGCTCTCGTGCTGCGGCGCGAGATGCTGCACGAGAACGAAGGCCAGCCCCGTATCCACCGGCAGCGCGCCGAGCAGTTGCGTGAATGCCTCCAGCCCGCCCGCCGACGCGCCGATGCCGACGATCGGGAACGATCCAGTCTTGGACGCTGGCACCTTTGCGCGCCGGTCGCGGACCGGCGGCGGCGCTGGCGGAGCGGTGGCCTTCCGCCGGACTGGGGAGGCTTGCGACATGGGGGGAGTTCGCTTTTTCGCACTCATCGCTCTTCACCATTCACAAACTCCCGGCTCCTTACAATCTCCGCCTGTTCCACGGTCAAAGCATCAGGCACGGGAAGTTTTGGATTTGGCAAATTGCATCGCCCTCCGCGCAGCACCCGGCCCCCGCCGGCTGCTGTCCCCGCCTCCACCGTCGGCGATCCGCGCCCGCTCCCCCTGCATCCCCGCGGCGCGCGGCTTTCAAAGTCAGGAGGAACTCGCGCCGGGGTCCGCCGTCGCGTCAGCCTCCCTCCCCCGCCGGATCGCGGGTGCCAGGAGCTTCCCGACTTCTGCGATGAGCGACCCCAGTCGGAACGGCTTGGCGATAAACGGCAGGTGCCGGATCCCGGCGGCTTCCGGAGCGAAGCTGGACATGAACAGAAGGCGCCCCGCCGGGTGCTCCTGCTGGAGCCAGGCCGCTGCGACCCTCCCCGCCATTGGGCCAAATCCGCTCCCCGCACAGGGTCGCCACCTTAGAGGGTCAAGCCTTTTCCCGAGACCGGGCAAAGCGTCCCCCGGCCCGGAGATCCTGGGTCGCAGCCGGTTGAATTGTCAGGCCCGCGAGTTAGGGAACCGCTGATTTAATCGACGCGCGCGGCTCGATGGGTAGCGCACGCGCCCTCGCGTGTAGTGGCCGGCGCCCTCGCCGGGCACTCCTCCAGGGCGCGGATCATCGGCGAGGGCGCGGATGACAGCACGCGAGGGCGCGTGCGCTACCCGGCACGGATTAAATCAGCGCTTCCTTAGTTTTTCTCGCGCGGCGGGCCGCGGCTGCGTTATCACCGCCGGCAGCACTTCGGTCCCCTCCCCGCGCGTCTTTCAATCCCAGAACCAGGAACAAACAACTATGGCCCAAGCAATCATGGATCCCGAGGAGGTGCGGCGTTTTGCCAGGGAACTGAAGCGTTTCAACGAGGACGTGCAGAACAAGGCAGGTTCGCTCCAGGCGCGGTTCGCGGCCCTCGGCAGCTCGTGGCAGGACCAGGAGGCGGACAAGTTCGCGGAGGAATTTGTGACCACGATGAAGGTGCTGAAAAAGTTCATGGAAGTCGCGGACAAGCACACCCCCTACCTGCTGCGCAAGGCGCAGCGCATCGAGGAATACCTCACCCAGCGCTGACCCATGGCGAACCAGGTCCGAGTCAACTCGATCGACGCGCTGGAGTCGCTCCGCTCGGCCTTGATCATCTTTCTGACGAAGGCGCGCCGCGCGCTCGACGATGTGACTGACGACGTGCGGCGGACGCGGATGTGGCTCCAGCACGACCAGCGTTTTCTTTGGGAAGGCGAGGTCCGCAAACGGCAGAAAATCCTCGGCCAGGCCGAGCAGGAACTCCTCAGCGCCAAGCTCTCCGGTTTGCGAGACAATCTCGCGGTGCAGCAAAACGCCGTGCGCAAAGCCAGGGCCGCGCTCGCCGAGGGGGAGGAAAAACTGCGCAACGTCAAACGCTGGAACCGCGACTTTGAAAGCGCCTCCGCCCCCATGGTGAAGCGGCTCGAAGGACTGCGGCAATATCTCGATTTCGAGCTGCCGGAGGCCATCGCCTACCTCGTCCAGGCGCAGCGCACGCTCGACGCCTACACCGAAGGGCCGGCCCCGGAAGCCGCGGCCGTCGTCCCTCCCAACGCCACCGCCACGCCATGAATCCAAAACCAACCGTCATGCTGAATGCAGTTTCGGGAGGCTCTGCGACCGGAACGCAGCGAAGCATCGCTGAAAGTAACGGGCGGCGGCGGTCCGGTCAGATTTGCACTGACGCCCTCTGCGTCCTCCGCGTCTCTGCGTCTCTGCGTTAAAAATTTCACGTTCCCCCATTTTCCATGAGCACCCTCGGCAGCGCCGCCCACCTCTCCGGCGCCCTCAAAGAACTCTCCATGCGCTGGCAGGAAACCCGCACCCACTGGCATGACGTGAAGAGCCAGGAATTCGACCGGACCTATCTCGAAAAACTGCCCAACGATGTCGGCCGCGCGATGGGCGTGATCGAGGAAATCGGCACGCTGCTCAAGAAGGTGAGGCACGACTGTGAGTAGCCGCACCGACTTGCGCGTCAGCCACGCGCTCGCGCTGCTGGCCGATCTGAAGCGGACCGTGGCGGACTTCGCGAAAAAGGAATCGGAGCTCGTGCGCGATCTCGGCAAACAGCGTGGCACAGCGCTGCGGAAACATCGTGATGCGACCGAGAAAGCGGAGGCCCGGCTGGCCGCGCAAACCGCGGAGACGGCCGAATATTTTCAAACCACCGGGGAGCGCACCCGCGCGCTCTACGAAAGCCGCCGCGAGCGCGTGCACCGCCTGCACACGACCGGCCTGCGCAATCTCCCGAAGCGCGCCCAAGAGGCCAAACAGCGGTGGATGGGCGACCTGCAAATGCGGCAGTTCCGCGCCGAGCGGAAGCAGACCACAGATCAGGAAGTCGCCGACAAAGCGCTCGCGGCCTTCACTGCGCGGCTCACCGGACCGCGCGAACATTTCGCCAAGCTCGATCGCATCGGGCGGAAATCGTTTTCCGGCTATCCCGCCTTCCAGCGACTGCTCCGCCGGCCGCGCACTACTGCGGAGGGCGCCGGGGACGAGGAGCAGCTTCTCGCGGAACTGGAGGCGCAGCTCGCCATCGCCCATGAGCAGCTCAAGATCTTCCGGCGCTTCCTGATCCCGCGCATTTTCAGCGCGCTGCCACTCGCCCTCCTCATCCCGCTGGTCGTGGCCGCGGGGCTCGCCGGGGCTTTTCTCCCTGGCCCGAACGCCACCGCTTTCGTGATCGCCGGCGGTGGCATCGCGGGGCTGATCGCCGCGATCTGCATGGTCCACTATCGCGGAGCCGCGCCGTCCCGTGCGTCCGCCACGGCGTGCGCGCAGGCGCTGGCGGAGGCGGACCGGCTGCGCGTCATGTGCGAGGTCGCGGCGGCGGCGCGGCATGCGCAGGAGAGCAGGCGCATCAAAAACCAATTCGAGCGCACCTCGGCGGCGATCGTAGAGCAGTGGAACCGCGCGGACGACATCGAGGCGGAGTTCGAGATCGTTGCGCGGGAAAAAATCGAGACCCAGGCACCGCGGCTCTTCGCGAAGATCGCCTCCTCCTCCCGACCCCGGCTCGCGCGTAGCGCCGCCGAGGGCACGGCCCGGATGGCGCAGATTGAAACCGCCGGCGAAGCCGAAAAGCAGACGCTCACCGCCGCGCGCAACACGGAAATGGCCGCACTGGACGCAGACGAAACGGAGCGCTGGGGGCAACTCGAAACGGAATGGCAAAGCGCCATCCTCCCGCTCTACCGGGAACTCGCCGCGATGCGCGCCGCGACCGACACGCAGTTTCCGCCGTGGTCGCCGCAGCTCGCGGAAACGTGGACGCCGCCCACGGAATTCATGCCGGCAACGAAGTTCGCGCAGCTCGACGTGGATCTCGCGAAAGGCGCGCTCCCACAGGAGCCGCGCCTCGCTTTGCCCGGCCCGGCGCAAATCTCCATCCCACTCGCGCTCACCTATCCCGACCACGGCTCGCTGCTTTTCGAGACGCAGGAATCCGGCGGCCCCGCCGTCATCGGCGCGCTCGACAACATCATCCTCCGCCTACTCGCGACCACGCCGCCGGGGAAGGTCGCTTTCACTATCATCGACCCCGTCGGCCTCGGCCAAAATTTCGCCGGCCTCATGCACCTCGCCGACTACGAGGAGGCGCTCATCAACCGCCGCATCTGGACGCAGCGCGACCAGATCGAGGAGCGCCTCGCCGAGCTCGCCGAGCACATCGAGAAGGTCATCCAGATGTATCTCCGCAACGAGTACAGCACGATCACCGAGTACAACGAGCAGGCCGGCAGCGTCGCCGAAAAATACCTCTTCCTCGTCATCGCCGACTTCCCCGCGAACTTCAGCGAAAGCGCCGCGAAACGGCTCCAGAGCATCGCGCTGAGCGGCCCGCGCTGCGGCATCTTCAC
>Ga0105044_10005767_pt1 | contig 17030 bp, 17 predicted proteins | sample MAT01_FD_78092 | JGI IMG/M metagenome (GOLD analysis project Ga0105044, IMG submission 78092) | Freshwater microbial communities from Lake Fryxell liftoff mats and glacier meltwater in Antarctica - MAT-01 | ecosystem: Environmental > Aquatic > Freshwater > Ice > Liftoff microbial mat | place...
CCAACGGGTCTCGCCGGCTGAGCGCGCCGACCAGGAACCGAACCTCGGCCAACCGAGCCTCGCCCGCCGCCACCTCGAGACGCTGAAAACCGACGAGGCGGGCTGGCTGATCACCCCACGACGCATAGACCTGCGCCACCTCGACGCCCGGTCGCTCGCCGCGGTTGGCGGCCGTCACCGTGACGACGACTTCATCACCGTCGCGCTGGGCCGTTGCATCCCGGAGGGTGAGGTCCGTGTAGCTCAGGCCGAAGCCGAACGGATAGGTCGGCGCGTGGCCGTCTCGTTCGAGCAGCCAGTAGCCGTGCCAGGCGTCGTAGGTGACCGCCAACGCATCGGGGTCGAACGGCGGCAGGTGATCCTCATCAGTGGGCACGGAGAAGGGAAGGCGGCCCGACGGCTCGACGTTGCCCAAGAGCACATCGGCCAGGGCATGGCCTCCCTCCATCCCGCCGTACCACGACTGCACGATGGCGGCTGCGCCTCCATCGCACGAACCTGTCATGACCGCGCTCCCCGCCACGATCACCACCACCGTGCGCGGGTTCACCGCCACGGTGGCACGGATCAGCTCCTCGTCCTCTTCGCGCAGGCGCAGCGACCGCCGATCACCGCCCGCGGAGAAGCCGAGACCCTGGCTCTCGGGATCGCCCGGTGGTCGGAAGTCGTTGGTGTCGTCGGCCAGCGCCGCAGCGAACGCCGCCGCCAGTTCCGGCTCGTCGGCTCCCGGCATCAACGCTGCCAGGTGTTCGGTGCTCGCGCCACCGATGAACTCGCCCTCGTCGGCCTTGGTGTAGCCCACCACGACGATGGCCACATCCGCATCGGCAGCCGTCGAGGGGTCATCGTCGCTGTGAACCACCTGGCTGTCAGCGAGCGCAGCCCGCAGTCCGTCGAGCGGGGTGGCCGCCGACGGTGCCCACACATCGCTCGACCCACCGTCGCCCAGGTTGCGCACCCGAGCGAGCCGGCCGAGGACCGCAACGCGTCGGAGCCGGCTGGCGTCGAGGGGCAGCAGCGCCCCTTCGTTGCGCAGCAGCACCACCGACTTGGTTGCGGCTTCACGAGCCAGGGCGCGATGGGCGTCGCAGGCGAGGACGTCGAGCGAGGGCCGGGGTTGGGTGAGCACGTCGTGGAAGCGAAGGAGCGTCGCCACCACCCGGGTGACGGCCGTGGCGATCTCGCTGGCGTCGCACTCGCCCGCTTCGAGCGCCTCGTCGAGCCCGAAGGCGCGGATCATGCGGTAGGGCATCTCGATGTCGAGGCCGGCGCGCACTGAGGCCCCGGCGTCGCGCAGGCCGAAGATCCAGTCCGAGATGACGAAGCCCTCGAACCCCCACTCGTCGCGCAGCACGTCGGTGAGTAGCGCTCGGCTCTGGCCCGCCCACTCTCCGTTGACCGCGTTGTATGCGCTCATCACCGACGCCACGCCCTCGTCGACGATGCGCTTGAAGTGGGGAAGGAAGACGTCGTGGAGAGCGGCATCGTCGACCGTCACGTCGACGGTGAACCGGGCATTCTCCATGGAGTTGCACGCGAAGTGCTTCACGCACGCCATGGCATGGCGCTGGACCCCCCGGGTCAGGGCGGCACCCATCTCGCCCACGTGGTGGGGATCCTCGCCATAGGTCTCTTGCGCTCGTCCCCATGCCGGGTGCCGCAGCACGTTCACGCAGACGCCGCCGTAGAGCGTGGCGCCCACCGCCCGCAGTTCGACGCCAATCGCCTCACCGATCCGCTCCTCCAGATCGAGGTCCCACGATGCGCCGCGCGCCATCGAGACGGGATACGCCGTGGCCGGCCCGATCACCACGCCTCGCGGCCCGTCGGAGAAGGCGAAGCCAGGGATGCCCAGACGCTCCACCCGCGCCGCCGGGAAGGTACGGCGGTGGTACCCGCCCTGGGTCATGTCGGTGATGCCGGCCCAGAACGGCTGGTCACCGTCGAGGCACCAGCGCCGCTCGTCCTCGGTCATCTGGGACACGACGCCACGCGCCTCGGCGGTCGGGTCCGCCCCTGCCGCGACCCGCTGAGCGGCTCGCTCGAACTCGGTCTGCTCCGTCACCCGTCCAGCCCCCTACCTCTTGACCGATCAGTCAAGTTTGACCCTAATGTGGCCCCATGGTGACCGCCGCAGCCTCCACGATCGATGCCGACACGCTGGATCCCGCCTTCTGGGGCGACCTCGACGCGATGCACGAGACGTTCCGCCAGGCCCGCGCCCAGGGCCCCATCGCCCGCGACGCAACCAACGCGCTCTGGGTGGTGCTGGGCCACCACGAACTGCAAGAGGCCGAGGGCCGCAGTGACGTCTTCGTCAGTGGCCAGGGCTACCGATCGTTCTTCTCTCCCGGCGAAGACAACATGATCGCCCTCGACGACCCGCAGCACGCCGCCCAGCGCAAGCTCGTGGCCCGCCGGTTCACGCCCAAGGCTGTCCGCCAACTCGAGCCCTACTTGAGCGCGCTCGTCGACGAGCTCATCGACGGCTTCGCCGACGAGGGCCGGCTCGAGGTCGTCTCGCAGCTGGCCGCGCCGCTTCCCGCGCGCCTCACAGCCCACCTGCTCGGCTTCGACGAAGACCGCTGGCACGACATCCAACGATGGTCCGAGCTGCTGATGCGCTACGACCAGACGGTGCTCGACGAGGAGGCACAGGCCGGGTTCATGCAGGCGATCGTGGAGTTCGCGCCGGTCCTGTTCGAAACCGCGGAAGCCCGCAAGCAGGCACCTGCCGACGACCTCATCTCGGTGTGGACCCAGGGAGAGGCGTCGGGCTGCCCGTACTCCGAGCCGATGCTGATCAACGAGACCGGTCTGGTCATCTCCGGCGGCGCCGAAACCACGCGCACGGTGATCGCTCGTGGCCTCGCCGTGCTCGCCGATAACCCCGACCAGTGGGAAGCCATGGCCGCAGATCCGAACCTGGTTCCTGGCGCGGTCGAAGAGCTCATCCGCTGGGTCACCCCCCTCAACAACTTCTTCCGGACGGCAGTGGTCGACACCACGTTGGGGGGCCAGACCATCAGCGCCGGCGACCGCATCATGCTCGCCTACCCGTCGGCCAACCGCGACGAGCGCGTGTTCGACGATCCGTTCCGCTTCGACATCACCCGTCATCCCAATCCCCATGTGGCGTTCGGCTTCGGCACCCACTTCTGCCTGGGTGCGTCGCTGGCCCGCTACGAGCTGGCGATGCTCTTCCGTCGGCTCTCGCAGCGATTCACCGACCTAAACGTGGTGCAGGGACTCGACATCGAACCGAACATCTTCGTGGGAGCAGTCCGCTCGCTGGAGCTCTCGTTCTCGCTCAGGTGAAGAAGAAGGCTGCGCCCGAGCGAACCACGGGCGCCGCCACGGTGCCCGTGCCGGCGTAGACCAGTTGACCCTGGTTCTCGAACGTCACATCGAACGCCACACACATCGTGTCGTCGCTGAGCTGCAAGACCTCGGCTTGGCCAACCACGTCGGTGTAGGGCTGGCCAGTGGCGTCGCCGTCGGTGAATACGGTGAGGCTGAGGGGCCGGAAACTGGAGACGGCTTCGTAGCCGAGCTCCCCGTCGACCACCACGTCGCCTTGGGCCAGACCGGTCTCCACGACCGGAACCATGCTGAGAACCCCGATCGTTTGACCCGCCTCCGGGGTGATGCGCCCCAGGTCTCGGCCGGTGATGACCCCGCGGTCGATCTCCTGATCTGACAGGAACAGCGAGTACGCCGCCAGCGGCGTGATCTCGGCTTTGCTCTGGAGGCCGGCGAGGCCGGATCCATCGAACGCCATCTCGTTCGGCAGGATCGGGGTGCGCAGCACCACGGCGTCGGCAACCTCGAACTGCTCGCTCCCCGCCGGACGTTCTCCGCCGGCCCGGAGGTCGAGCTGGAGCGGGGCCTCGACGCAGGCCGCGGGCAGCTCGGGTGCCGTCGTGGTGGATGCGGCCTCGTCGCTCCCGCCGCCTCCCCCGCAACCGACGAGCGCCGTGGTCACCACCGCCAAGAGCACCGCAGCAGCAAGGGGGGTGAGCCGTCCGGAGCGCATGGGCAGAGGCTACGTTGCCGATCCATGATCGATCTGGAACGCCACGGCGACGTGTTCGTGCTCACCATGAGCCGCGACGAGAACCGGCTGTCGCCGGACTTCCTCGATGCGGCCAGCGATGCCCTGGCCACGATCGAGACCACCGAGGGTCCACGGGCACTCGTAACCGTCGGAACCGGGAAGTTCTTCTCCAACGGCCTCGACCTCGACCACCTCGGTGCCCACCCGCAAGACCTGGTGCCGTACCTGTCGCGAGTACACGCGCTGTTCGCTCGTGTCCTGCAACTTCCGTGCGCCACCGTCGCTGCCCAGAACGGGCACACCTTCGCCGCTGGCGCCATGCTCGCCATCTCCCACGACCACCGGATCATGCGGTCAGACCGCGGCTACTGGTGCCTGCCCGAGGTGGACCTCGGGATGCCATTCACCGACGGGATGAACGCGCTCATCCCTGCCATGATCCCGGCCCGCACCGCCCACGAGGCCATGGTCACCGGCCGTCGCTATTCAGCCGATGAGGCGCTCGCTGCTGGCATCGTCCACGAGGTGGCGGCCGAGGCAGACGTGCTCCCCCGAGCCGTCGAGGTCGCCGCGTCGCTGGCCCCGAAGGCGGGCCCCGGCATTGCCGGCATCCGCACGCACCTCCACCAGCACGTGATCGCTCACCTCACAGGGAACGAGCACGGCTGAGGACGTCTGCCTCCAGTCCGTCGAGCTGGCTCTGCAACGTGTCGACGTCGAAGGCCAGGCACAGCACCACGAGCCGATCGACGCCCGCCTCGGCATAGGCCGCCACCATGTCGGGCGTGACGGAGTTGAAGTAGGGGCACACGGTCAACTCGATGTCGGACCGGCTCCGATCGTGATCGGCCAGGATCTGGTCGAGGCGGCCAAGGGGCTCGGGCAGGTCCGCTGGCAGCCGGTTGAACGAGAACCATCCCTGGGCATGCTTGGCGACGCGACGCATGGCGGCATCGCTCTCGCCGCCCACGTGGATGGGCGGGTGCGGGGTCTGCACCGGCTTCGGGTACATCGAGCAGGCCGGCAGGTCGTAGAGCTCACCGTGGAACTCCGAGGGGTCCTCGGTCCACAGCGCCTTCATCACCGCGAGGTGTTCGTCGGTGCGCTGGCCGCGCTTCTCGAATGGCATGGCAACCGCCTCGAACTCCTCGCGGAGCCAACCGACACCCACGCCGAAGTCGACTCGGCCACCGCTCAGGTTGTCGAGATCGGTCACCTGCTTGGCCGTGTAGACGGGATTGCGCTGCGGTACGAGGCAGATGCCGGTGCCCAGCCGAACCCGGTCGGTGACCGCGGCCAGGTAGGTGAGCGCAGTGAGCGGTTCGAGCATGCCGCTGTCGGCGCTGCCGGGGAACTTGCCGTCGGGCGAGTACGGGTACGCCGAGGCGTAGTCCTCGAACAGCACGACGTGCTCAGGAACCCAGATGGACTCGAACCCGCGCTCCTCGATGCTGCGGCCCACGGCTCGAAGGATCTCCGACGACGCGTTGCCGTTCCCCAGTGGTACGAAAACCCCGACATCCATGCGCATCTCCTTGGTCACTGAACTAGAACCTGTTCTATGTCTATCAAGGTCATCCAATGGGCCACCGGGACCGTGGGCATCCACGCCGTCCCCGCCATCGTCGCTCACCCCGACCTCGAGCTTGCGGGGCTATGGGTGCACTCCGACACCAAGGCTGGCCAAGACGCCGGGACGCTGTGCGGCACGGACCCCGTCGGGGTCACGGCAACCCAAGACGTCGACGCGCTGCTGGATCTCCAGCCCGATGCGATCTGCTACACCGCAAGTTCCGACATCCGCCCTGACGGCGTGATCGACGACATCTGCCGCATGCTCGGCGCCGGCATCAACGTGGTGGGGACGTCGTTCGTGCCGCTCCTGTACCCGGCCGCAGCTGGCGTGGGGGTGCTCGATCGCCTCGAGGCTGCCTGCCGTGAGGGCGGGTCGAGCTTCTACACGAGCGGCATCGACCCCGGCTACGGCAACGCCGGACTTGCCATCCACACGCTTGCCCTCTGCAAGGAGGTCGACACCGTGCGGATGATGGAGATCATCAACTACGCCACCTGGGACAACCCGTTCACGATGTTCGAGATCATGGGCTTCTCGAAGACCGACCCGACGCAGTCGCTCCTGCTCTCGCCCGGCTCTACCGCTCTGGCATGGGGGCCGGTGCTGCACCTGGTAGCGGCCGGCATCGGGCTGCACCTCGACGACGTCGTCGAGCGCCACGAGGTCATCTACGCCGACGAGGACTTCGAGATCGCGTCGGGGCCCATCCCCAAGGGCACGATCTCGGGCATGCGCTTCGAGATCGTCGGCATCGCCGAAGGTCGCGAGCGCCTCGTGGTGGAACACGTCACCCGCTTGCGCGATGAGGATGCGCCCGAGTGGCCCCAAGGCGAGGGCTACCGCATCTTGATCGGCGGCGAACCCAACCTGAAGGTCGAACTGCAGCTCAGTTCCGACCACGGTGACCACAACCACGCCGGCTGCTTGGCCACGGCCATGCACGTGGTCAACGCCATCCCCCATGTGGTGGCCGCCGAACCCGGCGTCAAGACGATCCTCGACCTGCCCGTCTACTCCGCAGCCGTCTGACCGCCCCACCCCTACCAGCGGGTGAGGACCTTCAGCGCCTTCTGCACCAGGGCCGGGTACGGCGGGTAGGCAATGCCCGGATCGACCTTCGTGGGGCGCTTGAGCACCGACTTGTGGTGGGTGAAGGTGTCGAACCCCGCCTTGCCGTGGTAGGCCCCCATCCCACTTGGTCCGATGCCGCCGAACGGAAGCGACGTCACCGCCGCCTGGTACACGAGGTGGTTGATGCAGACGGACCCGGCGTGGGTGCGATCGAGCACCGTGCGTTCGGTCTGGGCCGATGAGGTGAACAAGTAGAGCGCAAGGGGCCGGGGCCGAGCCTTGATGAACGCGATGGCCTCATCGATCGAGTCGACCTCGAGCAGCGGCAGGATCGGACCGAAGATCTCTTCTTGCATCACTGCGCTGTCGGCGTCGGGCTCGCGGATGACCACCGGCGCCACCACCCGTGTGGCACGGTCGGTCTTGCGGGGCAAAAGCTCCTCGCCACCGTGGCCGTCGAGCAACCCCTCGATGCGGTGGAGGTGGTGCTCGTTGACGATGGACGTGGGCTCGGCCTTGTCGCGGAAGGTGGCGAGTTCGTCGACCAGCAGCGCCGTGAACTCGGCCGCCACCTGCTTGTCGACGAGCAGGTAGTCGGGGGCGATGCACGTCTGACCGGCATTGAGGATCTTGGCCCAGGCCACGCGCTTGGCCGCCACCTTCAGGTCCGCATCGGCGGCGATGATGGTGGGGCTCTTGCCACCCAGCTCGAGCGTGACCGGCGTGAGGTGCTTGGCGGCCGCTTCCATCACCACCCGGCCGATGCGGGTAGACCCGGTGAACAAGATGTGATCCCACGGGTGCGACAACAACTCGGTGGTCACGGGTACCCCACCTTCGATCACCTGCACGGCGTCGGGGTCGAGATAGCGAGGGACGAGTTCGGCCACCGCGGCCGATGTGGCCGGGGCCAGCTCCGACGGCTTGAGCACCATGACGTTGCCGCCGGCGAACGCGGCCACGGCGGGCGACAGCAACAGCTGGAGCGGGTAGTTCCACGGAGCGATCACCAGCACCACGCCGATGGGCTGCGGCTCGGTCCACGCCGTTGCGGGCTGCGCCACAGCAGCCACCTTGTGCTTGGTGGGCTTGGCCCAGCCATCGAGGTGCTTGATGGCGTAGGCGGCCTCTTCCTTCACCAGGTTGAGCTCGGTCAGCCAGGACTCGAACGGCGGCTTGCCCAGATCGGCGGCCATGGCGTCGCACAGTTGTCGCTCGTTCTGCTTCACGAGGTCGATGACGCCCTGGAGCTGCTCTTTCCGCCACGCCAGGCTGGCCGTACGCCCCGAGTCGAAGGTGGCCCGCAGCGTGGCGATGATGGCATCGGTGGTCATGGCCAAACGCTACCGGCCGTGCGCAACCGACGTACCCGTCAGCGAACGTCGTAGTCGGCCAGATCGGGCTCGCGGGTCCACGTCCAGTAGTCGACGAGGCGCCATGGACTCAAGATGTAGATCTCGCCGTCGTCGTTGCGATACCAACTGCTCTTGATCGACCGATGGCTCCACACCATCTCGGCGAGACGGGCCTGGAGGCGAGCGTTGTAGTCGTCGTGGGCGTCTTGGCGAACCTCGATGCAGTGATGCTCGCCGTCGAGGATCGCCGCCAGGCAACCCATCACGTAGCGCACCTGACACTCGGAGTGGAAGATCAGGCTGCCTCCGCTCGCCAGGTTGGTGCCCGGCCCGTAGAGGCAAAAGAGGTTGGGGAAGTTGGGCATCGATATGCCGAGGTGGGCGGAGGGCCGGTCACCCCACTGCTCAGCGAGCACCACGCCATCACGACCAACGATCTCCATGGGCCACAGGTAGCGGTTGGCCTGGAACCCGGTGGCATAGATGATGATGTCGACCTCGTGGTTCATGCCATCGACGGTGCGAATCCCAGTGGGGGTGATCTCGGCGATCTCGTCGGTCACGAGTTCCACGTTCGGCCGGGTCAAGGCCGTCAGCCAACTGCCATTGTCCTGGAGGGTCCGCTTGCCCAGGCACACGTAGTCGGGCACGACCTTGGCCAGCAGTTCTTCGTCGTCACCTATCTGGTCGCGCATCCACTGGGTGAAGAAGTCGCGTGCGGCGTCGTTGATCTCGCTGATGCCGTGTTCGGGATCGGCGTAGTCGGGGTCGATCGTCATGGCCGGTAGGCCACCATCGCAGGCCGGCCAGAAGAGGAGGAACCGGTACCAGCGTCCGTAGTAGGGCAGGTGGCGCAGGGCCCACTGCACGCCAGGCCCCACCTGCTCGTGATAGTTGGGGTTGGGGAACATCCACGGCGCGGACCGCTGGAAGACGGTGAGGTGCGCGACCTCGGAGGCGATGGTCGGGACGATCTGGAACGCGCTGGCACCCGCGCCGATGACGGCGATCCGTCGACCGGCCAGGTTCGTTCCGTCCACCCACTGTGCCGAGTGCATGGCCACACCCTCGAAGGTCTCTCGCCCGGCGATGTCGGGCCGCTTCGGCCGGTTGAGCTGGCCGACGGCGCTGACCACCGCGTTGGCGATGAACGTTCCCCCGGTGGTCTCGACGGTCCACTCGCTGGCCTGCTCGTCCCAATGAGCGGAGCGAACCTCGGTCTCGAAGCGGATGTGATCGGTGATGCCGTAGTCGCGCATGCAGCGCTCGAAGTAGGCCTGGAGCTCGGGCTGCTGCGCGAAGAACTCGGTCCAACCATCGTCGGGAGCGAACGAGTACGAGTAGAAGTGGTTGCCCACGTCGACCCGACACCCGGGGTATCGGTTCTCGAACCACGTCCCGCCCACCCCTGGGTTCTTCTCGATGATGGTGAACCCGATGCCCGCCGCGGCCAGGCGGATCCCGGCCAGCAGCCCGGACATGCCGGCGCCGATCACCACGACGTGGAACCCAGCCTTGGCCTCTTCGCTCAGGTGCTCGCCCCAGCCGAGGTCGCGCGCATCGCCGCCGTCGAGGGCCAGTTCCTCGGCCATCATCGGTACGTACTCGTCGGGGATCTCCCCGGCGATGAGGAACTCCATCATCGCCTTGATCGTCTGCGGCGAGGGGGGTGGCGGCAGCACGCACCCGCCGTCTCGGTACTCGATGATCTTCTCGAGCGCGAACGCACGCGCCGCCGCCTGGTCCTCGGCGGTCATGAAGCCCTGCACCTCGTTGAGGTAGATCCCCGCCGGCCGCAGCGGACCATCGAGGATCGACGCGTCGCCCGTGAGGTGCACGAGCGAGACGAGCAGCGTCGGGACGCTCACGTCCTCGAGCGCCGCAGCAACAGCGGCATCGTCGGCGGTGATCGGCACTCCTGCGTATCGGTTGGTCATCAGCGATGGACCCTACGATGCGCCGCCATGGCCCACCCCGGAATCGCTGTCATCCGCCAACTGCTCGGCGAGACCCGATCGGCACCCACCACGCTGCTCGAACGGCGCGAGAACCTGGCGTCGCTCGCGGGAGCGCCGCCCGCACCGGAGGGCGTGGCTGTCGAGACCATCGAGTTGGCCGAGCGCCCCGCGGAGCGGTTGACCCCGGTCGGGGCTGCGGGTGGTTCGGTGATCCTCTACCTGCACGGCGGCGGCTACTGCTCGGGCTCGCTCGACACCCACCGCGGCCTTGCGGGCGCCATTGCCCTGGCGTCGGGGACCACCGTGGTCACGCTCGACTATCGGCTCGCCCCCGAGGACCCCTTCCCCGCGGCGCTGAACGACACCTTGCTGGCCTTCGACCAACTCCGCCCCGAGCGCGTTGCCATCGCCGGCGACTCCGCTGGCGGTGGCCTCGCGCTGGCGACGGCGGTGGCCTTGCGAGACCGCGGTGGTGCGCTGCCGGACGCGCTCGCACTCCTCTCGCCCTGGGTCGACCTCACCCAGACGGCCGCCTCCATGACCACGCTCGCGGCCGTGGACCCCGTGCTCACCGCCGAGGCGCTGACCCAGATGGCCGACGGCTACCTGGCGGGGACCGATGCTCGCACGACGCTGGCGTCTCCGCTGTTCGCGGACCTTGGCGGCCTGCCCCCGATGCGGATCGACGTGGGTAGCGACGAGGTGCTCCTCGATGACAGCACCACGTTGGCGGAACGGGCCAGCGCGGCCGGCGTCGACGCCACCGTGCAGGTGTGGCCCGAGATGATCCACGTCTTCCCGGCGTTCCCACCCGAGCTCGTGCCCGAGGCCGCCGAATCGATCGCCGGAGTCGCCGCCTTCCTCGTCCAGCACCTGGGCGGCTAGTGCCGTGGCAAGCAACGTCTGCCCTGCCCCCTACCGAATCCCGGGGGCGCGGTTCCACGGGTGATCGGGTCGGCTTTTTGGGGGCGGTCGTCCGTGACATCCGGCGGGTTGCCACTCCCGAACCTCACGCCTGTTGTAGAGATGTAACTAAACGGAGGCGTGATGGCGACGCAGATGAGCAGCCGAGAATTCAATCAAGACACCAGCGGCGCCAAGAAAGCAGCCGAGAACGGCCCAGTCCACATCACCGACCGGGGCCGGGTGCGATGAGGGCGGGCTGGAGTTGGCTTGGTGTGGTTGCGCTCGGGCTCGGTGCGGGCGCTTGTGGGTCGGGCGAGGTGACCGTTGCACCGAGCGCTCCGGCGCGTTCGGCGTTCGTGGACCTTGGCCCGGCAGTCCCTTCGTCGATCTCGTCGAGCTTGGGGTCGATCTGGCTCCAGACGAGCGGTGACCGATCCGGGGTGACCGAGGTTCGCGACGGCGAAGTCGCTGCGTTCATCGCGGTGCCCGGCGGTGGCGCGATCGCAGCCGGCGCTGGGTCGGTGTGGTCTGCCGTAACGACGATGCCCCGCCAAAGGGGCTACGAGGTTCCGGACGGAGAGGCGAAACTGGCGCGGATTGACCCGGTCGACAAGCGCATCGCAGCCACTATCTCCTTGGGTGAGGGAAGCGCGGTCGACGTCGTCGCCAACGATGACCGGGTGTGGGTCGCCGTGGAGATCCACGATGGACCGGGCCGCGTCGTGGAGGTCGACCCGGCGTCGAACCGGGTGGTCCGAGAGATCCCGCTCGGCACGGGGGCCAGCGCGCTGGCCCTCGGCGGATCAGCGCTCTGGGCTGCAACCGGACCAGCGGCCGGAGGCGGGTCCCGAGCGGTGCGCATCGACCCTTCGACCGGTCGCAGAACCGGATCGACCGAGCTCGATGGGCGCATCGACGCCCTCGCCGCTTCGGATTCGATGGTCTGGGCCACCACCGGGAGTGCACCCGAGGAGCAGAGTGCCGTCACGAGCATCGACCCGGTATCGCTGGAGGCCCGGTTCACGGTCGACCTGGACGGTCAAATGGGCAGTGATCTCGGCGTCGCTGATGGCAGCGTGTGGGTGAGCCTCTGGAAGAACAGTGGCGACGACTATTTCCCGGCAGCGGCCGCTTCGGTTGTGCAGATCGATGAGAGGACGGGAGCGGTGGAGCAGCACCTCTCGCTGGGAGACGGAATTGCCCCAGGAGTGCTCGTGCTCGGACCTCAGCTCGTTGCCATGGTGTTCGAATCCGTTGCCGACGGGCAGCCGAACGCCGAGCTCCAGATCATCGACCCCTGATCTGCGCAGCCTAGGTTGACGTGCCCTGCCCCACAACGCCGGCTTGTGGTCGCACCGACTGGCACATCCGGGGCGTTCTCTTTCGAGCATCCCGCACTGGTCGCGTGTTCGCCAAGACCCGGGCTCGGGGCTGCGATCGGGAGGCGAGGCTTCTCAGCGGGCCTGAGCGGCAGGCCGACTTCTCGCACCGAAATCTTGAGCCCCCGCCGCGGGGCACCAACGGAGGCCATCCTCGTCGAAGACCCCTTGGACCACGAGCTCAGCTTTGGATAGAGCAACAGCGGGTGACGCTCCCGCCTAGCCACTACCAGTCAGTAGCCGTCTGCTCGAAGTTGGGGTAGCGGTGAGTGAGGGAGTCGATTCCATCGTGCATGCCATGCCCGCCCGTCAGAAGTTTCTGAGGTGATCCCAGTGCCCCGAACGATCCAAGAGATCCTCGACCACGCCGACGCGCTCGCTGAGCGCTTCGAGAACTACGAACCCGGCGAAGGCGATGAGCGCCCCGTCGAGGAGTACATGCTCGAGCGCGCCGCGCTCAGTCGAGCCCGCAGCGAGCGCCAGGTCATCGAAGCGGTCGTCGCTGCGCGCGCTGCCGGGGCACCGTGGCAGAAGATCGGCTGCCTCTTGGGCACGTCGGCACAGGCCGCCCAGCAGCGCTACGGCTCAGTGGTCGAATCCGTCTGAGCCGGACTGCCCCATACCGCCGGTTATACGGGGGATCCATCTCTTGGTCTGTGTGCCTGGTGGCGGGGGCCAGACAATCGATACGCCAGCAAGATGAGGGCGCCACCGGTCGCAACCGGAGCTAGGAACGCTCCGAGGAACTGGGCCACTCCAACCGAGAGTGGGTCAGTTGAGCCCGAGGATCGTGGAGAGTGCTTCATCGACGCCCCACAGTTCCTCCGGGCTCAGGTGCCCCGACAGCTCGCCGAGGCGGGACGTATCGACGGCGCCGAGCTGTTCTACGAGCACCCGGGTCCTCTGGCCGTCCACGTCGATCTCTGGTCGAAACGATGCCTGCTTGGCACTGCGTGAGGTGGGAGCGACGATCACGACCGAGCGCGGGAGGAACTCCTCGGCTTGGACCACGACCCCGTATCGGTCGCCGTGCTGCTCGTGGCCGGTGCCCTTGGGAACCTTCAGGCGGTAGATGTCACCGCGCCGCACGCAGCGACTCCATGAGCCCAGCCACGGCGAGCATCTCGTCGCGATCCTGATCGTCAGCTTCGAGTGCGGCGACCTCTGCTGCGAGTTCCGAACTCCGGCGAAGTCGCTGAGCAGAAGCGATCAGAGATGATCGGATCGCTTCAGACCGCGTCATGCCAGCGGCTTCTAGGGCACGCAGGGCGCGATCTGACTCGTCGTCGAGTCGTACCGAGATCGCGTGAGCCACGAACCGAATGTATCACGAAGTGTCATACACTGTGGGCGTCCGACCCGTGCCCGCTCCACGCGTGCCCAGATCGCTCCGGGTGACGGGCAGGGCCGACCGGCGCCTCCTGGACACCCCATGGGGTGTCCGTCAGGCGCTCGTCCACCGCTCGCATCGATTGGCGCTGACCACCCGCCAGACATCGTCATCGCCGCGCTCGGTCACGATGTCCCGGAAGGCCGTGCCATTGCGCTCGCCCGGGATGGGCTCGAGGTCACCAAGCCGGTACTCGGCAGTGATCCGATCGCCGGAGCCGCTGATGCGGTCCGGGTCCTTGATGTCGACGTCGAGTGTGAGCTGCGCTGCCCAGCGGATCCGGGCAGCCTCAGGAGTTCCCGCTCCCACCTCGTCTATCGACCCAGCCGCGGTGCAGATCTGCGAGGTAACCGGACGCGTCGCGACCCAGGCCAGACCGACGCCAGCGACGACGACCAGCACCGCCATAGTGCGCAATAGCAGCACGCCTTTGCGCCGGACCGTCGGCCGCTCGAAGTCAGTCTCCATCTCGTCCCATCGGCTGGATATCGGACGACCTAAAGGCGGTGCCCTGAAGCGCCGGCTCGGAGTTGTTGTCAGGCGAGGCTTGGCGCCTGATAGCGGAGGTCGTCCGGTGCGAGGTCGGCACCATTTGGCCAGACCACCGTGCCGAGCTCGGGTCGACGGCGACCTTGGCGAAATACGCAACCTCCTCGAGCGGCTCGAACATCGGACCGTTCGGTGCCCTGAGCCGGTCCGAAAGGTCGACGTCGCCGACGAAGCCATCCGCGAAGGTGAGCCGGAGGCGGTGGCCGTCGAGATGTTCGACGGCAGTGATCTCGTAGGGGGCGCTCATGGCAGTGGGTGGTCGCCGTGGTACGTGACGATCACGATCCCGTAGAACGCGGCGATCCGAGGCACGGGCCGAACATGGCCAGGGCGTACGGCGGCGGTCAGGCCGATACAAGTTCGTCCATCGCGGCCAGCGACGTGGTGAGGCCGGCGGCCGACTGCTCCATGAACGTCTCGGGATCTTCGGGCTCGGGCAGGTTGACCTGCATCGTCATGCGTGTGAAACCGTCGCCTGTCGCCTCGAAGGTCAGGGTTTGGGCGGTGGGAGGGCCCGCCGGATCCGCATCGCCCATCACGAACCACTCGTCGGCGTCAAGACGCTCCGGTCGCTCGACCCTGGTGTAGGTGCCATGCCAAGCAATCGGACCGTGCTCGGGGATCACCATCGCGTAGTGGTAGCGGCCACCGTCGACCGGGTCGGACTCGCACACGGTCATCTCCGAGTCCGGCGGAGCGCCTGAAGGGAACCACACGCGAAGGTCGGCCGGATCGGTGAATGCCCTGAACACGCGGGCGGGTGGGGCCCCGAAGACCCGGGTGCACCGGTACGACGAGCCATCGTCGCTGAGTTCGATCAACGCCGTTCGCCGCCGGGCATCAAGGCTCGACAGGTCAGGTGGGAGGGTCTGGTCGGTCACGGGATGTGCTCCTGCGGAGTGTCGGGATCGGTGTCGGGGTCGGCTGAGACAAGTTCGTCCAGTGCGTCGAAGCGGGCTTGCCAGACGTCCTCGAACGAGCCGAACCAGTCGTGTGCTGCCTGGAGTCCTCGGCCGTCGAGGCGGTAGCGGCGATAGCGGCCGTCGGCCCGAGCGCAGACGAGCGCAGCGCTGGCCAGGACCTTGAGGTGCTTCGACACCTGCGGCTGTCTGAGGCCTGAGGCATCGACGAGGTCGGACACCGTCGACTCCTGTCGCTGGTGCAACAGCTTGAGGAGGTGGCGACGGTTCGGCTCGCTGATGGCTTCCAGAACCAGATCGGTGTCGACCACGCAGACAACATACATATTCCTTTAGAGGAATGCAAGGTCGCTCACGGGCCACCGCTCTGCTCGCGGGAAAACTGACGGGAACCCGATGGACGGTCGCCAAGCAACGGCGCTTGTGCACCCTTACGATTCCAGCCGGGTTTCGGCTGCCGAAAGGAGGGCCTTCGCCCAGCGAACACAACTCGCCGCGTCGTTCGCGCTGATGTCGGCGCTCTCGTACGCGGCTTGAGTCTTGCGGTCCCACGCCCGTTTGAGCATCGTTGCGAGACGCTGGTCGACCTTGCGCAAGAGATCCACGGCCGGAACTGCCGTGCATCAGCGAGGCGTTGGAGCGAGTGCGATCGCGTGCACGGTCGCCGCGCACCCTTCGCCCGGCTCATGCCGGACTGCCGGTCAGCACCGCCTCCGATTGCGTGAGCAGGATTCCATCGCGTCGGATCTCGGTAGCGAGAGGGTTCTTCGCGCTCACGAGATCACGGAAGCCCGACGTGTCGAGCCCATCGACGACGACTCCGGAATCGACCTCGGAAATCCCACCACGGCCACGAGTGGTCGTTTGTTCTCAGCCTTTCGCGAGGCGGAGTTGTTCGGCGAGGTCGGGGTTCGAGTTGCAGCGCTGGCTCCACTTCGTGTCGATGCTCGGCCACGAGTCGGCGGCGATGCCAAACTTCTTCATCGCTATCACCAGGGTCGATTCCGGCACACCGCTCGACCGAACAGCTCGAAGCTTCAACCACGCTTGAAACTCTTTGGCGTCGGATTTGGACTCAAACTGATAAGGCCTCGCGTCCGCCGGCGTCGCTGCCCGCTCATTGGTCGGTGGCGTCGCTGGTGCCAGCTGGTTCGGCAGCGGCGCCCGGGTCGTTGCCGCCGCGAACCAATCGATCACTACGGCGCCTGTCGAGGTCAACCCGGCTGGCAGCTTCGACCCCGGCACAACGCTACCGGCGGCGTAGTGGGGGACCTTTCCCGTGACCGTGATCATCCGGTCGGAATCGCCCTCGACGAGCGCGACGAGCGACCATCGTTCCTCCCAGTCCGTGGGCTTCACCTCGACGACGGTGACTGTTGTCGCAGTGGCACCAGCGACTGCCGCCTGGTGCTTGGCGAATCGTTCGTCGCTGATGCCGACGGGAGGAGGTTCGACCTGCCTCCAGCCGGTGTTGCCGGTGGACGCCGCATCGCCAGCATCGCCACCCATCATGGTGGCTTCATCGATGATGACCTGGCCGTTGCGATGAAGCACGGCGACTTGGCCACCAATCGTGGCGGCGCGCCGAGCGCCCGCGCCAAGCGTCTGCCGACAACCTGCACGAAAGGTTCCGGTCGCGGCATGCACATCGAGTGCGTACTCCCATCGTGGCGGGGATTCGCCACGTTCTGTGACCCGAATGCCGGCCACGGTTGCGTTGGCACGCTCGCCAGACGAGATCAGGCTTCGTGACTTCCTGCCGCCCGTGGGGATCAGGTGGGACAACAGATCGATCAGTGCCATGGCGCGACGCTATTGCTTCCGAGAAGCGTCGGCAGGGGCGTCAACTGGCGTGAGTCCCCTCGCCGA
>Ga0105044_10005768_pt1 | contig 17029 bp, 14 predicted proteins | sample MAT01_FD_78092 | JGI IMG/M metagenome (GOLD analysis project Ga0105044, IMG submission 78092) | Freshwater microbial communities from Lake Fryxell liftoff mats and glacier meltwater in Antarctica - MAT-01 | ecosystem: Environmental > Aquatic > Freshwater > Ice > Liftoff microbial mat | place...
AGGCATTCTTTGAGAGCCGTCGAATTGTCGTATTTTGGCAACCATATGGATCCACTCCTTCGGTTGATCATCGTGATCGTTCAAAGCTATCTCATCGGTTCCATACCGACAGCTTTGATCATCAGTAAAAAATTCTTTGGCTTCGACATCCGGTCGAAAGGCTCTGGAAACTTGGGAAGCACCAATGCGTTCCGTGTCCTCGGCTGGAAGTGGGGCGTCGTGGTCCAACTTGCGGATATTGCAAAGGGTCTTGTAGCCGTGCTACTCGTGGCCTACTTCTTCGATTCCCAAATGCCGTTCGCGAACCACACTCCTTTTGAAGATGCAACGGTTGTAAAGATCATAGCCGGATTCGCCGCCGTAATGGGTCATATCTGGTCGGTCTTTGCAGGGTTTAAGGGCGGCAAGGGTATCAATACATCACTTGGAATGCTAATCGCCTTGGCACCTGTCGAAGTAGCCATTGCAGTAGGTGTGTTCGCCCTTCTTGTCTTTGCCTCCGGATATGTATCGCTTGGCAGCATCATTGCCGCAATGTCTGTTCCCGGAACCATGGCCATTCGCTACAATCTCTTTGGCGTGCAGATCAACGGCTATCATACCCTCGTCTATTTCTGTATTGCACTTGCCGTGCTTGTTATCTATGCGCACCGAGCAAACATTAAGCGGCTGCTTGCCGGAACCGAAAACCGGTTCCAAAAGCTGCAGATATTCCGCCGATTTCGCCAGCATCCGTAACGCATGAAGGTTGCCGTCATTGGTGCTGGTGCATGGGGAACTGCACTTGCCTCCGTAGCCGCAGAGAACGAACACGACGTTGTCATGTGGGCACGTGAAGAGCACGTTGTTCATGAGATCAATACGCTGCATACGAATAATAATTTTTTGCCAGATGTCACACTTGCCGGTTCCATTCGTGCAACCCATTCGATAGATGACGTTCACGGTGCCGACGTAACAATCATCGCCACGCCAACGCAGTTCATACGATCTGTTCTGACCTCTCAGGTAAAGTTCTTTTCATCGACAACCATCGTAAATGTTGCGAAGGGAATCGAGATCGGAACGCAATTGCGAGTATCGCAGCTCGTCGAAGATGTTGGAGTAACACCACGAGACTACGTGGTGGTAAGTGGCCCAAGTCATGCCGAAGAAGTTGTGCGGCGTATGCCAACCACGGTAGTGGCAGCGTCTTCCAACATCGAAGCCGCACAGAGGATCCAAACAGTCCTGTCTACAGAGACGTTCCGCGTCTACACCTCAGCTGATGTTGTTGGAGTCGAGATCTGTGGAGCGCTGAAGAACGTGATCGCTATCGCCGCCGGTATTGTAGACGGAATTGGATTTGGAGACAACACCAAAGCCGCATTGATCACTCGTGGATTGGCAGAGATCGCACGTTTGGGTGTTGCCTTAGGGGCGCATCAGCAGACGTTCTTCGGGCTTGCCGGACTCGGAGACTTATTCGTGACATGTGCCTCGGTGCACTCGCGAAACCGATATGTAGGCGAACAGATCGGAAAAGGGAAGTCGCTGTCTTCGATTCTCGACGGGATGAGCGCTGTGGCAGAAGGCGTGTCCACAACAAAGGCCGCGTTAGAGTTGTCTGCCTTCGTTGGTGTGGAGCTACCAATCGCCTCCAAAGTTTCGAGCATCATCTTTGATGGGGAAGACCCTAAAGATGCGATTCGCGAACTAATGATGCGACCAATGAAGAATGAAGAATAGTCTGATCAGACATCTTCGCCACTGATCGATATAATGCGCAACTCGGCCGCCGCCAAGTATTCACGACATTGTTTCGCAAGGGCCATGCCCTCTTCGTACGAACGTAACTGCTCATCGAGTGGTGCATCCCCTTCGTCCAGCAACGCCGCGATTTCTTCAAGCCGTTTCAATTGCTGTTCGATACTTGCTTGTTCAGTCTTCTTTGCCATCGCTGGTCTCCAAAGTGTCTTGTTGAGTTGTTGATGTGATCGATGCATCGGAAACGTCGTGCGCACGGCGCAGCGTGATCCTGTCGCCCGGGTTGAGTTGTGCAGATGCGTTCAAGACCCTTCCGTCGCGCTCAATCAAGGCGAATCCACGACGTAGTGGTGCCAGCGGATGGAGTGTCGAACAAAGAATCACGGCATGATCGATGCGTTGTCGCATGAGTTCGATCGCGTGGCGCGCAGACGTAAGGTTCCTCTGCTCGAGATCGTCTGTTCTCTGTACGTGAACGAGAATTCGTTCGCGAAGTCGTCGAGCTCGCGTTCCAAGCAAGAAGTCGTCAACAAGGTCGCGAAGGTCGATCACGGTGTCCCGCATGATCTCCGTCATCCGATACGTATACTCCTGCACGACACGCAAAAGCTCTGTAAGCGGAGTTGGAGTGGCTAGCATTGCCGCAGCCGTTGGAGTAGCCGCACGGAGGTCGGCTACAAAATCTGCGATCGTGAAATCTGTTTCGTGACCTACGGCACTTATCACCGGAATGGTTGATTGATAAATGGCATCTGCGACAACTTCTGTGTTGAATGCCCACAGATCTTCGATCGATCCGCCGCCGCGTCCAACGATAATCACTTCCGCCTTGCTTCCCTGCATTTCCTCAATGGCACGAGCGACGTCTTCTGCGGCGCCGTCTCCTTGCACCATGGCTGGTCGGAAGATGACCGTTGCAATGGGGAATCGATGTCGGATCGTCGAGAGAATGTCTTGTACGGCCGCCCCGGTCTTCGACGTGATCACGCCAATGACGTGGGGCAAGGCGGGAAGGCTGCGTTTGCGTTCTACGGCAAAGTAGCCCTTTGCCTCAAGCTTGCGTTTCAGCGCCTCGAAGGCTAGGTGGAGGTCTCCGAGTCCGGCCGGGGTCATCGCGGTCACATCTATCTGGTATCGTCCTTGGGGAGGATAGACGGAGAGTCGGCCATGGACCACCACGCGCATGCCGTCCTCCGGCACGAAGCGAAGCGGACGACTCTTCCACATCACTCCTGCAATTTGAGCATCATCATCTTTTAGACTGAAATAGCGATGCCCAGACGAGTGGTGTTTATAGTTGGAAATCTCTCCGCTTACCGAAACGTCACCAATTCCTTCGGTCAGAAGGTGCCTGATCACGCCTGTGAGCTCAGAAACGGTTATCACGTTGTCGTTCATAACACGCAATATCGCTGAATGCTACCATAAGAGATATTCCATGGAATGAGGGAACATACCGCACTCGCATTCGTACCATGCCTACGCATTTCCTTGAGCATCAACAGACGCGGAACCGCCGCTCGACTCATTTTTCAGCAAAACGCAATAGCCGTCACCGTCTCTAGGACGACCGACGACCGCTCCGGGACATGCTCACATGCCTACGTCTGACACCTCTTATCCATTCTGAAGAGATAACATCATGAAGAATTTTACCACTGTTGTGTACCGAATGGCGTTTACCGCTGTTTGTGTTGCACTCATGCTTGGAACGAACACCGCGTCGTTCTCCCAGACAGCTCCAGATCTAGGAACAGCTGCCGACTATGGCGCCTTCAGTGGTGCTGGTGCAATTTCGAATACAGGTCTCACAATCGTTCACGGAAACATTGGAACAGATGTTGGTGCGTTTACTGGGTTCCCACCTGGAATCTACAAAGGTGCATACAATAATGCGAATGCTGCGACACTGGCAGCGAAGAACGACTTGGTTATTGGTTACAACTCCATGAACGATGCAACCAATGCTATTAAGTTCGACACGGCCCTGAACGCTACCATGGGAAATGGTCAAGTACTAACGTCACGAACATACGGTCGTGAAGACCTTACCACGATCGAAGGTGATCTCACGTTCGATGCAAAGGGTAATCCCGACGCGATCTTCATTGTGAAGATCCGCGCAGCGCTCAATGTTGCAAAGAACACAAAGATCATCTTGGCTGGCGGCGCACGATCCAAGAATATCTACTGGGCTGTTGACGGAGCAGTAAGCGTACTGGACAACTCCGTTTTCAAGGGTACTATCGTTGCCAATGGTGCAATCCACTTCTACGGCGGCTCGGAACTTGATGGTCGCGCGCTGGCTGTTGTTGGTGCTATTACGCTGGCATCAAGTTTCGTAACAGGCCTTGTCGTCTCACCTCCTGGGGATATCCTTACAATCGTCACACCAGCCGCTGGCGACAGCGTTAAGGGTGGCAAGCAAGGATATCAGATTAAGTGGACTGGCGTTGGTATCGACTATTCGAAGACCATTGAGTATTCGCTTGATAGCGGTACAACATGGAAGAACATTGCGGTGATCTCTAATGCCGACCTCACCTACAGCTGGAATGTGCCTGATACGGTGTCTACGAAGGCCCGTGTGCGTGTGACCGATGGCAATTCTTTGCGCGGAACGAGCGGCATCTTCAAGATCACTGCCATGGACAAACTCACAATCACGAATCCGGCGCAGGGCGACAGTATCATGGGTGGTACGCTCGCGTATCAGATCAAGTGGACGGGCTCTGGCATCGCCGCTTCGAAGACCATTGAGTATTCGCTTGACAGCGGAGCAACGTGGAAGACGATCGCTGTTATCAATTCTGCACTCCTCGCCTACAGTTGGAACGTTCCAGACACGGTCTCGACGAAAGCCCGCGTTCGCATCACAGATGCGAATTCCCTCCGTGGAATCAGCGGTGTATTCAAGATCACAGCTATGAACAAGCTTGTTATCGTTTCCCCGAAGGCAGGCGACAGTGTCCAAGGCAATACATTGAACTACCAGATCAAGTGGTCGGGTAGTGGAATCACTGCATCGAAGACCATTGAGTATTCGCTTGATAGCGGTGCAACATGGAAGACGATCGCCGTGATCAATTCAGCCCTCTTCGCATACAGCTGGAAGGTGCCAGATACGGTCTCTACAAAGGCTCGCATTCGTATTACCGATGCTAATTCGCTTCGTGGCACTTCGGGCGCATTCAAGATCACGGCTAGCGGAAAGATGACGATCCTGAATCCTGCTGCTGGTGAAAGCATCGTTGGCGGTACACTTGGATATCAAGTGAAGTGGAGCGGCACGGCTATTGCAGCACTGAAGACTATCGAGTATTCGCTTGATAGTGGAGCAACATGGAAGCCAGTTGCGGTGATCACCTCGCCACTGTTTGTTTATTCATGGAATGTACCAGATACAGTCTCGACAAAGGCTCGCCTTCGCGTCACAGACGGAAATGGTCTTCGCGCTGTAAGCGGCGTGTTTACCATTACAACAAGTAAGATCCCTGGTGCAATTCGCTTCGTCCGTCCATTTGCTGGAGAAATCCTCATTGGCGGAACGCAAGGGTATGCCATCATGTGGTCTGCAACCGGACTTACACGCACCAAGACGCTCGAATACTCGCTTGATAGCGGACTCACATGGACGGCCATCGTGACGATGTCAAACGATACGGTTGGTTATGCGTGGAATGTTCCAGACATGCCTTCTACCAAGGCTATGCTCCGTTTGACAGACTCCAGTGGAGCAACTGGTAAGAGTGCTGTGTTTACGATCAAGAGTTCATCGTCGAACACGGGAAGCATCACCATCCTTCACCCTGAAGCCGGCGAAGTCCTCGGTGGTGGTTCTGTGAACTATCCAATCACGTTCATTGCTGTGAATACAACAATGAACAAGCGGTTCGAGTACTCGCTTGATGCGGGTGCTACGTGGACGCTCATCGAGATCTATTCTGGCGATATCAAGTTCTACGTGTGGTCTAACGTTCCAAACGAAGCCACAACAACAGCCTTGATTCGCATCACGGATGATAACGGTATCACCGGTGTGAGCGGATTGTTCGCCATCGACGTTGTTGATGCCGATGGTTCGATTGATGGATTGGTCCTTTCGGGTCTTGATATCGATCGTAACATCGCGGTTGGTGGTACAGTCGGAATTTCATGGACGTTCACACCAGACATTGGTGAGAGCGTCGAAGTGGAGTATTCACTTGATGCATCTGGCAAGTGGTTTCGGATCGCAACAATGCCGGTTACCGAAACACCATTCACTTCGTGGACAACTCCAAGCGACGGTCCGCACAACCCAGCCTTCATACGTGTACGTAGTACCCGCGGCATGGTTCGCGTATCGAAGCCCTTCACGATTGGCACGACGACGAGCGTGAGCGATGAACAGGCAACTGCCGGATACACTGTGTCCAGCTATCCAAACCCTGCGTTCAATAGCACGCATATCGCATTTGCCATCCCTGTTGCAACGGATGTTCTCCTTACGATAGTCGACGCCCGTGGTGTTGAAGTTGGAGCAACTGTCCAACAACGATATGAGGCCGGATCGCATTCGATTCCGGTGAATACCACCAGTCTCGCAGCCGGGATGTATGCCTACACTCTGCAAGCCGGACCTACACGGTTGGTTGGTAGGTTGATCATCACGAAATAGCACTCTGACGTTCAAGAGAACCTCGAAACACATGCCCAGTTCACTCATGAACTGGGCATGTGCTATTTTACACCAATGAAACGGCTTTCTTCCCCAGTTGGAGTAATCTTGCCATGATCGGCTTTGGATATGATGTACATCGATTAGCAGAGGGTGAGTCGCTCGTACTTGGCGGAGTTGATATTCCGTCAACCTTTGGTACGGTTGCCCATAGCGACGGCGATGTGCTTCTTCACGCCCTGGTCGATGCGCTTCTCGGCGCTGCGGGGTTGGGAGATATTGGTGAACATTTTCCCGATACCGATCCACGCTGGAAGGGCGAGCCATCGTCGACGTTCGTTCGACATGCCGTGCAACTCGTGACTTCAGCTGGTCACCGCATTGTTAATGCAGATCTTACACTGATTCTTCAGGCACCAAAGATCTTGCCGTATAAATCTCAAATGCGCGATCAGATCGCAACTCTCTGCAAGCTTCCTATCGAACGCGTCTGTGTAAAGGCAACAACGGCCGAGTCGATCGGACCGGTAGGAAGAGGCGAAGGCGTCGAAGCATATTGTGTGGTGCAACTCGATCCATGATCCGTATCCTCTCCGTTGTAGTACTGCTCGTTGCGCCATGGTGCACGCCATTGCTATGGGCAGATGGCACGTATCCTATCGGTTACACACTACAGAAGAGATTCGATCGGAGCTTGGTTATTCCGTTGGATGGAGATCTTCGTAGAGTCCTGCTTATTCGGCAGCGTCCGGTGTGGGACCCGCAAGCCTGGGTGGTTTCGCTTGATGTGAACGGTAGTACTGTTGCCAGCACGGCTCTCGATGGTGATGATGTGTGTGCGGCCCAGCAAGTAGGCGCAACCGTAGTCCTGCTCACCTCGCGCAAAGGAAACATCGAGGCACTCCTGCTGGATGATTCCTTGCGTTGCGTCGATCGTCACGTCGTTGATGTCCCACATCGAAACACAACAGCCGTTGCACAGTCGATTGGCGTCGTACGCAACGGTCGTATTGCGTTTGTTGTGAACGGTTCGCTCGTGGTGTGCGACGTACAGGGAACTACACTCACAGCCCGCGTTCTTGATCATGAAGTTCTTGCAGCTGCCGTGTTGGCAAACGCGCCGTATAGCCTTGGCTACGTGCGACAGCTGGGAAGTGGGGCCTTTGTGGTTGTCCTCGACACTGCCCTTCTTACGCGAGCTACCACACCAGTTCCAGCGTCAGGAATGGTGCGAATGGAGTCTGTTGGCGCCTACCTGGCCGTCTGCTCTCCCATCGGTGATAATCTGAGTACACAGATAACGGTCGTCGATCCGCGAACGAACCGTACGGAGTTTGCCACCGTCGACGTGCCGCCCTCCCTCCTTACCGTTTTTGTTCGAGACAGTGTATTGAGTGTGGCCGCTGTTCGATCGCTCACCAATCGATATGAACTTGTGGTGCAGCCGCTTTCGGCTATTGGGTCGTTAGACCTCGAGCCACGGGGTACACCCATTCCAAACGACCTCCACGCACCGATACGGTTGCAGCGAAATGGGTCTACGTTATACGTAGTGTTTGCGCGAGGCATCATGAGTGCACGCACGGATGGTCGAATGATGTCGAGCGACGTTGTTCCGATTGCAATTGCCGGTGCACGATTGTCGGTGCTGCCCGTGTTGGATGGAATTCTGATTCGCAGCATGCAAGGGTCTGTGGTTCTTCGGAAGGTAGAGCACCAGGCGTGGTTTGTTACTCGATTTGTGACTGCCACCCGCGAATACCTTGTGCCGATCGTGCTGACGTTGATCATCCTGGTGTTGCTGGTGATGATCCGCAGACACCGACGTGTGCTCCGTGCCGCCATGGAGCTTCCGGGGTCGGGATTGGTTTTGCAGGTGGACTCCACAGGCCGCCTTGTGCGCGTGAATGAGAAGGCAGCACAGTTGCTGCGTATCACATCAAACGTGCCGATGCGCCGTATTGTGAGATCGTATATGCTCACCGATGCATTGCGGTCGCTGTTGGAGTTCATCACCACGGCAGAAATGGCTCGGAGTTCAATGTCTGAACGCATCTCACTTGTTGATGTGGAAATCCATCGCGACTATGTGTTCTCTGCCATTCCGTTGCGAGGTTCGTTTGGGCGGTATGGCGGCATGGTGATAACGGGTGTTGATATCACCGAAGCCCTAGAGAGACGTCGCCTTGTGAACTGGGCGCAACTCGCTCATGATATGCAAACGAATTTGTCGACCATCAAACTCAATGCCGAACAGTTGGACGAGAGTAATGAGGTGAACAAGGAACGCCGCCGCCGCATCCTATTCCAAGCGGGTGTTCTGATTCAGAGAGTCCGAGATCTTGTAAGCGTAGGACGCTCAGAAGAGATCAATCGCAATCCTGTGCATAGTGCTGAACTATGCACGGAAATCAGACACGAATTCGATCCGGCCATGTTCCCACATGTTGCGTTCTCGATGAAGCTCCGCGGGACAATGATGAACGTCGACCGATTGAAGATCTCGCGAGCTGTTCGAAACTCTGTAGAGAACGCAATCAAGTCGCTTCGCGGACAGCGCGGAACAGTAGAGATCGCTACGTGGTTCGATCGAACGAACGTGTACATACGCGTAAGCGACACGGGTGTTGGTATGGATGCTGAAACTCTCAAGAACATGATGAAACCGTATTTCACGACGGCCCGCGACGGCTCTGGAACAGGGATTGGCACCATGATCATGCAACACGTGACGCACCTTCATGGCGGGACCCTCCGAGTGTCGAGCGAGCCGGGCGTTGGCACACAAGTGATCTTCCGATTTCCACATGGCATGGATGGTGCACGACTGCGAAACGCACAGTTCGCTGTGACGGCAGAAAGTGAGTCGGCCTTGTGATTGATCCCTTAACGGTGCGAGGAAAACGTCTTGCTGCACTGGACTACGGAAATGCACGCATTGGGGTGGCCGTATGCGATGAGATGCACATTGTAGTATCAACTCGTCCTGTGATCAAGAATGACGCGAACGTTTTGAAGGTACTTGGCGATCGGTTTGCGATGGAGCGCACAGACGTGGTGTTGGTTGGCGTTCCAAAACTCGTGCAAGAGGACGCAGAAACGGATATCATCAAGGAGATCCGGGTGTTCATCGAACTTCTACGCGAAACCTTGTCGATTCCCGTCCTTGAGACGGATGAAGCCTTCTCGTCAAAGCGTGCCCGAGAAATGATGTTCTCTACGGGGATGAAGAAGAAACGTCGTCGAGAAAAAGGCACGAAGGATCAGCTGGCGGCCGCGATTATCTTGAAAGACTATTTGTCTGAATTGGAAATGATGCCATGAGTAAGCGAATCATTTTGGTGGTTGTTGGCATCCTTGCCGCCCTGCCCCTTTACTCCCAAGTTCCTAATGGACAGAGGGTACGACTTGATCTGTTGGACTACGGCGATCGGTTCTATGGCGAATCGTATGTATTGCCAACGACACGCCCTGATTCTGCGACCGTCGTGATATTCTTTCGCATGGCGAACGATTTTATGACCTTCACAAAGGTCACGGATCGAAGTGATGTTGGTGGCAACTTCAAAGCGGAGATGCGACTGAGCATCGAGGCGCGCGACAGTATGGGAGTGATACGGCAACGCTTGCAATGGAAAGAATCGGTGTATTGTAACTACTTCGAGCAAACAAATAGTAAAAACGACTTTCACTTTGGATGGGCTCGGATCGCTATTGCACCCGGATCGTTTACCGTAGGACTGGAGATCATTTCTACAAAGGAGAGCGGACAGAAGAAGCTGCGTCTTCCAACGGTGACGTTCGATCCGGACGCTACGAATCGACAGCTCGCACCGCCGTTGTTTGGAGTGCCCGTAGATGGTCCACAGGGAGACATCGTTCGTCCATTCATAAGTGGTGGCAACGTGTTGTTCCAACAGCGTGATGCAATGATGCTGTTATTGGTGAATGATGCAAAGGCTCAGATGTATGAGTATGCGATTCGGCAATTGCCACAGGAATCTCGCGACATTCGGTATTGGGAGGTCTCCGATGTTCTAGGAGAAGTGCGTTCGGAACCAGGCAAGGTTCCAATGATCTCTGATCGATCTACGAACGACGCGCCGTATGTAGAGATCGTCGACAAATCAGAGTCGAAAGTTGCAGCGACTACACCATCGAAAGTGGCATTGCTTCGTGTGCCGATTCCCGTGTCAGGAATTGTTCCCGGTAGGTATAGACTGACGCTAGTAGGGGAGCGCGACAACGACACGATTGATATACGATTCCAAGTGTATTGGGAAATGATGCCGCTGAGCTTGCGCAATGTGGCATACGCGATCGAGATTGCTCGATATGTTCTTACCGATGAACAGATGGATTCCATTGACGCAGGAAACGACCGTGAACGCCGATCGAGTATCATGGCGTTCTGGCGAAAGCTCGATGGCACTCCAACAACAACCTATAACGAACGTATGGCAGAATACTATCGACGTGTAGACGAAGCTTTCTTTGAATTCTCGACAATCCAAGAACCGGATGGCGCGCGTACGGAGCGTGGCAAGATCTACATTCTCCACGGACCTCCGACGAAGGTGGAGAAGAAGCTCTCACCTGGAGATAAAACACAAGAAGTATGGACGTATGCCAACGTGGTTCGAAAAGTCTTTCATTTTGACGTTGGCGATGATGGAATCTATAAGCTTCGAACGATCGAAGATCTCTAGTGCTGAAGCGGTTCCCACGCCTCTCCCTCGCACGGTGGTGCGTCAGACGTTACGTGCACGTCCATGACGGTGCAGAGTTGATTGGTAGGGTTGAAATGGCGACACGCCCCACAAAGCGTCCCTGTTTGCAACGTTTTCACGTGGGCGTTGAAACGCTGGTATTGCAAGTGTGCAGGCCAAACTCCCACGAGCCAAATTGCAAAGAGAGCAACGTACCAGATGGTTTCAGATGAAATCCGATCGGAAAGGATCAGGGTGATCACGCCAATAATGGCAACTCGTACCATTGCCGCAAACACGATTGATCCGGTGGTGTAGTACGGTCGGTCTTCATGTCCTTCCGGCGCCTGCACACGCAACAGAAACAGATCCATGAACTGATCAAAACCGGAGCGCTGTTGCATGTTCAATCCTGACGTGAATACGATCTACCCTTCCACCGCGAACCTTGCTTTGAGTATGCCCACCGAATGCTGTTGATGCCAATGACGATCGACCATGCCGCCGTGAGCGGCTGCAGCAAAGTATGCCAGAGCGGCATTCCAAATCTGCGAGCAATGAGCAAACGAATGCCGGCCGCCATCGATAGCTGTAGGATGCTCATCACAGGGCTCACAATAAGAAAGGCAAACGGCGCAATGTAGGTGGTGGCAAGGTGGATCAAAAACAACACGGTAAGCGGAAGGTTGTATGACGTGGCGGGGAAGAAGTTCTTGCTAAAACCCGCCGTCACGTCGGCGGCCGACGTGTACATCCTACATGAAACGGCATGTGTTCCGTCGACGAGCGCAATGCGCATTCCCAGCTTCTTCATATGCTTTGCTAGAAATACATCTTCAACTAGGGCATTGTGCACGGCATCATGTCCGCCAGCCTTTTCGTACGAGGAACGTCGGAAACACATGAACTGTCCGTTCGCGGCCGACAACGAAACACGCGGGTTGTTCATAATTAGATCGTTCGGCACATAGGCAAAGTAGAGGATGTGCACCATTGGAATCACAATGTGTTCAGCCATTGTGTGCATCTCTTCATAGGGGATGAGCGAGAACATGTCGAGACGTTGTTCCTCAAGCATGGCAACCGCACTTCGAACGCAATGAGGTTGATGCGTCGTATCGGCATCCGTGAAGAGCAATACGTTGCCGGTTGCATGCTGCGAAAGCGTTGCACACGCCCAGCTCTTGCCAACCCATCCATGTGGAAGATCTGTACCGGAGATCACGCGAAGTCGGTCTGGAAATCTCTTCTGGAGCGCTGCAAGGATGCTTGGCGTGGAATCCGTGCTTTGATCATCGAGAACGATCACTTCCATATTGGCGTGGTCTTGCATGCACAACGACGTGACACATGCCTCGATGCAGCGCTCTTCGTTCCGTGCGGGCACGAGTACCGACACACGCACAGACGAAACCGCACCTTCTCGGGGCAAGGTGACGAACCGCCGAACATTGTACACAGCGATTGCGAAGAGTGCAACTGTGACAATGGAGATGGCAACTTGGTAGACAACAATGATGGTGTGCATAGGAGTGGATGTAACATACGAACGCCGAAGTGATAACTTTGTCAAACAACACCGTACACCCTATGCAAGTTCTCGGCGGACATTCTTTCGATCACGCACATTTGCTGTCCACGTCGGGCGCCTATGAGTGGTGGTACGTTGATGCACAATCCCAATCAGGCGAATGGGGTATCGTGGTAATCGTCTTCAGAGGTATGCCGATGTCGCCGGACTACCTTGCCGCCCTTGCAGATCCTGCCCTGGTTCATCCGGCAGACCATTGTGGCTATGCGGTTTCCGTGTACCATTATGGTGCTCGCATCGCCACGGCGTTTCATGGTGTGGCCCCGTCAGAGTGCTCGTTCTCTGCTACGGATTGCGATGTAGGAGCCGCTACGGTGTCGATACGCAGGGAAACGGACGGGTTGTACCGGGTACAGGCCAGCACCCGACTCGATCACATGCCGCATGCTGTCCAGATCTCGGCAACGCTTGTGCCGCTGTCGTCTCCTGCAGGTTCATCTACGGAATCCGAACCCCACGCATGGATCGTTGCGGCTCCTCGCTGCAAGGCCTCGGTTGAACTGAGTTTTGAAGAGTCGGGATCGATTCGGGAGGTGGCACGGTGGAATGGATTCGGGTATCACGATCATAACGTGGGAATGCGACCCCTGCAGGCAGACCATGGAGATTGGTATTGGGGCAGAGTGCATGATGTGGACCGAACCATCGTGTATCTTGCAACCCCGGGCGCAACGCAACCTTTTGCATGGTTGGGTGTTGCCGATGCCGACGGACTCCATGTATGTGATTCCGTGGTCTTCACAGCAACGCAGCGTCGACGTTCCTTTATGGGTCTTCGCATCAACCGGACGATCTCCTGCCGTGGCACGTTGCCATCGGGCGAGATGCTGGATGTGTTGTGTAGGAATGCTGTGGTCGTGGAAAACGGACCGTTTTACCAACGGTATTATTCGGATTGGATCGTGAACGGAGTACACATCAAGGACCGAGGAATGTCTGAGTACATGGACTGTGCTCGGTATCAACGTGCATGGATCAGACCGTTCCTACGCACTATTTGGCAGCAACGCTAATGCCCATTCGCATTCTTTCGGAACATCTTGCGAACCAGATTGCCGCGGGTGAGGTTGTTCAACGCCCTGAATCGGCGATCAAAGAACTCGTTGAGAACAGTATCGACGCAGGTGCCACGCATGTGACGGTTGTGGTGAAAGGCGCCGGAAAACAGTTGATGCACGTGATCGATAATGGGGCAGGAATGTCTCGCGAGGATATCGAGCTCTCGATTATCCGACACGCCACCAGTAAACTGGTTTCTGAAGAAGATCTGCACGCTATCGCAACACTCGGTTTTCGAGGGGAGGCTCTTGCCTCGATTGCCGCTATCGCAGATGTGGAGATACGCACACGTCGGACGAACGAGCCCACAGGGTGGGTGCTTACGTCGCGCCCGGGTGAAGCGGCATCGGTGAAGGCGGATGGTTGCGACGTGGGGACGCAGGTGCTTGTTCGCAACTTGTTCTACAATGTGCCTGCACGCCGGAAGTTTCTCAAGAGTGATCTGTCGGAGTTCCGAGCTATTTCAGATACGATGCAGCGACTTGCCTTGTCGCGCCCGCACGTTCGATTCACGTTCTACGATGGAAATGTTCTGGTCTTTGATGTACATGCCACGGATCTGAAGCGACGCATCGCAGAGATCCTCGCCATCGATGTGACGCAGTCGTTGATATCTTGTCACGCAGATGAAAATGGAATTCGTATTGATGGATTTGTGGGACTGCCCTCTATAGCGAGGCAAAGTCGAAGCGGACAGTTCCTCTTCTTAAACGATCGGTCGATCACAAGCAGATACCATGCACATGCAGTGGCATCTGCCTTTGAACATCTGTTGGAGCCGGGCAGACAGCCGGTATTCGTTCTCGCGATCTCCGTCGATCCGAGTCGTGTAGATGTGAACGTGCATCCGCAAAAGCATGAAGTAAAGTTTGACGATGAACGCCTTGTCTACCTGCTTGTTCAGCAAGCGGTATCACGAGCGTTGCAGCAAGCAAATGTGGTCCCCGCGTTCCTATCGGACATCGGCCTTGCCCCTTCCCCCCTTCAATCACTTCCGCAACAAGGTGGCAGTGCGCTGATCATCAATCGCCTCACGGGCGAAGTGATGCCATCGATGCAGCGAAGCGGGCAGTGGCAGGGTGGCAAGGTGCAGATGGCAGAGGGATATGCGTCGTTGTTTCAAGGAACCGAGCACGATGTTCAAGAGCAACGCACCATGCAGGTGTTGCAGGTTGATCAGCGATTTGTGATCACGTATTCAAACGAAGGCGTTGTGATTGTTGATCAACATGCAGCACATGAGCGCGTGATCTACGAGCGCATGGTACGCAGGTCAACCGACGAAGCTCAGGCCGGACAGGCTCTCCTTTTCTCGGTGCGAACTCAACTGTCGCCTTCGCATGCCGTGTTGCTGCGTGAGTTTCTACCCGAGTTTATTGCCCTCGGATTTCGAGTGGATGTTCTTGGCGACAACAGTGTTGATGTGATGGCCGTTCCGAGTGATGTTCGGCCTGGTAACGAAGAGCGAACACTCATGGATATGCTTGATGCCATCGAAGAAGTAGGAGCGATCCCATCGAACATCCGACGCGAACGCATCATCGCTTTGTTTGCGGCCAGACAAGCCATTCGAAAGGGAGACCGTTTGCAAGCGAATGAATTGGCGGCGTTGGTTCGAGATCTCTTTGCCTGCGCGGTTCCACACGTCTCACCAAGTGGACAACCCACCTACATTATCATTACCTATGACGAACTTGTTCAACGATTCCGATAATACTTCATGCGCACCATTCTGCTAACGCTATTGTTCGTGAGTGCTACGTCTGCGTTTGCGCAACAGGACAAAGATCTCGACACGCTTGCATCCTATATGTCAGGATCGTTCTCGAGTGAAAAGCAATCTGCCCGCGACTCATCGTACTTTGACGTTCGATTGCACATGCGCAGAGTATGGCCTGCGCGAACCGATGGAATCTGGATCTACGTGGAGCAGGCCATGTCCACGTCGTTGCAGGCCCCATACAGACAGCGCATCTATCGGCTGCACCGCAACGATGATAGGACTCTGGAAAGTGCCATCTATGCACTGACGAATTCCACAGTGGTCATCGGTGCCTGGTCGGATACAACGAAGTTCGATAGCTTGATGCCGGAGCAGTTGAAGCTTCGAGACGGATGTCAGGTGTTCTTGCGCGAGTCGAACGGACACTTCGAAGGCGCCACAGAAGGAATGGCCTGTTCGAGTGAACTCAAGGGCGCCGCCTTTGCGACGAGCGAAGTGAAGATCTACGCCAATGCCATCATCAGTTGGGACCGTGGATTCAGTTCATCCGGTGAGCAGGTGTGGGGTGCCACAAAAGGCGGTTACATCTTTCTACGAACTCCCTAACTTTGCAGCTTCACATTGAACAAAGGACTATACGCATGGCTACGAATCTGTTTGCACTGATCTTAGGAGCATCCAGCGGCTTTGGAAAAGCTGCCGCTCGCGCTCTTGCACACGATGGGATCAATATCATTGGAGTGCACTTGGACAGGGCTGCCGGTCTCCAACAGGTAGCGGAGCTCGAAACAGAACTGCGTGGACTAGGCGTGCAGAGTCATTTCTTCAACGTCAACGCTGCCGATGCTGAACGACGTGCAGAACTTATGACGTCGATTCGTGGCATTCTCGATGCTCATGAAGGAAGCACGATCCGCTTGCTCCTACATTCATTGGCATTCGGTACACTCAAGCCTTTTCTGGCTGATTCTCCGAACGACTGCATCTCGCAAAAGAATCTTGAAATGACACTTGATGTCATGGCCAACAGTATCCTGTATTACACGCAGGATGTGGTTCGTCAAGGAATGATGGGTCCAGGCGGTAGGGTCGTTGGACTGACAAGCGCAGGCTCTTCGCGCGTGTTGCCGATGTATGGCGCCGTGAGTGGTGCAAAAGCAGCCATGGAGGCCTACATCCGCCAGCTTGCTTTGGAACTTGCACCGTATGGTATCACAGCAAATTCTATTCGTGCAGGAGTGACGCATACGCCCGCACTCGACAAGATTCCAGGGAGCGGAGTGATCATGGGGAATGCCGTAATGCGGAATCCAAATCACCGACTCACAACCCCCGACGACGTTGCACAGGTGCTACGTCTGTTGGTGAAGCCAGAAGCACAATGGATTAACGGAACGATTCTTGGCGTGGATGGAGGCGAGGATGCAGTTGATCTTACGTGGTGGAAGCCCGAAGAGAAGGCTTAAAGGTAGTCGAGCACGTCGTGGCGTGTGAGGACGCCAACGAGCCGACCGAACTCTCGCACCATGACCATGGGATTG
>Ga0105044_10005770_pt1 | contig 17028 bp, 14 predicted proteins | sample MAT01_FD_78092 | JGI IMG/M metagenome (GOLD analysis project Ga0105044, IMG submission 78092) | Freshwater microbial communities from Lake Fryxell liftoff mats and glacier meltwater in Antarctica - MAT-01 | ecosystem: Environmental > Aquatic > Freshwater > Ice > Liftoff microbial mat | place...
ACGACCCAGCCCTGTGGTCGATTTTCATCCCGGACAGCGACACCACCAGTCGCTTCGCTCCGCGACCCGACTTTCACTGGTGGTGAAGATTCGGATCAAACCAGAATCTTCCGAACCACTTCGCCACCGATGTCGGTCAGACGGTAGTCGCGTCCTTGGAATCGGTGGGTGAACTGATTGTGCTGGATGCCCAGCAGATGCATCACCGTGGCCTGGAAATCATTCGCGTGAACGGGATCGCTCACCACGTTGTACCCGAAGTCATCGGTCGCCCCCAGGGTGACGCCGGGACGGATCCCTCCGCCCGCCATCCACAAGGAAAAGGCCTTCATGTGATGGTCCCGACCGTAATTGCCATTGGCCGAATCCCCTTGGTTCATGGGCGTACGACCAAACTCACCGCCCCAAATGACCAGGGTATCTTCCAGGAGTCCACGCTGCTTGAGATCTTGCATGAGGGCCGCCGTCGGCTGGTCCACCGCCTTCGCCGTCTTGGCAATGTCGGCCGGCAGATTGTTGTGGTGATCCCAACCGCGGTGATAGAGCTGGATGAACCGAACGCCCCGTTCCGCCAATCGGCGCGCCAGTAGACAATTGTTGGCATAGGAGGATTTCCCAGGTTCGGCCCCGTAGGCTTCCAGGGTCGGTTTCGGTTCCTGCGAAATATCCATCAACTCCGGAACGCTGCTCTGCATCCGGTAGGCCATTTCATATGAGGCAATACGCGTGGCAATTTCCGGATCCCCGACCGACTCCAACTTCAATTCATTCAGCGCCCGACCGGCATCCAACAACTGACGCCGAATCTTCGAACTGATTCCGGGCGGATTGTTGACGAAAAGAATGGGCTCGCCGCCGGACCGAAACTCCACGCCTTGATGACTCGTGGGCAGGAAGCCACTGCCCCAATACCGGGACAAAAGCGGTTGGTCCTGTCCGAATCCCGAGGCCAACACCACAAACGCTGGCAACTGATCATTCTCACTGCCGAGCCCATAGGAAATCCAGGAGCCCATGGCCGGCCGGCCGGCCTGCTGATGTCCCGTCTGCATCAAGGTGACGCCCGGGTCATGATTGATCGCCTCGGTGTGCATCGACCGAATGATCGCAATCTCATCCGCAATCGAGCCGATGTGCGGCAACAACTCCGAGATCTCCTGACCCGACTGTCCGTGGCGGTTAAACTTGAATTTGGAGCCCACGCAATTCAGCGGCTGCCCCATCAACTGAGCGATGCGTTGTCCCTTGGTGAGACTTTCCGGCATCGCTTTCCCATTGTTCGCAATCAGCGTCGGCTTGGGATCGAACAGATCGAGCTGGGACGGTGCGCCCGATTGGAAGAGGTAGATGACCCGTTTGGCTTTAGGCGCAAAATGGAGAGGCTTGAGCACCCCTTCCGAATTGGCTGAGACGGTCGCCGGAGCACCCCGCAGGTGGGGCGCCAGGAGGGAGGCCAGCGCCGCCGTGCCGATCCCGCGGGCGGTTCGGCCAAAGAAATGGCGGCGGGTACTCTGGTAGTTTAATTCAGCGAGGGGATCCATGGCCTATTCCTTGGTCACAGTTTCGTCGAGGTTGAGAATGACATTGGCCACACCCGTCCAGGCCGCCAATTCCGCGGTCGGAATTCCGCCCGGACCACGAGTTTCCCCGAGTCGGGTAATCGTCTCCGCCGCCTTCGGATCGGCCGTGTAAGCGGTCTGCACGTCGCGGAGAACTCCGGCCAGAATGGTTCGCTCGCGTTCCGTGGGCCGGCGGGCCAGCGCGGTCCGAAAGGCAAAATCAAGCCGCCCCGCCGTCTGGCGGCCGCCCTCGAGCACAATCCGTTGGGCAAAGAGCCGGGACGCCTCGACGTACGTGACGTCATTCATGGTCACAAACGCCTGCAAGGGCGTACACGTCACCGGCCGCGTCACCGTGCACAGTGCACGATCAGGGGCATCAAACGTCTGCAGCGTCGGATTCAACACCGTCCGCTTCCACAGCGTGTACAAACTGCGCCGATAGAGCTGATCCCCGCGGCCCACTTCGTAGACGTTACCGCCGAACATTTTTTCTTCCCACAGGCCGGGCGGCTGATACGGCCGAACACTGGGCCCTCCAACCTTCTCCACCAAGAGGCCACTCACGGCCAGGGCATTGTCGCGCACCATTTCGGCCGGCAAACGGAAACGCGGTCCCCGGGCCAAAAGCCGGTTCTCAGGATCCTTCGCGTAGCCGCCCGGCGGTATTCCGGAAGTCTGCCGGTAGGTGGCACTCGTCACGATTTCTTTGAGCAACGCCTTCACGTTCCAGCCGTGGTCGACAAAGTCCCGCGCCAACCAGTCGAGTAACTCGGGATGCGACGGTTGCTCGCCCTGCGCCCCAAACTCATTCGCCGTCTTAACGATGGGTTGTGGGAAGAACTGGGCCCAGAACCGATTCACCGCGACTCGACCGGTCAGCGGATGGTTCGGCTCCACCAACCACCGGGCGAGACCCAGGCGATTGACGGGCTCGCCCGGCCTCAACGGCGGCAAGGCACTGCGCGGCACATCCGCAGTCACCAAATCGCCCTGGCTCCGATAGTCCCCACGGAGCCGGATATGACTCGGCCGACCCTGCGCCATTTCTTCCATGACCCGAAGGGTCGGAATCGCCTTATCGAGTTCAGCCTCGCGACGGGTCAATGCCGCCAGGTCAGCGGTCAGTTGGCGGAGCTCCGGGATCTCAGTCTCCCGGAAGTATCGGCGAAGTTCCGCCACCTGTTCCGGTTTTCGCTCGGCGACCGGCCCGCGAACCAGTTCCCTAATCTTGAGAAAGCCCACATCGCCGGCTCGCTGATCCATCGAGAAATAGAACCCATAAGCGCCGCCATAATTGACGATCTTGAGCACCAGCCAATTCTCGCCCGCCTTCAGCTCCACTTTGACTTCATCCTGATTGGGCATCACCCCGCGGTTGATGTCTTTGGCAATGATCTCCCGGCCATTCAACCAACCGCGAATCCCATCGTCGCTGCCCAGATAGAGCGTGAGCGCACGCGGTTCGTGGACCGTCAGGGTCCGCGCCAGGAAGGTCGCCGAATTGTCGCCGGTTAAGTTCTGCACCACGCCGTCCTTCCATTCCGGATGACTCTTCCATGCCAGCTTGGCCTCGCCGTAGGTGCGGGTCAGATCCGGTTCCTTCTCCGGCCCAAATTCGGTCTGGTAAGCCGCGGCCCCCGACGCCGCCGCAAACGGACCCACCGCCTGCCAATCCGTCAAGGTGATGCCCGAGACCGCGTGCGCCCCTTCGAGGATTGTTCGTTCCCAGGCCACCTGGGCCGCGTCCCACTCCGCCTGAGGTTGCGTGATTTTTTCCTCATGCACGCTCCTCACCACCCGCACATCGAGTCGGGCCTTATCGAGAGCGACCTGTTGTTCCGCCGTCGGCACCTTAAGGAAGGGTGGGGCCGGATCGGAATCCAGTCCCCGCTCAGGGATGCGGTTGAAGAAATCATACAGCGCGTAGTATTCGTGTTGGGTGAACGGGTCGTACTTGTGGTTATGACACTCGGCACATTGAATGGTTGAACCCAGAAAAACGGTCCCAAAAGTGTTCACCCGATCGGTCACGTACTTGTTCATGTACTCCTCCGGATCCGCCCCTCCCTCCGTACTCGACATGCCATTCCGGTTGAACGCCGTCGCCACCCGCTGCTCCAGCGTCGGATTCGGCAACAGGTCACCCGCCAACTGTTCGATGATAAATTGATCGAACGGGAGATTGCGATTGAAGGCGTTGATGACGTAGTCGCGGTACTGCCACATCGAACGTGGGGTGTCGGCGTGGTACCCATCGGAATCGGCAAAACGCGCCAGGTCGAGCCACTGAATCGCCATGCGCTCGCCATACGCCTGGGAGGCCAGCAACCGATCCGTCAGCTTCTCGTAAGCATCCGGATTCGGATCAGCCAGAAATCGGTCCACCTCCTCCGGCGTGGGCGGCAGTCCGGTCAAATCGAAGGTCACCCGACGTGCCAACGTCCGGCGGTCGGCTTCCGGAGACGGCGATAGTCCCTCCGGCTCCTGGCGCGCGAGCATGAACCGATCAATTTCGTTGCGGGGCCAGGTGGCGTTCTTCACCGCGGGCAAAATTGGGCGTTCGGGAGGCAGGTAGGACCAGTGCGACTGCCACTCCGCGCCCTGTTCAATCCAACGCTTCAGCAACTGAACCTGCTCCGGCCGCAGCAACTTTCCCGTGCGAACGGGTGGCATTCGGTCGTCGGCGTCTTCCGTGGTCAGCACCGCCAGCATCCGACTCGACGCCGGATCGCCCGGCACAATCGCCGTGTGACCCGACTCCAAGGGGCGGGTCGCACTCTCGCGACTGCCGAAATGCAGGCCGGCTTTGCGCTTTGCCGTGTCCGGACCGTGGCAATTGAAGCAGTTATCCGAAAGAATGGGGCGAATGTCGCGATTGAAGCTGACCTTGTCGGATGGGGCAGCTTCGGCCGAAATCAGCGCGAGCAGCCATCCCAGCAGGAGCCAGCTCAACCCGCGGCGACCCGGTGGTTCGGCCGGGAATTCTTGGGGGAAAGTTCTTGGAGAATTCATCCGATCAAAAGGCGCCGGAAGCTACTGCCCGGGAGCGTTGGCGAAGCGTCCGAAAAGCCGTCCGGAGTGTCAACCTTGACGCCCGGGCAAATCGTTGCTTGGGCCTCGATCCGTCTGCCGCTATCCTGGGGATGATGATACTGACCTTTAAACTTCTCCTCGCCGTCGGGTCGGGATTCGTTTTGCTGGCGTTGCTATGAGCCGGTTCGGATACGCCCGCGACAGATTATTTCTTCTGGCGGTGGCGGCCTATGCGCTAAACCGGTGGGGCCTCAAGCCGCTCTTGCCTTCGCCCTTTCTCCACGGACAGTTCAACGATCTCCTCCTCATTCCCGCCGCACCACCCCTCGTGTTGGGACTGCAACGCGTCCTCGGACTACGCCAAAACGACCAGCCACCGTCCTGGACGGAAATGGGAATGCACCTCGCGGTCTGGTCGGTGATCTGCGAATTCGTCGGTCCGTTTCTCCTCCAGCGCGGCGCCGCTGACCCCTGGGATGTCGTAGCCTATGCGGCAGGAGGCGTGGCGGCCTATCTTTGGTGGAATCGTGCCACATCCGGAATTCGCGCCCGACACCCATGAGCTTCGATACGCTCGCACCTCACTATCGAACCCTGGAACTTATCCTCGCGGGCGCTCTCCTCCAACGCTGCCGCACCGCCTTCCTCAAAGAGACGGTCAATTGCCGAAACGCGGTGTTGCTCGGAGAAGGTCCGGGCCGATTTCTCGTGGAACTATTGCGAGCCAATCCTCAGGTAGACGTGGTTTGCGTCGAACAAAGCCCAGGCATGATCCAGCAAGCTCGACGCGCCCTCCACCGCCAGGGCATGGATCCCCAGCGGGTGAGATTCGAGCAGGAAGATGCGTTGACCTGGCGTCCAGCGCCCGGGGTGTTTGACCTGGTGGTCACAAATTTCTTTCTCGACTGCTTTCGGCCTGAAGAATTAGCCAAGTTAGTCACTCAAGTGTCGGCCAGCGCGACCGCGAATGCGCGCTGGTTAGTGGCCGATTTTCGACTGCCCGAGCGAGGATGGCGACGGGCCCGGGGACGCGTGGTGCTCGCTTTGATGTATGGGTTCTTCCGCTACGCCACGAACTTGTCAGCGACCCGACTGACCCCGCCGGACACCTTGCTCGAAACGGCCGGTTTCCGCCGGACCCACCGGCGCTTGACGAACTTCGGACTCACCCACGCCGACCTGTGGCGGCGAACCAACCGCTGAGAGCCTGTAACCTCAAAAACAGACAGGGGATCTAAACCGCTTCATTCCGTCAGGAACCACGCTCCCCCCTTCCCCGTTTGCCGGCGAGTCTACTCGCCTAGGCGCCGCAACAGATCCGCGGCGATCGGCCGCTCGGGGCGGGCCTCCACCAGCGCTTGCAGCAAACGCCGCGCCTCGGCCGGACGTTCCCGAGCCAAGGCCATGGCCCGGGTCAGGAGTCGCGAATAGCCGGAGGTGAATTCCGGACTGCGGCGCGCGCCGGATAAAAACAACGCCTCCGCCACGGCCAGGTGCCCGGCATCCTCGGCCACCAGGCCCCGCAAATACTCATCCCGAGCTCTTCGAAAACGTTCGATTTGAGCCCACCATTCCCGATCCGCTACCGATTCCATCCGCACCGGAAACGGGCCCACCGCGGTGCCAAAGCGTGCGATCAAATCGAGCAGGAGCACTTCCGGCGTAGGCGTCCGTCGCCACGCCGCCCGGGGTGCGGAGTAAATCACCGACGGCCGGTCGTCGGTGTTGCGCGGAGCTCCGTCAGCATACGCTCGCAGATCCTCCGGTCCCGCCAGCCAGAGTCCAAAAAGCTGATCGCCGTCACTCAGCCCGGCCCACTTGAGCCGACCCAGCAGACCCACATCAGTGACCCTCCGACTCCACCACTGCGCGTCGAAGCGCGGAGGCGTGATCCAGCCCACCAATCCCAGCACCGGCGTATCAATGTTAGGCCGCAACAGAAACGCCTGAGTCTCCGGAAAAACTTCCAGAAACGACCGGATAATGCTGCGCAGGGTCAGCTCATCGAGCTGATACAACGGCAGCCATTGGCACACCAATCCGTCCGGGTTGAGTAACGCTCGCAAGGCGGCAAACTGTTCCACGGTATACAGGGCTCCCGCCCCGTCCCGAGCTGGATGAAACAGATCCGCGACAATGACGTCATACGGCCCAGGCACGGTCCGAACGAAGCGACGGGCATCCGCGAGGTGTAACCGTAAATTGGCCGCGCGCTCATTGTGCGGAGCGAATCGGGGCTGAACGGCCACGATGTCACGCACGAGCTCCACGCCGTCCGCCGTCAGACCTGGGTGACCTCCCATCGCAGCAAAGGAAATGCCCGTCCCGAGTCCCAAAAAGAGCGCTCGCCGCGGGTCCGGATGCAGCAACAGCGGCAGATGCGAATGACGCGCGGCGGCATTGGTGGACGCCGTCCCGCCCATGACAAAGCGGTTGTTGACCGAAAGGGTGACATTGGAGCCGAACTGCTCAATGACCGCCACGGAATCGACCGCACCTTCCCGAAATTCCAACAGGCGTGCCCGCGGCGGCAACTGCAGCAAGCGCAAGTCCGCGGGTAACGTCAGAAAGATCAACCCGACGCCCACCGCCGTCGGCACCCACCAGCGCCACTGAGGCGCTAGGAGGAAACTGTACCCGACCGCGAGCAGCACCAACGTCCCCTTGCCCCCGAGCGCCGGAAAAATCAACACCCCGATCAGGGCCGGAGCAACCGCTGCTCCTAGCGTATTCCAACCGAGGGCCGCACCGGCGCCCCAGCCGTCATCCACCGCTTCTTGGACCCACCGGCTGAACACGGCTCCCATCAGCACGGTGGCCGGCAAAACGATCAGCGCCGCCACCGAAAACTCGGCCGCCATGACAGCGAACGCCGAATCACCCCACGCCCGACGCAGCGCTTCAAACCAGCCCAAACTCCGACCCAAGCAAAGTCCCGAGGCCAGCAGCGCGACCGGCACTGCCGCCAAGACAACTTCCGTTCGGCACCATCGGCTTCGAGCCAGTAAGGCTCCGAGAGCCGTACCGACCAGCCAGGTGACCAGCACCGTGGCATACGTGAAGACCGTTCCTTCGAGCACGAGACTGAGCAAACGCACCACCAGCACTTCGAAACCGATGGCGAGCAACCCACCGACGCCCAAGCGGACCAAAACGGCCCCCGATTTCCGCCCCACCCGGGGCAAAACGGAGGGCCCCGCTTGGACCCGAACCGAGGATTCAGCCCCAGCGCGTCGGGAGCGGAGTCCCCACAGGCCAAAACCGCAGGCCAGGTTGAGCGCCGCCCACGCGCCAGTGGTCCCCGCCAATCCCAATTTCGCCTGCAACCCTCCCACCGTGAGCAGCACGCCCCCGACCGCCCCCGCCGTATTCGCCGCGTACAGTCCCGCAATCCACGCCCCTGAACTCACCCGGGTCGCCAGCACCCGTTCCCAGGCGACCAGGGTGGCGCCCATCGCCACCGTGGCTGGCAAAAATCCCACCAGCGGTAGCGCAAAGCACACCCACCACTGACGCAGCGGAGATGGATCCAGGCCGATCCACTGTCGCGCCAGTTCGTTGAGCCCAGGCAAGAGCGGCACGGTCACCAAGGCCCACAGCCCAATCGCGAACTCTAAACCGCTCGCCCAGATCAAGGGCGTTTCACTGCGCCGAAGGCGTTGATTCAATCCGGCTGCACCCAAGGCCAGCCCCAGAAAGAACGCCGTGACCACCGCCAGTGTGCTGGGAAGTTCGTGGCCCAAGCCCAGGGCCAGGCGCCGCGTCCAAGTCAGTTGCAACCCCAAGCTCGCCGCGCCCGAAACGGCACAGAGGCCATGCAACCCCGCACTGAACACTCGCGACTTCATGGGAGCGGCTACGGCCATAAGCGAGCGATCCCTCGACCCACCGGACCGCCGTTTCCAGAATCATTCATGGCGGCATCGTCCCGGCAGGCTCTCCGGTGTCCAGCCTTACCCGTTTCCGCAGCAGCGGGTGGGTATTTTTCTCACTGGCGGATGTTGACGGATTCAAGTGTCTCCCTCGTTTCAAAAAATGACGAAGCGGGCCGTCCAAGCTGCCGTAGCCCAAGCCCTCCAGCGTTCGGTTTTCCTGCGCTTGACCGACGGGCGCGCGCTCAGCGTGGGTTATCCAGATTTTGCAGCCTTCTCGCCCGCCGAGCCGGAGTTAATCCTCTGGTCGCCCGATGGAACATTCGAGGTGATTGCCCTCGCCGAAATTGCGTCCAGCAAGGTTGGCAAAATGAACCCAGTAACTGACCAGACGGCAGGATAGAACACAGTTTGTTGCTGGCGATTTTGGCGGAGGGCTAGGCGCGAGGAGGGGAGCATAGTGAATAACTCTGTGACCCGAGGAGCAACGACGCCCTTCGCCAAAAGCGACGCAACCCTTCGGGCGAGGGTCGATTGGCCCGGGGGCTTCGTTGCTCGGTCGGTCGAGTATCATCGTGGATACACTCCCTCCCTCGCGCCTCGCCCCCGGGCCAATCGGTCCTCGCAAACTGTATTCTATCCTGCCGTCCGGTCAGAAAGGTCCCCACCTGACGGGAGCGACGCGTTACCGTAAAAATTAATTACCTTCCCCACCGTCCATCACTCCCCCAACCAGCGCACGGCGTTCTCGATTACTTTCAGGACCGTGGGATTCTTGAAGACGGGATACATCTCGTGGCCGGGGCGGAAGTAAAAAACTTTTCCCGTCCCTACGTTCCACACGCTGCCGCTGCGAAACCATTCCCCCTTCTCCCAACGTTCCTCGAAAACCACCGCGTCCGGCGGCGGAACGTGAAACGGCTCATTGTACATTTCCGTCTGTTCAATCGTGAACTCGAGCGGAAGCCCTCGCGCGATCGGATGCTCCGGCAGCAATACCGTGACGCGACTGGGCATGGCATCGGGCCGATAGCCTGGGAAACAGCAGTTCGGTAGGACCAAATCAATCTGCACCGGGCCGGCGAAGGGCTTTTGGTACAGGGCAGCCGGCGTCAGTCGTTCGGTGTACTTGGGCGGGGTTCGAACCGCGGCAAACAAATTGGTTTCGCGCCAGATCGCTCCGGTCCGCTCCGCCGGGGGCAATACCTTCAAAGCATCCTCCCGAGCGCGAACATTCATCGCTTCCATGAACGGCGCCGACCAATGCGCCGAATGGACGGCGATCAAAGACAACTGACCCGCCTGGATCCGTCGAACGAGGCCCCGCGCCGTCTCCGGCGAAATTTCCCCCTGCCGGACGTGTCCCCACCAGATCAGCACGTCACAGGCATCCAGGGTCGCCTGAGACAAGCCCTGTTCCGGGTCATTCAGGCGAACCGAGGTGACAGTCAGCCCCGGTTGTTGACGTAAATAGTCGGCGATTTGGTTGCCCAGCCAATTGGTGTAGGCGAGGCGTTGTTGGGGTTGTTGTTCATCCCAGACCACCACCCGAACGGGAGCCGCGTTGACCGCAACCAAGGCCAGCAGAGAACAGACCAGAGCAACACCGAATCCCAATCGGTCCAACCGGGGCAACAGCGGGGGAATCATGCAAACCCAGCGTCTCAGAACCCCACCCCGCCGTCACGGATCGTCTTTCCCATCCCGCCCCTCGCTGGATCGGTCCGATCCGCACCCTCCGCGGTTAACAAGTGGTCACTTGCTTCGACCACCGCGAAGACGGCAGTGTCCGCCCCCGTGAATCGTATCGTCCAAAAATTTGCCGACCTCCGTGCCCGCGGACAAAAGGGTCTTGTGATCTACATCGGGGCCGGTGATCCCGATCTGGAGGCCACCCGGCAGCTCGCCCTCGCCTTCGATCAGGCGGGCGTCGACGTTTTGGAATTGGGAGTTCCGTTCAGCGATCCCCTCGCCGATGGCCTGGTCAATCAATTGGCCGCCCAACGCGGGTTGGAGAGCGGCACCACCCCGCCGCGCGTCTTGGAAACCGTCGCCGCCATCCGACGCGAGTCCCAGATACCGCTGGTGCTCTATGTTTACTTCAACCTGCTCCACCGGGTGGGCACCGCGAACTTCATCCGGGAAGCCGCCCAAGCCGGCGTAGACGGATTACTGGTCCTCGATCTACCCCCCGAGGAATCCGAAAACTATGAGACGCTGCTGTCCGAGGCTGGCCTGTGTCCGATCTACTTGATCGCCCCGACCACGCCCGAGGACCGCATCGCCCTGATCGCTCCCCGGGCTCAGGGGTTCATTTACTACGTCAGCCGGGAAGGCGTCACCGGCATGCAGGCTCGCATCAGTGATACGATCGGCGAAATGACCGCTCGCATCCGCGCGCACAGCCCTTTGCCGATCGCCGTCGGCTTCGGGATCTCCAACCCAGAACAAGCCCAGGCAGTCGCCCAACACGCCGAAGCCATCGTCGTCGGGAGTGCCGTGGTCCATCGAATTGCGACCCTCGGACGCAAACCCGAGCTTGTCTCCGAGGTCTCCGCTTTTGTTTCATCCCTTTCCCAAGCGATTAAATCATGAGCTCCCCTTCCAAGACCTCCCGCGGACCGAACAAGGATTATTTCGTCATCATCATGGCGGGCGGACGCGGCGAACGCTTCTGGCCGGTCAGCCGCGAGGCCACGCCCAAGCAATTGATCACGCTTCTGGGCAAACGCTCGTTCCTGCAGCAAGCGGTGGACCGCGTCCTTCCGCTCGTACCGCGTCAGAACATCTTGGTCATCACCAATGCCGTTCAGGCCGCTGCGGTCCGCCGTCAATTACCCAAACTGCCGGCCGAAAATGTGGTGGCCGAACCGATCGGTCGCGATACCTGTGCCGCGGTGGCCTTGGGAGCCGCCATCGTTGGAGCCCGTTCCATAACCGCCACCATGGCCGTTCTGCCGGCCGACCACGTGATTCCTGACGAGGCCAAATTCCAGCAGGTGCTGGGTGATAGCTTGGATCTCGCCGCCCGCAGTCCGGTGATTGTGACCATTGGCATTCAGCCCACCGGCCCCGAAACCGGCTATGGATACATCCGTCATGAGCTCACTCCCCTGCCCCCGTCCCCAGGCCTGAAGCGAGCCAAGACTAAATTTTTTAAGGCGGAACAATTCGTGGAAAAGCCGCCGCTCGAAAAAGCGCTCGAATACGTCGACGCCGGCAATTACCGCTGGAACGCCGGCATGTTTGTCTGGTCGTTCGCCACCCTCAGCCAGGCGCTCGAAGAACACCAACCGGACCTCCAGGCCGCCTGCCAACGCTGGACCGCCGCCGCCCGCAAGGGAGCCAAACCACTCGCCCGCATCCTGGCCCAGGAGTATCCGGAAATTCGCAAGGTCAGCGTGGATTATGCGCTGATGGAAAAAGCCAAGAATGTGGTGCTCGCCGACGGTGCCTTCACCTGGGACGATCTCGGTGCCTGGCCCGCCCTGGCCCGTCACGTGAAACAAGATGCCGCCGGCAATGCCGCCGTGGGAGACTTGGTCCAGGTGGATTCGGCGCGCAACGTGGTCTACGACGCACGCACGAAGAACCGCTCCCCCATCACGCTCGTGGGCGTGACAGATAGCATCATCGTGCTGACCGACGATGCCACGCTCATGGCCTCCCAGGCGGAAGCGCAGAAGATCAAGGACCTGGTCAAGAAACTGGCTGCCCACAAAGTCCACGCCAAATTGGTTTAAAATCGTCCCCTCCCCCCGCTCGACTCGGTGTGGTCAGGGGGCGTCTACTCCCACCATGTTGCGTCGGATAGGACCGTGGGTCGCTCTGCTCGGATTGCTAATGGGCCGCACTGCGGCCAGCGAGCGCCAAAGTGTCCTCGACGCGATGGAGGCACGCCCCAGCGGGGTCTGGCCGCGCGGGTATGGTCATGTTCTGTTAGGCATTCCCGGGTCTCCCGAAGAGGAGAAGGCGTATCTGGAACCGGGCGGCAGCTTCAGTCCGTCCTTCGGAAGTTTCGGCGTTCAAGTGGTCGTCGAGAACGCCGAGGGCGAGGTTGAGGTAGCGAGCGACTTCATCCCGATGAAGGACGTGCAACAGTCGTGGGTTTGGCCCCGCACCCGAGGAATCCCCGGCGTCCGTACCGAAACGCCAGAATACTCGGCAACTTGGTCCCTACCTGACGGCCGACGTTGGCGTCTCGATGCCTCGAGTCTCCGCCAGCCGCATCTGGTCTTGGCCATCCGCTCAGTGGGTCCCGCGGGCGGACCCATTACCAACGCCGCGTGGGACGGCCGTTCCGTCCGGCTCAACGATCGTTGGGCGCTCATCCCGGCCCAGCCACCTCGGGAAATCCGACTCGGCTACCAAAACCCCACCAACCTTTCGCTCGGAGACACCAGCACCACCGCGGTCGGCGTCGGCCCCCGCATTGTGGTCACTCAGGGACCGCAAACTGAGGTTGACCGACAAGCCGGCTGGGGACGGGTCGTCTTGGTGTTTGATCGCGACGTCACCCTAAGCATCGAAGACCGGAAACCGCCCGCGCCTAATCCGCTCAAATGGTCCACCACCCGACCCGAATTAACGCTCAACCTGCCCGACGAACAGTTCCTCAATTGTCTCAATGCCCAGGTAGCGCAATTGCTCATGGGCCTGGTGCGGGACGAAACCCGGCCCGGCGACCCCAACAATTATCCGCTCAACTGGCTGCGGGACGGCGCCCTCGTGATCACCGCCCTGGCCCGAGCCGGGCAGGTCGACGTGGCTCGACAGTTATCCGGCCCCTTTGCTCGTGAGGAGTTTTTTGGCGGCTTCGGAGCGGAAGCGGATGGACCCGGTTTATCGTTGTGGACCATCACCGAGGTCGCCGCGATTCTGAACGATTCGAAGTTCGATCAACTCCTGAAGCCGCACGTGCAGCGAAAACTCGCCTTGATCGGCGAAATGCTCACCACCCAAACCCCGCTACGCAAACCCTGGTCCGGCCCGTTGGTGCCGCGAAAAATGGATCCGGCCGAGGCCGATCTGGTGTGCGAAGCCGCCCGCGACGGACTCATTTGGGGTCGGATCGAGCAGCAACGGCCGGTTCTTTATATTAATGCGGTGACCTATGCCGGCCTGCGCAATGCCGAGAGGTATCTGCTTCGCATCCGGGACCGCAGCGGTGCCAGCCAGACCGCGGCGACCGCGGTTGCCTTGCGTAACGCCTGGAACCGCGCGCTCGTGAAACCGGAGTTACAGACGGAGCGCACCTGGAGTTGCGGGTTGCATCCGACCTGGGTGGTGAGCGATCGAGCCACCTATCGAACCCTGTTGCGGTCTGCTCGAGCCGGGACCCACGACGCCAATGACCAGTTTAAGGACCGGCCATTTTGGACCTACTTCAAGGTCGCGACTGCCCATCAATGGCTACTCTTGGATGAGCCGGATCGGGCCTGGCGGGATCTCCGGTGGTTCTGGGAGAATCAAGCCTCGCCGGGTCTCTACACCTGGTGGGAAGGTAATGGTGAAGAGAACACCTTTGACCGCTGGGAAACCGTCCGCGGCTGGGTCAATCCTCCCTACGTTTCACCGCACTACGGGACCGCCGCCGAAATTCTGGCGCTCCAATTGTCCCTCCTTGCTTACGTCGACTCCTCCGGTCCCCAACCCCAACTCGTGGTGGGCGCCGGAATTCCCGATCGATGGCTCCCGGAGAAGCTGTCTGTGGCTGGTTTGCGCACGACCTCCGGTCCCGTCGCCTGGGATTGGGACGGGCGCCGACTCCGAATCCGGGCGCCCGGTTTCCCGCGGGGCTCCATCCGGGCTGCCGGCCCCTTCGCTGCCGGCATCCCCCTTGAAATCAACTGAGCGGCCCCGGTTGGGTAACCGTGTGCCTCCCCACGGCCTTATTCCTTTCCCCCGCACTCCGGGATCGCCGCGGCGCGCCATGATAAAAAGGTCGGGCACCTGCTTCCCCTCGCCGGTTCGGAGTCCCGGCTTCAGCCGGTGGGGCGTGGGCAATTTCCAGCGAGTGTCGAATTTACCTGGGCTCTTCCTTTGGTGCCCCCCGCCGCCTAAAGGCGGGACTCCCAACAAACCTCTGAGGCCGCCCTGATGATAGGGTCTGGGCACCTGATTCCCCTCGAGGGGCAAAAATGTCAGGGCGAGCCGACCGGATTCTCTTTCGTCATTGTGACGATTGCGGGGTAAGCTCGGCCCTTCGAACTATGAGCGAACTTACCAAACCGTTCCGGGATGAGGTCACCGGCCTGCACTTCCAGTTCTTTCAAGCTCCTCCGCCTTCGCCTGTTGAGGCCGCCGCCAAGTTTGCCCGGTGGCAGGCGTCGGAGCATGAAACATTGTTCGAGATGTGGAAGGCCAAGAAGATGAACCGGAGATGGCAGGGGGACAAGGCCGCCAAGAAAGAAGCCCTCTTTCAGGAGACGCACGCTAAGTCCCAGGACGCCTCCCGGCCTATCACGATTTTTGAGGTGTAGTCAGAACTTCGGCGCACCCGAGTCAACCCGGCCCGAAGCTACCCTTCGCTGACGGCCACCCGCAGGTCACTGGGCAGCAGGTACCACCAGCAGTCCCTCCAACCGTCCAGCTTGATCGCTTCCCAAGTCCCGCTCGTTGGTCGGTGTCCGGTCATGAGAACCATTTGGGTCGGTCCTCACCTTTGACACTTTGACACTATCTATGCCTGCCAGCCGAGTTCATTCTCGTTCCAAGGGGTTGCAACTCGGCCTGACGTTCCAGCCGTTGCATCTCCTGTTTCACCGCCTTCGCCACGCGGTGTTTGGCGAGATAGACGCTCGCCAGGCCAACCCCGAGTGCTTTGGCCACCTCGCCGGCCGGCCATTCCTTGAGCGCATTGAGGTCGAAGATCTGCAATTGGGTGGAATTGACCTCACCGCGCACCTTCTCCAGCGCGGCAGCCAGCAACTTGTCGCGCCACTCGGCTTCCCAGAGCGCGCTCAGTGCCTCCGGACTGGCCAGCCTCAGGAAATCAGTGTCCAACGCGCTATTCAGTTCCCGGTCCTCGTCCTCGGGCGTCTGTTGCCGGCGATCATCCCAGCGGCGGCGCTTGCCGTATTGGTTCTTCATGCGCCACGAGGCGAGGTTCAGCAACCACGTCTTGAACCGGCACTCCGCTGGGTCATAGCGATACTCCTCCACGTTCCGCGCCACGCCGATGCACGTCTCCTGCACCACCTCGTCCGCCTCGGTCTTGGTCAGCCCAGCCTTGGGCGCGAAGCCGCGAACCACGGGCCAGTAGAGTCGGAAGAGCTCCTGCCACCGGTCCTCCTCACCGGCCTAGAGGCCCGCCACCAAACTTGGCCGTTTCGGAGCGGTGGGCTTTCAGGCTGAAGCATCGTTAAAGCCATCCTGTCCCTTCAACCACACCCGAAGACCATGAAATGCTGGAGCAGGTCGAGGAAGCGCTCCCGGTCGAATACCCCGCGCACCAGCACCTCCAGCTCCAGCGCGGTCTTCGGCGCATCGCCCTCCCCGTCGATGGTGCGCCAGACCTTGAACCACTCCTGGTTCGCCGTCAGCGAGCCCATGCGCGCTTGCAGGCCGTCGGCGACCACCAGCGCCGCGTTGTAGTGCAGCAGGCTCGGCACCTCCGCCTTGTAGGTTTGGAGCTGCGCGTAGGCGCTCCAGATCGTCGCGTCCTCATCGGCGGCGTTCTTCAGTTCGATCAGGGCCAGCGGCAGCCCGTTGACGAAGACCACCACATCTGGCCGGCGGTTGTGCTGGGCCTCGATCACCGTGAACTGATTCACCACGAACCAGTCGTTCGCCCGCACGTCGGCGAAATCCACCAGCCGCGCCTTGTCGCCTTTGATCGAGCCATCGGGCCGCGCGTATTCCACATCCACGCTATCGCGCAGCATCCGTTGAATGGCCCGGTTCGTCTGCACCAGCGAAGTCGTCGCCACCCGCAGCACCTTGCGCAATGCCTCCTCCCGCGCCTCCTCGGGGATGGCCGGGTTCAGCCGCCGGATAGCCTCGCGCAACCGCCCCACCAGCACTACCTCGCCAAACGAATCCCGCTCCGCCGCCGGTTCACCGGGCGCGAGCGGCGGCCCGTGCCCGACCGCCTAGCCCAGCTCCCCGAACCAAGTCAGGGCGGCGTCTTCGACGATGGATTCGTTGAGGATCATAAAATGGCTTAAATAAGCAAACCCTTGATTCTAAGGGGCTTTCACCGTTACTTGGAGGAGGCATGGGGGTTGCGATTTAATAAGATCAGGCCCAGAAGGGGAGGTAACGGGCGAACTTCCTGGATCCCCCCGCCTTTTCGTCGAGCTTCATCAGCTTGGTGTGGGCGTCGGACATTTGCATCGGGATCGGTAGATCCTTGGAGCGATGATCCAGCACCCGGCCGAGGTTCTCGCCGGCGTGGCGGTGGCCGGTGAAGTACAACGCGAGGGCAGGCTGGATCCGGGTGGTCGAAAGGGCCAGGACGCAGGTGGTGAAGATCCCGGTGCGTGAGGCGTCTGGATCGGCTTGGATGGCGCGGCGAAGTTCCTGCACACGCATGGTGGTGTCGTCGTTGTGGAACAAAT
>Ga0105044_10005772_pt1 | contig 17026 bp, 9 predicted proteins | sample MAT01_FD_78092 | JGI IMG/M metagenome (GOLD analysis project Ga0105044, IMG submission 78092) | Freshwater microbial communities from Lake Fryxell liftoff mats and glacier meltwater in Antarctica - MAT-01 | ecosystem: Environmental > Aquatic > Freshwater > Ice > Liftoff microbial mat | place...
AGCCTGGAGGTCAGCCTGGTCATGAAGGTAAAACCCTTGAGTTTTTAGATCAAACAGATAAAATTGTAAAGCATAGTCCGACATTTTGTAATTGCTGTGGAAATGATTTAGATCAAGTCTCTAACGTGCTTTTGGGCAGACGTCAGGTGGTTGATATTCCACCGATGAAGCCTGGATGTATTCATTGGGAGAAACAAATCTCCCGTGATTAAATTAAAAGCCATCCCGCTGTAAAGAGGAATATGGACTACATTAGACAGCTGATGATCCCATCATCCCGCATCGAATTAAGACTTCTTACGAATCTTTTTCTTGGAATGAATAATGTGGGTTAAGCGAACAGATGCCAATATTGCCAGCCTTTTCAAGAGACATTTTTGCACGTGAGGATGTTAACTCAAAGCCACCGCTTCGTGCCGAATTATACAGTGCAGACGAGATGGAGCTGCATGCCCGGCAGATTGCCGCACGACACGAATTAGGAAATCAGTTCGCACCAGAACTACTGCTTCCAAAGCTTAACGAAAATGAGGATCTTCTTTCAAAGGTGGCGAATATTCTACACCTGGCGGTTAACGAGAAGCGAACGATCAGTCCGGCCGCAGAATGGCTGCTTGATAATTTTTACCTGATTGAAGAACAAATCCTGACAGCCAAAAGACACCTTCCAAAGGGTTACAGCAAAGGGCTTCCAAAGTTAAAGGACGGCCTTCATTCCGGCTTTCCAAGAGTATATGATATTGCAATTGAGATTATTTCCCACAGCGACGGTCACGTGGACATTTATAACCTCAGTAATTTTATTCAATCCTACCAGAAAATAGATTTCCTGCAACTTGGCGAACTTTGGGCCCTTCCCATTATGTTGCGGATTTCGTTGATAGAAAATCTCCGTCGCGTAGCCGCCCGAATTGCGTTAGACAGAATAGATACTGATCTGGCTCATCACTGGGCTAACCTTTTAATTCAAACGGCTGAAAAAAAACCAAGAAACCTTGTGCTTGTTATTGCAGACATGGCAAAAGAGAACCTGGAAATGAGCAGCTCCTTTATTGCCGAATTTACCCGTAAGCTTCAGTGGAAAGGGCCTGAGCTGGCATTGCCCCTAAGCTGGATTGAGCAGCATCTTTCCGAAACGGGAACCACAATTAATTCGTTGGTTCTCCAGGAAAATCAGCAACAGGCCGCCGACCAGGTTTCTGTCAGCAACAGCATTAACAGTCTGCGTTTTCTTGCAAAAACAGATTGGCGGGAATTTGTTGAGGCCACAAGCATTGTTGAGAAAACCCTTAATTCTGAAGCGTCCGGCTTTTATCCGGAAATGGATTTTTATACGCGCGATCACTACCGCCATTCTATTGAGAAACTCTCACGGAGAAGCCTTAGATCGGAAAATGAAATTGCTGAAATTGTAAAGGAACTGGCAGATAAAAATACAGATCCGGACCCCCGAAAATCACATGTTGGTTTTTACCTCATTGATGAAGGTTTTAAAACAACACAATCAATTTTACATGCAAAAAGATCCTTTTACAGAGGATGGATTCACGCTGCGAGCAAGCGCCGGGGAATTATTTATTTCACTGCAGCTTTCATATTAACACTTGTTATTTCTTCTCTTTTACTCATTATAGCAGACCTGGAAGGTGGCGGCAAGCCATTATTGATTACAATTGGCTTTTTGGGAATTTTTTGTGCAAGTCATTTTGCATTATCCCTAGTAAATTGGATCACCTCTTTGCTGGTAGGTCCTGAGCCATTGCCCCGGATGGATTTCGCAAAAGAAATTCCGGCCTCAGCACGCACACTTGTTATCGTCCCAACGCTTATCACAGGTACCGAACAGGCTGCAGAATTACTTCGTGACCTGGAAGTGCGTTTTCTTTCAAGTCGCGAACAGCATCTCCATTTCGGATTGCTTACCGATCTTAAAGATGCTGATGAACAGATTAAAGAAGGAGAACTGGAACTGATAAATCTGGTTAAAAACGGAGTGATGGAACTAAATCTCCGGTATGGCAGCGAAACCAACGATTTGTTCTTTCTTTTTCACCGTCCACGCCAATGGAATGTACATGAAAAGAAATGGATGGGGTATGAACGTAAACGTGGAAAGCTAACAGAATTAAACCGTCTGTTACGCGGAAAAAACCGGGAACGTTTTTCTGTTGTTATTGGTAATGAGGTAATTTTTCATGAAATACGTTTTGTCATAACCCTTGATGGAGATACTTTATTACCCCGTGAAGTAGCCTGGAAATTAGTGGGCGTGCTTTCTCATCCGCTCAACAAGGCTATTTATGATGAACAAAAAGGAAGGGTTGTAAAAGGCTACGGAATTATTCAACCGCGGGTTGCTGTAAGCCTTCACGGAAGCCGTTCGTTGTATTCGCGAATTCATGAAAATGATTCGGGAATTGATCCTTACACGCGAATAACTTCAGATCTGTACCAGGATGTTTTTAAAGAAGGCTCTTTTATAGGTAAAGGAATTTACGATGTTGACGCGTTCGAAGCCGCCATTAGTGATCGCTTCCCGGAAAACAGGATATTAAGTCACGATTTGCTTGAAGGTTCATATGCCCGATCCGGCTTTGCGAGCGATGTCCAGTTTTATGAGGAGTATCCATCTAAATACAGTTCTGATATTTTAAGGAGACATCGTTGGGTGCGTGGCGACTGGCAGATTGCAGCCTGGGCTCTTCCCTGGGCTCCACAGGCGGATGGAAAATGGAGGAAAAACCCACTGTCATTATTATCCCGCTGGAAGATCTTTGATAACCTTCGCAGAAGCCTTGTTGCACCAGCTTTGGTGTTGCTTCTCGTTCTTGGCTGGATGATACCAAATCCCTGGTTCTGGACAAGTTTTATAACGGCAATTCTGATCTTTCCCCCTTTGATCATTTCTGCATGGAATATTTTAGGCCGCCAGGCAGACATTACCCGCCGACAACATATAATCAGCAGTATAAGAAATACGTATCGCAGTGTATTGCAGGCCATTTTTACAATTATCTGCCTGCCTTACGAGGCCTGGATAAATACCGACGCTATTATTAAAACATTGTGGCGTATCCTTTTCAGCCATAAAAACCTGCTTGAATGGAACCCTTCCGGTTTCAACGGTAACCAGAAGGAAACGCTCGTGGGTACTGCTTTAAGAATGTGGATTGCTCCTGTTGCGAGTATTGGGATGGGAGCCTGGCTCTTTATTTTTTCCCTTCCTGCTTTTTTTACAGCATTGCCTTATTTGCTTCTATGGATATTGTCGCCAGCAGTGGTTTGGGTAATGAGCCAGCCACTCAAAACTTCACGAAGTAAGCTATCAGATCCTCAATACATTTATCTCCGCCAGTTGGCGAGAAAAACATGGACATTTTTTGATCACCTTGTCGGCTCCCAGGATAACTGGCTTCCTCCTGATAATCTTCAGGAATATCCAACATATGTTATTGCCCACCGTACTTCTCCAACCAATATTGGGGTGGGTTTGCTGGCAAATCTCACAGCTTTTGATTTTGGATACATTCCCGTTTCCGTGCTTCTTGAGCGAACAGGAAAAACCATAGAAAGCATGGATAAGCTGGAGCGCTTCTCCGGTCATTTCTATAACTGGTACAACACTGAAACACTTGAAACGCTGCATCCACGATATGTTTCAACGGTCGACAGCGGGAACCTGGCCGGCCATCTGCTCACGCTACGGCAAGGGTTGTTTGCTTTAAAGGACAGTCCTGTAATCGGCTTGCAGATTTTTGATGGATTAAAGGACTGTCTTGGCGTTATCCGGACGAAATTTCCGGAGACGACCAATAAGCAATTGGATGACTTTATCAATAAAGTAAGTGAAATCAGGAATCGGAGCAGCCAAATTCCGCAGCAGCTCCTTGAAGAGCTGGAGGCACTTTCTTCTGAATTTAAAGCGTTCATTAATTCATGTAATGTTTTTATAGATCAAAACGATTCAGAATGGGTGGCTGATTTCCTCGGTCAGATTGATTCAATAAATAGTGAAATCAGACTGCTTCTTCCCTGGTTTAAGATTCCGGAACGGTTTAAGGACCTTACTCATTTTACAGGAATTCCAACCCTGGCAAGAATTGCTGGATTGGAAGCAGATCCTTTATCCGCAGGTTTTCAGCACGATGATTTTACAAAGGAAGAAAATGAGTGGTTTGCATTGGTTAAAGTAGCCTCCGAGGCGGCGAGAGAAAGGCTCGCGGTCATTGACGAACTTTGTGAAAAATGCAGGGAATTCGCAGATCTTGACTTCAATTTCCTTTATGATCCCACCAACCGGCTTTTATCAATCGGTTATAATGTGGATGAATATAAAAGGGATGCCGGATATTACGATTTGCTTGCTTCTGAAGCCCGTCTGGCGATATTCCTGGCCATTGCACAGGATAAGATTCCACAGGAAAGCTGGTTTGCTTTAGGACGCAGGTTAACGATGGTTGGCAACACACCTGTTCTGCTTTCCTGGAGCGGTTCCATGTTCGAATACCTGATGCCCGACCTTGTAATGCCGACTTATGAAAATACCTTGATCGAAGAAACAGGCCGTGCCGCAGTTCGCAAACAAATAGAATATGGCAAACTCCACAATATTCCCTGGGGTGTTTCAGAATCCTGCTACAATAATGTTGATGCTAGCTTAAACTACCAGTACCGTGCATTCGGAATTCCTGGAATCGGCTTCAAACGCGGACTCGGGCTCGATCTTGTAATAGCGCCTTATGCAACGGTTATGGCGCTGATGGTTGATCCGGAAGCGGCCTATCAGAATCTCGAAAGGATGCGTAAAAAGGGGTTTGAAGGACGATATGGTTTTTATGAAGCCATCGATTATACGCCTTCACGTTTGCCACAGGGAAAAGACTTTGCCGTAATCCAGACGTACATGGCCCATCACCAGGGAATGAGCTTTTTGGCGTTGTCTTACCTTTTGCTTGATCAGCCAAACCAAAAGCGTTTTGAAGCAGATCAGAACCTTCAAACGGCGTTGCTTCTTCTGCAGGAGCAGGTGCCTAAACCGACAGGATTTTACTCGGCTGTTACGGAAACAGATGAAATCATTACTATTTCTTCGGGAGATGGGATGCGTGTTATCACAACACCAAATACAGCTTCTCCAGAAATTCAGCTGTTGTCGAACGGTAATTATCATGTTATGGTAACAGCAGCCGGTAGTGGCTACAGCCGTTGGAAAAGCCTGGCTGTTACTCGGTGGAAGGAAGATCCTACGATGGATAACCGTGGTGCTTTCTGCTATATCCGGGATCTGAATTCTGGGGAATTCTGGTCGCCTTCTTATCATCCAACCCTTAAACAACCGACTAACTACACAGCTATCTTTTCGCAGGGGCGTGTGGAATTCCGTCGCACAGATGATGGTATTGAGCTGCATACCGAAATAGTAGTTTCGCCGGAAGATGATATTGAGATCCGAAGAATTCGTATCACCAACCAAAGCAGGTCTTCCAGGAACATTGATATAACAAGCTACGCGGAAGTTGTGCTGGCCTCACAAGCAAGCGATGATGCGCATGCTACATTCAGCAACCTGTTTGTGCAAACTGAAATCCACGAACATCTGCAAGCGATTCTCTGTACGCGTCGGCCTCGTTCTGCTGATGAGAAACCACCGTGGATGCTCCATCTTATGCAGGTTAGCAGATCGCAGGATGTGGAAATGTCGTTTGAAACAAACCGGCTTTCATTCGTTGGTCGAGGGCGTTCGTTGGTCAATCCGCTTGTAATGGAAAATGGAGGAAGGCTCTCCGGATCGCAAGGCGCGGTGCTGGACCCGGTTGTTGCCGCCAGAGCTGCTATTACAATAGCCGGGCAGGAGACAGTAATCATTGATATTATTACAGGTGTGGCGGATAATAAAAAGGACATTTTGCACCTTGTTAGTAAATACCGGGACAGGCATTTACGCGACCGTGCATTTGAGCTTTCGTGGACACACAGTCAGATAGTATTGCGGCAGATAAATGCAACTGAAAACGAAGCGCAGATGTTTGGAAATCTTGCCAGCTCGGTTATCTATTCCAATTCACTTTTACGGGCCAGTTCACAGGTATTGAAGTCCAATCAGAAAGGTCAATCAGGTTTGTGGTCGTATTCTATTTCAGGAGATCTGCCGATTATGCTTCTACGGATTTCTGATGTCGCAAATATCCAGCTTGTGCGACAGATGATTAAGGCCCAGGCTTATTTACAGTTGAAAGGATTGAACGTTGACCTTCTTATTCTCAACGAAGATCCCACAAACTACAGGCAGGTTTTACAGGATGAAGTTCAGGGATTGATCGCCACAGTGATGCCGGGGACAGGGCGTGGAAAGATATTTTTACGTCAGGCCGATCAGATTCCTGCCGAAGACCGCACCCTTTTCCATACAGTCGCACGGGTTATTATTTCCGACGGCCAAGGTTCGCTTCAAGAGCAATTGAACAAAAAGCCACTTGTTAAAACCCCTGTTGCTTCATTGAATATATCAAGGAATCAAAGACGGATTGAAGAAAAGAAGGTAACCGTCCCGGAGCTTACTTTTTTTAACGGTAATGGCGGATTTTCGGCTGACGGAACGGAATACGTAATTATCTCGGAGGAAGGCATGAGTACTCCGATGCCCTGGGTAAATGTTATTGCAAACAAACATTTTGGGACTGTAATTTCTGAGCGTGGATCAGCTTATACGTGGGCTGAAAATGCACATTCATTCCGACTAACTCCATGGAACAATGATCCCGTAACCGATTCTGGAGGTGAAGCATTTTACATCCGTGATGAAGAAACCGGGAGATTCTGGTCGCCTTCGCCCTGGCCTGCACACGGGGCTTCAGGATATGTAACGCGACACGGTTTCGGATACACTGTTTTTGAACATCTTGAAGATGGTATCCGTAGTGAAATGTGGGTGTATACTGACGTTGAGGCCGCCATTAAGTTCAATGTTATCAAATTGAACAATGAGTCAGGAAGAGCGAGGAAAATCTCTGTTACCGGCTATGTTGAATGGGTTTTGGGAAGCCAGCGACCAGTTTCAGCAATGCACATTGTTACCGAGTTCGATCTTTCATTCAGGGCTTTGATTTCGCGTAACTCCTATAATCAGGAGTTTTTAGGCCGGTGTGCATTTTTTGATACCGATGAGCCTGTTACTTATACAACCGACCGTACGGAATTTATAGGGCGCAACGGCAACCTTACTTCACCTGAGGCAATGAAAAGACAACATCTGTCAGGCAAGCCAGGCGGAATAGGCGACCCTTGTTCAAGCCTTCAAATTCAGATTGAACTTGGAGAAGAGGAAGAAAGAGATGTTGTTTTCCGTTTGGGTTCAGCCCCGAATCATCACGAAGCACTCAGAAGCATTGTTAGATTCAAAGGATATGAGAAAGCAAAAACAGCTTTAAATTCTGTTAACTCTGCCTGGTCCGAGCGCCTTGGTGCGGTTAAGATAACTACACCCGATCCGGCACTGAATCTCCTGACTAACGGCTGGCTGCTCTACCAGGTTTTGTCTTCAAGGTTATGGGGAAGAAGCGGCTTTTACCAATCCGGTGGCGCTTATGGCTTCCGTGATCAGTTGCAGGATGTACTGGCTACGTTGCACCTTGATGCAAATATTGCCCGGGACCAGATACTTGTGTCGGCGAGCAGGCAATTCGAAGAAGGCGATGTGCAGCACTGGTGGCATCCACCACTTGGAAGAGGGGTGAGGACGCTTTGTTCAGACGATTACCTGTGGCTTCCTTTTGTTACAGAGCAATACCTTTCAAGTACGAAAGATTTTTCGATTCTGGATGAAAAGGTAAGTTTTCTTAATGGCCGTCTTTTAAATCCAGGAGAGGAATCTTACTATGATCTTCCCAATGTACCATTCGAAGGCGCTAACCTTTATGAGCACTGCAAAAAAGCAGTAAAACATGGAATGCGCATGGGAGAACACGGATTGCCGCTGATCGGTTCCGGTGACTGGAACGACGGAATGAACCTCGTTGGGATTCACGGTAAAGGCGAAAGTGTATGGTTAGCATTTTTCCTTTATAAGATTCTGCTCAGCTTTGCGCCTGTTTCGCGGTTTAGAAAGGATGAAGCCTTTGCAGCTGAATGCGAAAAAGCGGCTGAGGCTTTAAAATCCAGCATCAATGCAACTGCCTGGGATGGCAACTGGTTTAAGCGGGCCTGGTTTGATGATGGGACTCCGCTTGGATCTTCAGATAACAAAGAATGCCGGATTGACTCTATTTCCCAAAGCTGGTCTGTGCTTTCGGAAGCAGCGGATGAAGAACGGAGCACTATAGCCATGAATTCGGCAGATAAATATCTTGTGGATCGGGACAAAGGATTGATAAAACTGCTTTACCCGCCTTTTGATAAAGACCCAATGGATCCTGGTTACATAAAAGGTTATGTACCTGGAGTGCGTGAAAACGGCGGACAATACACACATGCTGCGATATGGATGGTGATGGCGTGGGCGAAGATGGGAAATCGTGAGCGGACCTGGGAATTATTGAAGCTTATAAACCCGGTAAATCACGGGCGGACGGCAGAAGAAGTGAATAATTACAAGGTTGAGCCGTATGTGATGGCTGCGGATGTCTATGGTGTCGAACCTCATGTTGGACGTGGCGGCTGGACTTGGTATACGGGGTCGGCAGGATGGATGTATCAATTGATTCTCGATTCGTTTTTAGGTATGCGAAAAGAAGGTGATACACTTTCTTTTAAACCGTGTATTCCAGAGGACTGGGAATCATTTCACATTGAATACAAATTCCGGGAAACTGTTTATTCAATTACCTGTAAGCAAAAATTAAAAGGACAGAATTATAAGCTTACAGTAGACGGCGAATTTATTAATCCAGCGGTTTTGAATTTAGTAAATGATAAAGGAACACACGAGGTAATTTTCAGTCCCGGCAATTAGTGAGATTCCAACTATTGCTGAATGTAAAGTGATCATGCAGCTTCACGACTTTGCAGGAAAGTCTTTCGGTAGACTGCGACTGAAAACTGACAGGCAGGAAAATAGAAAATTTCGTGTCGTGCGCTAGTAAACCAGAGGCTGATAATTTGTATAAAAAATAAAAAAGACATTATTTTCGACAAGCAAATACCTTCACTAAAAATATGGTGCCACCCAAAAATACTTCGTTGATCGAATTCCCAACATCCACCATTTGGTTTGATGAAAACGGGATTCTATGCTCAATTGCTAAAAAAGTTCCACAACAAACGTTAGATGAAGCAAAAAAGACGATTGCTGAATTTCGAAAAATAACAGGCGGAAAAAAAATTTGTCTGCTTTCCGACAGCACAGATTCGCCTCCTACTAACAAAGAAATCCGTGACTATGCTGCTGAGGTACTGCCGGAAATTGTAACAGCAGTCGCAATAATTTCTGTGTCGGCAGTGGGGAAAATGGTGGCAAATTTGTTCTTCAGTATAAAAAAACAACCGTACCCAGTGAAGATGTTTACTGATGAGATTGCAGCAAAAGAATGGTTGAAGCAATATTTATAAAATCAAATTTGTAATGGCGAACGGTACTTTTTACCAATGGTTTAAGAATGTATCTATCGCAAATAAATTATATTCTGTGGTAGGCATTATGGCTGTCCTTATTGCAGTTGAACTCGCGACCCTTTACTTTGCTGTTAATACACTTTCGTCGGTCAGGGCTTTTGTAGGAGCCGAAGGATTATGGTCAAAATCTCAAAAAGATGCTATTTATAGTTTAAGAAAATATTACCAGACCCATAATGCAGAGGATGAACAAGCATTTTACAGTTTCATGAAAGTGCCTTTGGGTCATCACAAAACATTGTTAGAATTGTTAAAGAAAAATCCTGACTTAGCCGTTGCCCGACAGGGATTAATAGAAGGTGGCAACCATCGTGGCGATATTGATGGCATGATTAAATTGTTCCGAAGATTTAATAACATCTCATATATTGATAGATCATTGAACATTTGGTCGGAGGCCGATTCCGTTATTGCCAGGTTAATTCCCGTTGCTGAAAAATTACATGCAGAAATAAATTCACCTTCACCCTCACAAAATAAACTAGATGAGATTATTAAAGAAGTAGACCCGATCAATCAAAAGCTTACTAAGCTGGAAAATGATTTTTCTTATACGCTGGGAGAAGGTGCACGCTGGTTAGAAAACATTATTTTGAAATTATTACTCGCCATTGCACTAACGGTTGAGTTAAGCGGACTGATACTCACTTATTTTGTTGTTAGAGGAATTACAAAAGGGTTGAAAGAAATTATGAGCGCATCAAAAAGTGTATCTAATAGAGATTTTAGCGTAAGAGCACAGGTATTTTCAAATGACGAGATTGGCGTGCTGGCAAATTCATTTAATGAAATGACTGCTGAACTTTCAAACAACATTCAAAAGCGAATAAAGGCCGATCAGGATTTAGAATCTAAAACAAATTTCATTCAGGAAAATGAAAAAAGAATAGTTGGCATAATGGACGCCCTGATAAAAACTACCCAATTGGATTTTAAAGAAAAGATAGTTGTCAGCGATAAAGGTGATGAACTCGATGCTATTGCCGTTGGATTAAATACAATGAGTGAAGAACTTGAATTTCATTTGCAGCAATTAGAACAAAGTGAACAAAAACTGAATGATGCACAACACCTTGCTCACATCGGTAGTTGGGAATGGAACATTATTGAAAACAGCATTGAGTGGTCTGACGAACTTTACAGGATATATGGGATGGACCGGAAAAAATCTCTGGCGAATTATGAAAATTATTTGAAATCTATTCATCCCGATGACCGCGAGAGCGTGAATGAAATAGTTCAAAAAGCATATCGCGACCATCAACCGCTTGATTTTTTTCACCGCATTATTTTGCCCGATGGAGATGAACGTATTCTCCATGGAAGAGGAGAAGTTTATTTAAATGATGAGGGAAATATTATCAGGATGATCGGCACTGCGCAGGATGTTACAGAGCGCAAAAAAACCGAGAAAGAACTAACGCAATACACCATCGAATTAGAAAGAAATAATAGAGAGATCGAACAATTCGCATATGCAGCTTCACACGACTTGCAAGAACCTCTTAGAAGCATTTCTAATTTCTCAAAGTTGTTGGTTGGGAAGTTAGAAAAGTATCCCGACAAAGAAATTTATCACTACATGATGCTGATACATGGAGGCGCAAACCGCATGTCAAACCTGATCTTTGACTTGCTCGAATATTCAAGAATAGGAAAGGATGTGTCTAAGTCAACAGTAGATTGCGACAAATTAGTGCGTGAGATTTTAACTGACCTTACTGCAACTATTAAAGAAAGCGGAGCAGAAATTCATATCAAAAAATTACCCGTTATAAATTGCTACGATTTAAAATCAGTTTTTCAAAACCTTATTGGTAACGCAATCAAATTTAAAAAGGAAGGCGTTCCCCCTGTTATAACTATTGCAGCAACTGACACAGGAAAGGAATTTCTTTTCGCAATAAAAGACAATGGCATTGGAATAGAAAAAGAATATCACGACAGAATATTTATAATTTTTCAACGACTTCACCTGCGAACAGAGTATGCAGGCACAGGTATAGGTCTTTCGCTATGCAAAAAGATTATCGAAATGCATGGGGGTAAGATTTGGGTTGAATCGGAATTTGGAAAAGGAAGCACATTTGCATTCACAATACCAAAAGATTAGAAGTAGCTCGTTATGAAGAAAAAACTAAACCATATTTTATTAGTTGATGATGATCCGGATGATAACTTTTTCCATCAAATCATCATTGGTGAGATGAACATTGTTAACTACATTGATATTGCATCGAACGGAATTGAAGCAATAGCGTATCTCAAAAGGAAAGATCAGATCCCACCTGAAATCATATTTTTAGACCTAAATATGCCTAAAATGAACGGATGGGAATTTCTGGAAAATTATAGACAGTTAAGCATAGCAAAAGAAGCAAAAGTTATTATAGTAATTTTAACAACATCGGCTAATCCCGATCATCGAAAGAGGGCACAGGAAATACATGAAGTAACAGGATTTGAAACTAAACCACTAAGCAAAGAGTTGATGAATACAATTTTACAGCAATATTTTCAGGAATATTTATGAAGGCACAAACGATACAGTGCCGGTTGCGATTAATTCTGTAACGCACGTGTGACAATGAACTGAACCTCGCAGGTAGATTGAGAAACGGTGAGCCAATTCCCCTACGGCCGTTATCCTTTTACAGATATACTTTATATGAACAATTTAATCGCTTAGTGCAGTTTAAAATCAGCATCCTAATGCTGCCTCGGGAGTAAAGCCCTATTACTAAGGACGTAGCCACTTTTGTAATTGGTTGTTAGCCCCGATATCTGACTTCCTGCAGATTCGGTAAGGTTGTTTGAACTGACGAATATCATAAGATTCACTGAGCCTGATCAGTTCAGCATGCCCGAAATATCTATACCTTTACATCTTGTTTTTCAAGATATACAAGCATGGAAACACTTTCAACTTATAACGAGCAGGCTGCAGCTTTAATTGCAAGAATGTTTCTTGGGCTATTGTTCTTTTTTCAAGGTTACGATGCTTTGTTTAAAGTAAAAATCCAGAATGTGATATCAACGTATGAATATTCATTTTTCAATAAAGGAATCCCTAAATATATTACAAGAGCTGGAATCTGGTTTACATCCTGCACACAGCTTATTTGCGGACTACTGCTGGTTTTAGGGTTATTTAAATACGTTGCGCTTTATCTTTTGGGAGCTAATATTATATTGGCATCTATTGCTTTTAACATTGTTTCACCGATGTGGGATATGAAATTTGTATTTCCAAGGCTTGTGCTTCTCCTGTTTTTATTGATAATCCCACAATCATGGGATGTCTTTACGATTGACAGATATATTTTCAATTAGTAACGCTGTAATCATGAATTCTCTCCCTGCAATCCTTTTTGTCCTTATCGTTTTCCTTATATTAAAACGGAAAAGGAAGAAGCAGAAATCAGGCATCGCGTTATTTGATTAATATTTTCTTAAAGTATATTTTGTTAACACGAAATCAAAAATGAAAATGCAGATTAATTACGAGAGGACAACATTGTCTGTGCAGGAAGAATTTAATTCTGTATTCCCATACCTAAGGCTTGATTTTTTGTCAAAGAAAAATATGTGGCAGAATAAAACATTAGGCAAATTTAAGACAGGAAAGGATATTAAAGGAAAGCTCACCATTGAGTCTTATATGACAGTTGAAGCACTCGAAAAATGTTTTAATAAGATTTTTGGCTTGCAGGTGCAGATCTTTAGAAAATCCGGAAAGGCATGGCTCGAAACTACCCTTACTAACCAATGGACGCTGGAAGAACAAAACCGGCAGGGCGAGGAATTAAGCAAATGACAGCAATGATTGAAATTATTTATTTGTACATTTCATTAATTCTGATTTGTTGCAAGTGAAAATTGTTTTTCTCCTTCTATTACCGCTCATTTTCCTGCCTTCCTGCCAGAAGAGTAAACCTCCGGAAAAGCCTGCATTTGCTGCTTCTCCATCAAGTTCCTCATTAACCAAAAGAATTAGTAAGAGACAAGTAACGTATCAATTATTGTCTGGAAAGTCACCTTTACTTTCCTGGTTGCATAAAGGCGTCTCAGAAGATACACTCAATATTTTGCTTGCATTGAACCGAGTTAGTGAAAGGCATCTTTTTCGACTGGATTCACTCATAGTTCCTGATACGTTTCTTTCTGATCTTGAAGTTTATGCTCCTTTTCCAAGAGCACTGGACTCAGTGAGGGACGTTAAAAAAATCATTTTTATTTCTAATTCAATACAGGCGTTCGGTGCTTATGAAAACGGCGCCCTGATTCGCTGGGGACCTGTGAGTTTGGGTAAAGTTTCCACCCCAACAAAAAACGGGTTGTACCACACCAACTGGAAGTCAAAGCGGGCAGTCAGCACGATAGATGAAGCCTGGATAATGAACTGGTATTTTAATCTTGATAATTTCAAAGGTGTTTCACTTCATGAATATGATCTGCCAGGATTTCCGGCATCACATTCCTGCGCACGCATGTTAGAAAAAGATGCAAAGTGGATCTATTACTGGGCAGATCAATGGATACTTTCCAGTAATTCGCGAATTGCGGGATATGGAACTCCGGTGATTATCTATGGCTCATTTCTTTACGCAGCTGAAAAACCATGGCGGCAAATTAAACACATAACCGGCGAGACAACTATCGCTGAAATAAATACTGAAATTGAGACGTTTCATTCATTAATTTTAAAACGCCAGACCGAAAGGACTTCATTGTTAGAATGAAAATCAATTTCTTACACCAAACTAAATCAAGTTAGCTGTATTCGTAAGACAACATTTTGAAAAGATTCCCTGATAAATCTGTTTATGATGAATTATCAGATTTTATGAAAGCAACGTCTTTGGAAACATTGCTGTAGCTTTAATTAAAAATCAATCGTTTTGAAGAAGAAAGAATTAATAAGCACAACATTGTCTGAGGTTCGGGATACAGATGCAAAATTCTGGCGATTATTGACGTAGCTTTGGGCAACATATATTTAAAAAAATGGAAAGCAGCGAAGGCAGCGATGCGCTTTTTCTTTATGCCACTGAGGGAATTCTTGTCGTTAATAGGGTTGGTGAAATCATTAGGGTAAACCCGAGTGCTGAAAGGCTTTTTGGTTATGAGCCCGGAGAATTAAACGGTAGAAAGGTTGAAGTTCTTATTCCACAGAGTCTTAGCGAACGTCACACTTCTCATCGGAGTAACTACGGGAATAACCCGCATGCCCGTTCGATGGGTGCAGGGATGAATTTAAAAGGGTTAAGAAAGAATGGGACCGAATTTCCCGTTGAAATTAGCTTGAGCCCCTATTCTGAGAATGAAGCCGATTTTGTAATTGCTTTTATTGTCGACGCAACGTTGCGTATTCTAGCAGTAGAAAAATTGAAAAGCGATTCGGCAGAACTTGAAAAGCAGGTCAAAAACAGGACATTGATTCTCGAAGAAGCAATAGATGAACTGGAAAAAACAAAGAGGGAATTAAATAACGCGCTGCAGAAGGAAAAGGATCTGAATGAATTGAAATCGCGCTTTGTGTCAATGGCATCTCACGAATTTCGAACCCCGCTCACGACAATGCTTTCTTCCCTTTCACTCGTGAGAAAATACGGTGAACTTAATGACAAAGAGAATGAATTTAAGCACGTAAATAAAATTAAAAATTCAATAAAGAATATGACGGAAATTCTGAACGATTTTCTGTCTTTAAGTAAGCTGGAAGAAGGACGAATTGAAAATGTGCCTCACGAAATTAATGTTCAGGTCTTTCTTGAAGAAATTATCACGGAAATGCAGCCAATGAAAACTGAGGATCAGAATATTGTGCTGGAACATACCGGAAATGTGTCAGCAAAACTGGATAAAAAGCTTTTAAAAAACATTCTTTTCAATCTGATTTCGAATGCAATTAAATTTTCTCCGAATGGCGGAGATATTAAGGTGGCCTCGGTTAGATACAATTCTCACGTTAAAATATCCGTTTCCGACAATGGGATCGGAATACCTGAAATAGATCAGCAGCATCTTTTTGGGCGCTTTTTCAGAGGGCATAACGCAACCCACATACAGGGAACCGGCCTTGGACTTAGCATTGTAATTAAATACCTGGAACTCATGAACGGTAAAATTAACTTTGAGAGTTCGGAAGATTCAGGAACCACCTTCACCGTTATAATTCCACAATAAATGAAGAGAATTCTTTTGATAGAGGATAATACTGACGTTCGTGAAAACATTGCGGAAATACTGCAACTTGCTGCGTATAGTGTCTTTACCGCTCAGAACGGAAAGGAGGGTGTTGAGCTGGCTTTAAAGGAAAAGCCAGATCTCATTATCTGCGATATTATGATGCCTGTGCTGGACGGGCACGGAGTTTTGCATTTGCTTGGGAAGCATAAAGAAACGGAAGCTATTCCTTTTATTTTTTTGACTGCAAAGTCAGAGAAAGGGGATTTCAGGAAAGGAATGGAGTTGGGCGCCGATGATTATATAACAAAACCGTTTGATGATCTGGAGCTGTTAAACGCTATTGAAATTCGAATAAAGAAGAATGAACGATTGAAGGGTGAATTCACAAAAACAGTAGATGGGATAAATGATTTTATTAACGAAGCCAAGGGAATTGATGCCTTAACGGAATTTTCGAAAGAACGGGAAATCAGATTCTTTAAAAAGAAAGACGATATTTACAAGGAAGGCGCCTATCCGAAGGGACTTTTCTTCATCAGCAAAGGAAGAGTAAAAACCTATCAGACAAATAAAGACGGAAAGGAACTTGTAACTAACCTGCTTAAAGAAGGAGATTTTTTTGGATACCTTCCACTACTTCAGGAGGGAAAATATAGCGGTTCTGCTTCTGCATTGGAGGATTGTGAGTTATATTTTATTAATAAGGAAGATTTCTTTTCACTTATCTATAAGAATGCTGCCGTTTCGCGAAGATTTATTGAAATATTGAGTGATAATCTACGGGAGAATGAGCAACAGTTGATAAAGCTGGCATATAGCTCGGTAAGGAAGCGGGTTGCAGAAGCGCTTGTAAAGCTTTTTGACAAATATAAAACAGAACAGGAAATGCCTTTCAGCATAGCATTGTCACGAGAAGATCTCGCTCAAATTGTTGGAACTGCAACGGAAACTGTAATAAGAACGTTAAGCGACTTTAAAGAAGAAAAATACATTGATATCACTGGAGGTAAAATAAAAATTATTAATTATGATAAACTTAAAAATCTAAAAGACTGATAGGTTTTATGCTACGTTTAGGCTTTTTGCACCCTTCTCTAACGTTAACACTTGCAATCAGAAGTTGATATAAATCATCTGGTAAGCTGACCTTCCTCATTACACACGCAAATTGTGCAGCGTATTTTTGTTTTATCGAATTGACTTAAAAAAAGCAAAATGGAAACTACAC
>Ga0105044_10005774_pt1 | contig 17022 bp, 17 predicted proteins | sample MAT01_FD_78092 | JGI IMG/M metagenome (GOLD analysis project Ga0105044, IMG submission 78092) | Freshwater microbial communities from Lake Fryxell liftoff mats and glacier meltwater in Antarctica - MAT-01 | ecosystem: Environmental > Aquatic > Freshwater > Ice > Liftoff microbial mat | place...
CCTAATCCGTTCGACTTGCATGCCTCATCCACGCCGTCAGCATTCAATCTGAACCAAGATCAAATTCTCAATAAAATAATTTATTGACATTTGAATATTTTCAAAAAATATGCGTGCCTTTTTTGCTTTCGCTACTCGGGCCGCACAAGCTCTATTTATTATGCTTGCACATTGTCTTTTCTTCACTGTCAAAAAACTTTGCATCGCTCAGTTGGCTTTGCTTTTCATTCTGCATTTGAGTCTTACTCATTTGCTAAAGAATCTAAGACAATACAAAAAGAGGGATTATTTCCGCAACTCCTTTTTCGTTATTTTTTAAGTTTGGTTTCCATTTAAATAGAGATTTGATAGCATCAATTTATCATATCCTCTTAACAGGTTGCTAGGAGGATGCATTTAAATCGACTGACTTTTTACAATCTTTTTCCATGACATCTAAATTTTCTCAGATTTTTCTCATTTTTTGGCTGCTTTCTGCTTTAATTTTTTTGCCATGCTGTCACCCAAACCGCTTTGTTCCAAACAATGATCCTTCCCCTATCTGTTCAGTTTGCGTCCCGGAAAAAATTCGTGTGGCCTTAGTATTGGGCAGCGGCGGCGTGCGAGGCATGGCCCATGTAGGTGTGATTGAAGAACTTAAGGCCGCCGGTATCCCGATTGATTTGATTGTAGGTTGTAGCGCGGGAAGCATGGTAGGTGCCCTTTATGCAGACAATCCAAATATTGAAGAAGTGAAGCAGATCGTTTGGGATGTCCGTACCGATTCGCTTTTGGATTTAGATTTGTGGAACTGCCGTTATGGTTTGTCACAGGGAAGATCGATGCGCACTGCTCTCAATAAACATTTAAGCGCTAAAACTTTTGAAGAATTAAAAATTCCATTAGTTGTGGTCGCTACTGATCTTTATTCTGGAGAACTTGTGCCTATCGGTTCAGGAGATTTGGTTAACGCCGTGCAGGCTTCCTGTTCAATCCCCTTAATGTTTGTTCCCTGTGAATGTATGGGGAGAATTTTAATAGATGGCGGGGTGGTTAATCCTGTACCAGCCAACGTAGCTAGAGATTTGGGAGCCGAGGTAGTGATCTCTGTCGATTTATGCGAACTCCTCCCTAAAACATTCCCTTCAAATTTGTTTCAAATTGCCACTCGAAGCGCTGAAATTGCTTTCATGTGGCAGAATGATCTGTGCAATCAATATTCAGATGTCATTATCCGTCCTAAAACAACTGGTATTGGCACTTTTAATGATAAGATGAAGTGGCAAATTTACGAAGCCGGTAAGAGGGCTACTCGTGAAAAAATCCCTTTCCTAAAAAAAATCATTGGAGAAAATAATTTGAAAGATGTTTCGCATGATGAAAAGCGCATGGTGCATCTTCATTGCTACTTGCCGCAAATTTATATCGAAGACCCTTAAACTATTATTCTTCAGAAGAAGAGATTTGACGTAGACGTTTTTTTTGTGCGTGTTTAGTTTTGGCTAACCGGTTATTGAGTTTAGCAGATTTCGGGACACGAGTCGGAATACGCGGCGGGGCTTTATAGTTTAGCCGCTCAACTTTCTCTCTCAATTTGATGAGACAAATTCTTTTGTTTAGATATTGACTACGTTCTTTTTGGCAAGTGACTGTGATTCCCGAGGGAAGGTGCTTCAGTCTTACGGCACTGTCTGTTACATTGACATGCTGTCCTCCAGCCCCACTTGCACGATAGGTTGTGATCTGACATTCAGCCACCAGCTGCTCATCAGTTTCAGGTAAAATAATTTTGCTCATAAGAAACCTAAGAATGAATGGAAAGTAAAAGGATCGTATACATGAAAGCCGCCATCAGAAACGTTTTAATACTATTGGGATGAGTTTCTGAAAGCTCATGCCTAGTGACATTCATGATGACCCCGCCTCCTATAAAAGCACTTACAAGCGCCACTGCTGTTGCTGAAAGTTTAACGATCATCCCAACACACCCACCTAAAATTAATGCAAAAATGAGTAACCACCGACCTATTTGTTCATAAAGAAGCCCTTGTTTCTCGCTTAAACTGTAGTCATTGGTGAAATAATGAAGAGCAAATGCAAACGTAAAAAACAATAAGGGTCTTACTTCTGGATTATTTTTGTCGACCACAGCATAACCCACAAAAAAGTTAAAAAGCGCATAAGAGGCAATCGGCAGCCATTGGGTCCATTTTTTTTCAACCAATGCAGGAATTCGTTCAATGGTGAAAAAGAGCAGAAACCCCATTAACGCCATGATGAAGACATGCCTTTCAAGAAAAAAGAATGTCCCGAAGGATTTTTCAACAAAATCGTTGCTTTTAGCTAGTTTTGGCAGCAAATCAATAAACACGTAGGCAATTGCTACCCCTCCTCCAAAAGAAAGAAAGCGCGCTTGAGATAATGTTGTCATGGTTTGGATTTTTTCGGCCCAAAGATGGATCAAGGAAAAAATGATAATCGAAATAAATGCATAAAAAGCATAGGGCATTTTTTTCTCCTTCGCGCTCGTACTTATTCCTTTTGTAGATCAGTTACCTATTTTTTAAAATGAGAACTCCTATATTGAATTAAAGAGAAGAGCGTGACAAGATGAAAATACATTCCCTAATAACGTCTCTAAACTATTATAAATTAATACATTATGAATATTTACTTTCTTTTGTTTATGGCGATTACTGCTGAAATTATTGCAACAACAGCTTTAAAAATTTCAGATGGATTTTCTAAATTAACCCCCACTTTGGTCGTGATTTTTGGATATCTTGCTGCCTTTTGGCTAATGTCTTTGGTCTTAAAGACTTTACCAGTGAGTGTAGTCTATGCTATTTGGTCTGGACTTGGGATTGTAGGCATTACTTTCATTGGAATTTTGGTTTTTCATGAAACTTTTGGATGGTGGCATTTAATTGGTACCATTTGCATCGTTTTGGGCGTCACCATTCTAAACCTAGTGACTCAAGTCCATTGACTTATCAATAAATTATTTTGATAAATATCGTTTTATTTTTCCCCGTGGTATAATAAAAAAAAGTTCATAATCAGATTTCCGCGAAGGGCGGAGAAGGGGGAGAGATGCGAAAATTCGACGGAATTATTTTTTCTATGATGTGTCTGTTAGCAGGGTTTTATACCACCACGGTCTTTGCAGATGATATTTTAATTGCTAAAGGCGGCCACGGCGGCGGTCATCACGGCGGCGGTCATCACGGCGGCGGTCATCACGGCGGCGGTCATCATGGGGGACACCACGGGGGACATGGTCATCATGGAGGACAACACGGTGATCATCATGGAGGACAAAACGGCGGTCATCATGGAGGCGATCATCATGGAGGCGATCATCATGGAGGACAACACGGTGATCATCATGGAGGACACCAAGGCGATCATGGAGATCACGGTGGAAATCACGGAAATCATGGCGATCATCATGGAGACCACCATGGGGACTGGAACCATCAGGGCAACTGGAACCACCAGGGGAACTGGAACCACCAGGGCAATTGGAATCATCATGGAAATTGGAACGGGCAAGATGCTAATATCTACTATAATGGCACAGGTAATCCGATCTACTATGATGATGGTACATATCCAACAAATGGGGATACTTATCAGCAAGGATACAATCAAGGCTTTCAACAGGGAGAGAGTGCCTCATCCACAAGCCAACCACCTTCTTATCAACCGATGAACTCTGGTTCAAGCAATTCAAGTTCAGGCAGCTCAAGTTCATTTAACGGTCGCTAAACCTACTTAACGGGGTAGAATTGCCTACCCCGCTTTCTGACATGCAAACAGAGTTCTTTCATGCTCGACCCTGAATTCTATAGTTCCGCAAGTGTCCTATTTTTAAGATTACTTGGCTTAATTTATTTCTTTGCCTTTGGAGCCTTTTTGTTCCAAATTCGTGGATTAATCGGGGTCAATGGCATTCTTCCTGTAAAAACCTTCCTAAGTTTCCTAGCAACGTATCATTCCAAAAAGAAATTTTTTTATGCGCCCACAATCCTTTGGATCAATCAGTCTAATTTTGCTTTGATGACGTTAGTTATCGCAGGATGTTTGCTATCGATTTGTCTAATGGCAGGCTTCTTTCCAGCGGTCTGCCTACTGTTTCTTTATCTACTTTATTTATCCTTAGTTTCCGCCGGTCAAGATTTTCTAGGCTTTGGCTGGGAAGGTTTTTTGTTAGAAATCACTGCCCATGCTTTTTTTATAAGTTTAACCAACGTTCCTTGTCTGGTGATATGGTGGAGTATTAATTTTCTTCTTTTTCGTTTTCATTTTCAAGCTGGAGCTGTCAAACTTCAAAGCGGGGATGCCTCTTGGAAAAACTTGATGGCTATTTCCTATCATTATCAAAGTCAACCTTTACCAAATCCAGTCGCATGGTATGCTCATAAGCTCCCTTTATGGTTTCAAAAATTTTCCGTCCTTATGATGTTTTTCATTGAAATGGTTTTGCCTTTTGGAATTTTTTTATCTGCAGACTTCAGATTTGTAACCTTTATTGGCCTTATCAGCTTACAGTATGGAATCTGGCTGACGGGAAATTTTTCTTTTCTGAATCATTTAACTGCAGTTTTATGTACTATTTTGCTTAGTAATAATATTTTACATTCTTTCATGGCCCCTCCACAAAACATTCCTCCCTCAATTTATTTAGAGGGATTCATTAATGTCGCCGGCTTTTTGTTATTGAGCGTCCAATGTTTGCGTTTGTGGCATATTTACTTCCCTGGAAAGTTTCTTGAACGTTTTTTCTATTGGATATCTCCTCTGCATTTAGCAAATCGCTACGGAATTTTTGCCGTAATGACGAAGGAACGTTATGAAGTTGTGATTGAAGGCAGCGATGATGCCCAAAATTGGAAAGAATATCTATTTCGCTATAAACCCTCCGAAGTCACAAGACGTCCAAGGCGGATTGCACCTTATCAACCACGCCTTGATTGGCAGGCTTGGTTCTTACCTTTTACTGATTATACTGAGAAATGGTTTCAAAACTTTCTCATACATCTTTTAAGAGGCACTCCAGATGTCCTTTCTCTTCTGCGAACAAATCCATTTTCCCAATCTCCTCCCCGCTATATTCGGTCGCTCGTCTATGAGTACACTTTTACAAGCGCGGAAGAGAAAAGAAAAAATGGGACGTGGTGGAAACGGGTGCTTGTAGGAGAGTACAGTCCACCAATTTATCTAGAAAAAGACACAAAGAAAACTTCTAGCAAGGGGAAGATTCTAACTGAAGAATAACTGCCCGTTGCGAGGCTCTTTGTTTATGTTTTATCCCTTTAGGTATGACAGTTCCCTCGCCTTCTTTTAAAGCGAGAAGACCTGATTCTGTTTCTAATAAAATCTCTCCTTTATAAACCCAAAACAACTCATCTTCTTCATTAGACTTCCAAGGGAGTTCCCCTTTAAGGGCTTTCGCTCTTAAAACCCAATTGCTAATGTAAGCCACGTCGATTGGTTTCGAAAAAGCTTCTCCTAATCTTTTGTCTACTTCTTCCATATTGTAGCTTCTCATTAATGCGCGAAAATCCATATCTTCTCCCTATGAGTTTGGTGTTGCTTCAAATAATGTAAGGGCTAGTAGGGCCACTTCCAATCCCTTATTTCAGGCATATCATCTCCAACTTTGCAGATGTAGCTCAAATGATCTAATAATTTTCCTTCTACAAATTCTCTGATATAAGCACGCATCTTAGCGAACCGCGGCACGCGTTCCACGACATCTAGCATGAGGTGAAAGCGATCCAATTCATTTAAAACAACCATATCAAAGGGGGTAGTTGTTGTTCCCTCTTCCTTATATCCTCGCACATGTAAATTGTTGTGGCTAGCGCGGCGATAAGTCAGTCGATGAATCAGCCAGGGATATCCGTGGAAAGCAAAAACAATGGGTTTATCCGTTGTAAAGAAGTCGTCGTATTCCATCTCTGTCAATCCATGCGGATGTTCCGTATGCGGTTGTAAAACCATAAGATCGACAACATTGATCATTCTAATTTTAATATCCGGCACATGCTGTCTTAACAAATCAATTGCGGCTAAGGTTTCTAAAGTAGGAATATCTCCTGCACAGGCCATGATAATATCCGGTTCTTCGCCAAAATCATTGCTGGCCCATTTCCAAATTCCGATCCCTTTGGTGCAATGCTTGACGGCCTCATTGATATTTAAATATTGGAGTGCAGGCTGCTTTCCCGCCACAATCACATTGATATAATTACGGCTTTGCAAGCAATGATTGGTGACTGAAAGGAGTGTATTGGCATCTGGTGGTAGATAGATGCGAATCACTTCGGCTTTTTTATTTACCACATGATCAATAAACCCTGGGTCTTGATGCGAAAAGCCGTTGTGATCCTGTCTCCATACATGAGACGTTAAAAAATAATTAAGCGAAGCTATGGGGCGCCGCCAAGGAATGTTGCGGGTAGTTTTTAACCACTTGGCATGCTGATTAAACATTGAGTCCACAATATGAATAAATGCTTCATAGCAAGAAAAAAGTCCATGTCGGCCGGTGAGTAAATATCCCTCCAGCCACCCTTGGCAAAGATGTTCACTTAAAACTTCCATCACACGCCCGTCGACCGATAAATGATCATCGTATGGGTAAATTTCTCCCATGAAAACTCTGTCTGTTGCTTCAAACACCGAACCTAGGCGGTTTGATGCCGTTTCGTCTGGTCCCATAATCCTGAAATTTTTTTGATCTGCGTTCGCTCGCATCACATCCCTTAGAAAATTCCCCATAATCTTTGGGGCTTCAAGTACGACTTTTCCAGGAGAGGGTACTTCGGCAGCATATTCATGAAAGTCTGGCAGCCGTAGATCCCGTAGCAACTCACCCCCATTTGCATGCGGATTAGCACTCATGCGCCTTTTTCCTTTTGGTGCCAAGGCAGCAAACTCTGGAAAAAAGGTTCCATTTTCATCAAAAAGTTCTTCGGGTCTATAACTTTTCAACCACTCTTCTAAACGATGCAAATGACTCGGATTTTCGGCAATTTCCGCAAAGGGGACTTGATGAGAACGCCAGAATCCTTCGATTTTTTTACCATCAATCTCTTTAGGTCCTGTCCATCCTTTGGGAGTTTTTAAAATGATCATAGGCCACATTGGACGTTCGGTCACCCCGTGAAGCCGAGCCTGGTGCTGGATGTGTTTGATTTCTTTAACAACTTTATCTAAGGTCTCGGCCATGAGTTGGTGCATGGTTTCCGGGTCATCGCCTTCCACCAAATAGGGCTTATAGCCATAACCTACGAATAGGCTATGAAGCTCTTCGGGTTTGATGCGTGCAAATAAAGTTGGATTGGCAATTTTATAACCATTCAAGTGTAAAATCGGCAGAACGGCTCCGTCGTTCTTTGGATTCAAAAATTTATTTGAATGCCAGCTAGCTGCCAAAGGCCCAGATTCAGCTTCGCCATCTCCCACAACGCAGCAAGCGATTAGATCAGGATTATCAAATACAGCTCCATAAGCGTGGGTAAGCACATACCCTAATTCCCCGCCTTCGTTTATAGATCCTGGAATTTCCGGAGCCACGTGGCTGGGAATTCCGCCCGGAAATGAAAATTGCTTAAAGAGTTTTTTCAAACCCGCAGCATCTTGTGTCACATTGGGATAAACTTCACTGTATGTTCCTTCTAAATATGTATTAGCCACAATCCCTGGTCCGCCATGTCCAGGCCCAGTTAAATAAATCGCATCCAGATCTTGGTTTTTGATTAATCGATTCATGTGAACATAGATAAAATTTAAGCCAGGAGTTGTTCCCCAATGACCTAAAAGCCTTGGCTTCACATCTTCAGCTTTCAAAGGCTCCTTGAGCAGTGGATTATTTAATAAATAAATTTGACCTACCGAAAGGTAATTCGCAGCTCGCCAGTAGGCATGGATTTTACGAATTTCCTCTTTCGATAAAGGATGTGTTGATTTTGGGTGCTGTGAAATGGATTCAAGCGACGTAGATGGTTGACTGCTCATTAGTTTTCCTCAGATAGTTTTAGAAAAAGTAATCCTGCTTTCTCGCAATGCATTTCATAGGCTTAATCAATGTCCTCTATTGCTGTCAATTTATTAAGAAATGCCATCTTTTTTTTTTGATAAATTGCTAATGCTTCTTTCCAAAGACCCAAAATCTCGAGATCTTTTTAGGATGCTAAATTTCTAAACCCATGACTTTTAGTTTGAAAAAAATAAGTAAATGTGGGAGCTTGTTTTGTCTATCCAGGAGGGTAAGCATGCGTATCGAAAATAATAATATACAAACATCAAATCTTCTTGAAGTTCGCAAAGTGGAAGGAAGCAAAGTTTCTCTTAGAATTGTAGGAACTGCTAATGTAAAACGCACTAAAAAGCAACAAACTGCAGATAGAATTGAAGGTTTAAGGACAAAACTGAATGAATTAAGAAAAAAACAAATTGCTTTAGAATCCAAGATTGAGAAAAAAGCCATTAAAAGAATTGCACGTCTTAATTCTGCTAACAAACCTACTATCAAACTTTCTCAAGCAAAAGATTGACAGGATATTATAAACAATACTTAAGTAATGAGGAGAAACCCTGAATTACATAGAGGCAAATTTATGATTAAGCCATTGCTAACCAAAAGAAAAGCAGATGCTCTTTCAAACGGAATTTTTTTAGTTTGTTTAGGTATTTTATTTTACTCCACTGCAGCATGGTGGCCGGGCATTTTATTGGCCATCTGGGCTGCTCTCGCGACAAGACAATATTTAACGGGCCGTTTTTATGACTTAATCATGTCATCGGTGATTCTTTTAGGTTTGTTTTTAGTGATCACCTTTAGCCTGAATTGGTCAACCCTTATGCCCATCCTATTTATCTTAGGTGGGATATATCTGGTTTTCAGAGAATACTATTTTGTGGACCCTTTAGATAAAGAAGAACAGGCTGAACGGCTTAAGCAAGAAATAAAGTCGGAAGTTATTGAAGAGATCCAACAAGAGAAACATGATGGGGAATAATCAACCACTGATTCATGTTGGAACAACCAAACTAACACCCCTCCCCACTTACTTGTTTTTAAGGAAGGTGGATCAACATCACTATGTTTGGTTTAAGGAAAACGAATCTGGCATCGAAGAGCCAACTCCGATTGAAGCAGAAAGAATTACGGAAGCTCTTCGTTTAGCCAATACTCATTGGAAAAATCACTACTTTACGTTGCTAAACTGCGGATTTCGCTATACCTTGCCTGAACGAGATGAACATGGCATGAACGCTTTATTTTCTCAAATGGTTGCCTCTTATAGTACAAGCAATGGAGTCTACTTTGAAGAAGAACTCGGTCATCTGTGTTTTGTGCAAGCAGCTTCAATTGAAGCGCGTCAACTTTGGAAAAAGTTGAAACAAGCAGGCAGACTTTAATCATTTCATTTATTTTTGACTTTCATAGAAATCATGGATCCAAATATTCCCCCTTCAAATGATCAATCCCAATGCGGAATTTGCCATTCTCGATTTTTTTTATATCGCTCAGCAAAAAACAAAGCGCCTGAATTTTGTCCCTACTGCGGGAATTCACTGAAAGCTCGGGTCGAGGATAAAAATAAGAAGGAAGACTCTCTTCCATTAATTTCTGAAATTCCCCCTGAAGACACTATCCAATACGCGATTGAAAATTATCAGATTTTAAATTCGATCGGAAGAGGAGGCATGGGCGAAGTTTTATTAGCTTATGACACAACTTGCGGTAGAAGAATTGCTCTAAAGAAAATTCGTGAAGATTTAACCGATTGCGCTCCGATCAATAATCGCTTTTTAAAAGAAGCGCGAATCACAAGCCAACTGACCCATCCAGCTATCATTCCTATCTATACGATCCAGGCTCAAAAGTCTCCGATTTATTACACAATGCCCTATGTCGAAGGAAGTACGCTTAAACAAATTTTACGCATCACCCGTGAACAGGAGCGCAGAGGTGAAAAACCTGAACAAGGCAGCATCCCCTCGTTAATTCGCCTGTTTATCAGCGTTTGTCAAGCCGTGGCTTATGCCCATGCTAAAGGGGTTTTACACCGAGATCTTAAACCAGAAAATATTATCGTCGGACAATATGGACAAGTAGTCATTTTAGATTGGGGCTTAGCCAAAATTATTCAAAGCGAAGACCACGATGAAGGTGTAGAAGATAAACATGATCTGCAAGGGCATGCGTTAACGAAAATGGGGAAAGTGGTTGGCACAGTCTCCTATATGGCACCAGAACGAGCTTTGGGCAATGAAGCTACTTTCAAAACAGACATTTATTCTTTAGGGGTTATCCTTTATCAACTTTTGACCCTTTACTCCCCTTTCAAACGAACAACTTTGAAAGAGTTTCGTAAAAAAATGAAACAAGAAGTTTTCGTAGAACCTATTGAAATGGCCCCATATCGAGATGTGCCACCAGTTTTATCTAAAATCACCTCCACTTGTTTAGCCGTTCAACCTGAAAATAGGTACGAGATGGTCGATGATTTGATTCGCGACCTCGAAAATTATATCGAAGGTCGTTCTGAGTGGTTTCTCATGGCTGAATTGGATGTTCTCCGCAAAGATGATTGGGAATTTCAGGAAAATGTATTGATTGCCGAACACATGGCCATTACTCGAACCACAGAAGTTTCAGACTGGGTGAGCCTAATGATTTCAAAATGTTCATTTACTGGAAATATCAAATTAGAGGCTGATATACGTATTGGAGAACAAGGTCATGGCATCGGATTTCTCTTGAGTATTCCTGAAGCAGCTGAAAGACAAAATTTGAATGATGGTTATTGCCTGTGGATAGGCAGCGATATGAATAAATCCACTAAGCTACTCCGTTCCACCGTTGAAGTTATCCATTCACCAAGCACCTTCCTGCAAAGAAATGCGTGGAACCACATCTGCATCCAGAAAATTGAACATAATATTTATTTTTATTTAAATGATGTCCTGCAATTTTCTTACATTGGACACTTACCTTTAACCGGTACCCACATTGGGCTCCTTTCAAGGGATGCAGACTTTGAAATCAAAGACTTTATCGTCTACGTAGGCAGCCAAAATATTATGGTCAATTGCTTAGCAGTCCCAGATGCATTTCTGGCTCACAAAAATTACGCTGCCGCTCTCACCGAATATCGGCGTGTTGGTTATTCTTTTCCCGGGCGTGCAGAAGGACGTGAAGCGATGTTCCGGGCAGGTATAACTTTATTAGAACAGGCAAACTCCTTGGGAGACTCTCTTGAACGCTCTCAAACTTATGACGCAGCGCTAGAGGAGTTTGAAAAACTGCGTAAAACTCCAGGAGCCCCGCTTGAATACCTAGGAAAAGCTCTTATCTATCAGGCCTTAAACGAATACGATGAAGAAGTTAAATGCTACGAACTGGCAATTAGACGTTATCCTAATCATCCCCTATTACCCCTTTTGCAAGAACACATCGTTTATCGGATGTATGAATGTTCGAGATATCATCGTAAAGCAACTTATCAATTTATTCTGCTTGTTACGAGACACCTGCCAGTTGTGGCTGACAACGTGAACACAAAAAAACTTTTTCAAAGCTTGCAAAAACATTGGGAAGCACTCCCTTTCATTTTACCTGAGCATCATTCAGAAATCATTCCGCAAATTTCGCTGAACTTTTTTTCTATTCAGTTAGCTTTTTGGCTATCCAAACCTCACGTGCTAATTGAAATTATAGATGATCTGTTAATTTATAGACCTTTTCCTGTTGAAACCATTGGGAATGCCCTTTTTTGCTTAATAGAGCTGGGAGCCTATGAAATTGCCGGGAAAAAAATCTCTCAAATAGAGAAAAAAGATTTACTAGAAAATCCTGATAGCGATCTTCAAAACACCTTAAGGATTCTTAAATTTGGTGTGATCTGCAATGTAGAAGGGGTTTCTCAGGCTTCAACGCAATTTTTAAATACATTGAAACAACCGAAATTGACACCAGAAGAAGAAAGGATGCTCTTTTATCTAGCGGCTTTTTCTCTAGATAACGAGCAACTAAGCTTTTTTTCTTCTCTATTACCCCGTATTTCTCAATATACTCTCTCAGATAGCGGCTTTACACGTTTTACTTCTCTGGAAATCGCCTACTACTTGTTTAAAAGCAAATGGAATAAAGCCGGAGATCTCTTACATAGTTTCCCCATGGAAATCCTGACACAAGACAAAAGCATTCTGCATTTTTTATACGGTTGTTGGCTATATGCCACAGAAGGGAAAGAAATTGCTTCTGCGCATTTTTCTGTTAACTTAGAAGTCCCTTATCCACGTACATGGTCATTATTTATACATTTTCTAAGGGGCAAAGCAGGAGAAAAGCAACCTTGGTCTCAACGTGCTTTTTTATGGGAAAGAAGGCAGCTCTACAGACAACTTTTTCTCTTTTTTCACTGTTCCGGCGAACCTTTGAAGTCACTCCATTTTCAAACTTTAAAAAAATTAGAGTTTTTGCAACCTGATGGATCTCCACTTTTTTAGGGTCCATTACTTTCCAATATGGAAAAGACCTACCAGGGGTGCCAATGTGAACCTGTGGAGAATGAAGAATTTTACCGATTGCCCTAGCTGCTATTTTTTTTCACTAAGCTTCCTTTTTTCAAGGCCATTAAAAAACTTAAATGATGCTGTTGCTCAGTCACTTGACCAATATTGCTTATTGGAATAAAATCATCGAAAAATAAAGGGTGCAAAACATGTTAGATCAATCTCCGTTAGGTAAACAATCCTCCTACATCACCACCTATACGCCAGAACTATTATTCCCAATTCCACGCACTTTAGCACGAGATAAAATAGGCCTCAAAGCATCTCTTCCCTTTACAGGCGTAGACATCTGGAACAGCTACGAATTGTCTTGGTTGAATACCAAAGGCAAACCTCAGATTGCTTTTGCTGAATTTCATTTTCCCTATGATAATCCATTTATTGTCGAATCTAAATCTTTTAAATTGTACTTAAACTCATTCAATCAAACTAAATTCGACTCTTGGGAAGATGTACACGCAGCTTTAGTAAAAGACCTTTCAAAAGTATCGAATGGTTTAGCAAAAGTTTTTCTTTTTTCATCTCAAGAATTCAACAGGCTAACTCTTCAAGAATTTTCCGGAACTTGCCTAGATCACTTGGATGTTGAAACAGACTCTTATCAAATTTCCTCACATTTTCTCTCGACTCAGCCTTCAGAAGTTGAAGAAACCATCTATAGCGAACTTTTAAAATCAAATTGTTTGGCGACTGGCCAACCTGATTGGGGTACAGTTCTTATTCGATATGCCGGTAAAAAAATTCAGCACGAAGGTCTTTTAAAATATTTGATCTCCTACAGAAATCATTCAGGTTTTCACGAAGATTGCGTGGAACAGATATTTAATGACCTCCTAACACAATGTCAACCCGCTCGCTTAACTGTCTACGCACGTTATGTCCGACGTGGTGGATTGGATATTAATCCTTTTCGCTCTAACTTCGAGGCATCTCCAAAAAATGTCAGACTAAACCGCCAATAATATTTCTTTGAAAAGAGATAACTTCCGACTGTTTTCTTCTCAATAAAGCTCTATTTCTTTATAATGATTTTTCCTTCTTAATTTAAATAGACTAATATGGCTAACATGATTCCAAAAAAACTTTTCTTTTTTATCGCTTCATTTTGTATTCCATTCACTTTGGTGCCTTCTAACGTACAAGCTGAAGCCTCATTGTTTCAAAATAAGGCAGAAAAAATTCATGTAAATAATCGCATCTTAGCCACAGTTAATGGGAAACCCATTTCTGTGTTGGACGTGATGAAAAAAATGGACATGATTTTTTATCGTAATTTTCCCGAATATGCGGGCTCCACTCCTGCACGTTTTCAGTTTTATGAAGCAAATTGGGAAGATGTTCTGCGTGAATTGATCGATAAAGAACTGGTTTTGGCTGATGCCGAAGAAAAGAAAATCCCTCTCAGTAATGGAGATGTTCGTCAAGAAATGGAAGAAGCTTTTGGACCCGATATTATCCATAATTTGGATAAGGCTGGGATCACTTATGATGAGGCTTGGAACTCCATCAAAGGAGACATCTTAATTAAAAGGATGCTTTATTATCGCGTTAATTCCAAGGCACAGACAATGCTCACTCCGCAAGCACTTAAAGAAGAATATGAAAAATACGCTAAAGAAAATGTGCGCTCTGCAGAATGGAATTACTACATGATTTCGGTTCGAGATGGAAATGAGGAACAAGGGGCCAAAACCGCTGATTTTCTTTATCGCCAGCTCAGCGAAAACCCCCTTCCGGTTGAACACGTCGAAGAGCAACTCAAAACCTGGTTGGTCAACAATACTTCGCAAGTAAATATTTCCGCTAAATTTTCTCACCGTGACCAAGAAATTTCCGAGGAAAACCAAAAAATCTTAGCCCAACTTACTCCAGGCGTCTATAGCAAGCCTGTGGCTCAAAAAAGCCGCGCTACAAACTCAAACGTTTATCGTTTATTCTTTCTTGATTCAATGCAAGAAGGAGGTATCCCTGCTTTTGATGATGTGAAAGATAAACTTAAAAATCATTTACTTGATCAAGCAATCAATGCGGAAACTATCCAATACTTAGAGAAGCTCAGACAACAGTATGGTCTTGACAAAGCTCCTATCCGCAGAAATGTTACTGAAGATTTCCAACCATTTATATTGATCCATTGAGGCAATGCCACTTTATAAGCCACAAGAATTATTTGCCTTTTTAAATTCTTTAGGAATACGACCAAAAAAAGGATTATCTCAAAATTTTCTGATTGATGGAAATATTCTTCAAAAAATTACGGCCGCGGCTAAAGTTTCTCAAGACGACCTCATCCTTGAAATAGGACCGGGACCGGGTGCTTTAACAGAGTGTATGTTAAACCAAGGCTGCCGCGTTATTGCTGTGGAAAAAGATTTTCAGCTAGGACAAGCGCTTGAGCGACTGCAAACACCTCATAATACCTTATCCATCTACTGCGAAGATATTCTACAATTTCCTTTAGAACAAATTTTACCGACCTTTTTAAAAGAAGGTCAAAAAGCGAAAGTCATTGCCAACCTTCCTTATCAATTAACAACTTCAATTTTAGCTCGCTTAGCTCCGCTTAATGAGCTGTTCTCATCGATTACCGTGATGGTTCAACAGGAAGTTGCTCGCCGTTTCACAGGATCGCCAGGTTCAAGAGAATATGGATCTTTTACAGTTTTCTTAAATTTTTTTTCAGATTCTGTTTTCAACTTTAAAGTAAGCCGGCAATGCTTCTTCCCTATCCCAAATGTTGAGTCAGCAGTCATGACGCTCAAACTTAAAAAGCCGCCAGCCGAAATTGATCAAAAGCAATTTTTCACCTTGACCCGAACAGCTTTTAAACAACGCCGAAAAATGCTTAAAAGCACCCTCCGGGAATCCTATGAACCTTCATTAATAGCCGAAGTACTAACCCAAATCGGATTGAATCCTTTAGCTAGACCTGAGGATTTAAGTGTGGAAAACTTTATTGAATTATTTAAAAAACTGCACCACGATTAATTCGTAGAAAGAAAAGAAAATTTTCTTTGTGGCATTGAAGACTGTTTACGGCGCGGGATGAAGAACAATTTTGAAACACAGGCTCGACTGCTGCGTTTGAGCCACTGAAAGCTTCTTTCGCATAAGCGACGAATGGGTCCTTTGTGCGAAACAATACCCATTTTAGTTTTAAAACGACGGTTGCAATAAAGTCCTAATAGACCTGCGCTCACAGCGATTCCAACGCTAGCAATCATTAAGCCATAAGCAGCAGGGCCTGTCGGTGGAACTAGAATCAAAGATCCTGCTACAATCGCAAATGCGCACGAGACAACTAAGAGCCAATGAATAGCGATGCGAGATATTTTCTGCATTTTAAGGTTTTTTACCACATCTGTGATCTGTTTGAAAGCCCTTTCTTTTTCAGCAGGTGTCGCTTCACAACTTCTTTCGATCTTTTTAGCATTTTCCCAAGCATCTTTTAGTTTTTGTTGCAGTTGGACAGGATCTACTCTGAAATGTCTTTGGAAGAATTTAGAATTTTTAGCACGCAAATACTCATAGAGTGGACGATAGCTTTCGCGAGTTTTATTTTCGCGAGGGACATTCTCCACCTTTTTACAAAGCTGCCGTAAAATCCAAGCACTTTCGAGCCCGCCTTTAATGTGAAGGAAAACTGTTGCAATCGAAAGGACTAAACTTACTGCAAAAAGGGGGGTGGTCCATTGCACAGCTTGAGCAGATACTGCACCAAATTTTTGCAAACCCACAGCAAAAGTTGCAATGCACTCTCCAATAATTCCACAATCGGCAATCATTTGCATAAGAGCATCAAATTTTTCTCCTACAGATCCTTTTATAAATGTAAAAAAATTAGATGTTATGTCATATAAGGCAAAGGGCACAGCGGCAATTGTGAAAAGTTTGATCGCATTAAGGCAGTTGCGAATGACTTTTGATTTTAAAACGAAACCCAAAGTGGCTTGTATAGTATTTTGAATCATCTTAAATAGTTGTCCCGAGATCTTTGTGATTTTGGTGAGTTGATATCCCACTCCTTGGATCATTCCGAGCACGAATTCAACATATTTAAGTTTAAGGGGTATTTGGCTTCCATGAATTTTTTTAAAGAGAGCGGCAATTTGCAAAATTGGTAAATTAGATATCGTAATGATACGGTTTTTAATTTCTTTTGAGTTATTTTTTAGCCATTGCATTTTAGAGATTTTAGCTGGGGGATCGTTAAGGAACCTGGAAGTTTCGTTAAAACTTTCATGAGTAAACGCAGAATAAGAACTATTAATTGAGTTAATTGGCATTGAATTACATTAATTAATTAAAAAAGTAAATTGTAATTTATACATTAATTCAAGTCAATTCATTTAGAGATAAAAGGTCAACATGCCACTTCTTTTTAATTTATTTTTTATCATTATAATTATTAATACAACATCACAAGCATTTTCCGATGAATTACAA
>Ga0105044_10005777_pt1 | contig 17018 bp, 15 predicted proteins | sample MAT01_FD_78092 | JGI IMG/M metagenome (GOLD analysis project Ga0105044, IMG submission 78092) | Freshwater microbial communities from Lake Fryxell liftoff mats and glacier meltwater in Antarctica - MAT-01 | ecosystem: Environmental > Aquatic > Freshwater > Ice > Liftoff microbial mat | place...
CATCACCTTCATCTACGTCACCCACGATCAGGAAGAGGCGCTCACCATGAGCGACCGGATCGCGGTGATGAGTGAGGGCCGGGTGGAGCAGATCGGCAGCCCGGCCGAGATCTACGACGAGCCCGCCACGGTCTTCGTCGCCGGGTTCATCGGCCAGGCCAACCTCTGGCCGGCCACCGTGACCGACCGAGGCAAGGGCGCGGCGACCGTCACCGCCCTCGGGGCCTCCCTACCGGCCCGGGCGATCGGGGAACTGGGTGAGGACGTGAGCCTCATGGTCCGTCCCGAGCGCATCCGGGTGACGCCCGACCAGGCATCGGCCCCCGTCCTGGCCGTGCGCCTGACGGTCACCAGCCTGGTGTTCCAGGGCCCGGTCGTCCGTCTGGCCGGCGAGGCTGCCGACGGCAGCGAGGTCCTGGCCCACATCGGCCCGGACCAGCAACTCCCGATGCTGCGCCCGGGTGACGAGGTCTGGGCCAGCTGGGAGCCCGCGGCGGCGGCGGCCCTCCCGGGCCGCCGCGAGGCCACGCCTGTGCCCCTGGACCAGGTCGAGTCCTTTCCGGAGGACCTCAAGTCCCAGTGGCCCGAGTCCGGCGATTCCGGCGGCGGGGTCAGCCGACGAAAGGTGTTGGGCGCGGGCGCCGTGGCGGTCGGCGCGGTGGTCGGTGGCGCCTTGCTGTGGCGCAGCCGGGACGACGACTCGTCCGGCTCGGACGCCTCGGGCGACTCCGGCGCCTCCGAGGACACCGGCGCGGAGGGCGAGGGCGGTCCCGACTTCGCGGCGACCACGGCGGACTCGCTGCGGGTCTCCAACTGGCCGTTCTACATCGATGAGGAGACCGTCGGGCTGTTCGAGACCGAGAGCGGCCTCCGGGTGGCCTACCGCGAGGACGTCAACGACAACGAGGAGTACTTCGCCCGGATCCGGGAACCCCTGAGCCGGGGCGACGACATCGGCGCGGACATGTTCATCGTCACCGACTTCATGGTGAACCGGCTCATCGGCCTCGGCTGGCTGGCCCCCCTCGACGATGTCAACATCCCCAACAAGGGCAACCTGGTGGCGTCGCTGCAGGGCGTCGCCTTCGACCCCGACCGGACCTACAGCCTCCCTTGGGCCTCGGGCTTCACCTCGATCGCCTACAACCCGCAGCTGACGGGCCGGGAGATCACCAGGCTCGAGGACATCTTCGACCCCGAGTTCGCCGGTCAGGTGACCATGATGAGCGACCTCCGGGACGGGCTCGGCCAGGTCCTGCTCACCCAGGGCGTGTCGCCCGCCGAGGTGACCACCGAGCAGATCGAGGCCGCGGTGGCCAAGGTCCAGGAGGCCAAGGACGCCGGCCAGATCCGGCGCTTCACCGGCAACGACTACGGCGACGACCTGGTGGCGGGCAACGTGGCCATCGCCCAGGCGTACTCCGGGGACGTCGCCCAGCTGAAGCTGGACAACCCCGACCTGGAGTTCGTCTTCGCCGAGGAGGGGATGATCTCGTGGTCGGACAACATGGTCCTGCCGATCACCACCCAGAACTCGACCGGGGCGGAAGCGTGGATGAACTACGTGTATGACCCGGTCAACGCCGCCCGGGTAACGGGCTACGTGCAGTACATCTCACCGGTGGAGGGCTCCGGCGACGAGCTGGACCCGGAGCTGGCCGACAACCAGTTGATCAACCCGCCACAGGAGGTGCGGGACTCGGCCATCGCCTGGCGGGGCCTCACCGACGAGGAGGACCAGGAGTACTCCGCCCTGTACGCCGCGGTGGCCCGGGCATGACGGGCATGACGGGCATGACCGTGGCCGGGCGAGGGATCTGAGCCATGGCGGGCACGGCCGCCGCCGGGACCCGGCACAAGCTCACGCCCTACCTGCTCAGCCTGCCCGCCCTCGCGTACCTGTTCGTCTTCTTCGTCCGGCCCCTGTGGGTCCTGCTGCGGACCTCGTTGTCGACCACGGCGGGCTCGGTCTTCGACCCGACGCTGGAGTTCTCCTGGGAGTTCGCCAACTACTCCGACGCGTTCAGCACCTACGACCAGCAGATCATCCGCTCGTTCCAGTACGCCCTCGCGGCCACCCTGCTGGCGCTGGTGCTCGCCTACCCGCTGGCCTACGTCCTGGCCTTCAAGTCCGGCAAGTGGAAGAACGTGCTGCTGGGCCTGGTGATCCTGCCGTTCTTCATCACCTTCATCATCCGCACCCTGGCGTGGAAGACGATCTTCGCCGACTCCAGCATCGTCACCGACTTCTTCGAGATCTTCGGGCTCACCACCGACGGCCGCATCCTGTCGACCCCGTGGGCGGTGATCGGGGGGCTGACCTACAACTTCCTGCCCTTCATGATCCTGCCCATCTACGTGAGCATCGAGAAGATCGACCCCCGGCTCCTGGAGGCCTCCCGGGACCTCTACGCCAGCGGCATACGCACGTTCCGCAAGGTCCTGTTGCCGCTCTCGCTGCCGGGCGTGTTCGCCGGCAGCCTGCTCACCTTCATCCCCGCCGCGGGTGACTTCGTGAACGCCCAGTACCTGGGCGGGGTCAACCAGGCCATGGTCGGCACGGTCATCCAGAGCCAGTTCCTGGTGGTCAAGGACTACCCGCTGGCCGCGGCCCTGTCCGCCGTGCTGATGATCATCATCCTGGTGATGGTGCTCCTCTACACCAAGGTCCTGGGCACCGAGGACCTGGTGTGACGGTCCCCGTGGAGCAGCAGGAGGCGATCCGCCCCGGGTTCTCCCCGCCGCCGCTGCTGCGGCGCGTCGGGGGGTTCTTCCTCAACGCCTACGCCGCCTTCGTCCTCCTCTACCTGTTCCTGCCGGTCGCGGTCATCGTCGCCTTCTCGTTCAACAAGCCGATCGGGAAGTTCAACTTCGTGTGGAAGGGGTTCTCCTTCGACGCGTGGCAGGACCCGTTCAGGTACCCGGCCCTGGTCGACGCCCTCGAGGAGAGCCTCAAGGTCGCGGCCATGGCCACCCTCATCGCGGTGATCCTCGGCTCCCTGGTGGCCATCGCGCTCGTCCGGCACCGCTTCCGGGGCGCCGGCGGCATCGACCTGTTCCTGGTCGTGCCCCTGACGAGTCCCGAGGTCGTCCTCGGCGCCTCCCTGCTCACGCTGTTCCTGGACTTCGGCTGGAACCTCGGCTTCCGCACCATCGTGCTGGCCCACGTCATGTTCCAGATCAGCTTCGTGGCCCTGACGGTGAAGGCCCGCATCCGGGGCTTCGACTGGAGCCTCGAGGACGCGGCCATGGACCTGGGGGCGAACCCGACCCGCACGTTCCTGCGGGTCACGCTGCCCCTGATCGTGCCCGGGATCGTGGCTGCCGCGATGCTGTCGTTCGCGCTGTCGCTGGACGACTTCATCATCACCCTGTTCACGGCCGGGTCGACGGTCACCTACCCGCTCTATGTGAACAACGCAGCCAAGACCGCGCTGCCCCCGCAGATCAACGTGCTGGCCACGATGATCCTCGTCGGGAGTCTCCTGCTGATCGGCCTGAGCGCGGCCTGGCACCGCTGGCGGACCCGCGGTCAGGTGCTCTGAGCAGCCCCGAACGGGATCTGAGTAGTTCCTACTCAGGACACCTCGGGCCCGCCGATGCACTATGCAGTGCAGAAGCCCTCGACCGACGGGGGCCAAGTCCCTCAGGGAGAGGAAACTGACATGCCCAAGCGTTTTCTGAGCTTGTTCTTCGTAGTGATGATGCTGATCGGCGGCGCCGCGGCCTGCGGTGACGACGGTGGTGACGATGGTGGCTCCGATGGCGGCGGGTCCGAGGACTCCGGCGACAGCGGCGACAGCACGGACAGCGGCAACGCCGACGTCCAGGCCTACTGCGACGACGTGGCCGCCCTGGCCGATGAGATCGAGGCCGCGGACGGCGATGCGACCGCTCTCGGCGACCTCTCCACCCAGGTGACCGACCTGACCACCACCAGCAGCGAGCTGGCCGGCGCCGGTCTCAGCGCCGAGGATGGCCAGGCCATCACCGATTGCACCCAGCAGCTGACCGACGCCGCGGCGAGCCTCGCCCCGTAGTCAGTCCCCTCAAGGCAGTACCCGGACACGGGGCGGCGCTTCGGCGCCGCCCCGTTCCGCGTTCTGATCCACCGAGCGTGTCGCCGGCGACGCAGTTCCGTACCCAGAACCGTGAGGGCGCCCTAACCGTCGCCGTCGTGGTCGTGGCTCAGGGCGCCACCAGCCGGTAAAGGACGTGGCGCTGGATCCGGTGGTCGTCGGGCACGTTCGGGTGGTCGAAGTCGTCGTCGGGGTCCCGGGTCATCCCCAGCTTCTCCATGACCCGCCGGGTCCGCGTGTTGCCGACGCTGGTCATGGACACGATCTCGTCGAAGGCGAAGCGCTCGAAGCCGTCCCGCAGCGACGCCCGGGCCGCCTCGGTGGCGTAGCCGTGGCCCCACCCGGGCCGGACCAGCCGCCAGCCCACCTCGACCGCCGGCGTGAAGGGGGCGTCGAAGGTGGCCGGCCAGAGCCCGGTGAAGCCGATGAACGTGCCCGGGTCGGCGACCTCCACCGCCCACAGGCCCCAGCCCTCCCGGTCGAAGGTGTCCTCGATCCGGTCGACCATGTCGTCGCTCTCGGTCCGGGTGAGGACGGCGACGAAGTGCTCCATCACCGCCGGATCGGCGTTGAGAGCGGCGAACGGCTCCCGGTCCGCCGCCCGCCACCGCCGTAGCACCAACCGCTCCGTCCGCAGCTCGCTCGGCGTGGGGGTCATGCCCCCGACCTTGGCCGACCTCAGTGTCATACGGAGTATGATAGTCGTATGACAATGCTGAGCTTTCGGGTGGATGACGCGGAAGCCGCCGAGATCCAACGCTGGGCCGATCGCACCGGCGTCGATCGCTCTCAGTTGCTCCGGGAGGCGCTCCGTCGTCACCTCCAGCGACTGGCCAGTGAGGACGACGTGCACGAGTGGTTGGCGACGCCCCTGGAGGACGGCGAGAAGCTGCTGTCCGAGATCGCCGATTGGGGCCCGGCGGAGGACTGGTCGGACTGGGTCGATGCAGAGGGGTGAGGTCTGGTTCGCCGCCACGCCCGGAGGCGACCGACCGGTGCTGGTCCTGACCAGGGACCCGGTCGCCGATCGGATCGGCTCGCTGGTCGTGGCCGCGCTCACCCGCACGCACCGCGGTCTCGTCTCCGAGCTCGAGCTCACGGCCGTCGAGGACGGCGTGCCATCGGACTGCGTCGTCAACTTCGACAACCTCCACACGATCCCCCGGGACATGCTCCGTCACCGCGTGACCGTGCTCTCGCCCCCTCGCCTGGCCGAGGCCTGCCGCGTCCTGGCGGCCGCCACCGGCTGCTGATCCGTCAACGTCGCCGTCTGCCACGCCCCGGAATGACGTTCTGGAGGCGCCCCTCTGTTGCTGACGACAGAGGGACGCCTCCAGAACGGGAGGGGGTGGGGGTTCGCCTACGGTCCGGATCGTGAACGACGGACCGTTGGTGGGGGTGCGGGTGGTGGAGTTGGCGGGGCTCGGGGCACTGCCGTACGGGTCGCTCCGGCTGGCGGACATGGGGGCGGAGGTGATCCGGGTCGAACGGACGACGGACGTCCCCGATGAGCCGGTGGCCAAGTCGCACTCGGCCTGGGACCGGGGGCGGCGCTCGGTCGCCGTGGACCTGAAGCAGGTCAAGGGGGTCGAGACCATCCTCCGGCTGGTCGAGACGGCGGACGTCTTCGTGGAGGCGTTCCGACCAGGGGTGGTCGAACGTCTCGGGGTCGGCCCCGACGACGTCATGGGTCGCAATCCCCGCATCGTCTACGGGCGGCTGACGGGGTGGGGCCAGGACGGGCCCTTGGCCCAGCAGGCGGGACACTCGCTGAACTACGAGGCCGTCACCGGGGTGATCCATGCCATCGGCCGGCCCGAGGTGCCCCCGTCGACGGCCCTGCAGCTGCTGGGTGACTTCGCCGGCGGGGGCCTGACGCTGGCCTACGGCGTGGTCTGCGCTCTGCTCGAGGTCCAGCGCACGGGCCGGGGCCAGGTGGTCGACACTGCCATGGTCGACGGGGTGGCCTCGCTCGCGTCGGTCTTCTACTCGATGGCGGCCTCGGGCTTCCACGCCCCTGAGCGGGGCTCGAACCTGTTCGACGGCGGGGCGCCGTTCTACGCCGTCTACGAGTGCGCCGACGGCCGTGCGCTCTCGGTCGCCCCCATCGAGCCCCCCTTCTACGCCCTGCTCCTGGACGGCCTGGGCCTGACCGGCGCAGCCCTGCCCGATCAGTACGACCAGCCCCGCTGGCCGGAGCTCCGGGCCCGCCTGGCCGAGGTGATCCGGACGAAGACCCGGGACGAGTGGACCGAGGTCTTCGCGGGCACCGACGCCTGCGTCGCCCCCGTCCTCGACTTCGCCGAAGCCGTCGCCCACCCCCAGATGGCCGCCCGCCTCTTCCCCGACGGCGGCACCGAGGTCCCGCCCGTGCCCCGTCTCTCGGCCACGCCGGGCGAGCCCGGCGAGTCCCCCCAGTGGCCCGGCTGCGACACCGACGCCGTCCTGGGTGAAGCCGGCTTCTCGGCGGACGAGATCGCCGCACTCCGGGAGTCCGCCGCCATCCGCTGATGAGCTGGGGGAACGTCACCGAGGCAACAACGGGGGCGGGCCCGATCTGCCGGGGTCAGAGGTGCCCGTTTCGCCGTCGGAGCGCGCGCAGGGTGACCACATCGATGGGCCCCGGCGAGCTGATCGTCGTTCCTCAGGGGGTCTGGCACCGCTTCGAGACCCCCGAAGGCGTCAAGGTCGTCGCCGTCACCCCCAAGCCCACCGACCACCAGGTCAATCGCCCCCGCTGATCCCGTTCTGGGTACACCCCTGTGTCGTGGAGAACACGCGGGCGTACCCGGAACGGGTTATTCGAACTTGGCGCCCATCTCCCTCAGCATGTCGATCCAGCGCCAGGCGGAGTCGGGGGCGTCGTCGCCGGGGTCGAAGCGGACCCGGTGGAGCACGCCGGTGAACGGGAAGGGGCCGTCGGCCTCGTAGATCTCCCAGGACACGGGGGAGCGGCGGTCGATGCCGATGTCGATGCCCTCGAAGGGGGACATGGGGAAGAGCATCCGGTAGCCCGCGTCGGTGGCCCGCTCGTCGCCGTCCACGGTGAGGGCCACGTCCCAGAGGAACCCACCCGGGGTCGTGACGACGGCCGCGAGATCGTGGGCGCCCGGGCCGACCGGGCCGCCGGACAGGCGGCGGACGACGCCCTTGCCGTCGTTGTGCAACCACCACAGCTCGCCCGCCTCGACGAAGAGGCCGTAGCCCCCACCCTGGTCGCCGTGGGCGATCAGCCAGCCCCGGTCGCCCTCGGCCAGCTCGACCGACGCGGTGACGGTGAAGGAGCGCATGTTGATGAGCTCCAGGGAGCGCCAACGCTCGAGGGTCGGTGTGCCCGGGAAGATGGTGATCGGCTCCCGGTAGGCGGCGGACCGCTCCGGACGCTGGACGAACTTGAGGTTGCTGCCCTCGTCGAGGGGATAGATCTGCTCGGCGTGGGCCGCGGCCTCCCAGGCGGCGGCCAGCTCGGCCACCTTCTCGGGGTGCTCGGCGGCCCGGTCGTGCCGCTCGGTGGGGTCGGTGGTGAGGTCGTAGAGCTCCCACTCCGAGTCGTCGATGGGGGTCATCGGCGGGTGACGGGTCACCACCTCCCAGCCGTCCCGGTAGTAGCCCCGGTGCGCCAGCATCTCGTAGACCTGCTCGGTGCGGGTCGACGGGTGGTCGACATCGCCCAGCGTGGCGGCGAACGAGGTCCCGGCCATCGGGATCAGCGGCTTCCCGTTGCGCTCCGACGGCGCGTCGACGCCCGTCAGGTCCAGCAGTGTCGGCAGCAGGTCGACCACGTGGGCGTACTGGCGCCGCAGCTCGCCCCGGCCCTCGAGGTGGGCCGGCCAGGACACGACGAACGGGACCGAGTGGCCACCGGCGTGGGTGTTGATCTTGTAGAGCCGGAAGGGCGTGTTGGACGCCATGGCCCAGCCCCGTGTTTAGTGTGGCATGGTCTGGGGCCCACCGAGCAGGTCCATGCGGGGCAGGTCGGCGTCGACGTCGGGCTGACCCAGCAGGTGGACGTAGTAGCCGCTGGTGCCGGCCTCCTCGCCCTCCCGGGACGCGCCGTTGTCGGAGGTGAACACGATGATGGTGTTGTCCAGCTCGCCCATCTCGGCCAGACCGTCGAGCAGGCGGCCGATGGACTGGTCGAGGCCGTCGACCATGCCGGCGTAGACCTCCATGTGCCGGGCGAAGAGCTCCTTTTCGTGGTCGGCCAGCTCGTCCCACGGGCGGACGTCGTCGCCGTCCTCGCGGTTGCGGGGGGCGACCTCGGTGCCCTCGGTGACGATGCCCAGTTCCTGCTGGCGGGCGAAGCGCTCGGCCCGCAGGGCGTCCCATCCCGCCTCGTAGCGGCCCCGGTAGCGCTCGATGTCGACCGCCTTGGCGTGCAGCGGGGCGTGGCAGGCCGGGTGGGCGAGGTAGGTGAACCAGGGCTTGCGGGGGTGGCTGGCCCGCAGCTCCTTCCACCACGACAGGCAGCGGTCGGTGAGGTCGTCGGTCAGGTAGTAGCCGTCGGGGTATCGGTCCACCTCGACCGCCTGGTTGTCGCTCATCAACCGGTGGGGCTGGTGCAGGTTCGTGAAGCCGTCGAGGATCCCGTAGAAGCGTTCGAAGCCCCGCTGACAGGGCCAGGAGTGCTGGGACCCGGCGGCGTTGGTGTCGGAGTCCTTGGCCAGGTGCCACTTGCCGGCCATGAAGGTGGCCCAGCCCGCATCCCGGTAGATCTCCGCCGCCGTGGCCGCGTGCTCGGTCAGCTCCATGGCGTAGCCCGGGTAGCCGGGGTCGCTGTGGGCGACGTGGCCGACGCCGGCCCGGTGGCTGTTCAGACCCGTGAGCAGGGCCGATCGGGTCGGCGAGCACATGGGGGTGACATGGAAGTTCGTGTAGCGCAGGCCCCGGGCGGCCAAGGCGTCGACGTTGGGGGTGCGGATCTCCGAGCCGTAGCAGCCGAGGTCCGAGTAGCCGAGGTCGTCGATGAGGATGACGAGAACATTCGGCGCGCCCGGCGGTGGTTCCGTCCGTGGCGGCCACCACGGCTCGGACCCCGCGACCGTCCGCCCCGCCCGCCCCTGAAACCCCGCGTATGCGTCGGTCACATTTGCTCCGCTCCGCTCCGCCGGCTTCGCCGATCGGGTTCCATCGTCGGTGCTGCTGCGCTCCGCTGCGCAGCGTCACTGCCCCTCCAAAGAGTTCCTACCTTCACAACTGGAACTCCTCCTTGCCCATCTGGTCGCGGATGGTGACGACCTGGGGGTTGGTCATGGAACGGCGCTGCCAGTTGGCGCCGTCGACCACCAGGGTGTGGCCCGAGATGAAGCGGGCGTAGGGCGAGGCCAGGAAGGTGGCGGCCCAGCCCAGCTCCCGGACCCGGCCGACCCGGAGGGCGGGCTGGCACCCGTCCTTCTCGTGGGTCTTGTCGAGGCTGGAGCGGATGTCGGCGGTCATGTCCTCGTGGGGGAAGAGGCCCGGCACCAGGCCATTGACCTGGATCCCGTAGGGGCCCCACTCGACCGCGAGGGTCTCGACCATGTTCTTGACCCCGGCTTTGGCCGCCGCGGAGTGGGCGAAGCCGGGGCCGCCGGTCCAGGCGTAGGAGGCGCCGACGTTGATGATCGAGCCGGGCGTCCCGGCCGCCAGGTGGCGGCGGCCGAACTCCCGGGCGCAGAAGAAGGTGCCGTTGAGGGTGATGTCGACCACGGTGCGCCAGGCGTTGGCACTCATGTCCTCGGCGGGGACGGGGAAGTTGGCCGCGGCGTTGTTGACCAGCACGTCGGGGAGGCCGAGGTCGGCCTCGACGGCGTCGAAGGCGGCGGCGATCTGGTCCGGTTCCCGGATGTCGCAGGCGACCGTCTGGACCCGGCCCCCCACGGCCTCGATGGCCTCCCGGCCGGCGTCGAGGTGCTCGGCCTTGCGGCTCAGGATGGCGATGGCCGCGCCGAGGCGGGCGAACTCGGTGGCCACGGCCTTGCCCAGGCCCGTCCCTGCGCCGGTGACCAGGACGACTCGGCCGTGGTAGGTGCCCTCGGGCAGGGCCGATGCCCCCAGCTCCGGCGGCTCGGGCAGCCCGATCGGCTCGCTCGTGCTCATCGGCCCCACGCTCCGTTCTGGGCCCTGCCCTGTGTCGTGGAGAACACGTGGGCGTACCCAGAACCGACGCGGTGGTGGTGCATCAGGACCCCTTGAAGACCGGGTCGCGGCCGTCGGCGTGGGCGGCTCGCAGCTCGGCGTAGTCGTCGGACTTGTTGATGAAGGTCTGGTAGATCAGCTCGTCCTCCATGGATGACACCTGCCCGGGCCGCCCGAGGTGGCGGATGACCCGGCGGGCCATCTTGATGGCCACGGCGGAACGCCCGGCGATCTCGTGCGCCATGGTCATGGCTGTGGCGTCCAGCTCCTCGGGAGCGACGATCCGGGACACGATCCCGTGGGCCAGGGCCTCCTCGGCCGACAGCGCCCGACCGGTCAAGACCATGTCGCTGACCAGGCCGTGGCCCGCCATCTGGAAGAGGACGCCGACGCCGCCGGTGTCGGGGATGACCCCGTACGTGGTCTCGGGGAGCATGAACCGGGCGCCCTCGGCCGCAATGCGGATGTCACAGAGCAGCGCCCGCTGGAACGAGCCGCCGATGGCCCAGCCCTGGATGGCCACGATGACCGGGGCCTCGATCTCCCACAGCTGCTGGATCCCCCACTGGCCCCGGGTCATCAGCTCGTGGTGGGTCATCGCCACCTGGCCACCACCGATGGCGCCGACGTCGCGCCCCGACGACCAGGCCGAACCCTCGCCCCGCCAGACGATCGCCCGCACGTCCGGGTTGGCCTTGAGCTCGGTCAGGATCTCGAACAGGGCGAGGTCCATCTCGTCGTCGAAGGCGTTCTTCTTGTCCGGGTTGTCGTTGGTGATGACGGCGACCGGTCCGTCGTAGCTGAGCTTCACCCGTGGGTCGGGCATCGATCCCCCTCTGGGCCTGGCGGCGGTCCGGTAGAACCTACGCCGTGACGGGGGATGCATCAGAAGGGGGCTGGGGGCCGCTGCTCGACGAGCTGCGACGCCGTCAGGGCGCGGCCCGGGCCATGGGTGGGTCCGAGCGGATCGAGCGCCAACACGCCAAAGGCAAGCTCGACGCCCGGCAGCGCCTGGACCTGTTCTTCGACCCGGGGACCTTCACCGAGCTCGGGGCGCTGGTCGGCGGGCTGGACGACCTGCCGGGCGACGGCCTCGTCGCGGGCCTGGGCGCCGTCGACGGCCGGCCGGTGCTCGCCGCCGCCGAGGACTTCACGGTCAAGGGTGGGTCCATCGGGATCGGCAACACCGACAAGCGTCACCGACTGACCCAGATCGCGGGCCGGGAGGGTCTGCCCTTGGTGCTGATGCTCGACGGCGCCGGGCACCGCATGACCGGGGAGACGGCCGGGCGTCGACCCAACGACCTGCAGGGCCTCGCCGACCTGAAGGGCCGGGTGCCGCTGGTGACCCTGGTACTGGGACCCGCCGCCGGGCACAGCGCCCTGGCGGCGCCCCTGGCCGACTACGCCGTTATGACCGAGCACGCCGCGCTGTTCACCGCCGGGCCGGTCCTGGTCAAGGCGGCGACGGGGGAGGACGTCACCCCTGAGACCCTCGGCGGACCCCAGGTCGCAGTCGCTTCCGGGGTGGTCCACGATGTCGTGGTCGACGACGCGGCCGCCATTGCCCGCGCTCGGGCCTGGCTGAGCCACATCGGTGGGTCCGTCATCCCGGGGGCCGACACCGGTCCCCGCCGCCTCGACGACCTGCTCGAGGTCGTTCCCCCTGATCCCCGTCGCCCCTACCCGATGATCGAGGTGGTCGAGCGCCTGGCCGACGACGGTGCGGCCCTCGTCGTGGCCCCGCGCTTCGGGGGCGGGATGCTGACCGCCCTGATCCGGCTCGGCGGCCGCTCCGTCGCCGTGGTGGCCAATGACCCGTCCGTGCGGGCGGGGGCCATCGGCCGGGACGAGGCCGACAAGGCGAGCCGCTTCCTGGCCACCGTCGCCCCCTTCGGCCTCCCGGCCCTGTTCCTGGCCGACAACCCCGGCGTCATGGCCGGGACCCAGGCCGAACGGGACGGCGTCCTCCGCGCCGCCGCCGGGCTCTTCGCCGCCCAGCACCGCTACCCGAACACCAAGCTGCACGTGACCCTCCGCAAGGCCTTCGGCTTCGGTTCCTCGGCCATGGCCATGAACCCCTTCGACCACCAGACCCTGACCCTGGCGTTCCCCGGCGTGCTCCTCGGGGCCATGCCCGCCGGGTCGGGCGGCCAGGCGGCGGGCCTCACCCCCGACGAGCAGGCCGCGGCCGAGATCCTCCAGGCCGGCGGCCCCTATCGCTCCGCCCACACCATGGTTTACGACGACGTCATCGACCCGCGCGACCTCCGCGACCGCCTCCTCGCCGGCTTTCCGCCACCCACTGACTGAAATGGCGCCGATTCGGGTCATCCGGTGACCTCGAGCGGCGCAATTTGGTTCGAGGAGGGCATGGTCGCCCCCGGCCGTCTGCGGCCCGACCCCACGCCCCGTGGTGGCGTCGGCCCTCGGCCGGCCCGAGACGGCGCCGGGCGGCGGCTACCGTTCCGGTCGGGCGGGTTGGTCGAGACAGGAGACGGACAGGTGGCGGACGGCGGACGCAAGCCACGGGCCGCCCTCGCCCTCCTCACCGCGCTGCTGGTCCTCCCGATCGTCGCCGCGGCCCAGGAGGCGGCGCCGACGGAAGGGTTGCCCACCTGCGACGGCGGCCAGCACTGCCCCGACGGTCGCCTCCGCCGCGTCAACTCCCCGGACTGGGTCGGCGACGGGATCCAGAACATCGACAGCCTGGGCCAGACCCGGGCGGCGGTGATCCCCGCGGGCGCCACGGCCCGCTTCGCCGTCCGCTTCGACAACGACGGCACCGACACCGACACCTTCGTCATCCAGGGGTCCCGCAACGCCAGGCACTTCCTCATCAGCTACTTCGTGAACGGGGCGCCGGTCTCCTCCCACGTCCGCAACGGCAGCTACCGCTTCCAGGACGTGCCCCCGGGTGGGTTCCGCACGATGACGGTCGAGGTCAAGGCGAGGAACACCGCGCCGGTCGGCGCGAAGGCGATCGCCCGCGTCGCCGTGCGCTCCGCCCTCACCCCGGGCCTGCTCGACCGGGTGAAGGCCGTCACGTACCGCAGTCAGGGCATCGAGACCCGCATCGAGGGCCGGACCTTCACCGACCGCCAAACCGCGGAGCGCTGGGCTCGCCAGCAGGGGGCCAGCCCCCGCTTCGTGCGCAACGCCCGCCTCTACTTCGAACTGGCCCCCTCCCGCGGCATCCGCCCCGAGATCGCCTATGCCCAGTCGGCGAAGGAGACGGGCTACGGCAACTTCGGCGGTGTCATCGACGCCTCCTGGAACAACCCCTGCGGGCTCAAGATCACCGCAGGGGGTGGCAACGGGGACCCGGACGCCCACCAGCGGTTCGTCAACTGGCGCCAGGGGGTCACCGCCTGCATCGACCACCTCGCCCTCTATGCCGGCGCGCCGACCTACCCCCGGGCCAACACGCCCGACCCCCGTCACTTCGAGTCGATCTACGCGAGCGCACCCACCGTGGAGCGCCTCGGCGGCCGTTGGGCCCCCGACCCCGACTACGGCCGCAGCATCGTCCGCGATCTCCTGATCCCCCTCCTCGGCAGCTGATCCACCGTTCTGGCGGCAGTAGTGCGCGCTGTAGTGCTCCCCAGCTCCCCAGCTCCCAGCTCCCCTGAGCCACCAGAACGGATCAGAGGGGGGTGGAGCGCAGGGAGCGTTCGCCGGCGGGGGTCTCGACGACCTCGATCCGGGTGCGGGCGCCGTCCCGTTCGTGCTTCACGGTGCCGGCCACGACCGTGCTGTCGGCGCCGGGGTCCTCGACCTCGGGGCGCGGCTGCTCCACGGCGGCGGCCTCGGCGGTCACGTCCTCGCCCCGCCAGCCGTGGAGGCCGGCCTCGGTCGACCAGATGGCGGCGCCGAACTTGGTCAGGAAGCCCGACACCGACGTGACCAGGCCGGCCGCCAGCGGGTCGGCCCGCAGGACCTCGGCCATCCTCGCCGTGGCGTGCAGGACGTAGCTGTTGAGCGGACCACCGGCGAAGGTCATCCCACCGGTCACCGTCAGCTGCCGCTCGACGGGGAGGCCCAGCTCCCGGGCGGTGATCTGCACCGCGGCGGGGAAGCAGGAGTAGAGGTCCAGGTGCTGCAGGCCTTCCCCGTTGAGCCCGGCCAGGTCCATCGCCCGCCGGCCGGCCACCCGGGCCACCACGGAGCGGCTGAGGTCGGCCCGCTGGACCACGGGCACGGCATGGTTGCAGAACGCCGTGCCCCGGGGGTACAGCCACTGGTTCTCGGGGATCCGCGCGGCGCGGGCCTGGCCGATGGTGGTGATCAGGAGCGCGGCCGCCTGGTTGACCCGCATGTTGGCGCAGCAGAGCTTCGTGTAGGGCTCGGCGACCATCCGGTTGTCCGCTGACGGGGTGACGATGGCGTCGGCCGTCAGGGCTTCGCGGTTCCACGCGTACGCGTTCCAGGAGGCCTGGGCGGCAAAGGCCTCGGTCAGGGCGCCGAGCCGACGGAGGTGCTCGTCGGCGGTCCAGCCCTGGGAGGCGGCGAAGGCGTTCTCCAGCACGGCATAGACCGTCGGGGGGTCGACGAAGCGGTGGTTGATCTCCACCGCGCTGATGCCCAGGTCGTGGGAGACGAGGTGCTCGTCGGGCTCGACGGCGGCCCGGCGGGCCTCGCCCACCGCCGCGGCCGCCCCGGTCGTCGACGCGTGGTTGACCTCGCCGCCGACCACGAGCGCCGGGCCTCGGTCCTCCCGCACGGCGGTCAGCGCGGCGTCGATGACCTCCTGCTGGGTGATGCCGACCTCGGCCAGCACGGTGTGGGCGCCCGGCGCCCCGACGGCGGCGCCGATCTCACGGCCCGGATCAGGGTGGGCCCAGGCCCCCTTGGGGACCCCGATCCACCGGAGCTGTTCGAGGAAGTGCGGCCCGATCTCCCCCCCGGCTCGTCGGGTCGCGGTGGTCATGATCTCCACGAGGGAGGGCGCCGGGCCGTCCTGTGGGCGGTGGACGGCCTGGCCCACCCCGACCAGGACGGGTTCGTCGTCGGCGAGGGGGGACATGGCCCAGGACCGTAGTGGTGCCATGATCGGCCCATGACGGCGTCGGAGGATCACTCGGTCAGCTGGTGGATGGAGACCTGTGGGGAGGACCTGACGCCCCGGCCGCCGCTGGACGGCTCGACCACCGCCGACGTGGCCATCCTGGGCGCCGGGTACACGGGCCTGTGGACGGCGCTCTACCTGCTGGAGCGGGACCCGGGGCTGAAGGTCGTGCTGGTGGAGAAGGAGATCGCGGGCTGGGGGGCCTCGGGCCGCAACGGTGGCTGGCTCTCCCCGGAGATCTCGGTGAGCCACTCCGAGATGATCGCCCGGCACGGCAAGGACGCGACCCGGGCGACCCACGACGCGCTGGTCGACACCATCGGCCATGTCGAGTCGGCCCTCGAACGGCACGGGGTCGACGCCCACCTCGACCGTCACGGGATGCTCATGCTGGCCCGGGGCGGCCACCAGATGAAGACCCTCCGCCACATCTACGACGAGATGGCCGAGCTCGGCTACCCCGACTTCTACACGTGGTTGGAGCCGGGCGAGGCCGCCGAGCTGGTCAAGGTCGACAACACCTGGGCCGCCATCTCCGCCGAGCCGTTCGCCGCCCTCCACCCCGGCCGCCTGGTCCGGGGCCTGGCCCGGGCCGTCGAGTCCCTCGGCGCCACCATCTACGAGCAGACCGCCGTCACCAGCTACGAGCTGTCCCCCAAGCCCGTGCTCCACACGACCGGCGGCGACATCAACGCGGCCGTGGTGGTGCTGGCGGGCGAGGCCTACCTCTCCGCGCTGCCGCAGCACCGGCGGGAGATCCTGCCGGTGTACTCCCAGATCATGCTGACGGCGCCGCTGTCGGACGCCCAACGGGCCGAGATCGGCTGGCAGCGACGGTTCGTCATGCAGTCCAAGCGGCTGACCGTGGACTACCTGCAGATCACCCGCGACGGCCGCATCGCCTTCGGTGGCCGGGGGTCGCTCTACCACTGGGGCTCGGCCATCAAGTCCGAGTGGGACTGCATGGAGGAGACCGCCCGCAGCCTGCGCCAGCAGTTCGACGAGTTCTTCCCGACCCTGAAGGACCTCCCGTTCGAGCGCTGCTGGGGCGGCGTGGTCGGCATCCACCGGGACTGGCTGCCGTCGTTCAGCTTCGACCAGACCACCGGCCTGGCCAAGGCGGGCGGCTACGCCGGTGAGGGCGTAGCCGCGGCCAACCTGGCCGGGCGCATCCTGGCCGATCTGATCACGGGCGTGGACACGCCGCTCTGCGAGCTGCCCATGGTCCAGCACGAGCCCAGGCTCTGGGAGCCCGAGCCCTTCCGGTACCTCGGCGTCCGCTACATCCAGAAGGCCGCCGCCCGCATGGAGGACAAGGCCGTCCGCACCGGAAAATCCCCCAGCGGCCGCTCGATCGCCGAACGTCTCATGTCGCACTGAGGCCCGTCGGGGTCGGCGCGGGAGTTCAGGTCGTCGGTCTGGGCGAACCGATGGCAGGGATGGGGGCGTGGGGTCGGGCTGGGGGCCGTCGGGGGCGTTCGGATCCTCGGATTCCCACCCTGCGTGGGGGTTCCGAATGGAGCGCTCGTTCTCGGCGCAGAAAACCGTGCCTGTCGCGGTCAACTGCGCTGAGTTCAGGAGGAGCCCTGCTGACGCCGACGCCGCCAGTCCGGCGACCACTGAGCGTGGGAATCTGGCCGTCGACAGGCGACCGAGAGGGCACGGGGAGCGATCGGCAGGCGGATCCGCCCCCGTGGTCGCCTCGGTTTGCCCGGCGGGGCGGCGGGAGGGCACCGCGGTCCCGAGAGCGGACG
>Ga0105044_10005780_pt1 | contig 17018 bp, 14 predicted proteins | sample MAT01_FD_78092 | JGI IMG/M metagenome (GOLD analysis project Ga0105044, IMG submission 78092) | Freshwater microbial communities from Lake Fryxell liftoff mats and glacier meltwater in Antarctica - MAT-01 | ecosystem: Environmental > Aquatic > Freshwater > Ice > Liftoff microbial mat | place...
ACCATGGTCAATATGACCCATCGTCCCCACATTCACATGCGGCTTCGTACGCTCAAACTTCGCTTTCGCCATGAAACTGACCTTTCAAGATACTGCTGAATGGATGGGGTGAGGAACTGCGGTGGCGATGATCACTGACCGGTGACCCGGGCAACAATCTCCTCCTGCACGGTGCGAGGAGTCTGCTGATAGCTGTGGAACTGCATCGAGTACGTGGCACGCCCCTGGGTCTTGGACCGCAGGTCTGTTGAGTAACCGAACATCTCCGACAGCGGGACCTCGGCCGAGACGACCTGGTTGTTCCCGCGCTGCTCCATCTTGCCGACCTTGCCGCGACGGCTGTTGAGGTCGCCGATGACATCGCCCATGTAGTCGTCGGGGGTGACGACCTCCACGGCCATGATCGGCTCGAGGAGGACGGGTTTGGCCTTGCGTGCCGCCTCCTTGAACGCCTGGATTCCGGCGATCTTGAACGCCATCTCCGAGGAGTCCACGTCGTGGTACTTCCCATCGAGGAGCTCGACCTTGATGTCCACGGTCGGGTAACCGGCCAGGACGCCGTTGCTCATGGCCTCCTGGATGCCGGCGTTGACCGACGGGATGTACTCCCGAGGAATACGGCCGCCGGAGATCTTGTCCTCGAACTGATAGCCGCCACCGGGTCCGGTCGTGGACATCGAGATCTCCACCTCGGCATACTGGCCGGATCCGCCGGTCTGCTTCTTGTGGGTATAGGTCACGGTCGAGGTGTCCGTGATGGTCTCGCGGTAGGCGACCTGTGGCTTGCCCACTGTGGCGTCGACATGGAACTCACGCATCATCCGGTCGACGAGGACCTCGAGGTGCAGTTCGCCCATGCCGGAGATCACCGTCTGCGCGGTCTCCTCGTCGGTCCGGACCTGGAACGTCGGGTCCTCCTCGCTGAGCGAGAAGAGCGCCTTGGACATCTTGTCCTGGTCCGCCTTGGTCTTGGGTTCCACGGCGACGTGGATCACGGGATCCGGGAAGACCAGTGACTCCAGCACTATCGCATTGCTCGGATCGGTCAGGGTGTCACCGGTGCGAGTGTTCTTCATGCCGACAGCCGCCACGATGTCACCGGCAAAGACTGCGTCCTTGTCGTTCATCTCGTTCGCGTGCATCTCCAGGAGGCGACCGGCCCGTTCCTTCTGGCCCGATCGCATGTTGAGCAGCTGGTCGCCCTTGCTCAACGTGCCGGAGTACACACGGAAGTAGGTGAGCTTACCGATGTGCGGCGCCGTCATGATCTTGAAGGCCAGCGCCGAGAATGGCTCCTTGGAGGAGGGAGCCCGCTGCAGTTCGGCCTCGCCCTTCGAATCGGTGCCGGTGACCGGCGGGATATCGGCGGGAGACGGCATGTAGTAGCAGACCGCATCGAGCAGTGGCTGAACGCCCTTGTTCTTGAACGCACTGCCGTTGAGTACCGGCACCACGCTGTGGTTGATCGTGCCCTCACGGATTGCCGCGCGGATCTCGTCCTCGGAAATCTCCTCCTCCATGAGGAACTTCTCGGCGATCGTGTCGTCGTACTCGCTGATGACGTCGAGGAGGTCCTGGCGATACTGGTCCGCCAGCTCCTGCATGTCAGCGGGGATATCGACGACGTCCCAGTTCGCGCCCAGATCCTCGCCTTGCCAGATCCAGGCCTTCATGGTGACCAGGTCGACGACGCCGGAGTAACCGCCCTCGGACCCGATGGGCAGATTGATCACCGCGACCTTGGCCTCGAGGCGATCCTTGATCGAAGCGAGCGCGGCGTAGAAGTCGGCCCCGGTCCGGTCCATCTTGTTCACGAAGCACATGCGCGGCACGTGGTACTTGTTGGCCTGCCGCCACACGTTCTCGGTCTGCGGCTCCACGCCTGCCACACCATCGAACACCGCGACTGCGCCGTCGAGCACGCGCAACGAGCGCTCGACCTCGACCGTGAAGTCGACGTGCCCCGGGGTGTCGATGATCTGGATCCGGTGCTCCACGCCCTTGACGGTGTCCGTCCAGAACGCCGTCGTGGCGGCGGAGGTGATCGTGATGCCACGCTCCTGCTCCTGGACCATCCAGTCCATGGTGGCCGCGCCGTCGTGGACCTCGCCGATCTTGTATGACTTGCCGGTGTAGTAGAGAATCCGCTCGGTCGTGGTGGTCTTGCCCGCGTCGATGTGGGCCATGATCCCGATGTTGCGGGTTCGTTCCAGGGGATACTGGGACATCTTCGTCTTCTCTCAGAGGGTTCGTGCGGAGTGGGGGGCAGCGACCGCGGGGCCCTGTCGATCGGACGAGCCGACCGGGCCGGTCACCAGCGGTAGTGGGCGAAGGCCTTGTTGGATTCGGCCATCTTCTGCAGGTCGTCCTTGCGTTTTACCGAGGCGCCGACGCCATTACTGGCATCGAGGAGCTCGTTGGCGAGACGCTCGGCCATGGTGCGCTCACGACGCTGGCGGGAGTAACCGACGACCCAACGAATGGACAGGGTGTTGGCTCGGCGGGGCTTGACCTCGACCGGCACCTGGTAGGTGGCGCCACCTACGCGGCGCGACCGGACCTCGAGCTGGGGCCGGACGTTGTCGATCGCACGCTTGAGTGTGGCCACGGGATCGCCTCCCGTCTTGGATTCGATGATCTCGAGCGCCTCGTACACAATGCCCTCTGCGGTCGACCGCTTGCCCGCCAGGAGGACCTTGTTGACCACCTGAGTGACGAGTAGCGAATGGAACTTCGGGTCGGGCATGAGCTCTCGACGCGGTGCTGGGCCTTTGCGCGGCATGTCTACTTATCCTTTTTCGCGCCGTACCGGCTGCGGGCTTGCTTGCGGTCGCGGACACCCGATGTGTCCCGGGTTCCGCGAATGATCTTGTAACGCACGCCAGGGAGATCCTTCACGCGGCCGCCACGGACGAGCACGATGCTGTGCTCCTGGAGGTTGTGCCCCTCGCCGGGGATGTAGGCCGTGACCTCCATCTGAGAGGTCAGGCGGACACGGGCCACCTTGCGGAGCGCCGAGTTCGGCTTCTTCGGGGTGTTGGTGTACACGCGGGTGCAGACTCCGCGCCGCTGGGGCGCGCCCTTGAGCGCTGGCGTTGATTCCTTGCGGCGCTTGGACTGGCGACCCTTGCGGACCAACTGTTCGATGGTGGGCACGTGAACGACCTCGTGTTGCTCTCTGATGCGGCCACCACGACGGCGGCTCTGTGACTTCGTGTTCTGTTGATTCTTTGTTGACGCCCTGTTGATGGCGTTGCTGACAGCGATGTCGTGAGGCGCTCGCGCCGGCACGTGGACACACGCGGGACCACTTGACGATAGTGATGGGCCGGGCCCGACCGCAAAGCGGTCCGGCCCGGTGGGATCTAAACGGCCGACCCGCCCCCGGTCATGAGATCGATGATCTCGGCACTGGGCTCGTCGCCGACCGGCGTTGACAATCCAGCGAGCCACTCTGCGGCGCTCTGGCCCGAGTCGGAGGACCAGTACTCCATGGGGTGGTAATCGGTGGCCTTCGCCCCCACGTTCCGGTAGGCCTTCATACCGGTACCAGCCGGGATCAGCTTGCCGATGATGATGTTCTCCTTCAGGCCGAGCAGCCCGTCGGATCGACCCTCGATGGCCGCCTCGGTCAGCACCCGGGTCGTCTCCTGGAAGGAGGCGGCCGAGAGCCATGAGTCGGTGGCGAGGGATGCCTTGGTGATCCCCATCAGCTCCGGACGACCGTCGGCGGGCTTGCCGCCCTCGGTCACCACCCGGCGGTTGACATCTGCGAAGACCCGGGCGTCGACCCGCTCCCCCGGGAGGAAATCGCTGTCGCCCGGCTCCTGGACTCCGACCCGACGGGTCATTTGGCGAACGATGAGTTCGATGTGCTTGTCGTGGATCGACACGCCCTGGTCCCGATAGACCTTCTGGACCTGGTCGACCAGGTACTGCTGGGTCGACCGGACACCCTTGATCTCGAGGAGTTCCTTCGGATCACGGGGACCCTCGACGAGCGCATCGCCGGCGATGACGTCCTGGCCGTCGGTGACCTCGAGACGCGACTCACGGGGAATGACGTACTCGTCCTCGGTTCCGTCGTCGCCGACGACCACAATGACGCGGCCCTTGCCGTCGTCCTCACCGATCCGAACGACGCCAGAGGTCCGGGCGAGGGTGGACTTGTTCCGCGGGGTGCGGGCCTCGAACAACTCGACAACTCGGGGAAGACCGCCGGTGATGTCTCCGGCGGCCGCTGCAATACCGCCGGTGTGGAAGGTCCGCATGGTGAGCTGGGTGCCCGGCTCGCCGATGGACTGGGCAGCGATGACGCCGACCGCTTCGCCCTGCTCGATCATGATGCCCGTGGCGAGGCTCAGGCCGTAGCAGGCTGCGGAGATACCGAGCTCGGACTCGTCGGTCAACGGTGAGAGCACCCGTACCCGGGTCACGCCCGGGTCGTCACGCATGGCGGCCATCTCGTCGAAGCCGACGACCGTTCCCGCCGGGTAGACGGTCCCGTCCGACAGGGTCACGGGGTCCGCCAGCGACCTGCTGTAGAGCCGGGTCTCGAGGTAGGTCCGCTTGGCAGGCGTCTCGGGCTCGATGTCCTCGAGCCAGATCCCCCGGACCGGGCCACCGCTGGCGAACGGGTCCTCGTCGTTGATGATCAACTCCTGGGCCACGTCGACCAGCCGGCGGGTCAGGTAACCCGAGTCGGCAGTCCGCAGCGCGGTGTCCACCAACCCCTTACGGGCGCCGGGAGTGGCGATGAAGTACTCGAGCACATCGAGGCCTTCACGGAAGTTCGACTTGATCGGACGGGGGATCATGTCGCCGCGGGGGTTCGCCACGAGACCACGCATGCCTGCGATCTGGCGGACCTGCATCATGTTCCCTCGGGCACCGGAACCGACCATCATGTCGATGGGGTTGAACTGCTCGGCCTTCAGACTGATCTCGGTCGCCCGGGTCACCTCGGTCGTGGCGGTTGTCCAGATCTCGACCTCTTTCTGGATCCGCTCGCCGTCGGTGATGATGCCGCGCTTGAACTGCTTCTCGACTTTGTCCGCCTCTTCTTCGTGGCGATCCAGGATCTTGCGCTTCTCGACCGGCGTCTTGACGTCGTCGATCGAGATGGTCACACCAGACCGCATGGCGTAGTTGAAGCAGAGGCTCTTGATGGAGTCCAGCGACCGGGCTGCGACCGCCTTCGGGAACTCTGCAGCCAGCCGATCGACGATCGAGGTCATGTCGGCCTTGCGGATCAGCTTGTTGACAAATCCGAAGCCATCGGGGAGCGCTCCGTTGAACAGGAGCCGGCCGGGCGTGGTCCGGTGGTACGTGGCGGCGACGCCGTTGGCCGGTGTCTTGACCAGGTCGAACTCCGAACCCCGGTACTCGACCGGCTGGTGGAGCCGGATCGTGCCGCGGTCAAGTGCCCGCTCCACCTGATCGATCCGCCGGAACACCTTGACGTCGCCGTCGAGGTCGCCCACCAGTTCGGTCAGGTAGAAGGCCCCGATGATCATGTCCTGAGTGGGCGTGACCAGTGGACGACCGTGAGCCGGGCTCAACATGTTGTTGGCACTGAGCATCAGCACCCGTGCCTCGGCCTGGGCCTCGGCGGACAGGGGCAGGTGCACCGCCATCTGGTCGCCGTCGAAGTCCGCGTTGAAAGCGGCGCACACAAGCGGGTGGACCTGGATGGCCTTGCCCTCGACCAGCACCGGCTCGAACGCCTGGATGCCGAGGCGGTGCAGGGTCGGCGCACGGTTGAGCAACACCGGATGCTCACGGATCACGTCCTCGAGCACGTCCCACACCTGGGGACGGCGGCGCTCCACCATGCGCTTGGCGGACTTGATGTTCTGAGCGAGCTCACGATCCACCAGCGTCTTCATGACGAAGGGCTTGAACAGTTCGAGGGCCATCAGCTTGGGCAGACCGCACTGGTGCAGCTTGAGGGTCGGACCGACCACGATGACCGAACGGCCTGAGTAGTCGACGCGCTTGCCCAACAGGTTCTGACGGAACCGGCCCTGCTTGCCCTTCAGCATGTCCGAGAGGGACTTCAGCGGGCGGTTGCCCGGGCCGGTGACGGGGCGTCCACGGCGGCCGTTGTCGAACAATGCGTCGACGGCCTCCTGGAGCATGCGCTTTTCGTTGTTGACGATGATCTCGGGAGCGCCCAGGTCCAGCAGCCGCTTGAGGCGGTTGTTCCGGTTGATCACTCGGCGGTAGAGGTCGTTCAGGTCGGACGTGGCGAACCGGCCGCCGTCGAGCTGCACCATGGGCCGGAGCTCCGGCGGAATCACCGGGACCACATCGAGGATCATGGCCCTGGGATCGTTGATCCGCTTGCCGTTCTCGTCGCGACGGTTGAACGCTGCGACGATCTTCAGACGCTTGATGGCCTTCTGCTTGCGCTGCGCCGAGAGCGGCTTGCCGCCTGCAGGCGGATCGATCATGACGCGAAGCTTGATCTCCTCCTCATCGAGGTCGATGCGGTCGATGAGCTGCTTGATCGCATCGGCGCCCATGCCGCCCTGGAAGTACTCCTCGTACCGATCCCGCAGCTCGCGCCACAGCATCTCGTCTTCGAGGATCTGACGGGAGAACAGGTCACGGAACTCGTCCCAGACCCGGGTCAACATGTCCAGCTCTGCGTCGTAGCGCTCCCGGATGAACCCGAGGTCCTTCTCGGCCGCCTTGCGACGGGCCGCGATGTCGGATTCCTTGGCGCCGTCGTTCTCGAGCTGCTCGATCTCTGCCTCGAGCTCCTCGTGACGTCGGGCCAGCTCCCGCTCGCGTTCCTTTTCGACCAGTTCGCGCTCGCCGAGCATGTCCGCCTCGAGCGACGGGAGGTCGGCCTGGCGCCGATCCTCGTCCACCCAGGTGACCAGGTTCGCCGCGAAGTAGATGACCTTCTCGAGCTGCTTGGCCTTGAGCTCCTCCTTGGGTGTGGTTCCCATGAGGAGGTAGGCCAGCCAGCTCCGCGTGCCCCGGAGGTACCAGATGTGCACGGCCGGCGCCGCCAACTCCACGTGACCCATCCGCTCACGACGAACCTTGGACCTGGTGACCTCGACGCCACACCGCTCGCAGATGATGCCGCGGAAACGGACGCGCTTGTACTTGCCGCAGTAGCACTCCCAGTCTTTGGTCGGGCCGAAGATCTTCTCGCAGAAGAGGCCGTCCTTCTCGGGCTTCAACGTGCGGTAGTTGATGGTCTCCGGCTTCTTCACCTCGCCGTTGGACCACATACGGATCGACTCGCCGGTGGCGAGACCGATCTTGATCTGGCTGAACTTGTTGACGTCCAACATCTTGGTCACGCCCTCTCTGCGCGCTCACGCTGGCGGCGCGCATCATCTTCGTCACTTCCACGTTCCGGTCGGGACAGGTCGATCCCGAGTTCCTCCGCAGCGCGGAAGTACTCGTCATCGAGGTCCTGCATTCGGATCTCGGATCCGTCGTGGCTCAACACCTCGACGTTGAGGCACAAGGCCTGCATCTCCTTGATCAGCACCTTGAAGCTCTCCGGGATACCGGGCTCGGGGATGTTCTCTCCCTTGACGATGGCCTCGTAGACCTTCACCCGTCCGAGGGTGTCGTCGGACTTGATGGTCAAGAGCTCCTGCAGGCAGTAGGCGGCGCCGTAGGCCTCGAGGGCCCAGACCTCCATCTCGCCGAAACGCTGTCCGCCGAACTGGGCCTTACCACCCAGCGGCTGCTGGGTGATCATGGAGTACGGGCCGGTCGACCGGGCGTGAATCTTGTCGTCCACCAGGTGGGCGAGTTTCAGGATGTACGCGTAGCCGACGGTGATCGGGTTGTCGTACACCTCGCCGGTTCGACCGTTGTAGAGGGTGACCTTGCCATTCGATCCGACCAACTTGCCGCCGGTGGCCGACTCCGGACGAAGGTGCTCGCTGAAGATCTTCTGGATCGTCAGGTGCTTGCCCGCCAACTCCGTTTCGTCCCACTTCGCACCATCGAATGTCGGGGTGGCGATCAGGGTCGAGGGTCGGGTGGTCGGGCGGGTCTTGGTCTCGGTGCCCCGGAGGGGTTCCTCGCCGACCGGCGTTCCATCCGGCCCGATCCAGCCCCACCGAGCCGCCCAACCGAGGTGCGTCTCGAGGACCTGACCCACGTTCATCCGGGAGGGCACGCCGAGCGGGTTGAGCACGACGTCGACCGGGGTGCCGTCCTCCATGAACGGCATGTCCTCGATCGGGAGGATCTTCGAGATGACGCCCTTGTTGCCGTGGCGCCCAGCCAGCTTGTCGCCGACCGAGATCTTGCGCTTCTGGGCCACGTAGACCCGGACCAGCTGGTTCACGCCGGGCGGCAACTCGTGCGCATCGTCACGGCTGAAGACCTTGACGTCGATGACCTTGCCCGTCTCGCCGTGCGGCACCTTCATGGACGTGTCGCGGACCTCACGGGCCTTCTCGCCGAAGATCGCCCGGAGCAGACGCTCCTCGGGAGTGAGCTCGGTCTCGCCCTTGGGCGTCACCTTGCCCACCAGCACGTCGCCGGGGCCGACCTCTGCCCCCACGCGGATGATCCCACGCTCGTCGAGGTCGGCCAGGATCTCCTCGCTCAGGTTGGGGATGTCCCGGGTGATCTCCTCGGGGCCGAGCTTGGTGTCACGGGCATCGACCTCGTGTTCCTTGATGTGGATCGACGTGAGCACGTCGTCCTTCACCAGGCGTTCCGAGAGGATGATGGCGTCCTCGAAGTTGTAGCCCTCCCACGGCATGAAGGCGATCAGGAGGTTCTTGCCGAGCGCCAGCTCGCCGTTGTCGGTCGAGGGACCCTCGCAGAGGATGTCGCCCTTGGCGATCTTCTGGCCCTCCGACACCTTGGGCTTCTGGTTGATGCTCGTGTCCTGGTTCGATCGCTCGAACTTGTGGAGGCGGAAGGTCACGCGACCCTGAGTCTTGTACTCGACCACCAGGTGGCGACCATCGACCTCGGTCACGATGCCGTCATCGGTGGCGATGATCATGTCCGCCGCATCGCGCGCCGCACGTGCCTCGATGCCGGTTCCGATGAACGGAGCCTCGGCCCGCAGCAAGGGGACCGCCTGGCGCTGCATGTTGGCGCCCATGAGGGCCCGGTTGGCGTCGTCGTGCTCGAGGAACGGGATCAACGCAGTGGCGACCGACACGATCTGCTGCGGCGAGACGTCCATCATCTGGACCTCGTCCGGCGTGACCTGGCTGATCTCGGTCGTGGCGCCCAGGAAGACGTCTCGCTCGAGCTGCAGTTTCAAGTCCGACAGCGAGGCTGCCTGCGGAGAGCGACGGACCAGGATGCGATCGGCCCGGAACGTGCCGTCGGGGTTGATGGGCGTGTTCGCCTGTGCGACGACGTACTCCTCCTCCTCGTCGGCGGAGAGGTAGACGATCTCCTTGGTCACCTTGCCGTTGACCACCTTGCGGTAGGGCGACTCGATGAACCCGAAGGCGTTGACCCGGGCGAACGTGGCGAGGGCGCCGATGAGACCGATGTTGGGCCCTTCCGGCGTCTCGATCGGGCACATGCGTCCGTAGTGACTGAAGTGGACGTCACGGACCTCGAACCCGGCACGCTCACGGCTGAGGCCACCCGGGCCGAGCGCCGAGAGCCGACGACGGTGCGTCAGGCCGGACAGGGGATTGACCTGGTCCATGAACTGGCTGAGCTGGGAGGTTCCGAAAAACTCCTTGATGGCCGCAACCACGGGGCGGATGTTGATCAGGGTCGTCGGGGTGATGGCCTCGACGTCCTGAGTCGTCATGCGCTCGCGAACCACCCGCTCCATGCGGGACAGACCGATCCGGACCTGATTCTGAATCAACTCACCGACGCTGCGGATGCGGCGATTTGCGAAGTGGTCCTGGTCGTCGAGGCGGTAGCCCGGAACGCCGTCGGAGAGGTTCAGCAGATAGCTGCAGGCCGCCAGGACCTCGCAGCGGCTGAGCACCGGCTGGTCCAGATCCGGGGCATCGAGGTTCACGATGCCGAAGTCCGAGGCGATCTTTGCCACCTCGGGACCGAGCTTGCGGTTGAGCTTGTAGCGGCCCACCCGCGAGAGGTCGTAGCGACGCGGCTCGAAGAAGGCGTTGCGGAAGTAGGCACGAGCCGAGTCGACCGTGGGCGGCTCCCCCGGACGGGCCCGCTTGTAGATCTCGACCAGCGCCTCGTCCTGGGTCGGGAACAACTCCCGGTCCTTCTCCCACTGGCCCTCGAGGAAGTGGAAGTGCTGCACGAAACGATCGAGGAAGCCCGGCTCGTTCGCCTCGTCGTAGCCCAGCGCCCGCATGAGCATGAAGAGCGACAGTCGACGCTTACGCGCCACCCGGGTTCCCGCCGTGACGTCCTTGCCGGGCTTCTGCTCGACATCGAACTCGATCCACTCGCCGCGGTACGGGTGGATCGTGCCGGTCACCAGCTGGTGCTTGGACAGGTTCCGGAGTCGGAACCGCTCACCCGGCTGGAAGATGACGCCGGGCGACCGGACCAGCTGGGACACCACGACCCGCTCGGTGCCATTGATGACGAAGGTGCCCTTCTCGGTCATCATCGGGAAGTCACCCATGAAGACCGTCTGTTCCTTGATCTCGCCGGTGTTCTGGTTGACGAACCTGGCTCGCACGAAGATCGGCGCGGCGTAGGTCATGTCCTTTTCCTTGCACTCCTCGACCGTGAACTTGGGAGGCGGGCGAAGGTCTTCGTCGTTGGGATCGAATTCCAGGTCCAGGCTCAACGTCTCAGTGAAGTCCCGAATGGGAGAGATGTCGCGGAATGCTTCAGCCAGCCCTTCATAGAGGAACCACTGGAACGATTCGCGTTGGATGGCGATCAGATCGGGGAGATCGAGGACGTCGTCCAAGTTCCCAAACGAATAGCGGTCCCGGATTACTGAGCGTGCGGACACCGAGTGTCACCTCATCTACTACTGGCGGACGGACAAATGCCGCTCCGTGGACGCGCACAAGCAGAAGGAGAAACTGCAGGGAGGTTCCGGGGGCAGCACGGCAACCCGGAATCGTAGGGCCTGCGGGCTCTCAGGTCAACCCGGCAAGTCAGCGGGTCGGGCCGGAGCGACGGCTCGGAGTTCTGGAGCACGCCGGGAGGCCCAGCCTGGCAGCGATGCGGTTGGGCGAAGGGTAGGACGATGCCACCGTCGGGTCAAGGACCTCGACGCGAGTCCTCGGATCGAGGGTCTGACGATCCGCCGACGGGACGCGTCGAGGAGGCGGGGTGACCCGCCTCCTCGAACAACTGGGTTGGAACAGCCAGCTGGTTTGAACCAGCCAGCTAAGTCGGCTGCTGCCGCTGGCGCTACCAGGTGGGAGGAGCAGTCGTGGGTCCGGCGCCGATCAGGCGCCGGTGGAACTCACTTGACCTCGACGGTGGCCCCGGCGCCCTCGAGCGCCTCCTTGGCCTTCTCGGCGTCGTCCTTGCTGACGCCCTCGAGGACGGCCTTGGGAGCGCTCTCCACCAGGTCCTTGGCCTCCTTGAGGCCGAGGCTGGTCAGCGAACGCACCTCCTTGATGACGTTGATCTTCTTCTCGCCGGCGCCGGTGAGCACGACGTCGAAGGAGGTCTTCTCCTCGACGGCGTCGTCTGCACCTGGGCCACCACCGGCGGCCATGGCCACCGTGGCGACCGGTGCCGCAGCGGAGACCTCGAACTTCTCCTCGATGGCCTTCACGAGATCGTAGGCCTCGACGAGGGTCAGGCTGGAGATGGAATCGAGCAGTTCTTCGACCTTTGACATGTCAGTTGTCCTCTTCTTCTTCGCTTGCTTCGGATGTGGTTGCTTCTGATGTTGTTGCTTCTGTTTCAGTTGCCGCTGATGGCGCTTCTTCACTGTCGACGGCGTCACTGTCGACGGCGTCACTGTCGACGGCGCCGGTCAAAGCCTCGTCGGCCGCAGTCGGTTCGTCTGCGGGCACCTCGGCGGCTTCCTCGGCGGGCACCGCTGGCACGGACGCCTCCTCGGCGACTGGGGCAGCGGGCGCCTCGCCGGCGAACGCGCCGGCGTCGATGGCTGCCTGCAGCGCATAGGCAATGCTGGCATTGACGCCATTGATCACACTGGCCAACCCGCGGGCGCCACTGGCAATGGCTCCGGCGAGGCGGCTGTAGATCTCCGGTCCGGTGGGCAGGGACGCCAACGCCATGGCGCCGCCGGCATCGAGGATCGTCTCGCCCAGGAGGCCGCCCTTGATCACCAGGAGCGGATTGCCCTTGGCGAAGGACTGCAGCGCCTTGGCCACCGTTGCGATATCGCCCGGTGAACCGTCGGCCTTCGCCTTCACGAACGCTATGGCGGTCGGACCGGTCAGGTGCTCGCTGAGGTCCAGGTCCAACTCCGACGCTGCCCGTCGTACCAACGTGTTCTTGTAGATGCGGTATTCACCGCCGGCTGCTCGCATGGATGAGCGGAGCTCGGCCAACTCGGAGACCTTGAGACCTCGGTACTCGGTGAGCACCACGGCGTCGGCAGCCTCGAACTGCTCGCGAACCTCGGTGACGATCGCGACCTTCTCTGCACGGGGATTTTCCATCTGCATCCTCCTTTCGTCGTGTCGTGGGCGGAATGCCCGAATCGTGGTGGGCGGATCGCCCGAACTGCTGTGCAATCGACCCGCCGCAACGACGACGGGACGTCCACGCACCGCGCGAACGTCCCGACAAAGGAGGTTCACCTCGTCTGGCGGAAACGATGTCCCTTCGACGCCCGGAGGCGTGACCAGAGGTCTGCGGCGAGTGAGATCTTCAGTTGTGTTCGGCACGCTAGGTGCCGGGGAGTGTCCCGGTCCAGCCGATCAGCCGAACGTGGCGACCTCGACCCGAACTCCGGGGCCCATGGTCGACGACACGGTGATCTTGCGGAGATACCTTCCCTTGGCAGACGACGGCTTGGCTCGGAGCAGTTCATCGATGACTGCGGCGAGGTTCGACGACAGCGCGTCGCTCGTGAATGACGCCCTGCCGACCGGGACGTGCACGTTGCCGTTCCGATCAGTGCGGTACTCGACCTTGCCGCCCTTGAACTCCTCGACGGCCTGACCGACGTTGTTGGTCACGGTGCCCGTCTTCGGGTTGGGCATCAGGCCTCGGGGGCCAAGTACCCGGCCGAGCTTACCGAGCAATGGCATCATGTCCGGCGTGGCGATGGTCACGTCGAAGTCAAGCATTCCGCCTTCGATGAGCGCAGCCAGATCTTCGGCGCCCACGAACTCGGCGCCTGCTGCCTCAGCCTCGCGGGCGGCGTCGCCCGCAGCGAAGACCGCTACTCGGACGTCCCGACCGGTTCCGGCTGGCAGCGCCACGGTGCCACGGACCATCTGGTCGGCCTTCCGCGGGTCGACACCAAGGCGGATCGCCACCTCGACGCTCTCGTCGAAGTTCTTGGTGGCCAAGGTCTTGACCAACTCCAGTGCCTCGTCCGGACTGTGCAGGCGCTCTCGATCGAAACGCTTCAGCGCATCGCTGTACTTCTTGCCCTTCGCCATGATGGCTCCCTCGTGTTGGTCACGCCGGGGCGAGGTGCTCCCCGATCGTGGGTTTTCGGATGTGGTGTGAGGCGCCCGGGGACGGGAATCGTCCCGGACAGCATTCGTCGCAGTGGCCTTGATGAGCGAGTCAGACGACTCGGATACCCATGGAGCGAGCAGTCCCTGCAATCTGCAGCTTCGCCATGTCGACGTCGTCGGTGTTGAGGTCCGGAAGCTTCGTCTGCGCGATCTCGGTCAGTTGGGCGTCGGTGATCTGTCCGACCGAGCCGCCCTTGCCGGGCGTCTGGCTCCCCTTCGCCAGCTTGGCCGCCTCACGGATGAGCACGGGAGCCGGAGGGGTCTTCGTGACGAAGCTGAACGTTCGGTCCTCGTAGATCGAGATCTCGGCCGGGATGATAGTTCCGCGTTGCGCTTCGGTGCGGGCGTTGTACTCCTTGCAGAAGTCCATGATGGCGATGCCGTGGGGGCCCAGGGCAGTGCCCACAGGGGGCGCTGGCGTGGCCTGGCCCGCAGGGATCTGGATCTTCACGATGGAGGCGACCTTCTTCTTGGCCATGACTTCGTCCTTCTCCGTCGGCCTCGCGCCGACACAACAACGGGCCGCGGCGTTCGACCACGGCGACCGATGAGTTTCGCGGGCTCAGAGCCGCTCCGCCAATCGGGTTTGTTACAACTTGGCGACCTGGGCGAACTCCAGCTCGACCGGGGTCTCGCGACCGAAGATGTTCACGAGCACCTTCAGCTTCAGCTGATCTGCGTTGATCTCGATGATCTCGCCCGAGAAGTCCGCGAACGGACCCTCCTTCACGCGCACCGTCTCGTTGATCTCATACTCGAGGCGCGGCTTGCTGCGCTTGGTCTGTTCGACCTCACCCTCGGTCTTCACCGTGAGGAATGTCTCCACGTCCTTGCGGGGCAGCGGCGACGGCTTGTTCGCCGCGCCGACGAAGCCGGTAACCCCCGGGGTGTTGCGGACCACGTACCAGGAATCGTCGTCCAGATGGCACCGGACCAAGAGGTAGCCGGGAAACATCTTCTTCTGGACGACGACCTTCTTGCCGTTCTTGATCTCGTGCACGTCCTCGAGAGGAATCGAGATCTCGAGGATCCGCTCCTCCATGTTCATGGACTTGGTGCGGGCCTCGAGGTTCTGCTTGACCTTGTTCTCGTAGCCGGACTGGGTGTGCAGCACGTACCAGCGCCCCGGGCGGTCATACGGGCTCTGCTGAGGGACAGCCGCTTCCTCGATCAGGTCGTCGGCATCGATGACGTCGTCCTCAGTCGCAGCATCCAATTCGCCGGCGGCGACTGGTGACTCCCCGGAGGGTGTCGTCTCGGAGATCTCCGTCTCGGCGGATACATCCTCTGACGGCGCATCCTCGAGGATCGCTGGATCGGAATCGGCGACCTCGGCCAGGTCGGGGGTGTCGTCTGTCGTACTCATGGTTGTGCTCTCTTCAGCAGGGCGAGGGGGGCCAGCACGAAGGCGCTGGCGGCGTTGTCGGTGGTGGTGTCGAACAGGTTCGTGAGCAGCTTCCCGGCGGCCGCGTCGACACCGAAGATGAACGCCGTCATGACCACGATCGCGATGAACACGATGATGGCCAAGCGGATGGTCTCCTGACGGGTGGGCCAGGACGTCTTGCGGAGTTCGGCGACAACCTCCCGGACGAACTGGCGCGGCGCGGTGCGCTCGTCCTTCAGGGTCTTGGCCGGGGCGCGCCGGTCTCGCGGCACTGCGGCCGGGGTTCCATCGGCGTTCGCAGTACCTGCCCGCTGGGCGGCACGCTTCTGTTCACGATTCATCGACACAATGTGACCTCGTTCTGGGCAGCCGAACCTGGCGGAACGACCAACAGCGCAGGGCAGGAGGGACTCGAACCCCCAACCGCCGGTTTTGGAGACCGGTGCTCTACCAATTGAGCCACTGCCCTCGGTGGGTTCGCCGAGCCTACCGGACCAGCGGTTGCGCCCGGAAAAGAGACTGGAAGGTCACGAGGCCAACCCCATACGCGATCGCCGGTTCCTAGTGGCAACCAGAATGGCCCCGGCGGCCCCAGCCGCCGTTGCCGCGGCCAGTCCGCCGAGGTACGCCACCTTGTGATTGGACACCAGCGAGCGAATGGCTGTCCGCTCGCCCGCCTCCTCGATGTAGGCCAGGACATCGGCGACGAGCCCCGGCGCCGGCTCGAGGTACTCGGTCCGCAGGGCACGGAGGGTCCGGAGGATCTTGCGGTGCTGCACCAACTCAGCCTGACAACGCAGACACTGTTCGACGTGACGTTGCTGGGGCCGGCTGAGCGCGGCGGACCCATCCGCCACGACCGTGAGGTCGTGGTCCAACTCGTCACACCGCACGGGACTCGGCCTCACTCGACTCGGGGAACAGCTCCTGGCGGAGCCGATGCCGGGCCCGATGCAACCGCACCTTGGCCGCGGACACCGAGATCCCCAGCTCTGAGGCGATCGCCTCGTGCGGCATCTCGTACACGTCGCGCAGGACCACGACCGCCCGCAGCTTCGGTGGAAGCGTGGCGAGCGCCAGCGTCAGCCGGTCACGGAGCTCGCCCCCAGCGGCCATCAGCTCGACGTCACTCGACGAGTGCGGATCGACCATCAGCTCCTCGGCCGGCAACTCGTCGTGACGGTGACGCCCACGGGTCGTCATGAACGTGGACGCGCAGTTCGCCGTGATGCGGTACAGCCACGTCGTGAACTGAGCATCGCCGCGGTAGTTCCGCAAGCCCCGAAAGGCCCGGAGATACGTCTCCTGCACCACGTCCCTGGCGTCCTCCTCGTTGTTGGTGAGTCGCAACGCCAGGGTGTAGGTCCCCGGAGTCGTGAGTCTCACCAGTTCCTCGAAGGCGGACCGGTCACCCTGCTGGGCGGCGACCGCCAACGCTTCGACCTCGGAGGCTGGTGACTCAGACACGAGCCACCCCCGGGATCGGCAGATGGGACCGCCTGGGGAGGTGTTTCGTTACGTCGATGCCCAAACGGTAGCGGACGGGCCACCGCCGACCCCGGCACCCGATGCTGGACGACCCCTCTCGGGTCTCCCACACGACGACCCCTCTCGGGTCTCCCACACGACGACCCCTATCGGGTCATCCACACGACGACCCCTATCGGGTCATCCACACGACGACCCCTATCGGGTCTCCTTGTGCACGGTGTGGGTCCGCTCCCACTTGCAGTACTTCTTCATCTCGATGCGCTCGCGGTCGTTCACCTTGGACTTCGTGGTGATGTAGTTGCGGCGCTTGCACTCGGTGCACTCGAGGGTCACCTGGACCCGCTTGTCTGAAGCCATCGTTCTCTCGTCCTCGATCGGCCGGCAGGAACCGTGCGGTCCGTTGCGGCTGGGAAACTGTAGGTCGCTGCGTGTCGGCAGGCCAACCGGCCCTCCGGCCCTCCGGCGCCGTGGGGCGCGTGCGGGGCGTGGGCCTACTTGACGATCTTGGTGACCCGGCCGGCACCGACCGTGCGACCACCCTCACGAATGGCGAA
>Ga0105044_10005782_pt1 | contig 17014 bp, 10 predicted proteins | sample MAT01_FD_78092 | JGI IMG/M metagenome (GOLD analysis project Ga0105044, IMG submission 78092) | Freshwater microbial communities from Lake Fryxell liftoff mats and glacier meltwater in Antarctica - MAT-01 | ecosystem: Environmental > Aquatic > Freshwater > Ice > Liftoff microbial mat | place...
CCGGGAGGAAAATCAAAAGCAAAAATCCGGCGTGCAAAAAGCCAACAACAACCAAACATTGACCGCCTGCCTCGTAGCGTAATCAACCGCCCTCTGGGGTCATTGATTCAAAAACGCGCCGGAATTCTGCAACGAAGCCTATCCGCGATTTCCGAGGTGGTGCCCACGGGGACGGGAGCGCTCCTGGTGTCTAATCCGCTAAGCTGGGAGCGCGGCGGCGTGGTGGAAGTAGAGATCGGCCGCGGGCAGGGACTGGTGAACCCGGAAACAGGCGAATCGTTACCCCACGAAGTCTTGCGAACGGGCCGGGTTTATCAGCGGATTCGCTTCCTCGCACCGCCCGTTCCCGCGCTGGGTTACCGGGGGCTTCGTCTGCGACCTCTGGCGGAGTCTCCGCGAGTAATATCGTCCGCCGAGACTGTCCTGGAGAGTCCCTTCTATCGGGCTATTTTGGATCCGGCGCGCGGGGGTCTCCGGAGGCTGGTGGATTGGGAATCCGGAGCAGAGTTGATCGCCACTGGGCATCCGCAGGCCCTAGGTCAATGGCTGTATGTGACCGGTGGCGACGACTTGCCGAATCGACTGGTGCAGTACAGCACCGTGACGCCCATCCCCGAGTTGACGGTGCACGCTGCCGGAGCGGGGAAGCTGGTATCGTCGGGACGAACCGCCTTGGGCGCGTGGGCGCGCCTCTTGACGGAGGCGCCTCACTGTCCGGCCATTGAGACGGAAGTGTTCCTGCCGGCGGGTCGCCGAGAAGTCCGCATTACCCTGCGAGTCCGCAAGACGGCTACCAGGGCCAAGGAGGCGGCTTACGTGGCCTTCCCCCTGGCATTGGCGCAGCCGAGGTTCGGGTTCGCCACGCAGAATGGCTGGGTGGATCCGGCGCGCGACATCCTTCCGGGAGGTTGCCTGGAATGGTTCCCCATTCAGGACTGGGTGGGAATTGAAGGAGATGAACGTTCCGTCCTCATTTCGCCGCTCGATGCCCCACTGGTCACCTTAGGCGACGTGGTCCGAGGCACCTGGCCGCGGGAGTTCGGGTCGCGGCCCGCCACGCTCTACAGCTATGTGATGAGCGACTACACGCCGGAAGGCTATGCGGCCTCACAAGGGGGGGATTTTGTATTCCGGTATGTGGTGACGTCGGGACCGAAATTCGACGCCGCGAGGGCAGCGCGTTTCGGCGCGGAATCGCTCACCCCGCTGGAAGTGAATGAGATTACCCGCAGTGACAAGCTGACGCCCGGCTCGGGCTTGCTGGATCCGGTGAAGGAATCGGGCCTCGTCATTTCACCGTCCACCGCGCAGGTGTCGGCTTGGAAACAAGCGGAAGATGGGCGCGGTTGGATTCTTCGTCGGTTGGAAACCTCGGGACAGGACACGGCCGCGACCGTGGGCGTCCCGCGCGGAGCGACTCGGTCGGGCTACCGGTGCACCGCGGTGGAAGATGATCAGGGGGCGCTGACGGTAGAGCGAGGCTTAGTGCGGGTCGACCTCAAGGCCTATGGCCTCGCGACCCTGCGCCTGGAACTCGAACCGGGCGTCAAACCTTAGTTCACTCTTACCGCTTACCCCTTTTGGCTTATCCGACGCCGATAATCTTCCGGAAGGCTTCGCCTTCGTTAAGCGTGGGGCGCTCCGGACGGCCTTTGTACTTATAAACGAGGTCCATGTTATCCAGGCCCAACAGCCACAGAATGGTGGCGTGCAGATCATGAACGTGAAGGCGATCGTTTACGGCGCGCAGACCCACTTCATCGGTCTCGCCGATCACCTGGCCGCCCTGGACGCCACCGCCCGCCATCCACATGGTGAAACCCGTTGGATTGTGATCCCGGCCGGTGCCTTTCTCCGACATCGGAGTTCGTCCGAATTCACCGCCCCAGACGACCAGTGTTTCGTCCAGCAGACCGCGTGACTTGAGGTCACGAAGCAGGCCGGCAATCGGCTTATCGGTCTGGCGGAACAAATTCCCGTGGTTCTTTTCGATGTTGTCGTGGGCATCCCAGCGACTGCCGGCTCCGCTGTAAAGTTGCACGAAGCGAACCCCGCGCTCCACCAGACGTCGCGCTTGCAAACACATCCGACCAAACGTGGCGGTCTCCGGCGCGTCCATGCCGTAGAGCTGTCGGGTCGCGGTGGATTCCCGGGTGAGATCGACGGCTTCGGGCGCCTCGGCTTGCATCCGGAAGGCCAATTCGTAACTGGCAATGCGGGCTTCAAGTTCGGTCTGTTCCGGATGGTTGCCCGCGAACTGACGGTTGAGCTGATTGAGCAAGTTGAGTTTGCCTTGTTGTTGGGCCGGCGTGTGGCCCTCGGGCGTATTCAGATGCGGAATTGGCTCGGAACCGCCTTGCATCCGCACGCCTTGATAGAGCGCAGGCATGAACCCGGAACCCCAGTTACGCGGGCCGTTAATGACCTGGGCTGGCGTATCCTGCAGGACGACGAAGGCCGGCAGATCCTGATTCTCCGTGCCCAATCCGTAGGTGACCCAACTACCTAACGAGGGCCGCCCGGCGAGAATGGAGCCCGTGTTCATCTGACACACGCCGGTGGAGTGGTTGATCCCATCGGCCCAGCAGGAACGGATCACGGCGAGGTCGTCGGCGCAGCCCGCCACGTGCGGCAGCCAGTCAGAAATCCATAGGCCGGACTGACCGTGTTGTTTCCAGGTGCGTTGGGACGGCAGGATGGGCGATCGGAATTCACCCATGGCGGTGATGACTTCGCCGAAGCTGTCGGGGATCGGCTTGCCCGCCAGTTTCTCCAGGGCAGGTTTCGGATCGAAGGTATCGAGGTGGCTGGGCCCACCCTCCATGAAGAGAAAGATGACGCTGCGCGCCCGGGCTCGAACATGAGGTTCCCGGGCCAACAACGGGGGAACGAAGCCACGGGTCCCGGCAGCGGCCGTGGACGTGCCCGCGCTGAGGAGGTGGGCGAGAGCCAAGGCGCCGAATCCGCCGCCCGCCTGGCTCAGAAACTCGCGCCGAGAGTGGGTGTAGTTGAGGTGGGCGGAGTTCATCGGGGTGATCTACTCGACGTATAAGAATTCATTGGCGTTGAGCAGGGCGTGACAGAAATCGGCGAAGGCGAGGGTGCGGGCATCGAGCTGCGTATCTCCTGCGGGTTTCGCCGGGCGAATATCGTTTCCGTGCCCTGAGGCATCGCGGAAATAGCTGGGTTTGGCTTCGAACTGCCAGAGTCCCACCGTGTTCTCCCGAGGGCCTTCCCGCGTGAGTTGGAGATTCTCCACAGCCAGAACTCCGGCCGTGAGTCGCACTTCATCAATCAACCCGTCCCAGAGATTTGCCCCGCCCGCTCGTCCCCCCAGCGTGAGGGTTCGGCTGGTCGGATTCGCGCGGGTCACGTCGGTCCGCACCTGGGTGACCAGCAGGGGTTCCTCATCATTGGAGAGATCCTTAACATAAAAGGTGACCGACGGACCCGTCTCGCCCTGAAACCGGACCGCGGCGCCGACGTAATACGGCTTGTCCATTTGGATTGATAGTTCCGAGAAGACTTCGTCCTTCACGGGTTGATCGGTGGCCGAAATTCCGGCGAGTTGGAGCACCAAGGTTTGGGGCCGACGAGGGGATTTGCGTCCAGTTACGCCCAAGCTCCATCCGGCCTCGGCCTGGGTGCCGCCCCAAAGGGAAGCGATGGTCCGGAGCGAGGCGTCGTCCGCTACCGACCGCAGAAAAATAAACGCTTCGAGAGTGAAGTCGCCTTCTGGAACTGGGGCTACCAGGGGTACCGACAACGACTCCTGGGGCGACTTCGGACTAATGAGCGCCGCGCGCCCATCCCGAAACGGAATGCGGTCGGAGAGGAATCCGGCCGAAGCTGAAAGCGCCAATTCCGGATCCACCACCCGCTGCTGGGCCAGCAAAAACTGGCTGGCCGCCTGGGCTTCGCCTGGGTTGGTACGACGGCCAAAGGTCGCGAGGTAAGCCAGTTCAATGGCCTTGGCGGAATTGCCGTCAGACTCGCGATCCAAGCGAAGGGCCAAAGTGCGGGCGCGCTGAAGCATGTATGGGCTATTGATCAAAAGTAGCGACTGGACGGGCGTCGTGGTGGTGTCGCGCGCAGGCGTGCTGGCGAATTGTTGGGGCACGTCGAAGACGTCAAGCAGGGGATCCCGTGTGTTGCGGAGGACCTTGGTATATATGGAACGGCGAAACTGACTGGGATCGGCGGCCGGGCCAACGGGCTCCGGTTTCAGTTCGCCCGTAGCGCTGAGCAGCGCATCGCGAATCTGCTCGGCGTCCAATCGGCGGGCTTGTCCACGCCAAAGTAAGCGATTCTCCGGATCGAGCGTCTGGGCCCGTTGCCACTGGGCGGCCACCTCTTTCGCGCGGCGACTGGAGCCGGTGGAACTCGATGAACCTTCCGGAGACGAAGCCTGCCGGTAAACCGCACTGATCAGAATGAGGCGGTGCAATTTCTTAAGACTCCAACCTTCGGCCACGAAACGGCGGGCCAACCAGTCGAGCAATTCGGGATGCGACGGTCGCTCGCCCAAATGTCCAAAATCACTACTGGTGGTCACCAAACCGCGACCAAAATGGTACTGCCAAACCCGGTTCACGAGCACCCGCGAGGTGAGCGGGTGCTCGGGTTGAGTGATCCAGTGGGCCAGGGTGGCACGGCGTCCAGTCGATTTCGGCGACTGCGGGATGGGCCTGATTTTTGCCGGGGCTTCGTCCAAGAGGGTGAGAAAGCCAGGCTCGATGAATTCCTCGGGTCGCTGGGGAAGACTCGTGGGCGGCGCGATTGGACCAATCTCCGCCACAGTCAACGTCACCGGCAGCGGCGCTGGGCGGGAGCCATTGAGGGTGTTCAGTTGTTTGCGGAGAGCGGCGACTGCTTCTTTGTCGGCTGGCTTGAGGCTGGCGGCGATTCGATCGTGTTCGTAGGTGATTTGCCGGTACGCCAGCGCGCCGAGTTGCTGTTCCCGCGGCGAGCGATCGGACTCCGGTTTGCGCAGGATGACCTGAATGTCGGGCGGAAACTTGGTGATGGCGTTCTCGGCCACCTTGGCCTTGTAGGGCGCCTCCAGAGCCTCGATTTCCTGACGCAACTGGGCGGTCATTTCCTCCCACTCGGCGAATCGGACGGCGTGCTCCGCCCGTTGCGCTAAGGGGGCTACGGGAACGTCATCCTGCCATTGGATGCCGGCGAAGAAGGCCTGCAGCCGGTAATAATCCTTTTGGAGAATCGGATCGAACTTGTGGTCATGGCAACGGGCACATTGGAAGCCCAACCCGAAGAAGACATCGCCCGTGGTGTCGGTGATGTCATTCAATAGGGTCGTCCACTGGCCGGCCACGTCGCGGTTGTTGTATTCGTAAATACCGTTCCTCAAATAGCCGGTGGCAGTGCGCGCGTCGGGTTCGTTCGGATAAAGTTCATCACCGGCCAGTTGTTCGCGGACAAATTGATCGTAGGGCGTGTCGTCATTGAAGGAGCGAATGACGTACTCGCGGTAGAGCCAGGCCGTGGGGCGCAGGTCGTCGGCTTTGTAGCCATCGGAGTCGGCGTAGCGAACCAGGTCGAGCCAATGCCGAGCCCACCGTTCGCCATAGTGTGGACTGGCGAGGAGACGGTCGACCAGCCGCTCGTAGGCATCGGACCGGGTGTCCGCGACGAACTCATCGATTTCCCGGGCCGAAGGCGGCAACCCCCAGAGGTCGAAATAAAGGCGACGGATCAGGACCGGACGGCTGGCTTCCGGGGTGGGCTCCAACCGTTGGGCGGTGAGTTTGGCGACGATGAACCGATCCACATCGGTGCGGGCCCAACCGGCGTCGCGGACTCGGGGAACTTTGACCCGAGCGGGCGGTTGGAAGGCCCACCAGGCACGATCTTCGTCGGTGATCGGGCCGCGGGGTCGCGCTTTCAGGGCACTGGTCGAGCCGAGTCCAGGCGCGCCCTGTTTCACCCAGTCCTCCAGGAGAGCCCGTTCCTGAAGTGTCAGCCGTTCACCCTTGGGCGGCATTTGCTCGTCGGGATCGGTGGAGCCAATGCGGACCAACAGCGGACTGTCGGCGGGTTGATGGGGGATTACCGCGGGTTTACCGGAGTCACCGCCGTGCAATAGTCCGGCAGGTGAATCGAGGACCAAGCCGCCTTTGAGTTTCCGCGCGGAATAACTGTGACAATCGAAACACTTCCTCGCCAAGAGCGGCTGGATTTTCTCCTCGAACAGGGCGCCCGGCGCCGCTGGGGTCGCCGCCGTCAGCGTCCCCGCCAAGACCAGGTAAAGCAGAGCCCGGGCAACAGGCCAAGTCCGAACGGGTGACATGCCGGAAGACTACCCAATCTCCCTCCGGTTCCGCAATGCCGCAGACAGGCCCCAGTAGCAGCCGAGGTGACGAGGATCCAACTCGATCCCCGGGACGTGGCAGCGGACCGGGCGTGCAGGGATGGAATGGAGACTCCTCACGTCGTCTGCTACGGGCGGATATACTGCTCACTGGCGAAACCACTTCACCACCGTTCGAAAGAGTTCGTTGCGCGTCTCGCGACGGAGGGTTTCCGCCGGCGGAACTGTCTGGGTGGCCCGTTGTAAATCCCAATAATGGCACGCGACCATTAATTGGTAGGTGGCTTGAAGCAGGCTCCAGACCAGACCATGCATGCCGTGTCGCCAGGCCTGTTGTCCCAAATAGCGTCCGAGGAACTCCGAGGCTGGTCGCCGGATCAAATAGGGCCAGATCGCGGGTTTGACCGTGGCCACCTGGCGTTCGGCATCGAGCCGGCTGTAATGGGCAAGTTTCTGGATGAACCGGCTCAAGGATTGACCATAGCCCGGGTGTTCCAGGGCCCATGCTGGGTTGGACACCAGGGTTTCTTGAGTGCCATCAACGTGGGGCGCCTCATGCACCAGCACCGGCCAGTTGATTTTCTTTCGCAACACGAAGCGCACTTGATGGTCGGGCCAAAATCCATGCTCCATCCATTCCCCGAGAAAGTAGTTTTTTCGAGGCAGCCCGATGGCACTGGCAGATGAGGTCTGGGCCAGGGTTCGGAGATGTTCGGCCAGGGAGGTCGGCACGCGTTCATCCGCATCGACGATCAAGACCCAGTCATGGGTGCACTGAGACAGGGCGAGATTCCGGACCGGTTCGACCACCGGATGCAAGGGCATGTCGATGATCCGAGCGCCATAACGAGTGGCGATGGCGCGAGTATCATCCGTACTGGACATGTCGGCGACGATCAATTCGTCGGCCCACTGTAACGTCTCCAGGCAACCAGCCAGCCAGGCAGATTCATTACGAGTATGGACTAAGGCGGTGATTTTGGGTGTTGCAGAATTCATGCGCGAAAGCCAACCGGCATCGGAAAGCAGGTTTATTGGGTCATCCGCTCCGCCAGCGAGCGCGTCAGGGACCATAAGAAGTGACTAAGGGCGGCGACAAGCCCACAAGTCCGGTGTAACGCGTCGAGGACCCTCTCGGCTCGTTCACCCTAAAACCGGGAGTGGAATCACCGAGACCCAGAGGCCCAGAGAGGGAAAGACCAGAGATAGGGGCCTGAGTTGGATTCTCCGAAGGAATCCTCCTGCGAGTGAGTCGTTTTTCGGGGCCTTCTCTTTCGTATTTCGTTGGCACTCCGGGTCTTTGGGCCTCGGTGCCTCGGTGGTAAGTTTCAACTGCGGTTTCCCGGTTCACCTGGCGTCCTACGCAATTCAGACTTGCTGCTTCGCCCCACTACTGGCACACACCCACTCACTCGTGAAGCTCACGTTCTCCAATTCAACTGCGATGGTCCGTCCCAATGGGACGGGAATTATCTCGATTGGTATTGAACGTAAGGCGCGTCGCTGAACGAGTTTTTCGAGAGTCGAAAGCCCCGTTCCGCAATCCGGAATGGGGCTTTCGGTTTTCCTGACCCAGAGTCCACCGCACATTTACATGAAAGTACCCCAGGTCGAAATCTACGATACCACTCTCCGTGACGGCGCCCAGGCCGAAGGCATCAACTTCTCCCTGGCCGATAAGCTCCGCATCGCTGAGCGGCTGGATCAGTTCGGCGTGCATTATGTGGAAGGCGGTTGGCCCGGTTCGAATCCCAAAGATCTTGAATTCTTCCAGCAGGCCGCCCGACGAAAATGGCGCCAGACGCAGATCGCGGCCTTTGGCTTCACTCGTAAGAAAGGTGTCGCCGTCGAGAACGATGAACAGGTCCAAATGCTCCTGGATGCTCGGTCGCCGGTCGTCACAATAGTTGGCAAGACCTGGCTGCTGCATGTCCACGAGGTCCTGCGGGTCAAACCAGACGAAAATCTCGCCATGATCGCCGACACCATCCGCTTCCTGAAAGATCAGGGACGGATCGTGGTCTACGACGCCGAGCACGCCTTCGATGGTTTCAAAGATGAAGCGGAGTACGCTCTGGCCAGTTGGCAAGTGGCCGAAAAGGCCGGGGCCGATGTGATCTGCCTCTGTGATACGAATGGCGGATGTCTCCCGACTGAGATCAGCCGCATCATGGCGTACGCTAAGAGTCAGCTGAGCACGCGACTCGGAATCCATACGCATAACGACTGTGGGTTCGGCGTGGCCAACGGAATTGCCGGACTGGAAGCGGGCGCTTCCCACATCCAGGGCACGATCAATGGGTATGGGGAACGGACTGGAAACTGCAATCTGATCAGCGTGATCCCCACGGTGCAGTTCAAACTGGGCTGGAAAGGCGTGCCGGCCAAGTCACTGCCCAAGTTGCGGGAACTCTCCGAATTTGTAGATGAGATTGCCAACGTGCGACACGATCCCCGTCAACCGTGGGTGGGGCAGACCGCCTTTGCCCACAAGGGTGGCATTCATGTCCACGCCATTGAACGCGTGGCCCGCAGTTATGAGCACATTCAGCCCGAGGCCGTGGGCAACACCCGCCGAGTCTTGGTCAGTGACATGTCAGGCCGGACCAACATTCTGCTGAAGGCGACCGAATTGGGCTTCAAACTGACGGCCGACGCCCCGGAAACCCGCGCCATCACTGCGCGCGTCAAGGAACTAGAATCCCAGGGCTTCGAGTACGAAGCCGCCGAGGCCTCGCTGGCGCTCCTGATCCGGGGTGTATTGGATAAAAATCCCGAACTGCTATTTACCGTCGACGACTATCACGTCTCGATGCGCGGCCACGCCTACACTTCGACCTGTGAGGCCACCGTCAAAGTGCGAGTGGGCAAAAAAGTTCATCATACGGTGGCCGATGGCGACGGGCCGGTGAATGCCCTCGACGGCGCCTTACGTTCCGCCCTCGCGAAATCATTCCCCAAACTCAAAGCGATCCGATTGACGGACTATAAAGTACGAATCCTGGACGGTATCGCGGGCACGGCGGCAAAAACCCGGGTCCTCATTCAGTCCACCGACGGCAAGCGCGAATGGGGCACGGTGGGCGTTAGCGAGAATATCATCACGGCGTCGCTCCAAGCGCTGGTGGACTCGATGGAATACGCCCTGCTGCACAAGTAGGCCATCTGTCTCACGGCCTTCCTGAGGTGAACCCAAAGGCTCTACGGCAGGAAGATTATACCCAGCGGTATCGGTTGTTTCCTCGTGTCATGGTCATCACGGTCGCCTGGAGGCACACCTTCCGCACGACCGTCTACCGGTAGTCCGAGCGTTGCCTCAGTTGTTTTCCGGCAATCCCTCGCGATGCCCAAGGTTCTTCACCGGTGCAAAAAGAGCCTGCACTTCGGCCAATAAGTCCGTGTCGATGGGTTCCTGAATCCACTGAGCCCAACGCCGGATGTTCACCGGGTTCGCGCTCCCGGCAATGGTCGTGGCGATGTCCGGGTGCGCGCAGGAAAATTGAAGAGCCAGCTGGGCAATGTCCGTTCCTCGGCGGGCGCACAGCTCCGCCGCCGCCCGGGCGGCCGCCTTCACTTCTTCGGGTTCCTTGAGCCATTTCGGCAAGGGCGCATGGGTGAGCAGACGCGCACTGAAGGGGCCGGCGTTCATCACTCCGATTCCCTTCGCCTTCAAATAGGGGACCGATTCGTCGGCGAAGCGAGTGTTTTGCAGGGTGTATTGGTTGTAGCTCAGCACGCAATCGACGTCGGTCTGGTCAGCGATGTAACGGAAGATTTTTTGGGGATAACCGCTGAATCCAATGAAACGGACTTTCCCGGCCTGAACCTGGCGGCGCAGGGCCGGAAGGGTTTCGTCGACGATCTGCTGCATCGGCACGAACTCAAGGTCGTGACAGAGTACGATGTCGATGTGATTGGTTCTGAGGCGGTGGAGGGAGACGTCTACCGATTCGGCGACTCGTCGGGCGGAGAAGTCGAAATGCGATAGGTCATAGCGACCCAGTTTGGTGCACAGCGTGTAGGAATCGCGCGGGATATCGCGCAGGGCGACTCCCAGCAGCACTTCGCTCATTCCCCGGCCATAGAAGGGAGAGGTGTCGATGAAGTTCAGTCCGCATTCGAGGGCCGCGCGGACCGACTGGAGGGCTTCCTCGAGGGTGACGTTTCGGAATTCCTGGCCCAGCGAAGAAGCTCCGAATCCGAGGATCGGTACCTGAAGTCCAGTTTGGCCAAGTGGGCGAGTGGGGAGCATGGAGTCAAGATGCGGCGGTGACTGTCTCAAAAGGACGCAGTGCAAGAACGGGGCAGGGCGCGGGGACTTGGGACTTAATCGATGAGTTCGGTTTCCGGTCCGCGATCTTGGGGGTCTTCTACCTTCCGCTCCGGTTCGTCGAAGGGTTCGAAAGCCTCGTCTTCGTATTCCATAGGCGCGACATCGACCGACACCCGGACTTCGTGCCGGCCGCCGCCAGTAATCACCCCACTGACCGGACTCACATCGCTAAAGTCGCGTCCGTACGCCACGGTGATGTGTTCTTCGTCGGGTTGAACATTATTGGTGGGATCCAGGTCCACCCAACCGATACTGGGGCAGAACACGCTGAACCACGCATGCGAGGCATCGACTCCGATTAAGCGGGGTTTTCCTTCGGGTGGCCGCGTCCGGAGATATCCGCTGACGTACCGGGCAGGCAGGCCGAGGGACCGGAGGCAAGTAATGGCGAGATGGGCAAAATCTTGGCAGACACCTCGACGGTTGTGCCAGACCTCCTCCAGGGGGGTCGCCACGTTGGTGGCGACGGGGTCGTATTTGAAATCGCGAAAAATCCGCCGGTTCAAATCAAGAGCCCCCATCAGTAAGGGGGTTTCGGCTGGGAAGCTCGACCGGGCGTACTCAGCCAGCTCGGGCGACGCCCGCAACATCGGGGAGGAAAAGCCGAATTGATAGGGTTCGACCACCTCAGGAGATACGGGATCGGTGAACTCTGACCGAACGTCCTCCCAAGCCGGAGACAACGAAGCGGCCGGCGGGGTTTGCGGTCTCACCGTAACTCGACTCGTGGCGACAATTTCAAGTCGATCATGGAGTTCCTGGATGCTGAAAAAGCACACCCGATTTCCAAAGTAGTCGGTGCGCATTTTGCGCACACTGGGTTCGGGCGAGATCGCGAGACTGAAATCGTCCCGACGCTGGTTACGCAAGGGCCGGGGTTTCACCCGAGCCGCATGATGGGAAACCGTGACCGGCTCGGAGTAATCGTACTGCGTCTGGTGGGTGATCAGGTAGGTCATCGACGGCGGGCGGTTGGGCTTACTTCACGGCCGAGCGGGCAATGGCCGAGTGCGCAAAGTAACTGACGGCTATGGCATCGGACAGACGGGGAAGGTCCCGTAGGATTTGCCGAATGGCCTCGCCGGGCTCGGTTTTGGACCAGTTTTCGCTGACTCGGGAAAGATCGCGTGGATCCAACAATCGGGTGCGCGCTAAGGCCTCGATTAGAATCCGGTGAGCTGGACTGGGAAGGGCTTGGTCGAATTCGCGCGGAAGACGTTGGAAGTGTTTCTCCATTTGATTCAGCTGAAACAACAGCGAACGGGGATTGGTGTCGTCCAGCAGCACTAGGTCATACACGGCTGCTAAATCCGGGAGTAAGTTGTAGCGCGAGCGGTAGGTGAGCGTGCTGTCAGCCACTTCGAGTACGGCCTCCAACACGCTGGGGTTGTCGGCCTCGGGGCTGTGGAGGGCACAATCAAGGAACCGGCAAAGATAATAGGCCCGCTCAATCCGCTGGCCCAGGTCAAGAAAGCGCCAACCTTGAGCCCGCGTCATATTCTCCCGGGCGATTCCATGGAAGGAGGCCAGGTGCAGCAGAGTCTGGCTCAGCACGCCCAAGGCATCTCCGGCCAGCAAAACGTGGCCTTCGGGCGGAGCGGAGAGGCGCATGCCCAGTTGGCTAACCACCCGCCACAAATCGGTCGAAGTGCGATCGCGCACGAGCATGCCGAGTCGCTGCAGTTGCTCGGCAATACTGTGCAGACTGCCGTCGCGATCCGGATCAAAAATCGCCCCAATTAGATCCGCTTCGAGAGCTTCGGGATTTTTTCGAAGCTCGGGTTTGCTGGAGGAGGGGGTGAGCTGACCTTGGAGCTCCAGAGTGTCCAGCAGCGGTTCCAAAAAGGGCAGGGCGGTCCCTGTGCTTTCTGGTTGGAAGCGTAGCAACGTCGCCCGGAGCAGTCGGGCCGAGGCGTCGGCCCGTTCGGAGTAGCGTCCCAACCAGAAGAAATTGTCGGCCATCCGGCTGGGTAAATTGTTGCCGACTCGGCGCAATTCCACCGAGCCACCCCCGGTCTGCAGCAGGGTGAGTTCCTCGACCGGAGCGTCGCTGAGCACCCAGGTGTCCTTGCTGGCACCGCCCCGCTGCATCGAAATGAACCGTCCGCCCGCTTCGGGAGCAATTCGAGCAAATCCCCCAGGCATGACGCTATATCCGTCCGCCGTCGCCACCAGATAGACCCGTAACCCGACGGGCCGGGGCTCCAGTGTCTCTCCCGTCCAGCTCGGAGCGGTCGAGAGTTCGACCCGCTCCTGCGCCACCCATAGCTCCGGTTGAAACGCCACCCGTCGCCGCACTGTCATCCCTTCCTCGGCCGAAAGGCGCCGATCCGGCAGCATACCACTCAGGTGCGAGCGGAAGGCAGGTTTGATAAATAAGTCATCAAAATGCTCATCGACGTACCGGGCCGCGCTCTTCTGTCCGCACCACCACGAAGCCACCGAGGGCATTTGCAGATCCTCGCCCAGCAGATGCCGACATAAGCCGGGAAGAAATGACATGAACGCGGGGCTTTGGAGCAATCCGCTTCCCAATGAATTGGCGACCGCCACGTTACCTGCCCGCAACGCCTCCAGCAGACCGGGGATGCCCAGCATGGATTGATTGCGCAGTTCCAGCGGATCGCAGAAATCGTCATCCACCCGTCGGAGGATAACATCCACCCGTTCCAGACCGCTCAACGTTTTTAAGTACACTCGATCATCCCGGACCGTCAGATCCTGGCCTTCGACCAGGGAATAGCCCAGATATCGGGCCAGATAGGTCTGCTCGAAATACGTTTCGTTGCACGGGCCCGGAGTGAGGACGACCACCCGGGGATCATCGGTGCGCCGGGTGGCTAATCGGGCCAGTCCAGCCTGAACCTCCCGGAAAAAGCGCGCGAGTCGGGTTACTTGATTTTCCCGGAAGGCCTCTGGAAGTACGCGCGCGGCGGCCAGTCGGTTAGCCAGGGCGTAACCGGCACCCGTCGGGATCTGGGTTCGGTCGGAAATAACCCACCAGCGTCCGTCCCGAGATCGCGCCAGGTCGGCCGCGTAAAAGTGCAGAAACGTCTGCTGCGGGGCGGCGATGTTGTGAGCGGGCCGCAGGAAGTCGGGTTGAGCAAACACCAGAGCCGGCGGTAACCAACCGGAATGGATCAGATCCTGGGGTCCATAACAGTCCGCGAGAATCTGGTTCAGCAAGGTTGCGCGCTGGATCAGGGCGGATTCGAGATTGCGCCATTCCGACTGCGAGAGCAGCAGTGGCACAGGGTCCAGCTTCCACGGACGTTCTACGCCCAAGGAATCGCCATAAACGGTGTAGGTGATGCCCTGTTCCTGGACCAGGCGGCGGGCACTTTCGGCACGAAGTTTGAGTTCGTCCCGTCCAAGGTCCTCCAAGTGCCGCCAGAGTGTGGCGTAATGGAGACGGATTTTGCCGCGCTCATCCCGCGATTCATCAAACACGCCGCCCTTCGCCCCATAGCGGGCGAGCAGCGCGGACGGAGACTTCTTCGCCGGGTCAAGGGTCTGAACACGCGTCATTACGGGGGTAAGTGTGCCGAAAAACCATTCCCGGACGCCAGCGGGGAACTGCCTTGATTTATCCCCGCAGATTAGGCGTGGGCTGGGGCCGGTTCGGCGCCTAGAAACTGCGCCAGGCTCTGCGTTGACGGCTCCAATCCTTCTGATTCGATGGCCGTTAGAATACGTTCCGCGTTCATGATGAACCGGTCGCGCTTGTAAAGAAGGTAGTCGCCGCGCACCACTTCAGGCGTGAGATTGACCGTACAGAGATTGGCCCCAGTACGCAGACCGCGGCGGTAACCGTCATGGGCTCCAGTCAGATTCAGGGCGCTCACGGCAGGAATGATCCAATCGGGCCGGAAGCGCCGGAGGGCCGCCATGCAGTTAAGCGTCAAATCAAGGCTGGCCGCCGGAGCCCCGGCCAACGGGGTGGCTTCGCCCGGGATGAAAGGGCTGACACTGCAGCCCGCCAGGGGGAGACTACTGGCGAAACGGAGGTTTTGGAGGGCGCTGGCGACCGTGTCTCCGGGGAGACCGGCGATAAATCCCGAACTGACTTTCCAGCGTTCTGACGCCAGCCAGCGGATGTGTTCCTCTCGTTCAACCAAAGTTCCCGGGGCTTCGAGGCGTCGGTATTGTTCGGAGTCGGCCGTTTCGAATTTAATGATGTAGAGCGAGGCGCCGGCGTCGTGAAGTTCGCGCGTCAGGGTTTGCGAAAGAGTTCCCAGACAGACGCTGATGCCCAGATCCGTCTCTTGCCGGAGCAAGCGGACGAGCGGGAGAACTAATTCACGCGTGGCCACGGGATCTTCACCGGCTTGAAAATTGATATCGGTGATCCACTCGGGAAGCTGGTGGAGCAGCAATTCGGACAGGGACTCGAACTGGGCGCGAAAGCGAGTCAGCGACCGGTTGTCGCGTCGCATGCCGCAGTAGTGGCAATTTTCGCGGCAAAAATTGGAGACTTCCACGACTGCCCGGACGAAAACCGTCGGTCCGAAGCGAGCGCGAGTCGCGTCCGCGGCCGCAGCATGGTGGTTGAATTGAGCGCGTCCTTCGCTCAACAACGCATCTGAAGTGGGCCACCGACAGTCGGTCACAGGCCGGGTGTTACGGGTTTGTGGGCGGCGGTTCAAGCCAAGCCGATAAAGGGTTGCTGGCAGAAAGCTGGAACGAGGGGGGAGGGGGCTCCGAAATGGGCCAAGAAAATCGGGCGGGTAAACGCCGAATGGACCCCTGCTCCCCCAGACGACGAAGGCAAACCGAAATGTCTGCGGTACGCGTGGCGCCACCGGTCCGGGTGGACTTCTGACGGCGTTCACGAAACGCTCTGCGTGTGTTTCCGACCGCCGATACCTGCGGAGTGGTCATTCCTGGCCACAACGAGGGACCGCGGATTGGGGCCGTGGTGCGGGGCGTGCGGGAGTTCCTGCCGGCGGTTTGGGTGGTTGATGACGGTTCGACCGATGATTCTGTGTCGGTTGCCCAGGCGGCCGGGGCGCGGGTGTTGCGGCATGCCGACCGTCGGGGTAAGGGAGCGGCGCTGGCGACTGGTTGGTCCGCGGTCGCCCAGTCGGGACTTGAATGGGTGGTATTGATGGATGGGGATGGTCAACATTTGCCCGAAGATATCCCCCGTTTTCTGACTCCCGAACATTCGGAATCCCTCCTTATCGGAAATCGGATGGCGTCGGCGACCGCCATGCCCTGGGCTCGCCGACTGGCCAACCGAGCGCTCAGTCGGGCAATTTCGCGCTTGGCCGGTCAGGATTTTCCCGATTCGCAATGCGGGTTCCGCCGGGTGCATCTGCCCACACTTCTCACGTTGAATCTCTGCTCCGAACAGTTCGAAATTGAGTCGGAGATGTGTGTGGCTTTTGCCCGGGCCGGATTGCGTGTTGGGTTTGTTCCCGTGCAGGTCCGGTATGGCTTAGGACGGAGTAAGATTCAGCCACTGGCGGACGGCTGGAGATGGTATCGGTGGTATGGGCGGGCGGCGAAGGCGGTGGCCTTCAGGGGGAAGTTGAGAGTTGAGAGAGTTGAGAGTTGAGACCTGCCTGTTAGATATGGGTCGACTGGTTTCCGCGATACCGGTCGAACCGGTTGGAAAGAATGAAAAATGTCGGTGCCCACAGGCCGACGAAGATTCCGAACCGTTCGCCGTGAGCCACTGCGGCCTCCGTGGAACCCTGGCCTCCCGACAAATACCAGATTGCGATGGAGCCCAGGATTGAAGCGAATCCGAGCCCAAAACAGAGGTTACTCAGTATCTTAAGCGTGTTCCCGTTCATTAATGCCATCGTGGATTTATTCCTCTCGATGTCAAAGGCTCCCTTGACGCCGCCAGCCACTTCATTACCGCCCCGGACAAGGCGCGCTCCTCACTCGCCCGCGTGGGCAAAATCAGGAGATCCTCCCAGAGGCCGCTACGCGAACCAATCCTCCCTGAAATGAACGGGCTAAATGTAGTGCCCTAACCCGGTAGGGAAGAGCTGCCGCTCGTCCCCATATAAATCCCCCACGTGCCAGCGGACTTGACGAGAAAAATGAAAACGGGGTCGATCTCTCAACTTTCCTTTGCCCCCCCCAACACCGTTTCACCCCATTCCGATCGCTCCTAGCCGGGCTAGTTCTGCTGATCTTACCGGGCGGCTGGGCCGCGGAGCCAAGCTTGGAGATCGCGCCGGAACTGACTTCGGTGTCCCTCGAGTTTAAGGAATTCCGCGAGGTGATCCGACCGCTTCCCGGAAAGGCGGCGACTCGGCACGAAATCGGCGTACTTAACGCGATTTCTGACCGGGTGCGAGGGGCGGCCCGCCCCGGAAGTGTGCCCACTCGGA
>Ga0105044_10005783_pt1 | contig 17014 bp, 17 predicted proteins | sample MAT01_FD_78092 | JGI IMG/M metagenome (GOLD analysis project Ga0105044, IMG submission 78092) | Freshwater microbial communities from Lake Fryxell liftoff mats and glacier meltwater in Antarctica - MAT-01 | ecosystem: Environmental > Aquatic > Freshwater > Ice > Liftoff microbial mat | place...
GCGGTGGTGTCGACGGCAGTGATCGGCTCGGCGGCCAGGATCACGGTGTGGACCTCGGACCCCGAATCGGCGACCACTTGTCGGACGAAGCCGTCGAACATGCCGCCATTGGCGAAGAACAACGGGGCGTCGAAGCGGACGATCACCACCCCGGGGATACGGTCGCCCTCGGGATACCGGGTCACGTCGTGGTAGCCCCGCATCCCCGTTACTCGGACCAGCTCGGTCCGGTAGGGCCGCCACTCTCGGTTCACGACAGCGATGAACGAGAGCGCGATGGCGATGATGATGCCCTCGAGGACGCCGATGAGGGCCACGCCGAGGAAGGCGGCCAGCGACAGGAGCCCTTCGACGAGGTCCATCCGCATCATCCGTCGGAACGTTCTGAGATCGATCAGTGACGACGCAGCCACGATGACCACGGCCGCCAACGTGGCCGTGGGGAGGTATTGCGTGACCCCGGGTGCCAGCACGATGAACACCACCATCATCAGGGCGCCGATCACACCGACCAGCTGCGTCTTGGCGCCGGCCTGCTCCGCGACCGGTGTGCGCGATGAGCTGGCTGACACGGGGAACCCGCTGAGCAGGCCAGCGGCCACATTGGCGACGCCGACGGCACCCATCTCCTTGCTCCCGTCGACGGTCTGACCATGACGCGCCGCGAAGGTCCGTGACAGCACGCCCGTGTCGGCAAAGGCGATGAGCGCGATGCCGAGTGCGGGCCCGATGAGCGAGCCCACGTCGCCCCACGACAGGCCCGACAGCGCCGGGGCCGGCAGTCCCCGGGGGAGCGCACCCACGACGGGCAGTTCGTCCGCCCATCCGAAGACTGCGATTGCGACGACGGCGCCCACGACGGCGATCAGCACCCCGGGAACCCGGCTGCGAAGGAGCTTCGGGATGAGGATGACGACGAGCGACGCCAGTCCGACCAGCACCGCTGTTCGATTGACCTGGCCATCCCAGATGCCCTCCACGGTCCGGCGGACGTCTTGGATGATCGAGCCGTTCTTGATCGAGAACCCGAGCAGCTTGGGCACCTGGCTGACGATCACGAGAAGTGCGATTCCATTCAGGTATCCCACACGGATCGGCTTGGAGAGCAGGTCGGTCACGAATCCCAGGCGCAGGACCCCGCCCACGACCAGCGTCGCGCCCATCAAGATGGCCAACAGACCCGCCAAGGCGACGGCCCGTTGCGGATCGCCGGCGGCGAGAGGCAGGATCGTGGCCGCGATGATCGGCGCCAGCGACGAGTCCGGACCGAGGACCAGGATTCGCGACGGACCCACCAACGCGTAGACCAGCAATGGAATGATCGTGGCGTACAACCCGGTTTCGGGTGGCAGGCCAGCGGCCTGCGCGTAGCCCATTCCGGCAGGGATGAGCAGTGCCGTGACGACGATGCCAGCCACCACGTCGGTTCGCAGCCACGACCGTTCGTAGCTTTTGGCGACCGCAAGACCCGGCAGCCACCGTTCGAGACCCTTGGCGCTCACCACCGGCGACACCTTCCCATCCAGAATGCACGAGTTGCTCGAACCGTAGACGAATTGGCTCCAATTGTGCACGAAGCCCCGTCGAGCGAGTTCCAGCAAGGTGATGCGCATGCCCCTCGCGGTGGTGCCGGTGTCGAGCAGCGAATGCCTGGTTGGCTGCTCGACATGGTGGTCGTCGCCAAAGCCGACGACGGGACGCTTGAGCGAATGGCCGTGGAGGATTTCGGTTCGGCCGCTGTTTGGACGCCTTTGCCGAGACCGGTGGTGTTCTTCTCGGCGACGGATTCCTGACGTCCGAGGCCGGGCTCCTCGTGGAGGCCGAACTCGCCGTGCCGTGTCTTGGTCGAGAAAGAAATAATGCTGAATGACGCTAAGATCGTCGCAAGGATCAGTTTCCCCGCCGCAGGAGGTCCCTGGGCGTCGCATCGCCCGAGCTGACCGAGGAAGAGGAATCGTGAGTTCGAATCGGTCATGGGCCATTCGTGATGCGCATCCGGGCGATCTCGATGGCGTGCTGCGTCTCGTCGAGCTGGCCAAGGGGCAAGCGGACACTCGTCCCGTCGACCTTGTGGAAACCCTTGTTCACCTTCGTTCAGGCGGGCCGGCAATGGTTGCATCCGTGGGCGCCGACATCGTCGGGGTGGTGATCGCGTCGGTGAGTGGCGACGCCGCCTGGATCGGAGCCCTGGCGATCGCACCTGCGTGGCGGAATCAAGGAATGGGTTCCGCGTTGGTGCGCGCGATCGAGGAGCGGGTCCTGCACATGGGAGCGCGGAAGATCTCGACGATCCTCGGAGTAGGGCAGGTCGGTGAGGAAGCGTTGGGGAACCGAGGGTTCGTGGCAACGCACGGACTGGTGCTGTACGAAAAGCTGGAGCCGCTGATGCCCTCGGAGGTCGGGGTGCTCGACGAATGGGGTGGCCAGATGCTCAGTTCCGACAGCTGGGATCTTGTCGCCGGCATGTCGACCGAGAAGTCGCTGATCGAGACGCGCATCGTCGCTCCGCTGGCGGATCCGGTCACCGCCCGAAACATCGGGCTACTGGCGCCTGCCACCGTGATGCTCTTCGGGCCGCCTGGTACCGGCAAGACCACGTTCGCCCGCGGTATCGCCGGTCTTCTCGGGTGGCCGTTCGTCGAGTTGCTGCCGTCGAAGCTTGCATCGGCCGCCGCTGGGCTGGCGTCCGAGTTACGCCGAGCGTTCACCGAGCTGGTCGGCTTGGAACACGTCGTCGTATTCATCGACGAGTTCGACGAGATTGCGTCGCGCCGCCAAAGCCGTCCGGAAATGCAGTCGGTCGTGAACGAACTACTGAAGGCGATTCCACCCTTTCGTGCGCAGCCCGGGAGGCTGCTCGTGTGTGCGACCAACTTCATCGACAGCATCGACCCGGCTGTGATCCGGCCTGGGCGATTCGATCTGATCGTTCCCATCGGTCCTCCTGATTTGAACGCCCGCGAGGCGCTGTGGTTCGCTGCGGTCGAGCGCCTGGATCATCGCGACGTCGAAGTTGCTCAGCTCGCCGCCGAGTCGGTCGGCTTCACGCCCGGAGACGTCGCGCTGGCTGCCCAGCGCGCAGCAGCCGCTGCGTTCAGCCGCATTCGGGCGAGCGAGGGTCCGCAATGGGTCACCAACGACGACTTGTTCGGCGCACTACTGCGGACGGCGGCCTCGGTGAGCAGCGCTGATCAAGAACACTTCGCCGAGGAGAGCCTGCGCCACTCACGCGTCTGACGTCGCGTCACTGCAGGGCGTGGCTGCCATGGTGAGGGCTGCGTGGATGGGATGAAGCCATTGGAGTTCCGTTCTCAGCGACGGCCCTGGCTGATCGTGGAGAACTCAGCGGACACTTGATCACGGAGCTCGGGTCGGGTCCAGAAGTCGATGACGGTGGCGGCCATGGCTTTGGCGGCGTCGAGCAGGCAGCGGTCAGCGTTCGAGGTGATCGATGCTGCGGTCATCTCGATCGTGTGCCCTGCGCAGCGGGTGCCGACATCGAGCACGGGGTGGATGACTGGGAGCTCGTAGCTGACGTTGCCCATGTCGGTGGAACCTGCAACTTCGATCGGGATCGTGCCCGGGTCGAGGAAGTGCCGGCCGAGCATCTCGGCGTTGACCCGAAAGGCGGCCGCGAGCGTTCGGTTGGCGCGCACGTCGAGGTAGCCGCCGAGCGACTCGATGGTGCAGGTGGCGCCCAGTTGGCGGGCGGCGCCCTGGAAACACTCCGTGAGTCGGGCGCGCAGCCCGTCCAGTCGGTCCTTGCTGCGAGCTCTGATCCGGTAGCGGGCGGTTGCTTCGGCAGGCACGATGTTGTCGGCGGCGCCACCGTTGGTGATGATGCCGAAGACCCGTTCGTCTCGGCGAAGGTTGGTGCGAAGGACGGTCGCGCCCTGGTAACCGAGCACCAGTGCGTCGAGGGCGTTGATGCCGGCGAGTTGGGATGATGAGGCGTGCGCTGCGCGGCCGTGCATCGTGATGACCAGCGTCTCGTTCGCGAGGTAGGGCACCATCTCGACATTGGCGGGCTCGGGGTGCACCATCATCGCTGCGTCGGCGTCGGCGAAGGCCCCTCGCTCGAGCAGGCGCAGCTTGCCGCCCCCGCCCTCCTCGGCGGGTGTTCCCAGCGTGGTCACCCGGCCCCCGAGGTGCCCGGCCAGCGACGCCAACGCAATGCCGGCACCGATACCGGCGGTGCCGATGATGTTGTGGCCGCAGCCGTGACCGATACCAGGCAGCGCGTCGTACTCGCAACAGATGATCACGTGCGGACCGGTAGTGCCGCTACGGCCTGCGAAGGCGGTCGGGAGCTCGAAGGCCGGCGCCTCGACCTCGATGCCGTGTCGCTGCAGCGCACTCGACAGCGTGTGGGCGGCGAAGTGCTCCTCGTAGCAGAGCTCCGGTCGTGCGTGGATGGCGTGACTGATCTCGATCAGCTCGGACTCGAGGTGGTCGATCGTGGCCCACGCCCGTGCCTTCGCTTCTTGGGGGTCCATGCTGGTCACCTGGCCAACCGTAGAGCATCGCACCCCGTTGTCAAACCCATGGCAAGCGTGCTCAGGTGGGATCACCGGGCCAGTCGAGAATGGCACGAAGATGAGCCGCGTACAGCCGGTGGTCGGTCGGGCCGTCGGTCATCGGATGGGGTTGGGGGCCATAGGTGATGTCGTCGACCAGGAGTCGGCCGTCACTGCTGTGCAGGAACTTGACGGTGACGACTCCGGTTGCGTCGAGCCCGTCGACGATCGACGTCGCTGTTGCGATCGCACGCTCCTCGATCGACGCTGCGATCGGCAATGTGCGGCGCGGTCGGCAGTCCTGCTCGATGGTCGCCGTCAACGAGCAGACGAGGTGATGGCCCGAGGGGCGACGGGCGATGACCACGGCGAGTTGGGGAGCCAACGGTTGGCATGCTTCGAGCAGCCACAGCTGTCCGATCCGGTCGGCCCACACCTCATCCAGCACGCTGTAGGGGCGCAACAGATGTACAGCGGGCCCAGTTGCTCCCCAACGCGCCGCTCTGAGGCGGAGCGGCCACCCGTGGTGTAGCGCGAAGCGTGCCACGGCCTCGGTGTCGCCCGAGTCGATCTCTTCGAACTCGGCGAAGTCGAAGACACAGTCCTGCAGAACGTACCGAGCTGCGAGCGGGTCATGGGCGACGCGAATCGTCGACCGGTTGGGTCGCAGTGTCGCCCCCGCGGCCTCGAGCAGAGCGGAGTACGTGTGGTGATCGCAACCGTGGCCGAGGGTGATCACCGCCGACCTGGCGATCAGCTCGCCGAGCATGTCAGCGTCAAAAGGACTGGAGGTGTCGACCGCCGCACCGGGCTGCTGCGGCGGGTTCGGGGTGAGGACCACCAACTCGATGCCCAGATCTGCGGCCGCCAGCTGGAACCTGCGCGCCGGTTCGCCGCCACCGACGTAACCGACCGGAACCGTTCGAGTGTCCGCGTCGTCGCGCTCGTGCATCCTGGTGCCGCTTCGCAGACCGGTCGTGAGCGCACCGGGGTTCACGGGTTGCACCATTCGCAGCGGGCAGGGTCGGCCACCGTCTGTTCCCGGTCCACGGTCACGGTTGCTGGGCAGCGAGCACACCCGAACACGTCAGCGCGCGGGACCGGGACGCGCCGGCGACAGTGCTCACAGGGCAGACCGAACTCGACTCGGATGGCTCCCCAACCTGGTGTCGTGCATTCAGGGCAACATGCGGCGAGTCGCACAGCGAGTCGCTCGGCTGCTCGGGCGATGATCGGGCGCCGCGTGGGGCACTGGTGCGCACGCAGGTCGGTCTCAACTCGAGCCCGCTGGTTCGACGCCGCCGCTGCGCACTCGCCGACGGCCAGCGTCAGGTCGTGACGCGTGCGGACGCCCTTGTAGATCGGTTGCGCCACGCCGGCTGCGGGTCGGACGGTCATCGCGTGCGCAGGGAACTGACCGCGTCGGAGCAGGTCGTCGAGGTCGTCGTCGGGGGTGATGTCAGCCGCCACGGCGATGATGTCCACGCTGGTCTCGGTCTCACCGATGATGATGCCGAGCTCGTCGTCGACGAGGACAACGAGCTCGACAGCAACGTTGATGAACGGCGCGTGAGGGTGTGGCCCGATGCTCCCCTCGGACGCGACCCCTATCGAGCAGCGGGCGGCGTGCATGCCAAGGCGTGCTTTGGTAACCGCCGTATCCCACGGCGACCCGCTTCTTGCGATATCGCCGGTGAAGGTGCCGAGCTGGTCGGTGTCGACGGCAACGATGTCGACGATCAGCCCGAGATGACGCGCGAGGGCCGGCTCGATGAGCGTGAGTTTGTCGTGCTTCGTGCTGAGCACGGCTCGGCGGGCCTGATACGGGTGCGAGATGCAGGTTCGACCGGCCTCGTCTCGGTGGTCGGTGATGACGCGCTCGATCCGGTCCGTCGGCATCGAGGTCAGTCTTCGCCTTGGGCCTTTGTGAAGCTGGGCTGGCCGTCGAAGTACTGCAGGAGTTCGACGTGGCACCAGGGGAGCTCGGACTCCACGCGTCCGATCAGGTCGCGGACCTCGGCGAGGGTGACGGGCTCTTCAGTACGGCGGATGAACCGGCAGCGGTACTGGTCGACGACGTCGATGTTGCGGTTGCCGTCGGGGTAGACCTTGGTGCCGCGGTTGGAGATCATCTTCAGCTTCAGCGCGCTGCCCTCGGCAAGGCGTTCGAGCACGGGGCCGAGCTGCTCGGGAAACCAGCCGGTCTCGACGAAGATGTCGGTGCCGACAATCTCACGGGTCGTCGGACGCACCGTGACAGGGTCGCGAAGGGCCGGCGGGATCTGGATCGGCTGGGCACGTCGCACCGTGTACCCGTCGACACGAGCGCCGAGGTTGCCGATGATCGCCTTCGTGTAGTCGCTGGTCGACACCCCCTGGTCGTAGCCCACGACGTCACCGGTCAGGGTCCCCTGTTGCAACGTCGAGAGGACGGCGTGCTCGACGGTCTCCGCAGCCTCGAACTCGCCCAGGTACTTGAGCATCATCACCGCCGACAACACCACCGCCGACGGGTTGATCACGTTGCGTCCGGCGTACTTCGGGGCCGATCCGTGCACCGCTTCGAAGATCGCAACGTCGCTGCCGAGGTTCGCAGACGGAGCGAACCCGAGCCCACCAACGAGCGCCGAGGTGAGATCCGAGATGATGTCACCATTCATGTTGGTCGTAACGATCACGTCGAACTGCTCCGGCTTCTTCACCAGCTGATGCGCGCAGTTGTCGATGATCACGTGCCAGGCTTCGATCTCGGGATACTCCGGCGCGATCCGCTCGAACGACCGCTTCATCTCGCCTTCGGTGAGCTTCATGATGTTCGACTTCGTCGCACACGCCACCGACCGGCGGCCCTCGCTGCGAGCGAACTCGAACGCCAGCCGCACGATCTTGTCGCAGCCCTTGCGCGAGATCAGCTTCAGGCACTGCGCGACGCCAGGGGTCTGCATGTGTTCGATCCCGGCGTACAGGTCTTCCACGTTCTCGCGAACCACGACGAGATCGATGCCACTTCCGCTGTAGCGAGTCTTCACACCGGGCAGCTCGCGCACCGGGCGGATGTTGCCGTAGGTCTCGAACAGTTTGCGCAGCGTCACATTGGCCGACTTCTCTCCGAAACCGACCGGCGTACCCAGCGGCCCCTTGAGTACCACTCTGGTCCGGTTGATCGACTCGATCGTGTCCTCCGGAACCCCTGACGCCACGCCGGCCTCGAAGATCCGTTCGCCAGCGTGACGTTCCTCCCAGTCGATGTCGACACCGACAGCGTTGACGATGTCGACTGCAGCGTTCACACACTCCGGCCCGATCCCGTCGCCGGGGATGAGCGTGACTGTCCGACGGGTGGAGGCGCTCATGACAGCACCAGATCTTTGTTCGAGAAGTGGCTCGACTGGTGGTCGACGCTGATGATGTCGAACTCGCGGTCGACTCGATGCTGCAGCTCGATCACGCTCCGATAGCCGACGGCAAGGTCTGGGCGGGCAAGCACGAACCGGCAGCAATACCGTCCTGCGCCGACGGCCTCGACCGACGACACCGTGAACGGGCCACCCCACGTGAGTAGCCGGAGCAACGCAGCCACATCGCTGCTCTCAGCCCCCGAATCGATCTCGATGCATGCTTCCTGAACCAACACGGCGTCTCCCGTTTCGTCGAACGCTGCAGAGTAGACCATGTTTCAGAGGCCATGTCAAGAAGGCCCCATCTGCCGGGGGCTGCACCCAGCGGCGTGACGCCGGTGACCGGAACGGATGGCCGAGGGGTGATCGGCCCCGACAGCGACGGCGACACGCTGGACAGCCACCCTCCTGGCAGCGTTGATTAGATTGAACCGGTGCCGAACAACTCAGCCCGTCGCGCAGGTTTCCGATGGCGGTGACCTGCGCCGTCGAACCCGAGACCGACACCGAACACCGCGAAATCGATGTTCTGGGTCCGAGCCGGGCTGTTCGCGCAGGGCTCGTTGCCATTGCCATTCTTCCGGTCGTCGTCGCCGCAATCCGTGCCATCGGTCGCGACTGGTTTCCCGTCGGCGACAGCGCTCTGCTGTACCTGCGAACCGCCGACGTCTTCACCCGGCACCATCCATTCCTCGGCTCGTGGACCTCGGCGTCTGTCAGCGTCGGCGAGAACATGAACAATCCCGGGCCTATCTACGACTTCCTCATTGCTCCGTTCGCGCACCTCTTCTCTCCGGCTGCAGGGGCGGCACTCGGGGTGGGTGCGGTCAACGTGGCCTCCATCGTCGGGATCTCCTGGGCGAGTCGGCGAGTCGGTGGTTGGCCGATGCAGCGCTGGATGCTGGTCGCTGCGGCGGCGTTGGCGTGGTCGATGGGCAGTGAACTGCTGATCGACATTTTCCAGGCCCACGCCTTGCTCCTTCCCTTTTTGCTCTTCCTCGTGCTGTTGGTCGGGTGTTCCGAGGGCATCGGTTCGTTACTCCCGCTCACTGCCGGTGTCGGCACGCTGTTGATTCAGACGCATATCACCTACGCGTACATTCTCAGCTTTCTGATCCTCGGTTCGGTCGTGACGCTCTGGTGGTCGCGCCGGCCGGTCAGCCCCCGCGACGTCGTTGCCGGATTGCGCTCTCGCCCGATCGTCCACTCCGCACTGGTCCTTGTTGTGCTGTGGAGTCACCCGGTGTGGGAGCAGTTCTTCGGGGACGGGCGAGGAAACCTCACTCGCCTTGTCGCGAACTCCTCAGGGGGCCCGATCACCGTCGGCATGAGGGATGGGACCAGGATCACCGCTTCCATCATGACGATGCCGCAGTGGTGGCTGCGGCAAGACTTCCCCACCAAGATCCGGTACGACGGGGGGCCCGCCCTCCTTTCGCTTCCTGGCGTTGTTGCCTCGGCCGTCTCGCTGTTGCTGCTCGTCGCTCTCCTCGGTGCGCTGACCGTCACCGCACACCGTCGTGGGCTCACGGCACAGGCCGCTGCCGGTGTGCTTGCGATGATGTCGATCCCGGCGACGGTTCTCTCGCTGAGTCGTCTCACGATCGGTCCGACGCTGCTTTCCGCCGGTCACATTCGTTGGGTGTGGACGCTCGCAGTGTTTGCCACGTTCGTAGCCATCTGGCTCGCCGTCGACATCTGGACATCGATCCGGCCTCGGACGGAAACGCGGTGGGCAACTGCGGTCGCCATGGCCCTGATGGCGGGGCTGTCGTTCGCGAACCTGGCCTACGACGGCAAGGCACTGCAGTATTCGCAACAGGGGTACGGCGCGATGTCGGCGCTCCGTCGAGCCTTTCAGGACGTGACCGTGTTGGCCGACCATGACCCCGTGCTGTTCGATACCCGCAACCTGCGAATATATGAACCAACCAGTTCAGCGATGATGATGCAGATGAACGAGCTCGGCATCGAGTTCCGAGTCAACGATGAAGGCTTTGTCCGTCAGTTGGGACCAACGCGACGGGCCGACGGTTCGGAACGCACCATCGTGTTTCAACTCGAGGGTGCGTCGGCCGTGACGTACAGCGGGCCTGCGTGCACGATCTCGCTCACCAGCGAGCTCAATGAACAAGATGAGCGACGCGCCAGGAATGCAGCACTTGATCTGGCCGCGGCGATGAGTGACGGCACCATCTTCGTCGAAGGCAGCCGTGTGCCCGACATCGATCCTCTACAGAGGTTGGTGCTCAGCATGGCAGTGGGCGGCGACCTCGACATGGCGTGGTCGCTCGTCATCTACGGAACACTGTCGACATGGTTTGCCAGTGGAGCGGCGGTTTCCTTGAACACAGCTGCGACCGAAGAACGGCTCGAACTCGTCACGTCGTGGGTCGCAAGCGCCTACGGGTTCTTTGCCGACGGGCCCGATCCGTGTCCCCTCACCGAACACGGCATCGTCGGCCCGGAACCTAGTGTGAAGCCGTGAATTCTGGAGTTGACAGCGCCTCGGACCCGCAGACGCAGGAGACGTCCCGAACAACCCGGGCCTGGGTTCGGCTCGTCGCCGCTGGAATCGCTCTCGTGATCGTCACTTCAGCGGTGACACTTCTGTTGTCACGACGGATGTCCCAGACCGATCCGCCGCGTCCCGGGCTCACTCCAATGTTGACCGACTCCTTGGAAAGCGCATCCTCGACAACCGGCCGCGGTTCGAACGGCAACGGATCCTGGACTGCTGACACCGGCTCTTGGGGCGTTGACGCGGGTGTGGCTTACCTTCGTGGCGCGGACGACGCCGACAACATCGCAACTCACGACGTAGAGGCGCAGACTCAGACCTTCGAGGCCCGGATCGGCGGATTCGGCCAGTGCGGCGTCGTCGTGCGGTATCAGGATCCGCTGAACTTCGTCATGTTGTATCGAGTCAACCCCTTCTTCGTGTGGAACCTCGTCGAAGTGGTCGATGGGAACGAAACCCTCGTCACCACGGTCCTAGACGCCGATCAACACGATGTCGACGTCTCGCTCACTGCCTCGGATCACGTCATCGCCGCTTCGGTGGGCTTCACGACAGTAACGGTCGTGCGCGACACCGCTCCGCATGGAACGAGAGTCGGGCTTGTATCGCGTCGCGGAGAACGCGCAAGCGAGTGCAGCTGGTACGACCTCAGGGTCGAGGGGTCCAGTTAGCCGTTCACAACCGCACGTGTCGCGGGCTGACCTCGGTGTGATGTAGTCGCGGCCGCGACACATCGAGCGGTCTTGGGTCGCCGTCGCCAACTTGCGTAGTGTCGACGACTCGGGCCCGCGGGCGACGCTCGAGGTCGCGGGGTCGCCGCACCTGTCGTTCGCCGATTCAGGGGCAGGCCAGCCGTCGCGTCGGCAAGAATCGATAGATCAGCAGTCCGGATATCAGGATGAACAACAGCGTGGCCGACGCTGCGGCAATCAGCCGCCGGCTGATGGTGCCGACGGCGCGACCATCGAGCAGCAGGGCGACTATCCCGACCGGTCTTGGTTCAGGGATGGCCGGCAGCGAGAATGCGGTGGTGCCCATCGCCGTGTGGAGCGCCATGGCGACATACAGCCCTGACCCAACGATGTCGAATGGAAGGTGACGACGATGTGGAACGGAACTTACCGACAGTTTGGAACCACTGGCGGACCCGCGACGGGTCGGAGGCGGACCTCGTCATCGAACGTCACGACGGTGGAATGGTCGGCTTCGTGATCAAGTCTGCGCGCCAGGTCAGCCGCTACGACATCTCGGCCTTCTCGCGTGACGCGAAACGCTCGGCGACCAGTTTCTCGCCGGGTCCGTGCTCAACCTGGGACAGCACGCGTCGCGACTCGACGACCGAACTGTGCCCGGCGCAGCGGAGTCAGAACGAGACTCGACCCGAGCAAGACGAACGCAAGGCACGTCCCGATGACCGGACGACCACCGATTGGCCGTTGTCGGGACAACGAACCCAGCCGGGAATTGCGCCTCGAACCAAGTGCGGCGTATGCGAACAGCCACAATGGCGCATCGGTCGACGTCAGTTCTGTGTAGCGATCCGTGACGCGATCTCAGTGCCGGACAACATGGCGCGCAGAACGGTGCGCGACGTGATCAGTCGAGGCGCAGCGTCATCGATGACCGCCTGTTCCCAGCCGACGTCGATAACGCTGCGGGCAGCGTCGAGGAGTGTGCCATCGGATTGCAGTGTGTACATCAATTCGTAGTGGCCCGGCTCGAGCGGCGAGTTCGGGCCCCACGAATGGCGAACAGCGCTTCGCAGCATCGCAGCCGCCGTGATGTGGCGTATCGCCGCTCCGTCTCGAAGGCCGCAACTGTTGCATTGTCCCAGGATGAGCAGTTCCCACGGAACTCGCCACACTGTTCCCTGACCGAGCACGACGAAATGCTCGAAAGGCAGCAGGTGAAGACCCGAAGCTGAACTGGGGTTGACCGGGGGGGTCATCAGTCCGCAGTGACGCGGCCCACTTGATCCGGGCGAAGCGAGTCGCGTATCACGTGCGCGGTCCTGACCAGTTCGGCCATTTCAGCGCTTGACGACGTTCCGAACGCATCGCGCCAGCGAGCCAGCACATCACGTTCGCGTCCTCGCAGGTGGTCTCTTCGTTCACGTGCCTTCGCATCGGCACCCAATTCATTCACCATCCATGCCGTCGGGAGATCGAGAGAACTGCGGGGCGAGGAAACCGAGAGGCCCATGCTGCCGTCTGGGGTGCTGGGGTCGGGTTGAAAGGTCATCGTTCTGCTACAACACGCTGCGTCGGCCGCGGCCACTCACGGCCCGGTAGACGAGGAGCGCGACGACAGCGCCGACGATCGATCCGATGATGCCGGAGGCTTGAAACGCACCGTCGTTGGTGTCGTTGTGCGTCAGCACGTAGCCGAGGAATCCACCGATGAACGAGCCGACAATGCCGAGCAGGATGGTGCCGGGTATCGACAACGCGTCTCGGCCCGGGACCAGCGCGCGAGCGATGAATCCGGCAACCAACCCGATGACCAATAGATACAAAATGAAACCGATCACTGCCGTGCTTCTCCTCGATAGGGAAGACGCCGTAGGCGCTCCGTGAAGTGCATGTCATGTATCCACTCTGGGGGTTCGGCAAACATGGACTTCCTCGGCGTTCGTCACGCAAGCCCCTGACGGCGTCGGTGGCGTCATCCGCTGAACGTCGGCTCGCGGGTGGCCGGGTGTAGCGCCAGTAGTCGGCGGGCTCGGTCGCCATCGACCGTGCGGCGCGCCTGCACCGGCTGACACGTTGGGCACCAGGTCGACACTCGACGCCACGGACTGCGGCCCTCAGCCCAGCCGTCGAGCCGGGTCCCGCAGAGCGGGCATGGCTGACCCCGCTTGGGATAGATCCAGTGGTCGTCGGTGGCCAACCTGCGACCAGTGGTGTTTTGTGGGCCGCGTCGTGCATTGACGCGGATGACGGCGGCCCCGATACCGATGAGCGTCTCGAGATCGTGGATCGTGCCGACCGGCTGATTCGGGGAGACGCCCACGATGAAGGGCAGCTCGACCGCGTATAGATTGCCGAAGCCGGCCACATTGCGCTGATCGAGCAACGCCCCAGCGAGCGGTGCATCGGAAGTGCGAACAAGCCGAGCGACAACCTTGGCTACGTCAGGCGCGTCGGCGGCGCACAAGTCCGGCCCTAAATGTCCGATGAGCGTGTGCTCGTCGAGGGTGCGCAGCACATCGAAGAGCGGCACGTCGACGCCCGTCAAGCGACCGTCCTGCATCCACAGCTCGATCCTGCGCCGCCAGGCGGGTTCCCTGGCGGCGGGTCCGACCCGCCAGGACCCGGTCATCAACAGATGGGAGTGCAGCGTGCGCCCGTCGTCGAAGCGGAGCAGAAGGTGCTTGCCGAACGCGTCGGCACCGACGAGCACCCGACCGGCGAAGTCGACGCCGACCAACCGTGGGTCGCGTGTGACGCAGCGCTGACATGTCTGACCGGCGAAGCGGGCCTGAATCTTGTCCGCCAGCCGACGGATCGTGTCGCCCTCTGGCATGTCACCGATCATTTCATGTGAGTTTCGGACCCGCCGATTCCGTTACCGGCAGGCCCGACACTCCAAGGAACTACGCCTCGTCACCGACGTCCTGTGTGCCTTCGCCGCCTGCGTCGCGATCCTCGCCATTCTCAGTGGGCTCGTCGCCTGTGTCCTGGGTCCCATGGCCGCCGCGGTCTGCATCGGTGTCCTTCTCGGTGGGGGTTCGGGTGGTCATGTCATCATCATCGAGGTTCGTCATGGCGCAGGAATGCCCAGTTCGACGCCATCTCAAACATTCGAATCGGCTCGCCTGCTAGGGCGTAACGACGTATGCCAGCGACTCGAGTATCAGTCGTCGCGCAAGGACGACCCGTGACTTCTCATCGAGGTCGGGCAACGAACTCACGATGACAGGCGTCGAGCGGCCGATGGCGGCAATGGCACTGCTGACGTGGCCGGGAACCCTGAGTTCGCAGCCGCCGGCTCCTAGCACCAAGTGGTCGCCCTCGACGCGTGAGGTGAGCCGTGAGTCCCCCTGGATCCACGTGGATTCGTCGATCGGACGGTCCCGAAGCACGGCGCGCAGATGGCCGACCGGCACTACGCGCTGCTTCGACATGGTCCGTTCAACCTCATCCTTGATCGCGGCGTCGACGTCCAGCTCCCTTGCGACCAGATCAAGAGCGCATGCGAGCTGCGCACGAGCCAGCTCCGAACGATCGCTGCGGGATGCGAAACCGAGCGGCAACGCTCTGTCGAGCTCGCCGGTGGGCAGTCTGTCGATTGCTCGGTGGAGGGCCGCCCTCGGGGTCGCCGCGAGCACCCCGATGGTCAGGTGGAGGCTGAGCTCGTCGTGCGCCGCTGCCTCGTGCCATGTCCCTCGCGGCAGGTACATGACATGGCCGGGCGCGAGCACGACCTCGCCGATGTGTTCGATCGTCCACACCTTGGAGCCAGCGATTTGAAGAACGAGTACTTCGTGGGCGTCTCGATGGCGGGCAAGTGCGGTGGACCCCGGAGGCGTCAGGTAGCAATTGGCCTGCACCACATGTCCGATTTCGCGTTGCAGGTCGTTACAGAAGCGACTGATCGGCGGCCATGAGTGCTGCAGACTCTGCAGAACGATGGTTGCGCCCTGGGCGACCAACTGCATCACGCGTGGAACGTCGACCACGTCGTCGACCAGAACACCCCCGAGACGCAGTGCAGCGCTGTATTCCCCACGCGGCACCGGAGAACCATCACGGACAACTCGCACCATCGGTCGCCGAGCGGGTGCGGTCAGGAGGCGCTCGACGACGTCGATGTCGAGCAGGTCGTCGAAGGGGTCAGAGCCACGACGCACCACTGGTGAGTGTCCCCATGACTCGTGCCCAAACTTTTCCGGGTCGCCGACGCACCGAGCGAGGGCAGATGGCTGCAGTTGCATGGGGTGGGTGTACCCAGCCCGCTGCGCAGTCAATCATCGCCAGTGAGCCGGCAGTGGGTTTAGTCGACCGTTGCTGCGGGTAGGCAGGACGAATGCGAAGCCTTCTCCGCCAGCGCAGCCTGGGCATCACCATCGCTGCGAGCGCAACGACACGATGACGATGAGCTCTGACACGAGGAAGGTGAGGCAGGGCATCGGGTTGGTGCTGGGTGCCGGAGGTGCCTCTGGTGCCGCGTTCCACGCCGGCACCCTGCTCGCTCTGCAGCACGATGTCGGTTGGAACCCCAATTCGGCCGATGTGATCGTCGGCTCGTCGGCCGGCAGCATTGTCGGAGGGTTGCTCCGCGCGGGGTTGACGACCGACGACTTATCCGCATGGGGCGTGTCGGTCCACGCGCTGCCGGCCGGTCAACGCAGCCGCGCGCTTCTCGACGACCTCAGTGTCGCCCGACATCGCCTCCACCCTTCCGTTCCACGAATGCGGATGCCGTCCACAACCATGTGGCGGACGCTGCTGCACCCGTCACGAGTGCGAGCGCACACCGCAGCACTCGCCCTGCTGCCGTACGGGTGGATCGACGCCGCGACCAATCTCGAACGGCTCGGCGGGCTGCTCGAGGAATGGCCGGACCAGCCATTGTGGATCACCGCGGTGCGTAGGTCCGACGCCCGCCGGGTCGTGTTCGGTTGCGACGACCTCGGCGTCAATCCGGGGCAGGCAATCGCGGCGTCGTGTGCCATTCCCGGACTGTTCAAGCCCGTCACCATCGGTCGCCATCGCTACATCGACGGCGGCGCTCACTCGCCGACGAACGCTGATCTGCTGGTGAAAGCTGGGGTCGACACCGCTGTCGTGCTGTCTCCGATGTCGGGGGACCGAGGGGCGCTGGGCAGACGACCGGATCACCTTCTGCGCGCGCTGTTCCGGCGTCGCCTGCGCCAGGAATGCGATTCCCTGACCCGAGCCGGAATAGAGGTGCACATCTTCGAGCCGGATCGCGCGACGCTCACGACGATGGGCATCAACGCCCTCGACAACGACAGGACGCCACGGGTGGTTCGCGATTCCTTCCTCGCCGCCGGCGCCACCATCGCTGCCAACCCCGTTCTCCAGGATCGTTTGAGGTTGGCGGCGAAATCAGTCGTCGGAGGGATCGGGGAACGACGCGAGGAGCTGAAGGGGAGCCGCCCGTGACCGTGGAATCCATGGCGGGGGAATTCGATCAACAGGCCTCGGTCATCGCGTCGCGTCTGCACGAGCTGCCGGAGGTCGAGCAGATCGCTGCCGCCTGTCGAGGTTCGGGAAACCCAGCCGCACTCTCGTGGCTCGCCGAGTGCCTCGGGCTCGATGACAAGGCGTGGGTCAGCGATCTCGGCGCCGGAATCGGCGGCCGAAGTCGTCGATGCTATCGAGGCAGGACTTTTCGCCCCGATCGTGATGCACGCGGTCCGCTGAGTTATTCCAAGGCGTCACGAATCGAGAGGTTCGACGCCTGGGCTCGGGCCGGTGACGCCATCACCAACAATTGCTTGGTCCTCGGAACCGGGTTCGGCATGTTGCCGGGCGTGGATATCCGACAGGGCTGAGCCGTGGCGGTCGACTGCGCCGCTGGAGGGTCCGTCGGCAACGCTGCGCCCGAAC
>Ga0105044_10005786_pt1 | contig 17007 bp, 13 predicted proteins | sample MAT01_FD_78092 | JGI IMG/M metagenome (GOLD analysis project Ga0105044, IMG submission 78092) | Freshwater microbial communities from Lake Fryxell liftoff mats and glacier meltwater in Antarctica - MAT-01 | ecosystem: Environmental > Aquatic > Freshwater > Ice > Liftoff microbial mat | place...
AGCCTGCATCGTCTGGGCCGCTTCAAGGAGCGAGAGGCTGGCTAGGTACGGGGCCGATCGCCCCAGGCGTGCGGGGGCCTGGAGCAGATGCAGCACGCCTTGGCGACGGAGCCCGGGGTCGCTCTCTCGCACGAGCGAGCGGCCGAGGGCGACGTGGCACCAGGCATCGAGCCAGGGAGCAAGGTCGGGCGAGACCAGACGGGAGGTCAGGGCCGCGCGGGCGGCGGCACGCTCGGGCGGCGTGCCCGTCCGAGCCTGAAGAATCTCGGCGAGCACCCGCGCCGACTCGGGGAGGCCAGAAGCCAGCTCGGAAGTCCAGACTGTCGGGCGCCCAGCATCGGCGGCGAGCGCAGCGGTGTACAGCCGTGCCAAGGGCGTGTCGGCGTCCGGCGGGGCATCGGCCGCGGCGATCAGGGCCGCATCGCGGACGAACATCGGCGGCAGGGCCGGGCAGAGCCCCGTGCCAGCATCGATGAGCTGATGACCGGCGACGGCGGGAGCCTTCGGAGGGCCAGCCGGGGGCACCGCGGTCCGGGCAAACACGAGCCACGCGCGTGTGGCCCCCGCCTGCGCGCCACGCTCGAGGCGGCAGCGGAGCAGGCACTCGGCGAGCACGGCGGCGCTTGGGCCGGTCAGTGCCTCGGCGGGCGGCAGGGCGGCGAGACGTTCGAGAATCGGCTCCGCGCCCGCGAAGTCGGATCGTTCGACCCGCGTCCGGGCCCGCCACAACGCCTGAGCAGAGTCCGCGAATGTTGCGGCCTGGGCCGACGACTCGCCCCTGACAACGCGGACGCGGTCCCAGGAGACGACCGTCGGCGTTTCGCCGGCTTGAGCGATGCTGACGCCCGCGCTGGAGACAGCGACGATCTGACCCTGCACGGGCTCGGCCTGTCCACGCAGATAGAGCTGGGCCAGGAGCGACGGTGTCGCCGAGCAGAGCAAGGCCGCGGCGAGGCCGGCGCGGATCAGCATCATTTCCGGCGACCTCCGCCGGGACCGATCTTGGGGTCGGGCACGGAACGCAAGCCCGGGACGTGGGTGTACGTCCCGCCCGAGTCCGCGGCGATCTTCCGCATGATCTCTTCGCCGGACTTGTCCTGCAGCGTGATGCAGTGGATCGGGATCTTTCTTGACCCGACGTTGGCGGCCTGGATGCGGAGCGCGACCTGGGGATCGAAGTTGCCGTCGGTCATGAAGTAGATGGCGTCGGGGAGGGGCTTGAAGACGAAGGCGAACTCGAACGCGGGCCAGGGCTCGGTGCCGCCGAAGGCGCTCAGGGCCGCGACCTTGTCGAGCGCGAACGCTTTGCCCTTGTCGGAGGCCAGGATCCAGCGCTGCGTGTCGGCGATGGGCGTGACGCCCGAAGAGAAGAACAGGACGTAGAAGGACATGTGATCCAGCAGGCCGCGGAGACTCTCGGCGAGTTCGGCCTGCAGCAGCCGGAGTCGCTCGCCGGAGTCTTCGCCGGTTGCGCCGAAGTTCATGGAGCCGGAGATGTCGCAGATGTAGAGGAATCGGGCCCCCTTGGCCTCGACGCCGAAGAAGCTGGCCCCGCCGGTGCCCGCGCCGCCGGTGCCGAGGCCGGCCCCGTCGCCGATATCGCCGCCGGCTCCACCAAGCCCGTCGGCCACGGCCCCAAGCCCAGCGCCCGAGGCCGGGGCGTCCATACCTCCTGATCCTTCCAGTACGCCCAGCGGGGGCAGTTCGTCCTTGGCGTCGGCGGACGTGGTGGCGGGCGTCTGCGACTCGAGCTCGGCGCCGAGCGAGAGTGCTTCGAGGGAGACGGGAGCCGTGAGGGCGACGTCCATCCCGTATTGGCGGCCCGGTCCGCCCGAGCCCGACCCGACCGGCCCCACGGCCAGAATCGCGGCGACGGACGTGATCACGGCATGGAGAATGACGGACGCGAAGATGGCCGACGACGAGCGGGTCCACCAGGGCTGACGGGGAGGCGGGGGCGCGGCCTCGATGCCGGGAACCGCGGGCGCAGCAGCCGCGCCGAGGTTCTGGCTGAGCTTCGCATCCATCGACCCGCCCAAGCGCGCCATGTCGACTCCTGTGTGCCGGTGGCCGGCGGTTGGGGTTATCCCGTCCAGTTCATTCTACAGGCGGCTGGTCGCTTCGCCGCGGCCACGCCGCAAGACGCGCCGGGGAGGTGTTCCCGTCATTCGGCGGAGGCCGTGGACGCTCGCACGGCGGATCGGACAAACATTCTCTTCGTGCCCGAGAGAGGGTCGGTTCTTGACCCACCCGCGCGACGACCCTTCAATCGGCCGTTCTCTGCACCGGGCACAGTCGCCGGGTGTCGGGTGCGGCTCCCGGTGTGATACGAATGGGGATCAACATGCCTGCCGCCCCGTTCAGATCGGTTTCCCCCCCACTTGCCGCGATCAACCCCGAAATGAAGCCCAATCCCCCCGCCGGCAGTCCATATTCCCGTGTTTTGCTCAAGCTTTCGGGTGAAGCGTTCTGTGCCACGGGCGGGATGGGGATCGATGCCGAAGAGCTGGGCCTGATTGCTCAGGAGGTGCGGGATGCGAGCTCCACGGGCGTTCAGCTTGCTGTCGTCGTCGGTGGCGGCAACTTCGTCCGGGGGGCAAAGTTTGCCAAGGTCGCGCATATCCACCAAGCGACGGCCGACTACATGGGCATGCTCGCCACGATTATGAACGGGCTGGCACTCAAGGAGGCGCTTCTGCACCTTGGCGTCGACTCCCGTGTCATGACGGCGATCGACGTCCGCGCCGTGGCCGAGCCATTCATCCGCAGCCGGGCCCTGCGGCATCTGGAAAAGGGCCGTGTCGTGATCCTCGTTGCCGGGACGGGCAACCCGTTCTGCACGACCGACACGTGCGCCAGCCTCCGGGCGATCGAGCTCGAGTGCGAGCTGCTCATGAAGGCGACAAAGGTGGACGGCGTGTACTCGGCGGACCCGAAGAAGGATCCCTCGGCGAAGAAGTATGACACGCTGACGTTCGCCGAGAGCCTGGCCAAGAATCTCGGGGTCATGGACATGACGGCCCTGGCCATGTGTCAGGAAAACAAGGTCCCGGTGCTCGTGTTCGACTTCAAGAGCCGCGGGAACATCCGCCGGGTCATGGGCGGGGAAAGGCTCGGGACGCTGATCACGCCGCCTTGAGAACACGTTGCGGGCGGTCTTGGCGCCAGCATCCCTAGGATTCGCTCGTGTCCAAGCTGCCAGAAACCAACCTGCGCGTGCATCCCCCCGCCGCGGCGGTCCCGCCGGGAGTCGGTGCTGAGCCGATCGATCCCGCCCGTCCGGGAGCGGAAGACGCCGTAATCGCGCGTGTGCGGATGGTTTTGAACCTGATCCGGCCCGCCGTGCAGGCCGACGGCGGGGACATCGAGCTGGTCGGAATCACCCCGGATAAGACGGTGCAGATCCGCATGCACGGGGCGTGCGTGGATTGCCCGAGTTCGACCGTGACGCTGCAGATGGGCATCGCTCGCAACCTCAAGCAGCACGTGCCGGAGGTCAAGGGGGTCGAGGCGGTGGACTGACCGGCAATGCGGGTGGCCTAGCCGAGTTGGCCGACTTATCCCCAGACGATCCACGGGGCGGGGCGTTCCGGCCTAGGTAATTGCCCTACCACCCTCCGAACCGCTGAGAATCCGACTCGACCCGGGCGGACGATCACCCAACTGGAGCTGGTCTTGGTATGATCTGCTCGCCCGGCACGCTTGTCGGGTGGCCGTCGGCTGATGTGGCGGCGAACGACAGGACTGGAGGTCCGCATGCTGGTCATCACGCGTCGGGAAGGCGAAGAGGTCGTCATCGGCGATCCGGCGAATCCGATCGGGGTGGTGCGGATCGCCAGCATCAAGGGCGACCGCGTCCGCATCGCGTTCGACTTTCCGCGCTCTGTCGACGTGCACCGTCGCGAGGTTGCGAATCAGATCGTGGAAGAGAAGCCGCAGGTGATCGCGACCATCAAGCAGGGCGGGCAGGCGGCTCAGGGCTGAGACAAGGATTTCGTCCTTCATTGAGCGACCCACACGGAACTTTACCGGCAGGAATGCCGGTTTTTTCTTGTGCTCGGGGTGCGCTTTGCGACCGGTTTGTTCGGGCGCGGCCGCGGCCGGGAAGCACCGGAGCTTGGGACTTGGATGTCCAGATGGGTGAACGCATGCGGCAGGCTTTGACACGGGCGGCGTTGACACGGGCGGCTTGCGCGGCGACGGTGAGCCTGATGCTGGCGGCGGGTGCCTCGGCCCAATCGCCGCAGCGGCCGCCGCAGGACGAGGTTTTTTTACCAGATCATGCCTATTGCCTGGCGTGATTCGGACAACGACATTCGCTCGGGACAGCCGGCCCGCTTCGGTGATTTCAACGGGCTCACGGCCTCGCTGGACTATCTGCAGTACCTGGGCGTCACCGCCGTCTACCTTCAGCCGGTCTTTCCCTCGCCCGCGTACCACGGCTACCAGCACGGCGATGCCTCGACGCTCAACTCCTGGTTCGGCACCGAGGCCCAGTTCGTTGCCTTTGTCGCGCAGCTCCATGCCAGGGGCATCAAGGTCATTCTCGACTATGTCGCCTACGGCGTCAGCCACGGCACGGTGTACTACACGAGCGCGTACAGCACGCCCACGAGCGTCTACGACCAGTCTCTGGCCTTCACCAACACGCGGAATACCAGCTACACCGGCTCGACGTATCCGACCAGGAGCGGCGCGAACGTCGGGTTCATCCACTGGAACCTGAACAACGCTGGGGCCGTCGCCCTGATCACCGACTGGACCCGCAAGTGGCTTGACCCCAACAACGACGGCGACACGTCCGACGGCGTCGATGGCTTCCGCCTCGACCATGCCTACTCGAATGCGCCCGAGGGGTGGGGCGCCAGCATCGCCTTCTGGCGGAACTGGTCCACCGCCATGCGGGTCCGCAAGCCCGGCGTGTTCATCTTCGCCGAGCCGGGCGACTGGGGCAACTACGGCGCGGACATGCCTACGCGCAACGGCTTTGACGCGGTGATCACCAAGCCTTTGCAGTTCGCGTCCCGCGACGCGGTCAATCAGGGCAACGCTCAACGGCTGTATGACTCGGTGCTGGCGACGGTTGGCGCGGCGTTGACGATCTCTTCGCATTCCTCTCGGCGTGGTTCGCGGGGTGAACGTCTGGGAGGTTTAGGAGGCGCGGGCGGGCTTTCGGATGGCGGGATCGGTCGGTGAGCCCGACCGGTGGAGACACTTTTTGTATCCGTGGAGCCGCTCGCCGGGCCGTGCGAAGAGACGGCCCGGACGCCGTGTGCATTTTCAGACAGCCTACTTATCGGGAAGGGCCGAAATGACTCGTTCGATCGCAAACACTTTGGGCATCGCCGGCTTGTGCGTGGGGGCCGCGATCTGCCACGGGCAAATCACGCGGAACCAGGTCGTTCATTCGATCAAGACCTTCGACGCAGTTCCGGTGTCGACCGCCAAGAGCGTCGTGCCGGGCTCGGTGTTTGAGGCGGGGGTCCGCTTTACAAACTTCTCCGACCTCAACCGCACGCCCAACGGGCAGAGCTGGTATGTGGTCGCCAGCACCGACTTCGCGGCCAGCACCGCGCAGGACCAGGGACTTCTCAGGGGTACCGGCCTAGGCACCGCTATCTTGGCCCGGGAGGGCGTCACCGAGACGGCCCCGGGGGAGTTTCTGAACTTCAGCCTCGTGCCGGCCGTGCGGATGAACAACGCCGGCCAGTGGGCTGTCGCCTATCGCCAGAACGTCACCGGCTCCACGTCGCTCAACGACCGGCTGGTCAAGTTTCTGGACTCGACGCTGCAGACGGTGCTTGCGCCGGGGAGCGCGATCCCCGGCGGCGGCGGAAACACTTTCAATGCCTCGGGCGGCAACACCTCGAACCTGTCGTTCAACTCCGTGAACGTGTCCGCCGCGGGCGACCTGGGATTCATGGCCTACCAGCCCGGGGCCGCCACCCCGAACGACACGGGCTTCAAGGACAACGGCGCGACGATCGTGGCCGACCCGACCTCCGGGCAGTTCGTCCCCGCCGGCCAGCTGAACGCCGGCTCGTTCGCGGTCACCGACATCGCACCCAACACCTTCCAGCTCAACGAGGCGCACACGAGCTACATTCTCCAAGGCACGCTCAACGGCGCGGCCGCCGCCATCGTGGACGGGCTTGTCCGCGTGCAGATCGGCGCTCCGGTTCCGACGGTTGCGTCGGGGAACGTGACGAACATCGACGTGGTCCGCATGGAGTCGAGCGGCGACTGGTTCGTTGTGGGCCGCATTCTCAGCGGGGCGACGACACTCCGATTCGTCATGCGTAACGGCGCGATCATCGCCGAGAGCGGGCAGCCGATCATCCCTGGGAGCACGGAGCTCTGGGGAACCGTGACGTTCCGCGACCCCAGCGGCGACAGCGCCGGCAACTGGATCGTCAATGGATCCACGACCAACGCGAGCACGCTGCTCAACGACGTGCTGGTCTACAACTCGGCCAAGGTTGTCGCCCGCGAGAGCGACCCGCTCGACCTCGACTACAACGGCGTCTATGACGACGGCCTTTTCCTGCACACCTTCCGCAACCGCGGCGTGCTCGCTAGCGATGACTTCTTCTACTGGTCGACCACGCTCAAGGCGACGGCGGCGGGCACGGCGGGCATCGGCGCCTCGCCCAACAACGGCGCCCTGGTCCGCATCCGCGTCTGCAAGGTCGACTTCGACAATAGCGGCGCGACCACGGTTGGAGATATCGTTGCGTTCCTCTCCGCCTGGTTTGCCAGCGACCGCCGCGCCGATTTCGACCTTAGCGGCGACCGCAATGTGACCGACATCTTCGCGTACCTCACCGAGTGGTTCGCTGCCGCCTCGAACGGGTGCTGATACGAATCAACGTTGATAACCGGGCAGAGAACTGGTCTCGGCGAACAAGAGGAAGCCCGCCGGGGATCGGCGGGGTAGCCAAGACGCCCGAGCTTCATCGGCTACTCGAATGCAACCCGCGCATCTCTGATCTGTCAACGCAAAGGGCCCCGCGTGCAAGACGCGGGGCCCTTCTCATTGCTCAAAGGTTGCGGGCGTTTCAATCACTCGGGCTTGCCGCTCGAGGTGTCGTAGATCCACGCGTCGCCGGCCCGGCTCCAGTCCTGGATCTCGCCCTTGGCGAAGAACAGCCCGAGCTCGCGCTCGGCGGCCTCGGGCGAGTCGGAGCCGTGGATCAGGTTAAACGAGTTGCTGACGCCGAAGTCGCCGCGGATCGTGCCCGGGGCGGCCTTGGAGCCAAACGTTGCGCCCATCAGATTGCGGGCGATGGTGATCGCGCCGTTGCCGCGCAGGGCGAGGATCAGCACCGGGCTTGCGGTCATGAACTTGACAAGCCCGGGATAGAACGGGCGGGCCTTGTGGGCCTCGTAGTGCGTCTCGGCGGTGGCGACGGGGATCTTCGTGAGCTTGGTGCCGACGATCTGAAGGCCCTTGTCCTCGAATCGGGACAGGATCTTGCCCACGAGGCCGCGCTGGACCGCGTCGGGCTTGAGAATGATGAGGGTGGTTTCCATGCGGGATTCTCCGGTAAAAGGCCTTATGATTGGGGCCGGAGGGTAGGCGCACGGGCCGCTCGGGCACGGGCCGGGTGACGCTCAGTCGTCGTCCGGAACGACTCCGATGGTTGTGACAATGAGGAAGTGGTCGCTCAGCCGACGCTTGAACTCCCGATCGTCTAAACCCCGCGAACGCTTGAACGCGGTGCTCGCAACGGTGAACGTCGGCCTGGCGAACGCCGGTCGCCCGCCGGGAACAAACGCCCGGTCCATGCCGCCCGAACGCCAGCTGGTCCGTGCTGTGCCGGGGTTCAAATCCGTGAAGCCTGCGGCGGCGAACGCCTTCGACGCCCCTTCGATATCGGCAATCTGATTGGTATCGCCGATGAGCAGAATATCGGCGTCGGTAAACTGCTCGCGAACGGCGGGGAGCGCGTCGGCAAGGGCCTGGGCCTCCTGCTGGCGATGGGACGCGAAGTCGCCGTTGTAGTCCGCCTTCATGTGAACGACGATTACGACGAAGTCGGTCAGGCCCTTGCCAGCGGAGAACTAGATCGCGCTCGGCGGCCGGTGCCAGAGGGCCGAGCCTTGCGCAGACCGGCCGCGCCGGACCGGTACCGCCCACGCCGCCTCGCGCCCCTGCTGCCACGCCCCGCCGGAGGCATCCATGGCCGTCAGAACCGCTGAGTTCCAGAGCACCCCCGTGAGCTGGTCTCCAACGGAGCGACCGGGGTTGAGTAAGTATTCCCAGCGCTGACCCGTGCGATCGGCGAGCACATCGACGACGGCCTCGAGCTCCCGCGACCGGATCGGCCGCCCCGGCTCCGGGGCGACGATCTCCGCGAGGCCCAGCAGGGACACCTTGCTGTCGATGATGGCATCGGCGATGTCGTCGGGGCTCTGAGCCACGCCCCGCGCGGGGCCGGAACGATTCCCGGGCTTGCCGAGCCACTCGATGTTCCAGAACCCCACCGTCAGGTCTCTTGCGGGCTCGGCGGCTGAGCGGGCAGGGATAGTCGTGGTGGGAACCGCCGGGTGGGTGGTCCGAGCCGGAGCGGGCGGGTCGCCGCAGGCCCCGGCGAGCGAGGACGTCAGCAGCAGCAATGAGGCGAGCAGGCGCGAGAGGCGGAGGTCGGCGGGTGGGTGGGGCATGAGCGATCGTTGACCGGATCGAACGAATCGGCTCGCAGACCGATAAGCCGGGCAAACGACGCCAATGGCCCGTCGGCTGCCCCAAGGGGCAAACTCCGCCGTGCGGGCGTCCGATCTGCTTCGGGGATGCCCACGACCATCGAAGACCAGAACCGCCCCGTTGGCCCTCGGCCGCCGATCGCCGCCTTGGCGACGGTGCTCTCGGCGTCGCTCGCACTGCTGCTGGCCATCGGCTTCACGCTCACCGACGTCCGTCGAGAGATGGGCGGCTCCCGTCATCAGGACGTACGGCTCACCGATCTGGCCGGACGCATTCGCTACCTTGACGAGATCCTGACCTCATCGGCGTACTTGTTTGGGAAGACTGGCGACCCACGCTGGCGTTCTCGCTACCTCGCCCACGACCCGCTGCTTTCGCAGACGCTCCGGGAGCTTGCGCTTGTCTCGCCGGTGATCTACCACCGGCATGGCGGCGAGCTGATCGCCCGGACGAACGACGCGCTGGTCGCAATCGAGGAACGGAGCATGGAAGCGGCGACGCGCGGCGACCGCGCTGCAGCGCTGGCGGCGCTCGACGCCGAGGAGTATGCGGCGCTGAAGCGCGGTTATGCCGATGGAATGGAACGCGTCATGGGGGCACTCCGCGCGGACCTCACGCTCTCGACCGATGATCAATACCGCGGGCTCTGGTTCCTGGTGAGCCTGTCTGTCGGCGCGGTGGTATTGGCCGGTGCGTGGTGCCTGTGGCTGGTCTTCCAGACGCACAACCGGGCCGTAGGGCTGGCCGACGCCATGATCCAGACGGTCCGAGTCGGCGAGCGGGAAGCGAGAAAGCTCTCGCTGGTGGCCAGCAAGACCGACAACGCGGTGTTCTTTACAGACGCAAAGGGCGGCATCGACTGGGTGAACGACGCGTTCACCCGCCTGAGCGGCCGCACTCTTGACGAAGTTCGCGGCGCAGGGTTCCTACCGATGTATGTCTGCGAGGGCGAGGACCAGCAGCCCGCCGAACAGCTCGCCCTTTGCGTGCGCGACGGCCGGGGCTTCCGGGGCGAGCTGCCGTGCCGAACGCCGGACGGCCGGCGATACTGGGCGTCGCTCGAACTCGAGCCCATCCGCGACGAGGACGGCCGGGTGGTCCAGTTCTTCGCGGTGCATCGGGATATCACCGCCCGCCGCGAGACGGCCGACCGCCTGTCACGCTCTAACGCGCAGGCGCTCGAGGCCAACCGCAAGCTCGAGGCTCAGGCCCGGGAGCTCGAAGTGCAGGCGCTCGAGCTTGACCGGGCGAGGGTCGAGGCCGAGACCGCAAGCCTGGCCAAGAGCGAGTTTCTGGCGAACATGAGCCACGAGATCCGCACGCCGCTGAACGGTATTCTCGGCGCGCTCTCGCTGCTCGAACGAACAGGGCTCGAGCCCCGTCAGGCCCGATTCTGCCAGGTGGCTACGACCTCCGGCGGGGCCCTGCTGGCGCTGATCAACGACGTCCTGGACTACTCGAAGCTCGACGCCGGCGCTGTCGAGCTGGAGTGCATCGGCTTCTCGCTCGGCGCCGTCTGCGCCGAGGTCACCGATATGTTCGCGCATCGCGTAGAGGAGAAGGGGATCACGCTGTCGTGCGAGGTTTCTCCCCAGCTCCCGCTGGTGCTCCGGGGCGACCCGACGAGGCTCCGGCAGGTGCTGCTGAACCTGGTCTCCAACGCGATCAAGTTCACCAAGGAAGGGGGCGTGGTCGTTCGCGTCACACCCGAACGACAGCTCGACGACCGCATCGAGATCCGCGTCACCGTCTCGGACTCGGGCATCGGCATCCCGCAGGACCGCGTCGACCGACTGTTCAAGAGCTTTTCGCAGATCGACGCCTCGACGACGCGACGCTACGGCGGCACCGGACTTGGGCTGGCGATCTGCAAGTCGCTCGTCTCGCTGATGGGCGGCGAGATCGGCGTTGCCAGCGAGGAAGGACGCGGTTCGACGTTCTATGCCGTGATCCCGCTGGGCATGGGCGAGAACAACGCGTCCCCGCAGCACGCCGCGAACTGGCGCATCCAGGACATCCGCGTGCTCGCACTCGCGGCCACCGACACCGAGCGCGACGACCTGGGCGCGGTGCTCGACTCCTGGGGGCTCCGGAACGAGCTTGGACAGGCGGACGACTCGGCCGTGCAGACCATCTTGGCCGCCGCCGATACCCGTCGGCCCGTCGACGTGGTCCTGCTCTCGGTCGAGTCGGTCGGCGACGCGCTGGAGTTCTCGCTCCGCATCGCGTCGGACCCGGCGCTCTCGCGAACCGCGATCCTTCTGATGGTCGACGAGAGTGCCGAGGCCTCGCTCGACATCAAACGCGTCAGAGCCGCCGGCGCCGCGGCCTGGATCCGAAAGCCGGTCTCCGATTCGGAACTGCTCGACGCGATCGTTGGGGCCACCGCGGCCTGCCGCCGCGCGGCACCGGCGCCCCCGCCGCCCAAGCGGGCGGCCCGGCGGGCCCGGGCGGCCCGGAACATCCGGGTGCTCGTGGCGGAGGACAACGAGATCAACCAGCTTATTGCGACGGAGCTGCTCGCCGAGGCCGGATTCCAAACGACAATCGCATCCGACGGACGCGTTGCCGTCGAGCAGGCGGCGACGGGAAACTACGACTTGGTACTGATGGACTGCCAGATGCCGGATGTCGATGGCTTCGAGGCCACCCGGCAGATCCGCCGGGCCGAGGGGGAGGGCCGGGTGCTCCGTCGCGGCGGCGGACGCATGCCCATCGTGGCACTGACGGCCAACGCGCTCGCCTCGGACCGCGACCGGTGCCTCGTCGCGGGCATGGACGACTATGTCACCAAGCCTCTGGACCCGGACCTGCTTATCGCTGCGATTGAGCGTTTCTGCCCTTTGTCCGATGCAGAGGCGACCCGGGCAGTAGCACGAACCGCCGAACCATCGGCCGACGCCGCTGGCATCGACGCCGAGCAGCGGGTGCTCGACCTCGACGATCTGCGTCGTCGCTGCCGCGGCAAAGTGTCGCTCATGGTCGGCATCCTGGGCAAGTTCCGCGCGGCTCTGCGGGCGACGCTCGCCGACCTTGATGCTGCGCTTGCCAACTCGGACCTGCCCAGGGGCGCCCGCATGGCCCACTCGCTCAAGGGATCGTCCGCGAGCGTGGGCGCGAAGGGCATCGCCGCCGCGGCGGCCGAGCTCGAGCTCGCCACTGGAGCGGGCGATGCCGAGGGGGCGACCCTCGCGCGCGCAGGCCTGATCCGCGAGGCCGCAGGCTTCGAGCGGGGCTTCGCCGGCGCGGTCGCGACGCTGGAGTCGGATGCACAGACAACGGAGAAGCTGTCATGAACATTGTGGTGGTCGACGACGATCCGATCGCGCTCGAACTTCTCCGCGAGTCGCTTCTGGCCGATGGGCACGAGGTGCACGCCGCGGACGACGGACTGAAGGCCGCGGAGCTTCTCGCGGCCGGCCGGGCCCGCGTGCTGATCTCCGACTGGGAGATGCCTGGCATGAGCGGGCCGGAGCTCTGCCGCGCGATCCGTAGCCGCGACATGGGCCGGTACGTCTACTGCATTCTGCTCACCTCTCGCGGCTCGCGCGAAGACCTGGTCGAGGGTTTGAGGGCCGGCGCCGACGACTTTCTCATCAAGCCGTTCGATCCGCTGGAGCTCTCTGTTCGCCTAAGCGTGGCCGAGCGGATCACCTCGCTGGAGACGCGAGACCTGATGATCTTCGGCATGGCCAAGCTCGCCGAGAGCCGCGACGCCGACACCGGCTCGCACCTGGAGCGGGTGCGGCTGTACTGCCGCGTTCTCGCCGAGCATCTTATGGGGCAGCCCGAGTTCTCGAGCGAGGTCGACGTGGAGTTTGTCCGCAACATCTACATGACCAGCCCCTTGCACGACATCGGCAAGGTGGGCATCCCCGACGCCATCCTGCTCAAGGTCGGCAAGCTCTCGCCGGAGGAGATGCGGGTGATGCAGACGCACACGGAGATCGGCAAGCGCACGCTCGAGGCCGCGCTCGCCGAGTTCCCCGAGGTCCGCTTTCTGGAGATGGCCCGCGACGTCGCGTGGTGCCACCACGAGCGGTGGGACGGCTCGGGCTATCCACGCGGGCTCGCCGGCGAGGACATCCCGCTGGCCGGCAGGATCCTCGCGGTTGCCGACGTCTACGACGCCCTCCGCGTCCGCCGCGTCTACAAGCCCGCCATGACCCACGAGGCCGCCCGCGCGGCGCTGCTCAGCGGCGCCGCAACGCACTTTGACCCGAAGATCGTCGCCACGTTCCTCGCCTGCGAGGAGCGCTTTATGGCCATCGCCCAGAGCCTCGAGGACCAGGAGCAGGCCCTCGAGCTCAACGCGGCGTGACGACTGACTTTGATCCGGCGAGCCGATCCAGCAGCGGCCGCAGAAACTCCCGGTCGTCGTACCTCCGGCCGGCCGCGGTCGCCTCGGCGAATCGCACGACGACCATGTTGTGCTGCGGCAGAACGTACAACCGCTGCTTCCCGAGCCCCGCGGCCATCCACACCGTCGCCGGCTTGCCGTCGAGCTCTGCCACCGGCCGCTTGGGCGTCGCCGCGGCACGCCGCTTGAGCAGCGCGCCCATCGGCCCGTCGGCGACCAGCGAGAGCTCCGGGTTGCCCTCGCTCGGCAGCCACCAGGTCAGCCCATAGGCCGGATTGGCCGCTGACGGCTCGAAGCACTGGCCGAGCGCATCCCAGCCGACCACGGCACGCATCTCCCCGCCCGGGCCGGGCCACCGCCCTTGCTGAAGAACCAGCTGCCCGAGCTTGGCCCACTCGCTTGCGACGAGCATCGCGCCGCCCGGCAGGTTCTGCTTGCCTGCCGAGTCCTTCCCGATCCGGAACACTTTCAACCCGATCGGCTCAAAGAGCTTCGTCCGCATGTACGCCTCGAAGGTGTCGATTGTGAACGACGGGTCCGCGTCGGCCTTGGCCCGCAGCTTCCGCTCCAGCAGCTCGCCGAACGCATAGAAGTGCGACGGTCCGTAGTCGAACTTCGCCCCCGGCTCGCCGATCGTCGGCACCTTGACGGCCTCGGCGAAGTTGTTTTCCGGCCGCCGCCGCTCCGTGCCGCCCAGCCAACGGTCGCGGCTCGACGCCCCCTCTCCCAGGATCCGCCCCCCGCCGCGCCCGCCCAGCAGCGCGTCGGACGGGTCCAAACCGCTCGAAAGCGTGAGCAGGTGCCGCACGGTGATCTTGCTCCTGCGCGGGTCGTTCTTCCATTCCGTCAGCGTGTCGCTCGCCAGTTCGTCCAGCGTCAGCAGCCCGTCATCGACGGCCGTCGCCGCCACGACGCCCACAAACGACTTCGTCCCGCTCGCCAGGGGGTGCGGCCTGTCGACCGCCCAGCCGTTGTCCGCCCGCTCGAACACAACCTTCCCGTCCACCATGACCACGACCACCCGGCCCGAGTGCCGCGCTGAATAGTCCGCCGCGGCGGCACCGCGGGCCTGCCAATCGGGAACCGCGGCCGCGGGATCACGCGAGGCGGGCGGCGTCTCACCGGCCTGACCTGGCGCGGGCGCGGCCGCCGTCACAATCCCGCCCAGCATCACGATCGCAAGCAGTCCGCGGCTCATCGGGCACCTCCAGAGGTTGCGAGTCTAACGGCGGACCGAAGGAGAGATTGCCATCTTCGCTCCCAGCGTGTTCCCGGACCCATCGACAGCGCGCCCGTACGCTTGCACCCCATGTTCCTCATCCGCCAAGCCATGCCCGCCGACGTCGACGACCTGCACGCCCTGGCGAAGCAGACGTTCTTCATCAACCTGCCTCCCGACCGCGAGATTATCGCGCACAAGATCGATCAGAGCGTCCGCTCGTTCGCCCGCCTCGCCGCTTCATCGGGCCCCAGGCCGCGGCCGGTCGCCGGCGGCGCGCGCGGCAGCCCGTCCAGCAAATCGAGCTCTCCCGCCAGCCGCCCGGCCGCCAAGCCGCACCCGGAAGCCCACGGCCGCGGGGCACATTCGTCCACCTCTGGGCTGCGAGCCATCACTGGCCAGTCCGACCTCTTCCTAGTGGTGCTCGAGAACCTCGATACCAAGGGCGTCATTGGCACGTCGCAGGTGGTCGCCCGCATGGGTGGACCCGCGTCGCCCCGGCACTTCATGACTCTTGAGCAAGCTTCCAACTCCAGCCGCTCGCTCGGAATCGGCTGGACCCACCTCGTCGGCCGCATGGGGTCGGACCCCAGCGGCCCCTCCGAGATTGGCGGCCTGATCCTCAACCAGGCGTTCCGCGGCCACCCCCTCCGCCTGGGCCGCTTCCTCTCGTTCGTCCGCTTCCACCTCATCGGCCTGCACCGCAAGGCCTTCGCCGACACCATCGTCGCCGAGATGCTCGGGCCCATCACACGCACCGGCTACAACCCTTTCTACGAGAAGTTCACCCGCCACTTCATCACGCGGCCGTTCAACGACGTCTACCGCTTCTCTCAGACATCCCGCGAGTTCCTCGACACGCTCATGCCCCACGGCGACATGTTCCTCTCGATCCTCGACCCCGAGGTCGCCAACGCCGCCGGCGAGGTCTCCGACGACACCCGCCCGGCCCGCGCGATCCTCGAACGGCTCGGCTTCAGCTACCACAACCGGATCGACCCGCTGGACGGCGGTCCGCACCTCGAAGCCCGAACCTCGGACATCCAGCTCGTCAAGGCCACACGCAAGATCGCGGGCTTCACGCCCATCGCCCGGCCCAAGGGTCGGCCCGCGGCCCGCTCGCGGCGTTCTAGCGAGCCGGCCGCGACGCTCATCGCGTCAACGCTCAACCGCAACGGGTACTTCCGCGCTGTTCAGGCCGAGGGCGAAATTACTGGCCAGCGTGCCAGTGTCGATGAACGCCTGCTCGACCTGATCGAGCAGTCAAACGTGGTCAGCCGCGGTGCGACGCCGCTGCTTGATTGACCAGTCCCGTAGTCGTGATCGGTTGGGAAGAAGGATCCGCTTGTTCGTCTTCCGGACGGCGTCTTCAAGAGCATTCGTGCGTCCGAGCGGAACCGTGCAACCGGCCAATGCGTCTGACGGAATAGCTTCTTGTTCGGTACTCTAGGTTTTAGGCCCTCTCGACGGGGACGGTGCACGATGCTCCAGCTGCAAACACTCAGGCCCGTAGTCACGCTCCTTGCCCTCACACTTGTCGCCTCGGCTTGGGCAGCGCCGGACGCTCCGCATGCCTCCGCTGCCGGCGACGCCGCCGTTCAGGTGCAGATCCCCGCGGCCGAACCGACCGGAGCCGATCAGACGGTCCGCGCGCCGATCGATCTGGACAAGGTCGAGAAGGAGCTCAAGCAGCTCCGGGCCAAGTATTTCCGCGCCACCCGGAACGCGCAGACGCGGGAGATCGGCTACACCAAGCTTCGCAGCTATACCGACGCCGCGGTCTTCCCGCTGCTGGTGAAGCTGTTTGGCACTGAGGATACCGAAGTCCGGAGGGCGCTTGTTGAGCATCTCGCCGCACGGAAGACGGTCGAGGCCGATACCAACCTCGCCCGCATCGCCGTGTTCGGCGAGGAGCGGTCGCTCCGGGAGCGAGCCGGAAAGGAACTCGCCGACCGCTACGACCGGGGCCGGATCGCCGTGCCGTACGTGGTTCAGCAGCCCTTGGCCGACGGTCTCCGAACCTACAGCTACGCCGCGACCGTCGCCGCCGCCCAGCTGTGCGACGTGCTCAATCTGATCGACGCGATCCCGCTGCTCATCTCCGCCCAGGCGACCAACAACGCGTCGCTCGGGAGGCCCGTCAACGGCGACGCCCAGCCCGCGATCGCCGCGCTCGTGGTCGGCCAGCAGGAGTCGTTCGTCTCGGGCCTGACGCCCATCGTGGGCAACTCCGCCGTCGGCTTCAATCCGCAGGTCTCGGTGCTCAACACCGGCACGGTCCTGAGGATCATCGATGCGAACGTGATCACGTATCGCACGGAGGTTACAGCGGCCCTAGGCGCCCTGGCCTCTCGCAACTGGGGCGGCCAGCCCGTCACGCACCTGGGCTCAGACGCCTGGGCCTGGAGCTATTGGTACAAGGACCAGTTCATACCCTACCGCGCCGCGGTCGACGCCGCCGCAAAGGCCAGCCCCAAGCCATAGCGCCCGGCGTTATGCCCCGACGGCGATGACCGACGCCATCGCCAGATCGTCGGTGTGCGTCAGCGACACCCACCATTCAACGATTCCGCGCTCCGCCGCCAGGCGTTGAGCGCTTCCCGCAACAACAAGCAGCGGCCGTCCGCTGGCCTCGACACTGACGGAGAAATCCGTCCACGCCACGCCGCTGGTCAGTCCTGTTCCGAGCGCCTTCATCGCGGCTTCCTTCGCCGCGAACCT
>Ga0105044_10005787_pt1 | contig 17004 bp, 7 predicted proteins | sample MAT01_FD_78092 | JGI IMG/M metagenome (GOLD analysis project Ga0105044, IMG submission 78092) | Freshwater microbial communities from Lake Fryxell liftoff mats and glacier meltwater in Antarctica - MAT-01 | ecosystem: Environmental > Aquatic > Freshwater > Ice > Liftoff microbial mat | place...
CCCGACCTCGCGCTCGCGGATGTGGCCTACACCACGCAAGTCGGTCGCCGCGCTTTCGCTCACCGCCGCGCCGTCGTGTGCGCCGACACCGCGGATGCCATCGCGCAGTTAAAAGCGCTCGCCCTGGAGGGAAGCGCGCCGTCGCTTCCTCGAACCACCGGCCGCGGCATCGACGGCGCGATGCCCTCCACCGCCACGCCGCGCGAGGAGCCGGAAATCGTTTTCCTCTTCCCCGGCCAAGGCGTGCAGCAAGTCGGCATGGGTCGCGAGCTTTACGCCACCGAGCCCGTCTTTCGCCACGCCCTCGACGCCTGCTGCGCGATCCTCGATCCGCTGCTCGCATGCAGCCTGCGCGACATTTTATATCCCGAGCCGGGCGAAGAAGCCGCAGCGCAGGCGCGGCTGACCGAGACAGCGATCACGCAGCCGGCGCTCTTCGCCTTCGAGTACGCGCTCGCGCAGCTTTGGATTTCCTGGGGTGTGCGGCCCGCGGCGATGCTTGGTCACAGCGTCGGCGAATATGTCTGCGCCTGCCTCGCGGGCGTGCTCACGCTAAAAGACGCGCTGCATCTGCTCGCCGCGCGCGCCCGCCTGATGCAGCGGCTGCCCGGTGGTGCGATGCTCGCCGTGCGCCTCCCCGAGAGCGAAATCCCGCCCCTGCTCGGCGACGCCCTCTCGCTCGCCGCGGTGAACAGCCCGCGCCTCTGCGTCGTCTCCGGCCCGCTCGACGCCGTCGCTCAACTCGAGCAGCGCCTCACGACCGACAGCGTCGCGCACACCCGGCTCGCGACTTCCCACGCCTTTCACTCGGCGATGATGGACAGCATCGAAGCGGAGTTTACCGAACTCGTCCGCGCGACCCCGCGCGGTGCCGCGAGCATCCCCTACCTTTCCAATGTCACCTCGGCCTGGATCACCGCGAACGAAACGAGCGATCCCGGCTACTGGTTCCGCCATCTCCGCCAGCCCGTGCGTTTCGCCGACGGCCTCGCCGAACTCGCCCGCGAACCGCGCCGCATCCTCCTCGAAGTCGGCCCCGGCCAGACGCTCAGCACCCTCGCGCGCCAACAGCGTGCGGAAGACAGGCGTCCTCGCCTGTCAGGGCAGACGGGCGTCCCCGCCTGTCCGCCCCCAGAACAGGCCGGAGGCCCGTCTTCCCTGACAGCCGGGACGGGCTGTCTTCCCGTCACCTCGCTCGGTGCGCAATCTGGAACGGGTGAGCGCGCGGCGCTCCTCGGTGCAGCGGGCCGTTTGTGGGCCGCAGGCGCGAAGCTCGACTGGATCGCATTTCACGCCACCGCGCGCCGCCGTCGCGTGCCGCTGCCGACTTATCCTTTTGAAAGAAAACGGTTCTGGGTCGAACCGGTGGCAGCCACCGCACCGACAATTGAGGAAACCACGGGGGACACGGGGAGCGCGGGGAAGCCGATCGAGTTTTCAAAGCCCGTGCTAGCCGTGGTTCCAAGTCCGCAGGCTCGCGCGGAGAAGATCGCCGCCAAACTCCGCGCGCTGCTCCGCGAACTCTCCGGCACCGACCTCACCACCGCTCCGCTGAGCGCCTCCTTTTTCGAGCTGGGTTTCGACTCGCTGCTGCTCACGCAGGTCAGCCAGGCAATTCAGACCCGGTTCGGCGTGAAGGTTACTTTCCGCCAAATGCTGGAGGAACTCGGGACGCTCGGCAGCCTCGTCGCGCTGCTCGACAAAAAGCTCCCCGCCGAAGCACCCGCGCTCGCGCCGGTGCCAACTCCCGCAGCACTGCCGCGCGCCGTTTCAACCGCGCCCGGCGACAGCGCACTGGGCGGAATGCTCCAGCAGCTCCAGGCAATGGCGCAGCAAATCGAAACCCTGCGCACCACCGGCAACGGAAAGCCGCCCGTCGTCGTGCCGGTGAAAGCGGACGAGTCCAAACGCTTCGGCCCCTTCAAACCACTCGAACGCGGCGCGGAAGGCGCGCTCACTCCGCGGCAGACGCGCGCGCTGGCGGAACTCACCGCCCGCTACAATCGCCGCACCGCCAAGTCCAAGGCTTACGCCGATCGCCACCGCACCCACTTTTGCGATCCGCGCGCGGCGGGCAATTTCCGGCAACTGTGGAAGGAGATGGTTTATCCGATCGTCTGCGAGCGCTCGCTCGGCTCCCGCATTTGGGACATCGACGGCAACGCCTACGTCGATGTGACGATGGGCTTCGGCGCGAATTATTTCGGCCACTCGCCGGAGTTCGTCGTCGCCGCGCTCCAGGAGCAGTTGGCGCTTGGCTTTGAGACCGGCCCGCAGTCGCCGCTTGCGGGGGAAGTCGCGCAGCTTCTTTGCGAACTGACCGGCTTCGAGCGCGTGACTTTTACCAGCACGGGTTCGGAAGCCGTGATGGCCGCAATCCGCGTCGCGCGCACCGTCACGGGTCGGCAAAAGTTCGTCTATTTCTCCGGTGATTATCACGGCGTCTTCGATGAAGTGCTCGGCCGCGCCGCGCTCGTCGATGGCCAGCCGGGAGCCATGCCCATCGCGCCCGGCATTCCGCATCTCGCGCAGGCGATGGTGCTCGCCTACGACAGCGCCGCCTCGCTCGAAACGATCCGCGCGCAGGCCGGCGAAATCGCCGCCGTGCTCGTCGAGCCCGTGCAAGCGCGCCACCCCGATTTGCAGCCGCGCGAATTTCTCCAGCAGCTCCGGCGGCTCACGGAGGAGCACGGCATCGCCCTCATTTTCGACGAGATGATCACCGGCTTCCGCGTCGCGCCCGGCGGCGCGCAGGAGTTCTTCGGGGTCAAAGCGGACCTCGCCACCTACGGGAAGATCATCGGTGGCGGGCTGCCCATTGGTGCCCTCGCGGGCCGGCGTGAATACCTCGATGCGCTCGATGGCGGCGCGTGGCAGTACGGCGACAAGTCTTCGCCGGAAGTGGGCGTGACGTTTTTCGCCGGCACGTTCGTTCGACACCCGTTGGCGATGGCCGCGGCGCGGTCCGTCCTGCGGCACCTGCGCGACGCCGGGGGCGCGCTCCAGCGCGAGACCAACGAGCGCACTGCGCGGCTCGTCGCGCGGCTGAATGCCTTCTTTGCGGAGGCGGAGCTGCCGATGCGGCTCCAGCACTTCAGCGCGATGTTCTACTACGATTTCCATCCCGACCTGCAGTTTGCCGGGCTGCTCTTTTACTGCCTGCGCGACCGCGGCGTGCATATCTGGGAAGGCCGCGTCGGCCACCTCTCAACCGCGCACACCGACGCCGACATCGACTTCATCGTGGAGGCGTTTCGGGAGAGCGTGGCCGAGCTGCAAGCGGGTGGTTTTTTGCCGGTGGCGGTGGGAGCTGCGATGGCCGCCTCCGAGGCGACCGGGCCGCAGGAATACGGAAGTCAGGCGTCCCGCCTGATAGGGCAGACAGGATTCCCAGCCTGTCGCGGGGACGAGCAGGCTGGAAGCCTGCTTTCCGGGTCAGGCGAGACACCTGACTTCCGCGGGACTGCGTCCGCACCACGCTCCGGCACCGTGGATTTCAGCGTCTATTTCTTCGGCAACTACGAGGCCGCTTACTCCGCGTCGAAGTACGACACGATCCTTTCCGCCGCGAAGTTCGCCGACACGCACGGCTTCCGCGCGATCTGGCTTCCCGAACGGCATTTTCACGCCGTCGGCGGCTTCTCGCCAAACCCGGCCGTGGTCGCCGCCGCGTTGGCCCGCGAGACCACGCAACTCCAACTCCGCGCGGGAAGCGTGGTGCTGCCGCTGCATCATCCGGTGCGCGTCGCCGAGGATTGGGCGGTCGTCGATAACCTCTCGGGCGGGCGCACCGGCATCTCGATTGCCTCCGGCTGGCACCCGAACGACTTCGTCTTCGCGCCGCAGAATTTCGAGCGGCGTCGCGAGCTGTGCGAGGAAGGCTGGCGCACGATCCAGAAGCTGTGGCGCGGCGAGGAAGTGGAGTTCCCGACCGCGGGCAAAAACCAGTTCGCGGTAAAGCTGCACCCGCTGCCGAAGCAGCCCGAACTGCCGGCGTGGCTGACGTGCATTCACAAGGAGTCGTTCATCAAGGCCGGAGAGCTCGGCCTCGGCGTGCTCAGCTACACGATGAACATGTCGCTCGAAGATCTCGGCGCGAAGATCGCGCACTATCGCGAGAGCTACGCGCGCCACGGCCACGACCCGGCGAAGGCGAACGTCACGATCCTGCTCCACACCTTCCTCGACCCCGACGCCGCCCGCGCCCGCGAGATCGCGCGGCAGCCGATGTGCGATTACTTCCGCGCCTATCTCGACAACAGCGAGAAGCGCCTGATCAGCCAGCAAGGCTCCGCGCAGGTCAATGCCGAGGATGTCGACTACCTCGTCGAGCGCGCGTTTGAGGATTACGTGGACAAGGGTAAGGCGCTCATCGGATCGCCGGAAACCTGCGCGGCCACGATCGCGCAACTCCACGCGCTTGGCGCGGACGAGATCGGCTGCTTCCTCGATTTCGGCATCGCGCCGGAACTGGTGCTCGCGGGCTTGGAGCAGCTCGACACGCTGCGCGTGCGCTTCGCGCAAAAGGGGGAGCCGGTGGAGATCCCACTCACGGAATCCGAGGCCGGGCTGTGGCTACTGGCGAAGCTCGATGAAGGCGCGTCGCGCGTTTACAACGAATCGCTCACGCTGCTGCTGCACGGCCCGCTGGATCCCGAAGCACTGCGCACTGCCGTGCGGCTGCTCGTCGAGCGGCATGAAGGCTTGCGTGTCGCCATTGACGCGAGCGGCGAGAAGCAGCGCGTCCTGCCGCTCGTCGAGATCGAGGTGCCGCTCGAAGACTTCTCGCACGAGCCGCCCGCCACGAGACAGCGCAGCATGCTCTCGTCACTCGCCCGGCAGGAGGCCGAGCTTTTCGATCTCGCCCGCGCGCCGCTCATGCGCGCGTCGCTCAGCCGGCTGGAACCCGAAGAGCACGTCCTGCTGCTGACCTTTCACCACCTGCTCGGCAACGGCCCTTCGCACTCCGTCTTCCTCCGCGAGCTGGCGGCCGCGTATCACGAGTTGGCCGGCGGAAGGTGCCCGGCGTTTTCGCCCGCGATGCCGTATCGGGAGTACGTGCGATGGCAGGCGGCGCGCGAAACCGCGGAGAGCGAGCGCTACTGGCTCGGGCAGTTCGCCGGCCCGCTGCCGGTGCTCGCGATGCCCGAGGATCACCCGCGCCCCGAGCGTCTGAGCAGCATCGGGCATCGGCAGGAGACGGTCATCGAGCCCGCGCTGACCCAGCGTTTGCAGCGGGCGGCGACGGGGCAGCGCGTTTCCATGTTCATGCTGCTCTTCTCCGCCTACGCGGCGCTGCTGCATCGCGTGAGCGGGCAGGAAGACGTCGTCATCGGCGTCCCCTTTGAGGGCGAAGTGCGCACGCTGCCGGGCGGCGATGCGCTCTACGCGAATACGACGCACATGATGCCGCTGCGCAGCCGCGTGGACGCCGCCACCACTTTCGCCGACCACCTCCGCCAGACGCGCGGCCTCGTGCTGGATGCGGCTGAGAACCAGGACTACTTCGTCGGGCGGCTCATCCGCGCCCTGAAGCTGCCGCGCGATCCGAGCCGGTCGCCGCTTTTCTCCGCGACCTTCAACTACGAGACCGGCGACTTCCGCGGCACCTTCGGCGGCGTCGATTTCGAGTGGCCGACGGAGACCCATCCGTACCGCAACCCCGCCGGCACCGCGACCTTCGAGCTGTATCTCAACGTGGCCGCCCAGCGCGGTGGGCTCGTCTTGCAGCTCGACCACTCCGCCATCTACGAGCCCGCGACCGTGCAGCGCTGGCTGCGCGAGCTACGCGCTCTGCTGGAAGAAATCGCCAACGGCCCCGACTCCCCGCTCCTCCAGCGCGAGCCAGCAACGAAGTCTGTGCTCCGGCTGTGGCCGTCTTCGCCGAGTGCGGATGCGGGCCAGACTTATGACGAACTGAGCTACGCGGCGATGACCAATGATCGCGTCCGCAATGCCTTCTTCCTGCGCGCGTATCGCGAGGCGCTGGTCGGCAAGACCGTCGTGGATATCGGCACCGGCAAGGACGCCATCCTCGCGCGGCTGGCGATTGAGGCGGGCGCGAAGCAAGTCTTCGCCATCGAATTGCTGGAGCGCCCGGCGCGACAGGCGCAGGAACTCGTGCGCTCACTTGGACTTGAGGATCGCATCGTCGTGCTCACCGGTGACTCGCGTGAGCTGGCGCTGCCCGAACCGGCGCAGGCGTGCATCTCGGACAATCTCGGCCACATCGGGGGCGCGGAAGCGTGGGACCTGATCCTCGACGACGTGCGGCGGCGGTATCTGACGCCCGGCGCGCTCATCATTCCGGGCCGTTGCACCACGCTCTGCGCCGCGACGAGTCTGCCGCCGGAGTTTCTCACCGACCCCCGCTTCGATGAGCTGGGCGGCATCTACGCCCGCGATCTCTTCGCCCGCGCCGGCTATAAATACGACCTGCGCCTTTCCATCACAGGCTTGCGTCGCGACCTGCTCAGTTCCACCGAGGACGCCTTTGAGATCCTCGATTTCAATGCGCCCGCGCAGCCGGGATTCGCACGCGGCGTGCGCCTCGAAATCACGCGCGATGGACGCATCGACGGCCTGGCGCTTTGGCTCGCGGTCGAAACGATTCCCGGTCAGGAACTCGATGCCCTCGGTCAAAAGACGTGCTGGATGCCCGTGTATCTGCCGGCCTTTTATCCCGGCCTCGACGTGCAGGCTGGAGATGTCATCGCCGCCACAGTGCGCGGCGAACTGGCGGAGAACGGCATCTGCCGGGACTACCACATCGCCGGCGAAGTGCGTCGCAAGGGACACCCTGCGCTGCCCTTCGACTTCGACTCGTACCACTACCAGCGCGGATATCGGCAGTCGCCGTTTTACCGACACCTCTTCCGCGACGATGACCTTAAGACCGCCCCGGCAACTGCCCCCAAACCGCCGGCCGCGAGTGGAGACCAAGAGCGCATCGCGGAATGGAACCGCACGGAACGCCCGTTCCCGCACGATCAGTCGATCGCTGAGCTTTTTGCCGCGCAAGTGACGCGCGCGCCTCAGGCGGTGGCCGTGGTGGACGGCGACCAGCGCGTGAGCTACGCGGACTTGGATGCGCGGGCGGGGCAAATCGCCGTCGCGCTGCAAGCGCGTGGGGTGACGCCTGGCGCGCGGGTGGCGCTCGTGCTGGAGCGCTCGGTGGAGTTGATCGCGGGGCTGCTGGGGATTTTGAAAGCCGGCGCGGCCTACGTGCCGCTCGAGCCCGACAGCCCGCCGCAGCGTTTGCTGGCGCTGCTCGCCGACAGCGGAATCGAAGTCGTGCTGAGCGTCACAGGATTCGGGATTCCCGATTTGCGGGCGCGGACGCAGGTGCTCGATCTCGATGCCTTGGAGGACGCGAGCGAACCCCCGCGGGCGGTCGTGGTGCGCGGGGAGGATGTCGCGTGCGTGATGTTCACCTCCGGTTCGACCGGCACGCCGAAGGGTGTCGAGGTGCCGCATCGGGCGATTGCCCGGCTGGTCATCAATGGGGACTTCGTGGCGTTCCAAGCGAGCGATGTGGTCGCGCACGCGTCGAATCCGGCGTTTGATGCCGCCACGTTTGAGGTCTGGGGAGCGCTGCTCAATGGCGCACGGCTGGTGATTTTTCCACGCATCGTTCTGCTCGATCCCGCGCGGCTTTCCGCGGAGTTGCGCGAGGCGGGCGTGACCACGCTCTTTCTGACCACCTCGCTCTTCCACACGTTTGCGGCGGAGCGTCCCGAGTCTTTTGCGTCGCTCGATCATCTGGTCGTCGGTGGCGAAGCGCTCAGCGCCGAGGCCGCGCGCCGCGTCTTGAGCGCGGGTGCTCCACGCCGCCTCGTGAATGGCTACGGCCCGACGGAGACGACGACCTTTGCCGCCTGGCATCTCGTCGAGCGCGTGGCGGACGACACGGTAAGCATTCCCATCGGCCGCCCGATTGCGAATACGCACGTCCACATCCTCGACGCGGCCATGCAGCCCGTGCCGATCGGGGTCACTGGCGAGATTTACATCGGCGGTCCCGGCGTCGCGCGCGGCTACCTGCGGGCACCGGAGCTCACCGCGGAACGGTTTGTGGAGACGGCTTTCGGGCGGCTCTACAAAACCGGCGACCTGGGGCGCTGGCGCGCGGATGGCGTAATCGAGTTTCTCGGGCGCAGCGACGGGCAGATGAAGCTGCGCGGTTTCCGCATTGAGCCCGGCGAGATCACCGGCGTGCTGCAAAAGCACCCGGCCGTCCGCCAGGCCGCGGTGACGCTGCGCGATGGCGTGAGCGGTCCGGCGCTCCACGCGTTTCTGGTTGGAGAAAGTGCGGCGCAAACTTCTGACGCGGTGTTGGTCTTGTTTCTGCAACAGCACCTGCCCGAACCCATGATCCCCAATCATTTTACCTGGCTGCCGGCGCTGCCGCTCACCACCAATGGAAAGCTCGACCAGCGCGCGCTCACGGAGGTGGCGGTGCCGCTGCGCGAGCCGGCGACCGCGCCGGCCGGTGCGCGCAATGCCGTGGAAACCGGCATCGCCGAAATCTGGAAACGCGCCCTCGGCTCGAACGGTTTTTCGATTCACGACGATTTCTTTGCCATCGGCGGGCACTCCCTGCTCGCCATCCAGGTCATCGTCGGGCTGCGGCAGAAATTCGGCGTGGACGTGCCGGTGCGACGCTTGTTTGACACTCCAACCATCAAAGGCATAGCAGAGTTCATCGCCGAACACCTGCCACCGCCGCCGCCTCCCAAAGTGCTTCGCAGCTTGATTGCCATTCAGCGCGGCGACGAAACCAAGCGCCCGCTTTTTCTCATCCCCGGCGGCTGGGGCGCGGAGATCGAATTCCTCGTTTATGCGCAGCTCAAGCTCCACCTCGGCGCGGACCTGCCGATCTACGGGCTGAAAGCGCGGGGTTCCGACGGGATCGAGGAGCCGCACCGCAGCGTGCGCGAGATGGTCGTCGATTACGTGGATGAGATTCGCACGCGTCAGCCGCGGGGTCCGTATGTCCTCGCGGGTGAATGCATCGGCGGGGTCGTCGCCTACGAGATGGCGCGGCGGCTGGTGGAGCTGGGAGAAAAGGTCGCCCTGCTCGCCCTGCTCGACACCGAACGCCCGAGCCCGGCGGCGCTCCGGCAATTCTGCGCCGGGGAGCGCGTGGATCGTTGGAACGGTTTCTGGAAGGTCCATGTTTTTCGGCCGTTCAATGAGCACATGGAGAATCTCGCGCGGCTCCCGCTCGGCAAAAAGCTCGCCTACATCTGGCGGCGGACCACCCGCAAACGCCGCGGCGGTGCGGCGAACGGCGCGGTGCCGACGCCGCTCGATACGCGCAAGGTGCTCGGCCACTATCCGCGCCTGCTCATGGCCCATCCCATCGGTGCGTATCACGGGAAAGTCACCCTGCTCATTGACGAAACGTCGCACCGGACGCTGGGCCATATGGGCTGGGACGGGGTGGAAGCGGGCGGCCTCGAAGTCCACATCCTGCCCGGCGACCATCTCTCCTACATCCGCGAAGACGCCGCCGCGGCTGCGGCCAAGCTCCGCGAACTCATCGAACGCTCCGCACAGATTCCCGCATGATCACCGTCCTCGAAAACTGGCAGTCCGCCCGCCGTCCCGCGCCCCTGCGCGCCGGCGGCGTGCATCTCTGGCGCGCGCCGCTCACCCCGACCGCGGAGCTGAGCGCGACGCTTTCCCCGGCAGACTGGATGCGTGCGGAGCGCTTTCATTTCACGCGGGATCGCGAGCGCTTCATCGCCGCCCGCGGTCTGCTCCGCACGATCCTCGCGGAATACCTGGACGCCGATCCGCGGGAGCTGCGCTTTCGTTCGGGTGCGCACGGCAAGCCGGAGCTGGAGGACACAGCCAGCTCACTGCGTTTCAATCTCAGCCACTCGGACGACCTCATGCTTCTCGCGGTCACGCATGCGCGCGACATCGGCGTGGATCTTGAGTTCATGCGGTCCGACGTGCCGTTCGAGTCGCTGGCCGACCATTACTTCGATCCGGAGGATGCGTGGGATCTGAGGCTGCTCCCCGCCGCCCAGCGCGCGTGGAAATTCTACGATGTCTGGACCTGCACCGAGGCGCGGCTCAAAGCGCACGGCGTCGGCCTCGCGAACGGTTTTCAGGTCGTCGAGCCGGACCGCTGGTCGCTACTCAAACTCACCCCCACCGCCGGCTATGCCGCGGCGCTCGCGGTGGAAGGCGGGGATTTCCAACTGGATTGCTGGTCATGGCAGAAGTAACCGAACCGCGGAATTATGAGATCGTCATCCAGCCCACCCGCGGCTGGCTGAAGATCGACTGGCGTGAGCTCTGGGAATACCGCGACCTGCTCGTGCTGCTCGTCCAGCGCGACTTCATCTCGCGCTACAAGCAGACGCTGCTCGGGCCGCTCTGGCACTTGCTCCAGCCGGTCATGAATGCCGGCGTTTACTTCGTCATCTTCTCGCTGATCGCCAAGGTTCCGACGGATGAAATTCCGCCGCCGCTCTTCTATCTGTGCAGCCAGCTTGCCTGGAATTACTTCGCCCAAAACGTGACCATCGGCGGCGCCACTTTCATCAATAACGCGCACCTTTTTGGGAAGGTGTATTTCCCGCGCCTCATCGTTCCGGTGTCCGTGATCGTCGCCAATCTCATCGCTGTCGGGCTGCAGCTCGTCCCGTTCATCCTGTGCTTTGTTTACTACAAGCTCTTCACCGCGAAGGCGGCGGCCCTCCCCATCACCTGGCTGCTCCTCCTCGCGCCGCTCCCGCTCATTCAGACCGCGCTCTTCAGCCTCGGGGTCAGCCTCCTGATGAGCGCCTCGACGGCCAAATACCGCGACCTCGTCCATCTCAACCAGTACCTCATCCAGATCTGGATGTTCGCCACGCCAGTCGTCTGGCCGCTGTCCACGATTCCGGCGCATTGGAAGTGGATCGCGCTGGCCAATCCGATGGCGGTCCCCGTGGAGGCGCTGCGCATCTGCCTGCTTGGCCGCGGCACGCTCGGCCCGGCGGAGATCGTCGCCTCGCTCGTGCTTACTTTCCTGGTGCTCGCCGCGGGCATCGCCGCATTTCGCAAAGTCGAACGCACGGTCATTGATTCCGTATGAAGCCTGTCGTCGAAGTCGAAAACCTCTCAAAGCTCTACCGCCTCGGTTCGATCGGCGCGTCGAGCGTCCGCGAATCGCTGGAGAAGCTCTTCGGCCGCGGACGCAATGGCGACTCACCCAAGGCTCAGACGAAGGAAAGCCCCATCGCCGACGACCGTGTCGGGCCGGAACCCGACACGTTCTGGGGATTGAAGGACGTTTCCTTCACCGTCAATCCGGGCGAGATCATCGGCGTGGTCGGGCGCAACGGCGCGGGCAAATCCACGCTCCTGAAAATCCTCTCGCGGATCACCGAACCGACCAGCGGGCGCGCGATCCTGCGCGGGCGCGTGGTCTCGCTGCTCGAGGTCGGCACCGGCTTTCACCCCGAGCTCACGGGGCGCGAAAACATTTTCCTGAACGGCGCGATCCTCGGCATGAAGCGCGCGGAGATCGCGGTGAAATTTGACGAGATCGTCGAGTTCGCGGAGGTCGGCAAATTCATCGACACGCCGGTGAAGCGCTATTCCAGCGGCATGTTCGTGCGCCTCGCCTTCGCCGTCGCCGCGCATCTCGAACCGGAGATCCTCCTGATCGACGAAGTGCTCGCGGTGGGCGATGCCGGCTTTCAAAAAAAGTGCCTCGGCAAGATGGGCGAAGTGGCTTCACAGCAGGGCCGGACGGTCTTTTTCGTCAGTCACAACATGGGCGCGGTCCGCTCGCTCTGCGAGCACGCGCTCCTCATCGACGGAGGCCGGCTCGTGAAGACGGGCCACCCGGGTGACGTCATCAGCCACTACCTTTCCGCCTCGATGCCGAAGGACAGCGAGATCGAGGGGCAGATTTCGTGGAATGGCGAAAAGGACGCACCGCGGTGCGAGGACGTGGCCCTCCGCGGCATCCGCCTGCTCGATCCCAACGGCGTGCCGCAATCTGCCTTCGAGGCCGACAAACCCATCGCCATCGAGATTTCCTACGAGATTCTCCAGCGGCTGCGCGGCGCGCGCTTCAGCGTCACGCTCATCACTCAGGAAGGAGAGCACGCGTTCACCGCGACCGATCATTTGTTTCAGCCGGAGACGCAATTGCCCGGCATCTATCAGACGGTCTGCCTCATCCCCGGCGGGCTGCTCAACCGTCGCAATTACGTGGTCAACGTGCAGTGCGACATCCCCGGCGAACGCTACGTCCTGCCCGGTGCGGAGTATCTCAGCTTCAATGTCGGCGGCGTCGGCAATCAGTCCTCCACCTTTCCCGAACCATGGCCCGGCGTGGTCTGCCCGCGCATCGAGTGGAAAGTGCAGCCGCTGCCGAAATGAGCGGCCCGCTCGTTCTCGCGGTCCCGGTTTTTAACTGCGAGCGGTTTCTCTCCGACACGCTCGCCTCGCTCACGGCCAATGGCCCGCGCGTCCGCTGGTGGCTGCAGGACGGCGCCTCCACGGATCGCACGATGGAAATCGCCCGCCGGTTCGCGCGGTCCGGAGACACCGTCGCCAGCGCGCCGGATGGCGGCCAGGCGGACGCACTGAACATCGCGATGACCCGGATGGGCGGGGAAATCATCGGCTTTCTCAATGGCGACGACCTGCTCGCGGACCACGCGGCTGAGCGTGTCCTCGAGTTTTTCGCCGAGCATCCCGACACCGACCTCGTCTATGGCTCCGTCGATTGGATCGACGAGAATGGCGCTCTCACCGGCACGCACACCGGCCGCATCGAATCGCTCGCCGACGTCCTCGACATCTACGGCGTGTGGTGGCGTCGGCGGCAGTGGGTCCAGCCGGAGGTATTTTTCCGCCGCTCGCTGTGGGAAAAAGTCGGCGGTTTTGACCCGGCGTACCATCTCGCCTTCGACTACGACTTTTGGGTGCGCTGCTTTCGCGCCGGGGTGCGCGTCGCTCATCTGCCGGCCACGCTCACGCGTTTCCGCGTCCATGACGCGCAGAAATCCGCCGCCGCCGGCCGGGCCGCCGACGAGATCCGCACCATCGTGCAAAAGAACCTCGCCACCCGTCCCCCGATCAACCCCGCGCGCCGATGGAAGATCGAGGCGCAACTCAGCTACGACCTTTACCAGAGCGGCGCCACCGGGCAGACCGGCGGCTTTCCCGTGAACCTCCTCCGGCATCCCCAGTGGCTGCTTTCACCCGAGGCCTGGGAGCGCACGCGCGCGGCTTGCGCCCGGCTCTTCCGGCGCGGTAGATAGCCGCCGTGATTTCTCCCGGCAGACTTTGGTGGCTCTTCCGCCGCGACCTCAAGCGCGGCTGGGATGCGTCCTACCATGACTACAAAACGCTCCCGCGCATCGAGGAGTGGGAGTGGCCCTTTTGGGGCGAGGCGCCGCAATCCATCCCGATCCACATCCTGACCGGCGAAAAGGACTGGCGGCTCTCCGCCTGGATGCTCGCGAGCTGGTTTCAGTTCAGCGAGCACTCGTGGCCCATCGTCATCCACGACGACGGCACCCTCCCCGCCGAGGGAGCCGCGGCATTGCTCCGGCTCTTTGGAAACGCCCGCATCATCTCCCGCGAGGAAGCCGACGCCAAGGTCGGCGCGATGCTCCAGGCTTACCCGTTTTGCCACGACTACCGCCTCGCGCATCCGCTCGCGCTGAAGATTTTCGACGCGCCGTTTTTCACCGCCGGCGAGCGCTTCATGCTCTTCGACAGCGACCTGCTTTTCTTCAATCACCCCCGCGAGATCCTCGACTGGGCGGGCGTCGGGTCCGACGAGTGCTGGTTCAATGAGGACGTGCGCGAAGGCTCGCTCATCACCGCCCGCGAGGCGCTCGAAGAGCTCAACGTCAAAATCTGGCCGCGCGTGAACAGCGGCCTCTGCCTCCTCAATAAAGCCGCCATCGACTACGACCTCTGCGACCGCGCGCTCGCCCTGACCTCGATCCCGCGCGGCCATCCGTGGCGCATCGAGCAGACGCTCCTCATGCTTTGCGCCTCGGCTCATGGAAAGGGCGGGCTGCTCCCGCGGCGCTACGAGGTCTCGCTCGGCAAACGCGCCTCCGAGGACGCCGTCTGCCGCCACTACGTCGGCGCGGTCCGCGACCGCTTTTACGCCGAGGGGCTCAAGCGTCTCGCCGCCTTTCTCCTCCCGCGCGAAAACGCGACGCGGTGAGCCTCGGGGTGGTCTTCGCGCCCGACTGGCGTGGCGGGGTCCCCTACCAGCGCCTCCTCGCCGAAGCGCTCCGCGCGCAGAACGTGACGGTCAGTTTTCTCACCGGCTACAAACGCGTGCTCCCCCTCGCCCGGCTCCTCGCCGGCCAGCGCTGCGACCTGCTGCACCTGCACTGGCCCGAGGCCTACTACCCCCAGCTCGGCGACCGCTGCGACTGGTTTCGCCGCGCGCGCTTCACGCTCGACCTCGCGCTCGCCGCACGCCGCACGCCCTACGTCCTCACCGCGCACAATCTCCACGAGCACAATCTCCAGCACCTCCCTTTCGCGCATGCAAACTACGCCGCCGCCTATCGCGGAGCGCGCGTCGTCTTCGCCCACTCCGAGGCGGCGAAGCAGCGCCTCATCGAAGTCTATCGGCTGTCGCCGGAAAGGATTCGCGTCATCCCGCACGGCGATCTTTCCGTCGTGCTCCCCGCGCCCATCCCGCGAGATGAAGCGCGCGCCAAGCTCGGCCTCCCACCCGGTCCGCTGGGCCTGATGTTCGGTGCCGTCGAACCGTACAAAGGCCAGGAAGAAGTGCTCGCCTGGTGGAAAGCCACACGCCCCGCCGCGCAACTCGTCATCGTCGGAAAGCCCAACACGCCCGCCTATGCCGGGACCATCACGCGCGCGGCCGAGGCCGCACCCGGCGTCGCGCTCCATCTCGCCTGGCTCGACGACGCCACCCTCGCCCTCTGGCTCAGCGCCGCCGACGCCGTCCTCTTCAACTACCGCACCATCTTCACCTCCGGCGCCGCCTGCCTCGCCCGCTCCTGGGGCATCCCCCTCCTCCTCCCCCGCCGCCTCACCACCGTCGATCTCGCCGAGCCCACCCCCACCGTCTTCCGCTTCGACCGCCCCGACACCGACCTCGCGGAAAAGCTCGCCGCCGCCCTCGCCACCCCGCACGACCACGCCGGAGCCGCCGCCTGGCGCCAGCAGACTGGCTGGCCACGCGTCGCCGCCCTCACTGCCGACGGCTACCGCGCCGCGCTCGGCTGACCCGAATACTTCACGCGCCTGAACTGGACGCGGCGCAGCGTATTCCGGGGAGCGCACGCGTCCCGCGTGCTGGCGAAGGCGTCCCGCCTTCGCGAACTTCGTTCACGCATCTTCGCTGGGTACGTTCACGCCTTCAGGAGCGCCACGCCATGGAAGTTCGTTTTGGCGGGACGCCAAAACCAGCACGCGGGACGCGTGCGCTCCCCAGAGTCCCGCGATCGCGCGCCTTTCATGCGAGGCGTCTGAAAGGAGCAGGCTAAACGTCGATCGCCCGCCGCTCCGCGTGGGAGCGCAACGCCGCGGCGAAGAGTTCATGACTCGCGACAGCCTCATCCGGCGTCACGCAGCCGAAGCGGTCACCCAGCAGACCCTCGCGCTCGGCGACGAAGGCGGCCCACATCTGCTGGAAGCAATCGCTGAACCCGGCCTCGAAGATGCCTCCGGTGACGACCGGGAAAGCGTTCGATCCGTGGCCCACGTCGTAACGCTCCCAAACCTGCTCCTTTCGCCGCTCAAAAAACCGGACGGTCTTCGGCTCCTTCGTGGAAAACCGCGCGCCGCGCTCGGTGCCGAGCACCTCGATGAACCAAGTGTTCATCTCATGCGGCGCGAGCCGTTTCGTCGAGATGTGCAGCGGGACTTCCACGCCGGCGATCTCGGTCTCGCAGTGGAGCTGCGCGTTGTCCCACGTATCGCACGCGGCCATGCCGCCCTTTCCGTCGGGGCGCTCGTGGTAGATTTTCTGGAGCTGCGCATAGACTCGCCCGGGCCTCCAGCCGAGGCGCAGCGGGAGATGCACGGCGTGCATGCCGAGGTCGCCCATGACGCCGATCTCGCCGCAAAATTTATTCTGCCGCTTCCAATTCACCGGCTTCGTCGGGTCCAGATCGCTCGCATGCCAGAATCCCGACCGCACCTCAATGAGGTGCCCCAACTCGGCCGAGCGCAGAAACTTCCAGACCTTCTGCACGCCGGGCAGAAACGGAAACTCCGAGGAGCACCGGACAAACCGGCCCAGCTCCTGCGCGGTGTCGCGGATCTTCCGTGCGGCGGCGAGATCGATGCCAAACGGCTTCTCGGCAAAGAGGTCCTTCCCCGCGCGCAGCACGTCGAGATAGATCGCCTCGTGCAGGTGATGCGGCACGGCGACATAGACGAAATCCACGTCGCTCCGCAGCAGTTCGTGATAATCCGCGGTGAGAAGATTCACCGTCGGAATCTGGCGGAACCACTCGCGCGTCTTCTCCACGAGGTCGCACACCGCGGTGAGTTCGACTTTCACGGGAAAATCCAGCAGCGCGCACCAGCGGCCAAGCGCGCTGGCTACTTCCCGGCCCATGAGGCCGCCGCCGATGATACCGACTTTGAGAGTTTTCATATTGGTCATGGACTCCCGCGCGCGGGGAGAAAAGTGGGGACGATACTTCGCGATGCGCGCGTGATGTAAAGCCACGCGTCAAGTGGCGGGCAGTCGCGGGTGTGATTGAAGTTGGGTCCAGGATGCCGCTGCTGAGTCTGTAATTACTGTAATGTGTACTTTTTGGGCGAGGTGTTTAGCTTTCTGTGTCCATGAAGAACCGACCCAGCCAACCCGACGAGCGCACCCGTGAACAACGCCTGGTGAAGGCCTTGCGGGAGCGCCCCGAACTGATGGAGCGCTTTGGAGCGATCCTGGCTCTGACCGACCAGGAGGGCGGAGTGCTGCGCCGGGCCGACGAGATCGAGGAACTCCTCGTCCAGGAGGTGCGCCGGCTCGGC
>Ga0105044_10005789_pt1 | contig 17002 bp, 21 predicted proteins | sample MAT01_FD_78092 | JGI IMG/M metagenome (GOLD analysis project Ga0105044, IMG submission 78092) | Freshwater microbial communities from Lake Fryxell liftoff mats and glacier meltwater in Antarctica - MAT-01 | ecosystem: Environmental > Aquatic > Freshwater > Ice > Liftoff microbial mat | place...
CCTGCCGCTGTCGCAGCGCCGCGCTGCCTCGGTGAAGGCCGGCCTTGCTGCCAATGGCGTGCCGTCCGGCGCGATCTCGACCGATGGCCGTGGCTTCTCCGAACCGCTGGTCTCCACCGGCCCGGGCGTCAAGGAACCCCAGAACCGCCGCGCCACCATCGACCTGACGGGCTCAGGCACCTAGGCCGAGCAGTCCAATAGAAACGCAAAAGGGCCGCCCATCGGGCGGCCCTTTTCGTTGGCGCGAGAGCGCTTCCGATCAGCCTGTATCGTATCAATTCCACATGGCCGGGCTTGACCCGGCCATTCAGCACTTTGCCAGCGACCGGGCTGGATGGCTGCCTCAAGGTCGCCCATGAGGGCGGTGGCGGGATGAACCGATCAGATCGGATGGTGGCTCTAGAGCATCATCCGAAGAAGTGGATACCGGTTCTTCGAAAAGATGATGCTCAATCAAAGACCTAGAGCCCCGTTCCGATTCCATCGGAACGGAAAAGGCTCTAGCCCTGCTGCGCCAGCCAGGCGGCGGCGAGCACCGTCACCTCCGGCACCTGCCAGCCATCCAGCACGACAACCGCCCCCGAAAGCGCATCGGCGGCCCGTGCGGCATCATAATCCATTGAAGCGAGCCTCGCCTTCAGCCGCGCTTCGACATCGCTCTGCGCCTGCACGGCGGGCAGACGCCCAAGCCCCATCAGCGCCGCCGCATCCGGGTGCGCCGCCAGCGTCGACAGCCCACCCTGCGGCCAGAACCGCACAGCGGCGATCGCGGCCAGCCCAAGACCGAGCACGCCAAAGCTGCGGCGCGTGATGCGGGTGGAACGGGCCTGCCCCTCGTTCATGCCGCGCCCTCGCGCTTCAGCGTGTCGGCAAGGCGCAATGCCAGCGCCACCAGTGTCAGCGTCGGATTGGCCGCGCCCGGCGTCGTGTAGAGCGACGAACCCGCGACCCAGAGATTGGCGAGACCATGCACCCGGCCATCGCCGTCGCACACCGATGTCGTGGGGTCCGTGCCCATGCGCGTCGTGCCGAGATTGTGGTGGCCCCAGTTGGTCTCGGCCGGATAACGCTCGCGCGCATCGGGCGCGATCCGCACCAGCCCCGCCCCGCTCGCCGCCATCGCGCGCCCCAGATCGGCGAGATTGGCAAGATAGTCTTCAAAGTCGGTGTCGCTCAGCCGCCAGTCGACTTTCAGCCGCCTGACGCCGTGACGGTCACGCTTATCTGTCAGAGTCACCCGGCTGTCGGCATTGGGGCGCGTTTCAATCCCCGCGTTCAGCATATGGACACGCGACGTCCAACCCGGCTTCCCGAACGCCGCCAAGGCCGCCGCCGTTTCCTGAGGCCCGAACCAGCGATCCTCCCAGCGATCGAACGCGCCATTGGCATAGGCCGGCCCGCCCGGCTCGATGGTGGCAAGACAGCAGAGGCGGCCCTTGGCGCGGCGAAAATTCTCGTTCGGCTGGAACGCCAGGCGATAGCGCCGGCCACCGGAGGAAATCTCGCTGGTTGCGAAAGTGCCGCCCGCTTCCGGCCCGAACGAGAGCACCGCCGCATAACCGATAAGAATGGGGTGATCCGTGAAATAGCGGCCGACCTGATCGGCGCCATTGCCAATGCCGCCGCTGATTTGGCTGTCGGCATTCAGCATCATCTGCGCGTTCGACAATCCGCCGCACGCCAGCACCACATGCCTGGCGCTCAAAATCAGCGGTGCGCCGCCGTCCCGCGAGATCGTGAGTGCGCTAACGCTCGTCGCATCGTCGCTCACCCGGATATCGCTCAGCGTCGCATTGAGAAAACACCGCGTCGCGCTCTTCTCGATCAGACCGCGATAGACCTCGCCCATGCGGATCGGCGGCGAGAATTCAAACAGCACCGGCTCGATATCGCTGTCACGCGGAATGGGCAGCTTCACATTCGAGGCCGCTGCAATCTGCTCGCTGTCGCCGTAACGCGCCGCGCCAAGATGCAGGATGTCCTGCGCCTTCGCGTACCAAGGCGTCAGCGCGTCCTTGGAGATCGGCCAGCCCGAGAGCGGCACGAAAGCGCGCGGCTCGAAATCCACCGCATCGAGCTCACGGCACCAGCCGCCCCAATGCCCGGTCGTGCCGCCGAAATAGCGCAGCCTCACGGTTTCCGGTGTCGCATAGGTCTGGGGGCCGAGCTCGCCCGCCGCCAGATCCTGCGCCGCGTCCGACCACTCAAGCCCGCCGGATTCCAGCAGCACGATTTTCAGCCCGGCGCCTTCCAGCGCGATGGCAATCGACAGCCCCGCCGCGCCCGCGCCGACAATCGCAATGTCGGCGTCGAGCGCTTCGCCGTCGGGCAATGAGCGGGCATCGAGAAACATGACGCCACCTTCCCTATCGAAGATGGCCTGTCAAAGGCGCGGTTACCCGGCGGCGACGCCGGTGCCGATCTGGCAGGCGACGCCCGTGCCGCCGAGGCCGCAATACCCGCCCGGATTCTTGTCGAGATATTGCTGGTGATAGTCCTCGGCATAATAGAACGCGCCGGCCGGCAGGATTTCCGTGGTGATCGGCCCGAAGCCCTTGGCACGCAGCGCGGGGTCATAGGCGGCCTTCGCCGCTTCCGCTTCCGCCGCCTGCGCCGCGTTCATCGTGTAGATGCCCGAGCGGTACTGCGTGCCCATGTCGCCGCCCTGGCGCATGCCCTGGGTCGGGTCGTGGCTCTCGAAGAACAGCTTCACAAGCTGGGCATAGCTGGTCTTCGCCGGATCGAAGACGACCAGCACGACCTCGTTATGCCCGGTTCCGCCGGAGCAGACCTCTTCATAGGTCGCGTTGGGCGTGAAACCGCCGGTGTAACCGACCGCCGTCGAATAGACGCCATCCTGCTGCCAGAACTTGCGCTCCGCACCCCAGAAGCACCCCAGACCGAACACGGCGGTCTCTAACCCACTGGGCCAAGGCCCTTTCAGCGGATGCCCCAGAACCGCATGCAGACCCGCCACGCGCATCTCGCGATCACTGCGGCCGGGCAGAGCCTCGCCGGGGGCGGGCAATTCGGACTTCTTGCGCTTCAGACCGAACATGGGGAAATCCTTTGTGCTGACTGGATCGGCCCTAATGTGGCGATGCGGCGTCCGGATTTCCAGCCACAAGCCTGCCACAGGCGAGTCTCCGGAAAGCGTTGCGGCCGCGCCGGCCGAAATGATACTGTATAACAAATGTCCGGCCCCAAGGCGCCCGCGCCTCACCATCACCAAGCGCCACCGCCGCACTTCTCACTTCTCCGGGCGAGCGCAGGCGCGCGTCTCGCCATCGCGGCGGGCGGCGCGGTTGTGGTGTGGCTCGCCGTCGCCATTGCACTGGGCTGGATCTGAGCCATGGGCGCCGCCGTCAAACTCGACAATGTGACCTTCGGCTATCGCCGCCACCCGGCGGTGCATCATCTCAGCGGATCCTTCATGCCGGGGTCGCTGACCGCCATCGCGGGGCCGAACGGGGCCGGCAAGTCGACATTGCTGAAAGGCATCGCCGGCGAGATGCGGCCGCTCGCGGGCAGCCTGGCCCTCGACGGCATCAAAACGCGCGACATCGCCTATCTGCCCCAGATCGCCGAGATCGAGCGCAGCTTTCCCATCAGCGTGCTCGACATGGTGGCGCTGGGCGGCTGGCGCGCCTCGGGCCTGTTCGGGAGCATCGGCAAAGACGTGATGCTGCGCGCCGAGGCCGCCATCGCCAGCGTCGGCCTTTCCGGGTTTGAGGGCCGCCCGGTCGGCACGCTCTCAGGCGGCCAGGCGCAGCGCGCGCTCTTCGCCCGCGTTCTGGTGCAGGACGCGCAGCTGATCCTGCTCGATGAGCCCTTCGCCGCCATCGACAGCCGGACGACGGCCGATCTCTTTTCGATTCTCGCCCGCTGGCAGGGCGAAGGCCGAACGGTCATCGCGGTGCTGCACGACCACGAGGCCGTGCGCGCCCACTTCCCGTCGACTCTGCTGCTGGCGCGCTCGTGCGTCGCCTGGGGGCCGACCGGCGAGGCACTGCAGCCAGAGCATCTGCTGACCGCCCGGCGCATGTGCGAGGCGTTCCACGACGACGCCCCCACCTGCCATGTCGACGAAGGACATGCGTGATGGACTGGCTGTTCTCGCCCTTCGCAGACCCTGCCATGGCGCGCGCCTTGGCAGCGTGCATTGCACTGGCGTTCGGCGGCGCGCCCATCGGTGTATTTCTCGTGCTGCGGCGGACCAGCCTCATCGGCGATGCCCTGAGCCACGCAATTCTGCCGGGTGTCGCCATCGCATTCGTCTTCGCCGGCTTCTCGATCCTCTGGATGACGGTCGGTGGGCTGTTGGCCGGCCTGACCGTCGCCATCCTTTCCGCCGCCGTCTCGCGGCTGACGGCCTTGCGAGAAGACGCGAGCCTTGCCGCCTTTTTCATCATCTCGCTTGCGCTCGGCACGCTGCTGGTCGCCACCTTCGGCACCGATGACGAGTTGCTGCACATCCTGTTCGGCAAAGTGCTGGAGATGCCGGCCGAAGCCTCGCTGACCATCGCGGGCGTGGCGACCGCAACCATGGCGGCACTCGCGCTCCTCTACCGCCCGCTAGTGCTGGAGTGTTTCGACCCCGGCTTCCTGCGCGGCGCGGGCGTGACGGGCGCGTTGGTGCACTTCGCCTTTCTCTCGCTGGTGGTGCTCAATCTGATCAGCGGCTTTCAGGCGCTGGGCACGCTGATGTCCGTCGGATTGATGATGCTGCCCGCCATCGCCGCGCGCTTCTGGTCCGACACCGCCGGGTGGCAGATCGCGGTCGCCGTGGGTCTGACGATCGCTGCTGGGTTCTTCGGACTTATTGTGTCGCACCACGCCGGAACCCCGCCGGAGACGACCATCGTGCTCGCCGCCGGCGTATTCTATCTGGTGTCTTTGGTGGCCGGACCGCGCGGGGGCATCGCAAACCGGGTTGTAAAACTCCGCCACCTCGAGGCCTGAGGCGGCGGGGCCGAAGGCGGCAGGCTTGCCGTGGCCGTCTGCCGACCTTAAGTCAGCGGTCACGCAAAAGGATCCGCCCATGTCGTCGACCGCCGCCACCCCTGTCACCGTGCTGACCGGCTATCTGGGCGCGGGCAAGACGACGCTACTCAACCGCATCCTCACCGAGCAGCACGGCAAGAAATACGCAGTCATCGTCAACGAGTTCGGCGAGATCGGCATCGACAATGACCTCATCGTCGATGCCGATGAAGAAGTCTTTGAAATGAACAATGGCTGCATCTGCTGCACCGTGCGCGGCGATCTAATCCGCATCCTGTCGAACCTGATGAAGCGCAAGGGCAAGTTCGACGCGATCCTGATCGAGACCACCGGCCTCGCCGATCCCTCGCCTGTTGCGCAGACCTTCTTCGTCGACGAGGACGTGCGCGCGAAAACAAAACTCGACGCCATCGTTACCGTTGTCGATGCCCGCCACATCGAGCAAACGCTGACGCAGGCCAAGGAGGCCCGTGAGCAGATCGCCTTCGCCGATGTCATCCTGCTGAACAAGACCGACCTGGTCGATGCCGAGGGCCTCGCGCGCATCGAAACCGCGATCCGCCGCATCAACCCGCTTGCCGTCATCCACCACACCCAGAACAGCAATGTGCCGCTGGACGAGATCCTCAATCGCGGCGCTTTCGATCTCGACCGCATTCTCAAGATCGAGCCGCACTTTCTGGAAGGCGGTCATCACCACGACCATAACGAAGACATCCAGTCCTTCTCTTTCGAGACGACAAAGCAGATGAACGGCGAGGCGTTGACCCACTGGCTGCAGACGACGCTGCAACTTAAGGGTCAGGACATCCTGCGCTCCAAGGGCATCTTCGATATCAAGGGCGAGACCAAGCGCTTCGTCTTCCAGGGCGTCCACATGTTGATGGACGGCGATCTGACCGGCCCGTGGAAGGACGGCGAGGCGCGGCGCAGCCGCATGGTGTTCATCGGCCGCAATCTCGATCAGGACGAGCTGAAGCGCGGCTTCGACAGCTGCATCGCGGCCTGATCCCGCGTGCCGGAACTTTGCACCTCACTCGGAAGTCGCGTGCAACACTCGCGCCGCATACGCGCCATCGCATGACCGCAGCGCCGGCCCAGTTCCTGAGCACCGATGCCTTTGTCACCGCCGCCGTATTCAACGGCGGCATGGCGGCGCTGTCGCTCGGCGACGGCACGGTGCGGCTGGTCGCAGAGGACGGCAGCGAGAAAATCGTCGTCGCCCATAACGGCTCCGCGATGTCACTGACTGCCACAAAGGATGGCTTCGTTTCGGTCGGCGATGATGGCCGCGTCGTCGCCATCACCATGGACGGCAAGGCCAACGAGTTGTTCCATGCCAAGGGAAAATGGATCGAGCACGTCGCCTATAGCACGGCCTCCGGTGCGCTCGCCTTCGCGGGCGGCAAGGATGCCTATGCCATCTTAAAACCGGGCGCCGAGGCACGCCGCCTCGCTCATACCTCCAGCGTCATGGGTCTCGCCTTCGATCCCAGGGGCAAGCGCATCGCAGCTGCGCACTACAACGGCGTCAGCCTGTGGTGGCCGGCGGCCGAAATCCCCGGTGCCTCGCTGCTCGAATGGAAGGGCTCACATACTGGCGTGGTGTGGCATCCCGGCGGCGACTTCGTCGTCACCTCGATGCAGGAAAACGCGCTGCATGGCTGGCGTCTCTCCGACAAGCAGCACATGCGCATGGCGGGCTATCCGTCCAAGCCCAAAAGCCTCGCCTTCTTCGCCAAGGGCAAATGGCTCGCGACATCCGGCGCGGAGTCGGTCGTCTGCTGGCCGTTCGACGGCAAAGGCCCGATGGGCAAAAGCGCGCGCGAGGTCGGCCCGCAGGGCTCGATCTGCACCATGCTTGCGGCCCACCCGACCCGCGACCTCATCGCCTCCGGCCATGCCGACGGCTCGATCTGGATCACAAGATTCGAAAACGACCAAACCGCCACCGTGCGCCCACCCGCCGGCGAAGCCGTCAGCGCTCTTGCCTGGCGCAGCGACGGCAACCGCCTCGCCTTCGGCTGCGAAGACGGCGCGGCGGGTGTGTTAAATTTTGAGCCGGTTCAGCGCTAAGAGGGCTTTGCTCGGGCAATCAGCACGACACCGTTATTGCGCCCTATCGCTTCGAAAGCCCCCTTGCCCGGCGCTCTTTCGTCTGTGAGTTTTGTTTTAGAACTCAATAAAAATGATGAGGGAGCCGATGGACGCGAGGAACGCCACTATCGCCGTGGTGGGGGCAGGCGACTTTATCGGCGCCGCCATCGCCAAGCGCTTTGCCGCCGAGGGCTATCTTGTCGTCGCCGGCCGCCGCAACGGCGAGAAGCTCATCCCCCTCAAGGCCGAGATCGAAGCCGCCGGCGGCCGCATGGAAGCACAAACGCTGGATGCCCGCAGCGAGGAGGCGATCACCGCCTTCCTCAACAACGCCGAAAGCCTCGCCCCCCTCGACGCCGTCATCTTCAATGTCGGCGCGAATGTGCGCTTCCCCCTGCTGGAGACGACCGAGCGCGTCTATCGCAAGGTGTGGGAGATGGCCGCCTATGCCGGCTTCCTCACCGGACGTGAAGCCGCCCGCATGATGCTGCCACGGGGCAAGGGCTCGATCTTCTTCACGGGCGCAACTGCCTCGATGCGCGGCGGCAGCGGTTATGCCGCCTTCGCCGCCGCCAAATTCGCATTGCGCGGCACCGCGCAGGCGATGGCTCGCGAACTGGGACCGCTTGGGCTCCACGTCGCTCACCTCGTTATCGATAGCGGCGTCGACACCGCCTTTGTGCGCGGCCGCATCGCAGAGGCGCGCGGGCCAGAGGCCGCTGCAAATCTTGAGAAAGACGTGCTGATGGAGCCCGCCTCCATCGCCGAAACCTATTGGCGCCTGCACACGCAAACCCGCGACGGCTGGACCCACGAACTCGATCTGCGCCCCTACGGCGAAACCTGGTAAATGCGATGACACTCGACCTGCAATTCCACTTCGATTTCGCCAGCCCGAATGCCTGGTTCGTCCACCGCGTCATCCCGGATATCGAAACCCGCACCGGCGCGCACTTCACCTATGTGCCTGTGCTGCTGGGCGGCATCTTCAAGGCGACGGGCAATCAAGCCCCGATGCTCGCTTTCGCCGGCATCAAGAACAAACTCGACTATCAAGGATTGGAAATCCGCCGCTTCATCCAGCGCTACGATCTCACGGCGTTCCAGATGAACAGCCACTTCCCGGTCAACTCGCTGCAGATCATGCGCATCGCGGTGGCTGCCGCGCAGGAGGGTGTGCTCCCGCTCTATGTCGAGACGGTCTTCCAGGCGATGTGGGAGAAGTCGTTGAAGATGGACGATCCTGAAGTCATCGCCACGACGCTGAACGCGGCCGGCCTCGATGCCGACAAGCTCATCGCCATGTCGATCACGCCGGAAATCAAAGCCAGGCTCGCCGCCAACACCGAGGCCAGCGTCAATCGCGGCGCGTTCGGCATTCCCACCGTGTTCGTTAATGACGAGATCTATTTCGGCAAGGATGCCGTGCGCGAGATCGAGGATCAGATCGTTCATGCCCAGCAAGTGGCAGCCCAGACAGAGCCAGTGCGCGAGTTTCCCTGAGCGCCATTGACGCGACACCGCACTCTGCGCTCCAACGGGGCCAAGGAGAGCAATGCGTCATGATGAAACTCTATCACTGCACCGGCGCTCGCTCGCTGCGCGCCGTCTGGATGCTGGAAGAGCTGGGGCTCGACTACGAGCTTGCCGTGCTGCCGTTTCCGCCGCGCGTCTTCATGAAGGAATATCTCGGCGTCAATCCGCTGGGTACGATCCCTTTCCTCGTCGATGGCGACGCGCGGATGACGGAATCTTCCGCCATCTGCCACTATCTGGGCGCCACCTATGGCGACGGCAGTTTGATCGTGAAGCCGGGCGAGCCGGACTACGCCAGCTATCTAAACTGGATGTTTTACTCCGATGCCACCGCGACATTCCCTCAAACGATCGTGCTGCGCTATACCGAACTCGAACCGCCCGAGCGCCGGCTGCCCCAGGCCGCCGAAGATTACGGTAAATGGTTCAAAGGCCGCCTCCGCCTCATCGACGCGCAGCTTGAGAGCAGCGACTATCTCTGCGGCAACCGTTTCACCGCCGCCGATATCGCCGTTGGCTACGCGCTCTACCTCGCCGCAAGGTTGAAGCTCGACGGAGCGCTAAAACCCCAGACCCGCGCCTGGTACGAGCGCATCACCGCCCGCGACGCATTCAAGCGCGCCGACGCGCGGCGTTGAATGGAGTCCGGCGCATGCGGCGCAGTATCATGAATGCAATGATGTGGCTCGCGCCTGACACGCCCACACCGAACAGCGGGATAAGCGCCATCGGTAATTCTGCGATGGCGTCCATGCGCGGGTCGCCGAGCAGGGTGAAAGTCAAACCTGTTCCGACAGCCACGATGAAGTCAGCAAATCCGACGAGATGGAATCTGGAAAAGAACCTGATGTCATCACGCGCGCGAAAAGTGCGAAAGGCGTAGAGTCCGACGAGAAGATCGCCCGATCCTGCGAGGATCCAGAATAGCGGAGGCAAGGCACCGCCAAATCCATAAGCGAAAAAGACCAGTCCGGCGGGAACACGCCAGATGTGAAAAACCGTCAGGGGGTAGAGCCCGAGGCCGTCGATGAAGCGGCGGGCGGACGGCAGGCTTAGATAGGCCGCGACCGGCGCGGCGATTCCGAGCGCGACAAGCGCAGCAATCGCTGGCGGCGGGATCAGTTTGAGGACACCCATCTCAGCCGAAGCAGCGACGGCGATTGCCCATGCCGTTAGAACACATCCGGCTACAGCTAGGCCGTGCCACGTTTTGCCGTTTTCTAAGTTGATATCAACGTTTTTGGACATCATTGCGTCCCGCTTGCTTGACTTGGGATTTCAGGAGATTTGATCGAGAATCTTGAGGAATTTCGGGGTGTTATCCTTAGCCAGCTTGGCTAGGACGACGTCCTGTACGGACCGCCATCGCGGCAAAGCCGCATCTAGAATTTTTCGGCCCGCAGGCATCAGCCGTATCATTCGTAGCCGCCTATCTTTCGGATCGCCCCCCGTTTGCAGGAGCTTCCGTCGCTCAAGAGGTTTCAGCGCAGCGGTCAGTGATGTTCGGTCGGTCGACATTGATGCGGCGAGACGGCCGAGGGTCCATTCGTCTTGCCCCGCCAACATTGCAAGCAGCGAGAATTGACCACTGGTCAGATGCAAATCGGCGAAGGCGTCGTCATATTGGCGCGCGACCGCGCGAGCGGCCCGCTTGATCGCGAGACACAGACAGGAATCGCGGATCGCAATCATGTCTTCCGGGAACATAAGACAATTATGTTGATATCAACTTAATTGTCAAGACCCGCTTCTTTTGCCAAATGAAGGCAGTTACTTCGCCGGCTTCTTGAACTTGTAGGCGAACTGGTCCGTCTGCCCGCGGATCTTCTCGTCGAAGACGTTGAGGTCATGCGCATCGGCGGGGTTTGCAAGCACCACGCTCTCACTATCAAATACGAAGCCCGCCGCTTCCACCTCCGTCTTCACCGCCGCCGGATCGATCCGGTGCAGCGCGTCCGCCGTTTCGTCCACCGGTGCGCCGTCGGCGGCACGGTGATCAACGATAATGTAGGTGCCGCCCGGCTTCAGCATCGCGAACACCTGCTTGTTGAACACCAGCGTATCGACATTGCCGAAGCCCGGCGTTTGCAAGTCGTGATAATTCTGCGACGTCCACACGATGTCGGCATTCTTGATCGACGTCGTCGCCAGCATCGGCTCGATCACTGCGGTCACGCCCTTGTATTGCGCCGCAATCGCCTCGGCGTTCTTGCCGAGGTCATACTTGTCTTTCAGTTCGCTCGGCACCCACGCATAGACCATCCCGGTGCTGCCGACGCCGATCGCGAACAGCCGTGTGAAGTAGCCGCCGCCGGGGACCCAGTCGACCACGACGCTGCCCTGCCCCACGCCCGCAAAGGCCAGCAGTTCGGCGGGATGGCGCGCGGCATCGCGGGCCGTGTCTTCGGCCGGACGGCGACTGTCTCTGATCGCTTCGGCGATCGAATCGGCAGGCATGCTGGTGGCAAGCGAGGGCGCGGCCAGCATGCTGGCGGCGAGAATGACGGCAGCGAAGCGTTTCATGTCTCTCTCCTATTCAGCGGCATGTTGTGCGCCGGAAACCTGCGCCTTGGCGACGGAAGCCCGCACCACGGGGATCTCATGATCATCTAGCGGCTTCATCCAGGTCTTGCGCTTCAAGGCTGCGTGAATGAACGGCTCAAGCTCCGCCGCCTTCTTCGCATCGCGTTCCGCCCGCCCCGCCTTGAACTGCGGCATCACTTCGGCGGCGAAAAGCTCCAGCGATTGGCAGATATGCGCGTGGGCATTGCGCCCGCATTGCTGCATGAAAATCACCTGATCGACGCCCGCCGCTTCGAAGGCGCTCAGGTGGGCACGCATATCGTCGGGCGTGCCGATGCCGCTGGCATTGCGCTCGGCATGCGCCAGCGCGTCGATGATTTCCTGCGTGCGGCCGCCGCGCTTCTCCAGATACTCGCCCCACAGATTGGTGCGCCCCGGCACGGTGTCGTGGGCGACCAGCGCGTTGAGGGCATAGCCAAAGAATTCAAAGCCTTCATGCCCGCGCCGTACGGCCTCGGCCCGGTCGTGATGGAGCGAGAAGTTCGAGACCATGGCGATGTTGGCGTTCACGGAATGGCCCAGCGGCACGCATTCTTCCGATTTGATGATGCCGTAATAGATGTCGGCCCAGGCCTTGGCCTCGGTTGGATCGACGAAGGCAAAAGCGAGCGCGCCCAGCCCGTTGCGGGCCGCCACCTTGATCGTGTCGCGATTGGTGCAGGCCATCCACATCGGCGGATGGGGTGTCTGCAAGGGCTTGGGCAGCACGTTGCGGCAGGGCATCGAGAAATATTTGCCCGCAAAACCCGGATAAGGATCCATGCTCAGCATGTTGGCGATCTGCTCGCCGGCCTCCAGCGCCATGGCCCGCTTCTCGCGCGCCGGAATGGCGAAGCCCCCGAGCTCCAGCCGCGTCGCGCCCTCGCCAATCCCAAAATCGACCCGCCCCCGGCTGACGATATCCAGCGTCGCAATCCCCTCGGCGGTGCGCGCCGGGTGATTGTAATTGGGGATCACCTGCCGGATGCCGTGCCCCAGCCGGATATTTTTCGTGCGCGAAGATGCGGCGGCGAGGAACACCTCAGGCGCGGAAGAGTGCGAATACTCGTCGAGGAAATGATGCTCGACCTCCCACGCATGGTCGAAGCCGAGCTTGTCGGCGAGTTCCACCTGATCCAGCGCCTCGTGGAAGAGGCGCGCCTCGTCTCCGGGCAGCCAGGGCTTGGGCAGTTGAAGCTCGTAGAAGACACCAAAGCGCATGGTTTCCTCGCCTGAAGACTATTCTTGTTAGCGCCAGCCTACACCGGCGGCGCGACAAGGGAATGGCTGAGGAAATCGGAATGGTGCCCCTGGCCGGACTCGAACCAGCATGCCTTGCGGCAACGGATTTTGAGTCCGCCGCGTCTACCATTCCACCACAGGGGCACTGGAGCGGGTTATCTGGCCGGGATGTAGAGGACCGCCCGCCCGCCCGTCAATCGGGGCGGGCAAGCGCCCGAACTCAAACGACGCTGATCTTCACCTCGATATTGCCGCGCGTGGCGTTGGAATATGGGCACACCTGATGCGCAGCCTCGACCAGCTTCTCGGCGGCGCCCTTGTCCATCCCGGGGATGTGCACCTTCAACTCGGCCTCGATGCCGAAGCCGTGGGCGATCGGCCCGATGCCGACCGAAGCATCGATCTTGATATCCGGCGGCACGTCGATTTTCTGGGCCCGCGCGACCGCCTTGATGGCCCCGATGAAGCAGGCCGAATAGCCTGCCGCGAACAGCGATTCGGGGTTTGTTCCCTCGCCCTTGCCGCCCATTTCCTTCGGCGGGTCGAGCTTCACATCCAAATGCCCATCGGCAGCGACGGACTTACCGTCGCGCCCGCCGGTCGAGGTGGCATGGGCGGTGTAGAGAACCTTGTCGATTTTGTTGACCATTGGGGCATCTCCAGCAGGGAAAGTTATTGTGAAGGCTTAAGGGCATTTTGGAGGCCTGGCAGGGCTTTGCAAGCGGGCGGGCGAAGGGGCATATCCAACCCATGACGACCCGTCAGCGCCTGCGTACCATCTCGCTCGGCCTCGCGGCGGCACCTGCCGCCATGCTGGGCTTTGCCTATTACGCCCAATATGTGATGGGCCTGCTTCCCTGCATCCTCTGCCTCTACCAGCGCCCGCCGCTTTACGTGGCCGCCGCCGCCGCCCTTCTGGCCTTCGCCACGGTAGGCGGGCCGAAGGGGCTTTCCCGCGCCTTTCTGGGCTTTGCCGGCATTGCCTTCCTGATCGGGGCCGGAATTGCGGCGTTTCACGCGGGCGTTGAGTGGAAATTCTGGCCCGGTCTGGCGGAATGTGGCGGTTCCGTTGACCCGATCGCAACCAACATCAACGATCTTGTGAACGGCATGGGGACGGCAAAGATCGTCCGGTGCGACGAGGCGGCGTGGGTGTTTTTGGGACTTTCGATGGCCGGCTGGAATGCCGTCATCTCGGGCCTGCTCGCGGCGCTTGCCTTCTTTGGTATGGTGCAGGGTCAACTCAAGGGACGTTTCCGCGCATGAGCGTGAGAGAAGCCGTCAAACGCCGGCGTGAGCCGCCCCGTCCGGGGCGCGCTCCCAAAGCCGGCACAACGCCCGCCGATGTCGCGGCGATGATCCGTGTGGATCACGCCGGCGAATACGGCGCTGTGCGCATCTATCAAGGCCAGCTGGCTGTGTTGGGCGCGAGCCCGGCAACCGCCCGCACGGCCGAGCTGGTGCGGCACATGGCGGCCCAAGAAGACCACCACCTCGAAACCTTCGACCGCCTGCTGGCCGAGCGCGACGTGCGCCCGACGGCACTGGCGCCGGTCTGGCACGCTGCCGGATTTGCGCTGGGAGCGGCGACCGCCTTGCTGGGTGAAAAGGCCGCGATGGCCTGCACCGAGGCGGTCGAAGAAGTGATCGACGAACATTACGCCGCCCAGCAGGACAAGCTGAAAGGCCGTGATGGCGAACTGGAAGACATCGTTGCCCGTTTCCGTGCCGAGGAAATCGAACATCGCGATACGGCACGGACGGAAGGCGCGAAGGAAGCGCCGGGTTATCCCATCCTCACTGGCCTCGTTAAGGCCGGCTGCCGCCTCGCGATAAGGCTCAGCGAGAGGATCTGATGGCGGCCCTTCCTAAGCAGGTTTTGCGGCGCACCTCATGGGCGCCGCGCAAGGCCACGCGCGCAGACCTCGGCGATCTCGCCGCGCTGCTGACCGATGCCTTCATCGACGATCCCGTGCTCCAGTGGACGCTACGCGAAGGCAACGCCTTCCCAGGCGCACTTCGCCGCTATTTCGATTTCGCGCTGGCTGAACAATGCGTGCCGTCGGATGAAATGTATGTCGCCGGTGCCATGCAGGCGACGGCGATCTGGCTGCCGCCGTCAGACCTTGGCGTGCTCGCCACCCCGCCGCGCGAGATGCTGCGGCTCATCCCGAAATTCCTGCCCATCCTCGGCATCTCGCGGCTTCACCGCGCCATGTCGCTCGCCATGGCGATGGATGCCCACCACCCGCACGAACCGCATTGGTATCTGTACTTTCTGGGCGTGCCCTCGGCTGAGCGTGGCCACGGCATGGGCTCGGCGATGATGGATGCGACGCTGCCGATGATCGACGCCGGGCGCATGCCGGCCTATCTCGACAATTCCAACGCCCGCAACATCCCGCTCTATGAACGCTATGGCTTCCGCGTCATCAGCGAGTATTGCTGCCGCGACGACGCCCCGCCGATCTGGGGCATGTGGCGCGACGCCCGGCTGTTCTAAACCCTCTTACTTCCTCATGGCCGCCCTTGAGGCGGCCATCCAGTCCGGCGTCTCACATAAGCGCTGGATGGCCGGGTCAAGTCCGGCCATGAGGATGTTGGGGACGTGTCAACCGCTCTTGCGCATAGCGCGCTCCGGCGTCCCTACTACCCGTATGGATCACGAACAGGCCGCCCTTGCCCGTAGCTCTGCTGCCGCCCCGCTGAAAGCTGGGCGCGCCGACATCCCCAAGCTGACGCCCCTCCTCACCGACGCCTTCAGCGACGACCCCTGCCTGCAATGGACCTTCAAATCCGGCGCAGGCTACAAACCTGCGCTCGCGAAATATTTCGATTTCGCGCTCGCCAGCCAGTGCGCCAAGCACGACGCGATGTTCATGAGCGCCGATGGGAATGCCGCCGCCATCTGGTTGCCGCCCGCCGGCCTCGCCTCACTCTCACTGCCGCCCACCCAGATGCTGCGCATGTTGCCGCGCCTGATCTCGATGACCGGTTTCTCGAGGCTGACCCGCGCTATGGCGACCGGCGATGCGATGGAGAAGCACCATCCGCCGGAGCCGCCGCACTGGTATCTCTTCTTCATCGGCGTGCACTCCGGGGCGCGCGGCCTCGGCCTCGGCTCGGCCATTCTTGAAGCCACGCTCCGCCACGTCGATGCCGAGGCGATGCCCGCCTATCTCGACAATTCGAACCCCAGAAACACCCGCCTCTACGAGCGCCACGGCTTCCGCGTCGTCAGCGAATACCGCGCCCGCAAGGACGCCCCGCCCTTCTGGGGCATGTGGCGCGATGCGAAAAAGGTATGAGCGCCTATCGAAAATTGTCGGATGACGAGTTGCCGGCGGCAGCCGCAATTATCACGGAAACATTTCTCGACATCTCTCTTCGCTGGCTCGGCCTGAATGACACCCGGATTGATCGGAGAATCGTCGGCGCAAATTATCTCGCCATGCTGCAGGCAATTACGCGTGACGGCTTCGTTGCAGCCGATGACGGCTTAAACGCGATTGCTGCATGGGCTGCGCCGCCAGGGGCAGGCTCTATGGTTGTGGAGTGGCGTGACACGCGCGTCTTGCGGCGCGCCTATCGCGAGAAGTTCGGGTGGGCTTGGTGGTGGAAGATGGCGCAGCCCAAGCTCACGCCGCACAGCGTGCCGCACGACCCGCACGCCTACCTAGCCTATTTCGCGACCCGGCCCACCGTACGCGACAATGGCCATGGCTCTGCATTGCTGGCAGCAACGCTACGCGACATGGACACGTGGAAAACGCCTACCTACGTCAACACGATCAGCGAAAGCGCGGTGCGGTTTTACGAACGCCACGGCTTCCAGATCCGCGAACGGGTTCCCGCCACAGCAGTCATGCCCGCGGCGTGGGGGCTTTGGCGCGACCCGCCGAAATGAAAAAGGCCGGCGTCACCACCGGCCTTCCGCGTTTCAAAGCTGAAAGCGCGCTACGAAGCCATGCGGTGCAGGGCGCACAGCTTGTTGCCGTCGGGATCGCGCAGATAGGCGAGATACATCTTGCCCATGCCGCCCGCGCGCACGCCCGGCGGTTCTTCGCAGGTCGTGCCGCCCGCCGCGATGCCGGCCGCGTGCCAGGCGTCGGCCTGTTCCGGCGATGAGGCCGCGAAGCCGATCGTGCCGCCATTCGCGTGGCAGGCAGGTTCGCCATTGATCGGCTTCGACACCGAAAAAACGCTGCCCTTCGTCATATAGAACATGCGATTTCCGTCGATCATCGACGGCGGCACGTCCAGTGTCGCGAGCAGCGGGTCATAGAATTTTTTGGCGCGATCCAAATCGTTCGTGCCGATCATGATGTGCGAAAACATGCGCTCTCTCCTGTGCCGGTCTTTGCCGGCGTTTTGAAATCGTTGCGGCTGGCGAAAGGCGGGCCGGTTATGGCTCCAGCTCGCTATCCCAATAGAGATAGTCGCGCCAGCTTTCGTGCAGATAGTTCGGCGGGAACGCCCGGCCGTTCTTCTGCAGGTCCTGGATACTGGGGCGGTGCGGCTTGTGCGCAGGCCACATGCCGCAATGCTGCGACAGCCGCCC
>Ga0105044_10005790_pt1 | contig 16997 bp, 11 predicted proteins | sample MAT01_FD_78092 | JGI IMG/M metagenome (GOLD analysis project Ga0105044, IMG submission 78092) | Freshwater microbial communities from Lake Fryxell liftoff mats and glacier meltwater in Antarctica - MAT-01 | ecosystem: Environmental > Aquatic > Freshwater > Ice > Liftoff microbial mat | place...
AACAAAATGTATTTTGGCGTAGGGACAGGGCCTGCCCTGTCCATTTTCACGCGATGAACGGACAGGGCAGGCCCTGTCCCTACACGAATCATGCATAACATTTTGCATTATCAAACGGTCTCTAAGATATCGCCTCTCGCACACTCTGTGCCATGCGCCGCGCACGCTCCGGCGCATCGCCAATATGCGTTTCCGCCGTCAGCAGCGCCGGAATATCCGCTGACGGGATCAAGGCGATGACATGAGGGTCAGCTTGCAGCAGCGCCATCAGCGGATTGGGCTGATCCTGGCGCAGTGCCTCCCATGACGTCAGGCTGTGCTGACGGATGATTTCGTGCAGTTCCTGGCGATTGCCGCCACGCCGTGCCGCTTCCATCAGCAAACGCTCGGTAGCGGCGAAAATGCCATATGTCCGCAGCGTGCGCTGGATGCTGTTGGCATCGATTCGCATCCCGGCAATGAGGCGTGTCAGCCGCGTGACGATTTCATCCGCCGTCAGGAAGGCTTCGGGCAGCACCACGCGCCGATTGGCCGAGTCATCCAGTGTGCGTTCCAGCAGATGATGGGCGGCATTGTCCCAGGCCACACGCGGCAGCCCGGCCAGATACCGCGCCAGACTGTCGATGTTCTCGGAATGAATCGGGTTGCGCTTGAAGGGCATGGCGGAGGAGCCAATCTGCCGCGTGCCAAACGGCTCATGCCACTCGCCAATGACGGGCGATTGCAAAAGACGCAGATCAAAGGCGAATTTGTAGGCTGTCGCGCCGAAGCCTGCCAGCACCGATAGGATGTCATAGTCCTGGCGGCGCGGATAAGTTTGATGCGTGACCTCAAATGCGGTCAGGCCAAAGGCACTCAGGATTTGCGCTTCAAGATCACGCGGCGTCATGCCTGTCCCATGCAGCAGTTCGGTATAGGAGGCCGATGTGCCGACAGCGCCCTTAAAGCCTTTGCCGCGCAGCGCGGCACGAACACGTTTCAATGCCTCGTAATCTGCCAGAAAATCCTGCGCCGTAAACGCCAGTCGATAGCCGACAGTGGTCGGCTCGGCAGGCTGGAGATGCGTAAAGGCCATACATACCGTGTCTGCCTCAGCCTCGATGCGTCCTGCCAGTTGATGCAGCAGGGCAGCGATCTTCGGGATCAACACATCCAGCGCCTCGCGCAGGCACAGCGCCTCGGCATTGTCTTCGATATCCATGCTGGTTGCGCCTAGATGAATGATGCCGCCGCCGATGGAACACTGCTCGGCATAGGTGTAGACCTCGGCCATGAGATCATGATGCAGCTCGGCTTCGTGGGCATGGGCGCGGTCAATATCAATCTCATCCTGATGAGCGCGGAGATCGGCCACCTGCTCGGCTGTGACGAGACCGATGCTTTGCTGTGCATCCGCCAGCGCGACCCACAAGCGCCGCCACAGCCGCCGCTTGTGGGTTTGCGACCAGAGGCGGCGCATCTCGTCTGAGCCGTAGCGCCAGGTGAACGGACTCAAAAAGGTATCGTGTGTATAGGATTCCATGCAAATATCGTCCTTGACGCAGGCACAGCGCTCTGTGCCTGCTGGAGTCGTGTGAGGAGACAGATGGATAAGAAGAGCGTGACTCAGGGCTTGGCTTCAACACCCATCTGCAAAAACTTGAAGGCGTCTTTCTGCTGCTGAATCAGAATCAGGGGTTTGTCGATGGCATCCCCATTCTCATTGAAGGTGTACTGCCCGGTGACGCCGGGAAAATTCACCATCTGGTGAAGCTGGGCCGCCACTGCTGAGGGCGACGTACCATTGGCCCGCCTGATTGCCTCAGCAAACAGATTGACTGCATCATAACCCTGCGCCGCCCAGGTATCCGGCGCATCGTTGTAGCGCTGATGATAGCGCTGGATGAAATTTTGCAGTGCGGCGTCGGGATTGTCGGGGTGAAAATATGACGCGACCACCGTCTTGAGCGACGATTCACGCGCAATCTTCCACAGGTCATCGGTATTCAGCCCGTCGCTGCCGATGATGGGCTGTTTAATCTGTTTGCGGCGGGCGTCCCGTATGAACTGCGCGGCCTCTGGATTGAATCCGGCGATGAAGATGGCATCAAAATCGCCCGATGTGCCGGATGACCACTCATTGATGATCGGCTCGAAATTGCGGATGCTGCGATACGGGCGGCGATCCACAATGGTGATGCCCAGCGTCGTGGCCTCATTCTCAAACACGTTCGAGAGCTGGCGACCATACGACCCGGCCTCATACAGAATCACGATGCGGCGGTAATTCTGGTTGTCAGCAAAGATTGCCAACTGGCGGCCTGCTTCCGAATCGCTGATGACGTTGCGGAAAATATAATGATAGTCGTTGCGCGTGAGATCGGGGCTGGTGGCACTCGGTGACATCATCGGCAGACCATTGAACTCGTATAATGGGGCCACCGCAATCGCCTTGTCCGAATAGCCATGCCCAATGACAGCCGTCATGGTCGGGTCTTCCGCCAGTTCCTGAGCGATCAGGCGGCTCTCCTTCAGCGACAATTGATCGTCGCGTGATACCAGTTCAATCGGACGGCCTAAAACCCCGCCGCTGGCATTGATCTCATCGACAGCCATCTGCACGCCCGCCGGGAGTTTGTCTTCAGCGGCGGTCAGCGGCCAGACGAAGCCTATCCGAATGGGCGTCGCGGTGGTGGCGGCCTTCGCATCCGCCTCACGCTGCTCCAGCGGACTGCGTTCGCTGCACGCGCTCAAGACAATGACAAGACTGATCAGCCACAAGAGCCGAAATCGGGACATCAAAAGGGCTTTCCTCTCATTAGGCCAACTGCCGCCGCGCCAGATCTGCAAACAGACCCGTCTCACGAATAAGATCGGCATATTTTCCCTGTTGGACGATTCGCCCTTTGTCCATGACGAAGATGCGATCCGCGTTGATAATCGTGCTCAAACGGTGGGCAATCACGACGCGAGTGGCATCGAGATTTTCAAGGCTGCTGCTGACGGCGGCCTGAGTCTGGTTGTCCAGGGCACTGGTTGCCTCATCGAAGAAGAGAATACGCGGCTTCCGCGCAATCGCTCGTGCGATGAGAAGCCGCTGGCGCTGGCCGCCGCTGAGGGTACTGCCGCCTTCGCTGACGAGGGTATGCATTCCCATCGGCATGTGCTCGATATCGGCTTTGAGGCCGGCCACATCTGCCGCAGCCCAGGCGTCTTCCAGCGTGAGGTTGGCAACGCCAATGATATTCGAGAAAATATCGCCCGTCATCACCTGACCATTTTGCAGCACCACGCCTAACTGCTGGCGCACCGCTGTGATATCGAGATTGTTCAAATCCTGCCCATCGAAGTACAGCGCTCCGGCTTCGGGCTGCTCAAAGCCGAGCAGCAGACGCAGCAGGGTGCTCTTGCCGCTGCCGCTTGGCCCGACGATGGCGACAAATTCGCCCGGCTGAATTTGAAACGAGACATCATGCAAAATCTGCGGGCCGTCCGCAATATAGCGGAATGACACGCGGCTGACTTCGATCTCGCCCGTGAGTGTGCCGGGATGGGCCTTTGTCGCATCGACCTCCGGGCTGGCGGTGGTGATCGGTTTCAGGCGTTCATAACTTGGGATGACTTCAAACAGCGCAATGAGAGCGCTGCTGAGGGCCAGCGCTGCCAGCAAAAACTGCGTGAAGGCGGCGAAGAAGGCCAGGAATGTCCCCGTCGTCATGACGTGCTCCTGCACCGCAAAGGCGAACAGGAGCATGGCGGCCAGAATCGGGAAGATGCTGTTAAAGACCGTGAGGCGGTTGTTGATCAGCCCAGCCTGAAATGACAACTGGCGCTGAAACGCGAAGCGCCGCGCCCATTCCGTAAAGGCCCGATCCTCAACCCCTGCGGCGCGAAATTTGGTAATCCCGTTCAGGAATTGGAAGACCATGCCCCCGATCTGGCCTTCAACATCGGCCAGCGTGCGCTGCTGGAGCAGGCGACGATACCCGGCCAGCACCGACACCGCAAAGGCAGCGGCCACTGTGATCATGACGATAACGGCCAGCGGTGGGCTGAAGTAAAAGAGCAGGACGACATTGAAGATCGAGAAGACGCCCACCAGCACGGCATTGACCACTGTGCCGGACAAGCGCCGACGGATGTAACCGATGCCAAGCGCTCGCGTACTCAGATCGCCCGCCGTATAGGTGCGAAAGAAGGGCGGCGGCAGATGCAGCAGACGATCCCACAGGGCGGCTTGCAGTGACGCCTCCACGCGCATCTCAACCCGCAGGACAGCCGTATTTTGCACAATCAGGAACATGGCACTACTGAACCCCAGCACAATCAGCAGCAGACACAATTGCAGCAGAAGCGATTGATTGGCCGAGGGGATAATCGTATCGAAGATGCGGCTGACGACCAGCGGCACACCCAGACTCGTCAGGCCCACCAGTAGCCCCATCAGGCCAATCGTAAGGAGATCGGCCCGCGTCCCGCGCAGCCCAAAGCGCAGCAAATCCCAGGCCGAGAGCGGTTGATAGGGCAGGGTGCGATAGAATTGATACGCTTGATCGCCGATCTGCGCCGCCAGGGGCTTATCAATCGTGGGTCGCGCACGCACCACCGGATCATGCATGGTGTAGACGGTGCGTCCGGGGATAAGGGTTACGGGCCGCTGGTCATCGCGCATGAAACCGATCATGACGCCGTTATCGTTCTGCCACCATTTGCCCCGCAGCGTGACGCGGCGCATCCGCAGGCCCGCCGCCCGCACAATCGAATCGAGGGTTTGCGGCTCATTCCGACCATCAATCGGATCGGGCCGCATGTCGACGCGCACCCCCAGGGCGGCCCCTGCAATACGGCAGGCCGTAATCAGCGGTGACAAATCCTCATCGTAGGAGCGAAAGAAATCCCCTTGCGATTTATCCAGGACGCTGGAAATATCTTGCAGCGCCGTGTCAAAGCGCTGCGTATCCTGCGATTGACGGCGGCGCAGGCGTTCAGCATCGATCTCGTCACGAACATCGACGTTCCACAGGACGCCATGCAGCACAATCTGGTGAAACTGCTGCATATTGGCCCAGGTGAATCCCTGTTTCATAAACGTGGGACTCGTCACTACCTGGACATGGCTGTCACGATGGGCGCGAATCCATGTCTTGTCGCACACGGGAATCCACTCGCCGCCCGTCATGAGGGGCAGGTCTTCGCGGTTCATGAATTGGATGACCCCGGTGAGCGTGTGAACCCACATCACATCGCGCTTGGGACGGGCCACATCTTCACTGCTGAGAAGAATGTCGCTGCCTTCCTCCAGCGGGATCATCTGGCGCTTGGTCGTCTCCTGCTGAATGCTCTGCGAGAAGTTGCGAATCCAGCCATCCAGCAGCTTGACAGCATGTTGCAGCAGGATCGGACTTTTGAGCGTCTCCTCGAATTTGGAGCGCTGGATATGACTCACACTCGTGTTGTGTGTCCCCACCGCCACCAGCTTGAGTTTGCCCTCAAACAGACTAAGATCCAGGCCAAACAGCGCCTGACCTTCCTTGACGCGGAAGAGATGCAGGCGCTGACTGAGAATCTGGTCAGCACTCGTTCGCACCACGAAGACATCGACCATGCCCTTGTGAACCAGCCACATAGCATTGGGATCGTCCATCGAAATGGGCGCGTTGCTGCCAATCTCGACGGGGCTTGCTCCAAAGATCGAGAGCAAGACCTCCTGGCCGAGTTTGAACATGCCGCTGATGTTGGTATCCGGTCCCTGCGTCGTCATACGGCCTCGTGCGGCTGTGGCTGTTTAAAAGAGATATTCGAGGACACTGGTCGACTGCATCTCGGCCATTTCCGAGCGGATGAGTTCGGCATACAGGCCATTTTTCAATTTCAGGAAATCGTGTGTGCCACGCTCTATCACCTGACCGCGATCCAGCACAATGATCTCATCACAATCGCGGATTGTACTGAGGCGGTGAGCCACAATCAAGCAGGTGCAGCCGCGCCGCCGCAGATGATCGTCGATGGTCTTCTCCGTCAGCGCATCCAGGGCACTGGTGGCCTCATCCAGGATGAGGATCGACGGATTGTTAATGAGCGCCCGCGCAATCTCCAGGCGCTGAAGCTGCCCGCCGCTAAAATTGCGTCCACCTTCATCGAGCATATGGGCGTATCCGTTGGGGCGTTCGACCAGATCATTATGGATGACGGCATCTTTGGCCGCTTGAATGATCTGATTTTCGGGAATCGTCTTGTCCCACAGCGTCAGATTCTCCGTGACTGTGCCTTGAAAGACGAAGATATCCTGATCGACCATCGCCAGTGAATTGGTCATGATCGGACGGGGGATGGCCTCACGGGGTTTCCCATCGAAGAGAATCTCCCCCGACCAGGGCTGATACAACCCGGCCACCAGCTTGGCGATAGTCGATTTGCCGCTGCCGCTGCCGCCGACCAGGGCCACCCGCGATCCAGCCTCAATGCTGAGATCGAAATTCTCGATCAGCGCGGGAGACAGATGATTATAGCCAAAGGTGAGATTGCGAATGTCCAGTTTACCCGACAGCTTCACGCGCTCTGGGATGTCCGTCGGCGCAGGCTGCGTAAAGCGCGGGTCGATCTCATAGCGCAGCACATCATCCAGGCGGTTCATATCGCCGCTCACCTCCTGGATGCGCCCGCCCAGATTTACGATCTCGTTAAACGGGGTGATGAAACTCAGCATCAGCGTCTGGAAGGCGATCAATTCGCCGATGCTGAGTTCGCCGCGTATCACGCGCAGGCTGCCGAAATAGAGGATGGTGGTGGTATTGAGCGCAGTCAGGATATATGGGACAACCGCGAGAACCTGCGACACAATGCGAAACTGCTGTTCCGCCAGCAGCGTCTTGGTGTGATAGCCCGCAACTTTGGCGAACAAATCGGCCTCAGAACCCGTCGCCTTGATGCTCTCGATGGTCTGCAAGCCGTTCATGGCTGTGCCGATCATCTTGCCGTTTTCCTGCAAATAGCGCTGGTTGGCATCATTGCGCTGGCGCGAGATGAGCCGCAGCACGAAGATATTCACTACCGCAATCGTGATGCCGATCAGGGTGAGCTGCACATCATAGGCGAAGAGCAGGGCGGCATAAAACGCCACCAACACCAGATTTAACACCGCTGTCGCCAGTTCGCCCGACAGCAAATAGGCCACGCGATCATTGATCAGCACGCGGGAGCTGATCTCACCGCCGAAGCGCTGCATGAAAAATTCAATCGGCAGCCGCAGCACATGCCACATGAATATGCTCGATGTGGACAGGGCCAGCTTGGTCTCCAGGCGCAGCAGATAGAACTGCTGCAAGCCCATCAGGAACGCCCGAATTAAGGCCGTAAACCCCATCGCCAGAATCAGGCCAAGTAGCCAGTCCTGGCCGTTGACGAGGATGCGATCCACAAAAATCTGCGTGAAGGCCGGGACGAGCACGCCAGGGATAATCAGCGCCAGACTGACCATGATGACATAGACCATTGCGACCCGCGATGCCGACAGGCGCGACCAGAGCGCCTTGACTAGGCTGGGCTTACTGCCCGCCCGCTGGAAGGCGGTATCCGGCTCAAAGGTGAGGACAACGCCCGTAAAACTCTTGTCGAATTCATCGGCGGGAATGATGCGGGGGCCGATGGCCGGATCGTTGACGTAGACCTGATCCTTCTTAAAGCCTTCAACGACGAGGAAATGATTGAAGTTCCAGAAGACGATGAGAGGCAGTCGCATCGTCGGTAATTCCCCGATTTCCTTGCGGAAGCCACGTGCTTGCAGCCCATATTGACGCCCCACCTGTACGATATTGCTGGCTTTGACGCCATCGCGTGATACCCCGCACGCGGCCCGCAGTTCTTCCAGCGGCACATAGCGACCATAATAGCCCAGGATCATGCCCAGGGAGGCCGCGCCACATTCCACCGCCTCCATCTGGAGGACGGTTGGGGTGCGGTGACGCGAGGTCGGCTTGAACGTGAGAGTTGTGTCACGCGCTTCAGTCGTCATAAGACCTTATGAACCTCGCGGCGAAAAGATCAGGTTGATAGGCGGCTCATTGCTGAGCATGATCGTCGCATGAGCCAGCGTGCCACTGCGAATTTCAACCTCTGGCCCTTTGGGAGTCGTCCATTTATAGCCTGTGGTCGTGGTGCGGCTTGGAATAAACTGGACTTTAATTTCAATCGGGGCGTTATCGGTCAAACTCAGAAAATAGGTTGTTAGCTCTTCATTTTCCAGCAGACGCGTGATGCTCTCATGGCTCTTGGGGAACTCGCCGACGCTCACGACCCAGCCCTGCATCACGCCAAATTCTTCGGCGCTGATGGTGTCCGGACGGACTTGAACGCTCATGCCAGGGCGAACCTTTTTGCCATCGGAGGCGGGTAGATAGAAGACCGCGCCCAGTTCGACATCATCGCCGGTGGGTTCAAGCGTCACCATGCGCTGGCCCAGTTCAAGGCGTTCGTCTGCCGAGACCAGCGTTTCGATGACTCGCCCGCCATAGAGCGTGCGAACAGGAACAATCGCGCCGTTGCTGTCTTCAATACGGGCAATAATTTCGCCTGCTTCGACCACATCATCCACGTTGACGTACAAATCATTCAATTGGCCTGCCACCGCTGCCTTAATGGTGGTGATGCCCGTCCCGCCCTTAAGCAAAATGCCGCGCCCAGGGGTCGTGACCTGAATACTGCCCGTGAATCCCCAGACGATGAAGGCCGTAATCACAATACCCAAACCTAACAGGGCCACCCACGCACGCGGGGCCGTCACCTTCATCAGGGAGTCAAGTTGTTCGGGTGAGGAAAGTTGTTCTAGCGCTGAACGACGAAAGAGACGATTCTGCACAGTGCGCCCCAGGACAGGACATAAGTCCCTGTCATTGTAAAGAAGAATGACGCTGCCTGCCACCTGAAAACCATCATATTTCGATGGAACAGCAGCGATTGGACTGAATAAAGACGGAGAATCGAACAGACCTGCACGAATGCAGGTCTGTTTTTACAGGTTCGCTCTTAGTGCGTGACGGGTGGGTTGCCCGTTTCGGGGAGGCCAGCGCCACCAGAAACGTCATCGAGTTCGTCGTCGGACAGTTCGTCTTCGTTTTTCTCAGTGCTGTTGGGATCGGCGATCCAGCGCATTGTGACGCTCCTTGTATGAAAACAATCTATTGATCATAGTCTTCATCTCCCCGTGATTTCCAGGGGCTGAAGGCTATGATGCTGTACTTTACTTAGTGGCGGGGGGATTTCCGGTCACGGGCAAGCCGCCGCCGCCAGAGACGCCATCGAGTTCGTCGTCGGACAGTTCGTCTTCGTTTTTCTCAGTGTTGTTGGGATCGGCGATCCAGTTCATTGTGATGCTCCATTGTGTGTGACTGTTAAAACACTATAGCACAACTTCTCTCATCTCACCTTTATGAATGGGTGAGATTTATAAGATTTTACGAATCTTGCGAAATGTTCAGGCTCCGCAGGTCGAGAGGCTCACCTGATAAAGATTTTTCTGTTCACACGTCAGGGACGGGACATAACGGTTTGATCGCACCCACGTCAGCAAATCCGGCAGCGTGCGAACCTCCCAATGTTGAAGATTGCCGTCGGCATCCCCGGTGAACACAGTTTTGCTCTGGGCATCAAAGGCAACCGCCGAGATGAACGTCTTTGTATCAAAACGCTGAATTTCAGAACCGCTCTGGATGTCCCACAAGCGGATGGTGTTGTCCAGGCCGCCTGAAATCAGAAGGCGTGAGTTCGGGCTGAAGCGCACATTCAGCACATCGCCGGTATGACCGTAAAAACTGCGCGGCGGCTCCGTCTGATCGATCTGCCAGACGATGATACTGTCATCTTCTGCCGATGACACGACATAACGCCCATCAGGGCTGAAATCAACGCTGTAGACTGTACCGGTGTGACCTTTGTAGGCTTGCAGCCGCGTGCCGGATGCAAAATCAAACAGGTAGGTATCGCTCGAGATGCCGCCGCTGCCGCTCGTCAGGATGCGCGTCCCATCTAAACTGAATTTGACCGAACGAATGCGCGGATTCTGCTCGCCAATTTCGGCGGCTGTAGCCGTTGGGATGGTTCGCACCTCATCGGTCTGCCAGTTCCACAACTCCACATTGGCACTGTCTCCAACATAAGCGATCCACGCGCCATCAGGATGGATGGCGATGCCGGCGATGCGGAAGCCTATCGTCTTTTCCTTTTGCGAGGTTCCGTCAGAGAATTTCCAGACGGTGATATGGCCTTCATCGCCGCCGGCAACCGTGACCAGGAGATCGTTTGTCAGGCTCATATCCAGCGTCGTCAGCTTTGGCGGGGCCGTGATCGTGCGCTGCGCGACCAGATTATAATCAAGAACCTGCACCTGTCCGTTGAACGCGCCGCCGATGACGGTCATCGTGTCGCCGTCGCCGATGGGATAGATGCCACTGAGAGAGCTGTTGAATGGGAGATGACCAATCTGAGCGCCGCTGGCAAGATCCCAATAGCGCAGTGTTCCATCCGACGAGGCACTGACAAAGCGCGAATCGACTGTCGCCACGCCATAGACAACGCTGCCATGCCCTTTGAAAGTTTCCATAATCTCGCCGTTGGCAAGATTCCAGTGGATGACATTGTTGTCATACGAACTGGACAGCGCTTCCTGTCCGTCGGCTGTGACGGCGATATCCCACACAATATTGCCGTGTCCGACAAAATCGCGGCGCTTGGTAGGGGCGTCCTGGCCTTCTTTTTCCAGGTCAATCCAGCGCATGACCTGATCGTCATAGCCGACCAGGGCCGACTTGCCATCCGGCAGGAAGGCCACCGCCCGACCCGCGCCCGAATTGGCGTCGTACATCTGCAACAGCTTGCCCGTCTTAATATCCCACAGCATCAGCAGGCCCAGGCTGTCATCAATCGTCAGCACCGCCTGGCTGTCCGGGCGCACCGCAATCGCAAACAGGCTTGGCACAGTTGCGCCGCGTGCGGCGGTCTCATCGACATGGCCGCTGAAGCTGAGGGAAAGTTTACCTGTACGCCAATCCCAGACGCGGGCCAGCCCATCCGAGCAGGCCGCCACAAGAGACTGGCTGTCAGGCGAGAAGGCGATCTCCCACAGTGTGCCACTGGGCGTATCGATAAAGTCTTTAAACGCTGACCCATCCTCGGTGTTGTAAATGCGAATCTGGCCGCTGGAAAAGCCTGCCGCAGCATACGCGCCATCGGCGGTCAATGCGACAGAACGAATGACATCAGACGTATCCGGCGAGGGCCATGTCTGGAGGGCTATGCGGGTGTTCAAATCCATCAGCGTCAGGGCATTGTCCCGATTGACGAACAGGACACGTTCATGCTCGGCATCTGTTGCAATACGGGTCACATCGACAATGCCCTGATCCAGCACATAGCGCGTGCCGGGGAAGTAGGCCGCTTGCGCTAAGGCTCCCTGCGCCAACAGGGGCGGGTTGGCAATCGAGGTGTTTGCGACGAGCGACAGGGCGAGTGCCAATTCCGGGTTTTTATCGCGGTAGAGGATTTGTTGGGCATTGGACGCCAGCGCCAGACTGCGGGCCTGATCGCCGTTATAAACCGCTGTGACCTGGGCAGCGACGGCTGTCGCGGCATTATCAACGGCCACATGGCGCTGCTCATCCGCCTCCTGCCGCCGCTGCTCGGCAGACAGGGCTTGCAGGAAGGCGAAACCCGCCAGCAGCACGACGACAACGCCATACACCGCATACAACGTCAAAGCCCGCAGCCGCGCCGTTGCCGCCCGCTGGCTGGACTGAATATACTCGCGCTGCAACTCGGTGGGATTGGGTTGCTTATCGGCGCTCTGCTGCAACCACTGGGCTGCTGACCGCAGATCATTGCCGCGCAAGACCAGGGCGGCATCGCGCTCTTTATCATTCCATTCCACCGCCTTGATCAGCAGCCGTGTGTGCATCTTGAGATACGGCAGATCGGTATCGAGGGCGTCCGTCAGCGAGTGAAAGGCTTTGTCAAATTCGTCTGATTCGCGGAAGTAAATCCAGTTGTGGGACGAAATTTTGGGGTCAAGCGCTTTTTTATCCATATCTTCCACCAGATCACGGCGTAAGATCGGTACAAGGCGCTTGTTATGGCCGATGGCATGGGCAAGTTCCAGGCTACACACCTCAGAACGCACCGAATCGGGCGTGATGACATAAGCAAAGGCATCAGCCGCCTCAATGCCATCATAAATTTCTTGCAGCCATTCCGCTGTCAGAGGGATATTCTCCCAATCGACCCACAAATCTTTCCCACTCTTCTCAAGCGCCGCATGAAGCTCACGGACAAACGCCTGATCACGGCGAGAATACGAAATAAATAAATCGGTCATATACAGCGTCTCCCTCAATCCGTCTGCATGGGAGCAGGGTGTGGTGAGTCAGAATTGGGTGGTTATATAACAAAATATAATAGCACAGCCAGCGTGCTCATGTGACGAAATTCCAATACTGGATCATTTTAATCGCGGCCTGAGATCGACGCAACCAGAGATCAGCCTTCATCAAACTCTTAGCCCTGTGTTCATCCGTGTTAGGATGTGCTCTGCACAATCAACGTGATTGAAAGGGAGTGTATCGTTATGTCCATCTCTGTGCCTGTAAATGCCAAAGTGTTTGAAACACGATCCGTCTTTGCTCAGACAACACTTGAGAAGGTGTGGGCCTTTCATGCCAGCCCGCAGGCGCTCAAGACGCTGACCCCGCCGCCCATCTTCGTGCAGGTGCGCGAGAATCATCTGACCTCACTGACCGAAGGGGATGTCAAGTTTACGCTGTGGTTGGCCTTTATCCCGATTCCCTGGTGGGCGCGGCATCAACACGGCCCCACCGACACAAGCTTTGCCGATCTCATGATCGAGGGGCCGATGGCGTACTGGCGACATGAGCATATCTTTCGCGCTGTGGCGGATGGGGTCGAACTCACAGATCGTATCACACTTGCTCACAAAGCCGGTCTCGCGGGTCTGTTCACACGCCTGATGTTTGATGGCCTGCCGCTGCGAATCTTCTTCGCCTATCGTCATCTGCGGACACGCTGGGCCGTGCAATCATGACCGCGCCGTATGTTGTCGTGATTGGAGCAGGGGTCGGCGGCCTGACAGCGGCAGCACTGCTGGCACAGGCAGGCTATCGCGTGACAGTGCTGGAATCGCAAACCTATCCAGGTGGCAGTGCCAGCACCTTTGTTCATAAAGGCTATCGTTTTGAGAGCGGGGCGACTGTTGCGGGCGGCTTTCAAGCGGATGGCCCGCATGATATCGTCGGGCGGCAGTTGGGCCTGACATGGCCTGTGCATCAGCATGATCCGGCCTGGGTCGTGCATTTGCCCAACTGCTCGGTAGAACTGCGCCAGGACAATGGCGATGTATTGGCGCAGTTCCCGGCCTCCGCGCCGTTCTGGGCCGAGCAACAGCGCATCGCTGATGTGGCATGGCGCATGGCGGCGCAGGGGCTGCCCTGGCCGCCGCAGGATGTCGCAGAAGCAGCGCAGATTGTGCGCGTGGGGCTGTCGAATATGCCACATGTCCTGGGCCTCATCCCGTCGCTGTTTGGCACGATGCGCGGCTGGTTGCGGCGCTATGGCCTGGATCGTGATCCCGCTTTTACCCGCCTGCTGGATGTATCGCTGCTGATCTCGGCTCAAACCACAACGCCGTTCGTGAATGCCCTGTATGGGGCTACAGCGCTCGATCTGACACGCCAGGGCGTCTACCACGTCGCGGGCGGCATTGGCGGGCTGGCTGAGACGCTGGTGGCGTCGCTTGAGGCGTATGGCGGGGAGGTGCAGTACCGTCAATTTGTCACGCGCATCGCTGTTGAAGGCGGGCGGGCCAGCGGGGTGTACGTCAAGGCGGGCCGCCGCACTGAGAAAGAGACGTTCATTCCGGTGGATTTTGTCATCGCCAATGTCACGCCCTGGTCGCTCGATGATCTGCTTGGGGAAGAAGCCCCGGATTCACTCAAGCGTGAAGTGAAACAGCGGTCTGCCACCTATGGGGCGTTTGTGCTGCATGTGGGCGTCAAAGCCGATGTGCTGCCGCCTGATACGCCGGATCATCATCAAATTGTGCGCCAGATGGATGGGGCGGTGGGCGAGGGCGAAACGCTGTTTATGTCGTTCTCGCCCACCTGGGACACCACCCGTGCGCCAGCGGGTTACCGCGCCGTAACGATCAGCACGCATACTGATGTACAGCCCTGGTGGGATGTGCTGAACACGGATGAGACGGGCTACCATGCTCGCAAACAGGCGTATACAGCCCGTCTATTCGACACGATTGAGCGTGTATTCCCTGGATTTCGGGCGGCGTCAGATCTGATTTTGCCGGGGTCGCCCGTCACGTATGCTTTTTATACGCAGCGGGCCAGCGGCATGGTCGGCGGCTTCCCGCAAACATCGCTGTTTCGCGCACGCGGCCCCCACGTTGGCCTGCCCAATGTGCGGTTGGTGGGCGACTCAATCTTCCCCGGCCAATCCACCGCAGGCGTGACCCTGGGAGCGCGACGGGTGGCGCATGGGGTCATGCGGGCGCTGCCGCTACGACAGTTCGCCATTGTCAATGTGAAACGGGAGCCGACCCCATGAGCGTGATTCACTGGTTTCGTCGTGATTTGCGCGTGCAGGACAATACCGCGCTCCATGCCGCCCTCAAAAGCGGTCAGCCCGTTGTTCCCGTCTTCATCCTGGATGAAGGGATTCTCAAAAGCCCGCGTGCAGGGGCGCAGCGTGCAGTGTTTTTGTTCCATGCGCTGCAAAGCCTGGATGATCGTTTGCGCTCGTATGGGACACGTCTGCTGCTGCGGCGCGGGCATCCGCAGCAGATTTTGCCCGCGCTGGTCGAGGAGATGGGCGCGGAGGCCGTATATCTGAATGCTGATTATTCGCCGTATGCTCGTGCTCGTGATGCTACCATTGTATCGATGCTGACAATCCCGCTGCATGTGTATGACGATGTGATGCTCATTCCGCCGCAGGCTGTTTTTACAAAGCAGGGCAAGCCGTACACAGTCTTCACGCCGTATCGCAAGACGTGGAGTCTCCAGCCCAAACCGCCTGTGAGCACGCTTGCCATCAGTGCTGGCATGTTTCATCTGCTGACAAACATTGCGAGTGAACCCCTTCCCACGCCGGATGCAACCCTGTCTCTGCCAGAGGCCAGCGAAGACGCGGCCCATGCGTTCCTCGATGCCTTTGTGAGCCAGGATTTGCGCCACTATGCCACCACGCGCAATCACCTCGTGATCAACCCCTTCGTGATCCCGCGCCCGGAAGGATCATCGTATCTTTCGCCATATCTGCGCCTGGGGCTGCTGTCTCCGCGACAGGCGTATCAACGGGCGCAGGCGGCCCATGAGACGGCCAGCACGCCCGATGAACATCACAGCATCGACACATGGATTAATGAACTGGCATGGCGTGATTTTTACATGCAGGTGCTGTATCATTTCCCGCATGTGCTGACGCGAGATTTTAAGCCGCAGTACGGCACGCTCGCCTGGGATAATGATCCTGCGCTGCTGCATGCATGGCAGGCCGGGCAGACGGGCTATCCCATCATCGACGCCCCCATGCGCCAGATGAACGCCATCGGTTGGATGCCAAATCGGGCGCGGATGATTGTGGCAAGCTTTCTGTGCAAGGACTTGCTGATTCATTGGAAGGCGGGCGAGGATTATTTTATGCAGCACCTGATTGATGGCGACCCCGCCGCGAATAACGGCGGTTGGCAGTGGGCGGCGGGGACAGGCACAGATGCCCAGCCGTTCTATCGTATCTTCAATCCGGTCACGCAGTCACAGAATTTTGCCGAGCCGGAGTATCTGCGCTTCTGGCTTCCTGAATTGAAGGATGTCGCTGATGAAGATATTCATGCCCCCTGGATGATGGCCGCGCCACCGCCGGGGTATCCGCACCCAATTGTCGATCATGCCCAGGCGCGTGAGCATACGTTGGCTGTTTTTCGCCAGTTACGCCACACTGTTAAAGACCCAGAGGAGGACTCATAATGCGTTACGCAAAGACATCGCAGTGGTTATGGTTGCTCACTTTCGTGATCGGCTGCTTAATCGTGCCTGTGAGCGCCCAGGATCGCACCCCGCAGGAGCTGGCTGATCCCGATGGGCAGTTCCTCGATGTTGGCGGCGTGTCGATTTACATCCAGGTACGCGGAGACGCCTCGAATCCTGCTGTGATCCTGCTGCATGGCTTTGGTGGCTCGACCTTCACGTGGCGCAACACGCTCGATCCGCTGGTGGAGGCAGGCTACTATGTGGTGGCGATGGATTTGCCGCCGTTCGGCCTGTCGGATAAATCCGCTGACGGCGATTACACGCGCACAGGGTTGGCAAATACGGTGATCGCTGTGATGAATGGGCTGAAGATCGACAAAGCGGTGATCGTAGGCCACAGCATGGGCGGTGAAGTGACAGCCTATCTTGGCGCACAGCATCCAGAGCGAGTGAGCGGCCTGATTTTTGTCTCCGGCGGTCTATTTGCTGCCATGCCACAGCCTACCCCGGATGCCAACGGGACGACACCATCGGGCGGCGGGTTCTCCGATTTATCCAGCTTTATGGACACGATTGACCCCAAATCACCGCTTGCCGCCGTGTTAGTGCGGGCCTTCTTCACCCCACAGCGCTTCACCGATCTGCTGGAAAGCGCTTATATCCGTAAAGAGGTTATCACGCCGGAATTGATCGCAGGCTATCAGCGCCCGCTCTCGATCAGCGATTGGCCGCAGGGTCTTCTCGCGTTTAGCGCCGCCAAAGAACAGACGCCTGTGTCGCTGGTCGATCTGACAGAGGCCGTTGACAGCCATCAGATTCCGGTGCTGATTCTGTGGGGCAAGAGCGATCCCTGGGTGTCAATTGTGCTGGCTGATACCATGCACGCGGCTCTGACGGGATCAGAGATAATGACCTATGACGGGGTGGGGCATCTGCCGATGGAAGAAAATACGGCGGCGTTTAATGCCGATGTCGCCG
>Ga0105044_10005791_pt1 | contig 16995 bp, 13 predicted proteins | sample MAT01_FD_78092 | JGI IMG/M metagenome (GOLD analysis project Ga0105044, IMG submission 78092) | Freshwater microbial communities from Lake Fryxell liftoff mats and glacier meltwater in Antarctica - MAT-01 | ecosystem: Environmental > Aquatic > Freshwater > Ice > Liftoff microbial mat | place...
GCGGGCAGCGGGAAGCCGCGCCGCAAGCTGCCCCGGCCCGGCGTGTGGGGAGCGATCCTCGTGGTGGCGGTCCTCGTCGGGCTCGCGCTCGTCCCGATGTTCGTCGGTGGTCTGAAGAAGACTCCAGGTGATCGTGTCGGCATCAGCTACGGCGGGGGTCCGATCGAGGGGGTCCACTTCCAGCGCATCGTGAAGCCCGGTTCGGCGCTCTTCTTCAACGGCTTCTCCGACCCGCTCTACCTGTATCCCTCCGACCAGGTGAACTACATCATCTCGAAGGACAAGGGCGTGGGGGCGCGGACCAGTGCAGACTCCGTGGTCGCGCCGACGAAGGACCGGGTCCAGGTGACCTATCAGGTCGCCGTCTACTTCAAGCTCAACGTCGACAAGTTGCAACAGTTCCACGAGCAGTTCGGACTCCGCTACGGGGCGTACACGAGTTCGGGTTGGTACGACCTGCTCCGAGACACGTTCCGTCAGCAGATCGAGAACGCATTGCAGGAAGAGACCCGTCGCGTCGAGGTGGCCGACCTCTTCAGCAACGCCGACCAGCTCGTCGCGTTGCAGGCGAACGTCCAGGAGAAGCTCACCCAGAAGCTCAGGGATTCGATGGGAGGCGACTTCTTCTGTTCGCCGACCTACGAGCCCGGCGGACCGTGCGGTAACCCCACGTTCGTCATCAAGAAGGTCGAGATCCCGGACTCGATCGCCGCGGCGTACGAGGCCAACCGCAGCTCTGCGATCGCGATCCTCACGAAGCAGAACGAGATCGCGCAGCGAGAGGCCGAAGCGCAGTCGATCCGCGCGCTGGGTCTGAGTGGCGAGGACTACACGAGGCTCAAGGCCATCGAATCCGGTAAGACCAGCTTCTGGATCCTGCCGGGCGGCGCCAACGTCACGGTCCCGTCGAACCCGGGCGGGACGCCGAGCTCCACGGCGCCCGGCGGCGGCTGATGTGTCGGTGAGCGAGTCGAGCGCGCGGGGGCGTGCCGACGCGCACACGCCGCACGACGATATCGGCGGCGCCTACTGGTAGTTCGAGTCCGGCGCGTGCAGGGCCTTGTCGCGGTTCGACCAGGGAAACGGGACGTCGGGTTCGGCCACGCCGATCAGCCTGCACAGCGGACCCCACGACGCGTTCCTCGTCAGGTCGACTTCGAGGAATCGTCGCGGCCGTCGAAGTACCGGTGGGCCCGCTCCATGTGGACTTCCCACTCCTGGGTCCACTTCGCCTCGTCGACCACGAGGAACGTGCCGTTGTACTTGCCGGCCTCCTTCGCGTCGATGTTCCGCTCGACGTGCCGACGACGGCTGTCGATCCAGTCGCCGAAGGGTCGTGTCGTCAACACGAAGCTGCTGGCGGGGTACTGCTCGTCGAGCAGACGGAACCGACGACTGAGCCGGCCGATGTCGGAGAACGCGTCGTAGCGCGGATCGAGATTCGACAGGAGCGGTGCTTCCTCGTGGATCGCGCGCGGGACGGCTGCGGAGGCGGCAGGACCGCCGTAGTGGAGGCTTTCGAATCCGAGCACCGTCAGCGCCTCGTGGAACGAGGAGGTGCCGGTCTTGTTCAGTTCGATGCCGAAGATTCGGGGTCGATCCGGTCGGAGGTCGGCGTCGGGTCGGCGATCCATCGTCCGGCGGCTCTACTCAAGCGTCCTGGCGTGGCTCACGACGTCTCCCCGGAACCGAGACCGTCGCGACCGCGTCACGATTCGCCCACGGATAGGGCTCGTCCGGCGCGGGCAGCTCGAGGAACGAGATGAGCGGCTCCCACCCGGCGGTCGTGGCCAAGTCGATCTCCAGGTAGTCGGGGCGCCCGGTGAAGTAGCGGCGGACCGCGCCGACGTGTTGCTCCCACTCTGCGCGCCATCCGGCCTCGTCGACGACGAGGAAGGTCCCGTCGTACTCCCCGGCTTCCTTGCGGCGGATGTTGGTCTCCACGTGACGGCGCCGGCTGTCGATCCAGTCGTCTACGGGCCGGACGGTGAGCACGAAGCGGCTCCCCGGGTACTGTGAATCCAACAGGACGAAGTTCGTGCTCAACGCGAGGATGTCGGAGAACGCGTCGTAACGCGGACCGAGGTCGGAGAGGAGCAGGCGGCGCGCAGCCAAGGCGGCCTCGACGGCCAGTCGGATCGACGGCCCGCCCCAGTGGAGGCTCTCGAAGCCGAGGATCGTCATCGCCTCGTGGAACGACGACGTCCCGGTCTTGTTGAGCCCGATGCCGAACACGCGCGGCCGGGCCGGGTCCGCGTCGGTGCCGCCGGGCTTCATCGACGAACGGCTGGGGACGGGCCGACGTAGTCGTCGAACTCGCGGTTGTAGTACGGCGGCGCTCTGAGTGGATCGACGTTGTGCTTCCAGCCGTACTTGAACCGATGGGCCTGCAACAGCATGTCGGCGCCGGCCGTCGCGCTCGTGCGGCGGGCATGCACCACCCGGGCCGCGGGTACCGGGGAGAGTTCGACGCCCAGTTGCCAGGCCCGATGCCAGTAATCGGTGTCTTCGCAGTACGCGGGACTGAACCACTCGTCGAACGGTCCGACTTCCTCGTAGGTGGACTTCGTCATCATGAAGCACCACCCGGCAGTACCGGCCTGATCGGGCCGGGTGAAGCCGAGGCCATCGCAGTGGTCGGTGTACGGGAACGCGACGCGACGACCATCGGTGGCGGCTTCGTAGAGTGCTTCGTCCCACCCGGGCTCGACGCGACAGTCGCTGTTCAACACGACGAACACGGGCGCGCTCGACAGTCGGATCCCCGTGTTCCATCCCACCGAGACCCCGCGGTTCTCGGCGTAGCGGTACACCTTCGCGGGAAGTGGGATCTCGTACGGTGACCCGTTGTCGACCACGATCACCTCGGTCGGGATGCGGGCGACGTCCCAGATCCGCTCGATGGTCGAGCAGGCCATCGCGGCCAGCTCGGGGGAGCGGCTCCACACCGGGATGGTGATGCTGAGCCGGGGCTCACCCCCGGCTCCGGGTGGAGACCCATCGTGCACGAGGTCCGGGTCGGAGTTCAGGAGCGGTGTCACGGTCGTCGGCTTCTCGGTCACAGTCGGTGCACCTTCATTCGCGCCCGCTACTCCCTTGGCGTTCAGCAGTCGGAACGCCGCCCGGTAGGCCGCGTGCAGTTCGGGAAGGGCGGAGTCGTCGGATCGGCACCGGGACTCGAGCGTGACCACGCGGTGACGCAGGTCGGCCTCGGTGGAGCCCTTCTCGGCCCACAGCCTGGCGGCGTCGCCCAGCTGGAGGCGCGTCGCGATCTCGGTGCCGGGATGGAGTGCGGCGATGACGGCGTGGGCCCGACCCTTGGCCTGCGTCCGGTCACAGAACGCGTCGAAGTCGATCGGCCGGGCCATGAGGCTGCGAGCCGAGCAGTCGTAGACCACGCGCAGCCCCGACGGCGCGAGCCGCCAGGCCATTTCCACGTCGATCGAGTAGTCGAGGCGCTGGTCGTGCAGGCCATGGTGCAGCAGCAAGGATCGCTTGCAGGAGATCCGACCCTCCCAGAACCCGCGCCAGTCGAGTACCTGGCCGTCGCCGAGGCGCTCGTAAGCGAACATCAGACGGTCGACGTCGGTGATGTAGTGCATGAGCGGCGTGGACTCGAGCTCGGGCGCCCAGTCGGTGTGACCGAGGATCGCCACCCCCTCACGCGGATGGGCCGCATGGCTCGCGAGGTGGCGCTCGAGGTAATCGGGTCGGGCTCGGTCGTCGTCGTCGAAGAACAAGACGATCGGCCCACGGGCGAGGAGCACGGTGTGGTTCTTCGCTGCGCTCCGGCCCGCGTGCTCGATTCGCAGGCCGACGACCTGAAGCTCGTCGGCGAATTCATCGAGCACCTTGGCGAGATCGTCGCTGTCGGAACCGTCGTCGACCACGACCACCTCGTACTGGTCGCGGTCGAGGGTTTGTTCGGCGAACGAAGCGAGGCACGATCGGAGCAGCTCGGGGCGGTCGTAGGTGGCGATGAGCACGCTGATCCGCGGAGTCGTGGCCGGTTCCGGCCGCACGAAGAGCTCGGGTCGGCGGTCGGGGCCGGCGACCCACGCGCGGCGGACGAACTCGGCACCCGTGCTCTCGGCGGCCAGCGGTCGCCGAAGCCCCACGGGGACCACGTCGGCGAGGGCCACCGGGCCGCGTCGCTCCGCTCCCGCGCGTACCGACAACACGGGCAGTGAGGTGATGTCGTCGACCTCGCGGGCCACGGTACCGAAGTGGCGTTCTGTGATGGGTGGCCCGCCGGCGGTTCCGCCAGTGTGGGCGGGCTGAAGCCGGTCGACGTCGAGCGTCACCTGTGTGGCGATCAGGGTATCGAGGAACTGCGTCGGGAGGATCGCGTCGTCGCGAACGAAGACGACGTAGTCGGCGTCGCCGGGCTCGGTGTCGTTGGTGCCCTCGGGCCGCCAGCATTGTTCGACCGTCAGCACTGTGCTGGATGCCAGTTCCGTCAGCAGATCGGGCCGGGGGCCGGTGCGGTGCGCGGGATACGTCCCGATCACTCGCACACGAACGGCAGGAGTGGGTTCGAGGCGAACCGCGTCTGCGGTTCGCCCGGCGAGGTCGTAGACCACGAGATGCTCGTCGTTGTGCAGTCGCCGGTAGGCAGTCTCGAGGTGGTCGAACAGCTCCGGGTACCGGTTCCGCCAGGCGAACGCGGGCCTCGGGAGCACGAAGTACTGCGCCCCACGGGTGCGCTGGGCCTCGAGGTGGTTGATCGCGGCCGCGCCGTCGACCGGGTCGTAACCGGCCCATCCGTTGTCGCGGCCCTGCGGGAACGGCCAGCACCGGTGGGACGGCACGTCGATCAGCGTGTCGTCGCCTTCCGATGCCACGAGCACGACGTCGCCGGGACGCCCGATCATCTGGATCCGTCGCCGGATCGCATCGTCGGTGCGTTCGGCGCCCTCACCGGTGAACCGGTGCGGCTGGTCGCCGGATCCTGCGACCGGCCGCCGCCGTTGTGCCATGACCTGGTCGATGATCTCCCCGAAGCGACGCTCGACCAGGTCGACACCGTGGCGACCTTCGATGTGCGCCGCCCCTGCCTCGGCGAGCCGGTGCCAGAGATCGTCGTCGGTGAGGAGTCGGGTGATGCCGGCGGCGAGGTCGGCGGCATCGACTGCGATGAGCGCATGTTCGCCCTGCACGAGGTCGAGGCCCTCTGCGCCGATGGGCGTGGTGACCACGGGCGTTCCGGCCATCATCGATTGGATGACCTTGCCCTTGACCCCGGCGCCGTGCAGGAGTGGCATCACACCGATGCGCGACCGCTCCACGTAGGGGAGCACGGTGGGGACCCACCCGACCAACCGGAGCCCCGGCGCGGGCTCGACCTTCAGGTCGATTCGATCGAGCCAGTTGCCGAGCACTGTGAGTGGATGACGCTCGAGCACGTCGGGGTCGAGCATCGGCAGTACCTCGGCGCCGAGGTACTCCACCGCTTCCTGGTTGGGGAGGTGGCGGAAGTTCCCCACGAAGTACATGCCCCGTCGTTCTTCGAGCGGGTACGGGGACCGTTCGATCTCCTCGGCCAGGGGGAGGGTGAAGACGTGGTCATCGCCGAGGAAGTCGGCGAGCAGCTCGCGCTCTCGGTCGGACACGGTGATCACGGCGTCGGCGGCGTTGTAGGTGTTGAGCTCCTGCGTGGCCCCGACCCCGAAGGTGGCTCCGAGGTCGGTGCGCTGCCCGAAGGAGAGGCGGGCGTTGCGCAGGAAGTGGATGTCGATCGAGTTGATGACGACTCGCGTCTCGGGCGAGTGCTCGCACAGGAGTGGGAGGAGCTGGGCTGCGGGCTCGAAGAACGCAATGAGCGCAAGATCGAAGCTGTTGGACCGCAGCAAGCCCTCGGCGGCGCCGAAGCCGGCATGGGTGGCGACGCCCATCTGGCGGAGGCGTTGGGCGTGACGCTCTTCGGCCACGCCCCTCTCCTCGCGAGCGAGGAAGGTGACGTGCCACCCGGCCCGCAGCAGGAAACGGATCGAGTGGTCGACGATCTGTGAGCCGGCGTCGCGGTCGAACGCCGGCATGCGCGTGTGCACGACGAGCGCCCGTCGTCGGCTCATGAGCGGCATGCCTCGACATCGTCGTGGGCGAGGAGGTACCGCCAGGCGCCGTCGCTCAGGTCGAGGGGTCGGGCGGGACGCAGGTCGAGCACCCGCTGCCACGACGACGCGTCGAGCGGGACCGTCGGCTCGGCGCCGTCGCCGGTCACGCGTACTGCGGCCACCGTCGGCTGATACACGACCGAGCCGCCGTGCGCCCACACGTCGGCGCACCACTCGCGCAGGAACTCGCGTCCGGTTCGACCCGGGGGTCCCGGGACGGCAGCCCAGAGCGATGAAGCGGCGGCCACCAACCCGGGGGCCCAGCACACCGGTCGCACGTAGTCGTGCCACGGTGCCCGCACCTCGGCCGACGATCCCGCGATCAGGCCCACCGAACGATCGAAGAACACGGTGCCGCCCGCGGCCTCCAGCCGCCCGTCGGCCCGCAGGACCTTGCCGGCGACGGCGGATCCCGGGTCGGTGGCCGCAAGCTTCGCGGCGGCTTCGATCATGCCGGGCAGGGGCAAGACGTGCGGCTCGACGACCACGATCACGTCGTGGTCACCCGACGTCGCGGGTTCGATGGTCTCGATCGCGGCGAGACGCAGGTCGGCTCCGGCTGCCGCGACCCTGGTGGCGAGCTGCGTGCGCCAGGCGTCGTCGGTACCCACCGCGCTCGACCACACGAGCACGCGGAGGTCTGAAGGTGCCGGCCCGGCGCCGCCCGTTGCGTCGCGGACCTCCACGCCCGAGGCCCCCGGGGACACGGTGATCACACCGAGCGCAGCGACCCTGGCGGCTTCGGCGCGGTCGTGGGTCTCGTCGACGACGACGAGGTCGACGCTGGCGTCGAGATAGGGGAGTCGATCACCGGGCGGAGGTCGGAACGTCGCCAGCCCGCTGAGCTCGCCATCGAGATCGAGGTCGGTCCAGTCGAGCACGGCAGGCGGGTCGGCGGCACCCGCCGCGAGCCGGCTCACCTCACCCCGGAGTGAGCGCGCCCCGACGAGGGCCGGCGCGGTCAGGTCGAACACCGCACCCGCGCCCGCTTCGTCGGCGATGGTGCGGTAGGTGCGCACGACGTGATCGCGCAGCTCGGCCTGCCGGCGGAACCAGGGTCTCGAACCCTCGGGCAGGACGAGGTGGTGGTGCCCGGCGTATCGGAGTGCTTCCAGGTGGGCGATGTGCGAGAGGTCGTCGGCGAAGGGTCGACCCTTCCGGGTGTCGGGGAAGGCGGTTGCGCGTGGCGTGCGCGCGTCGCGCACCTCTCTGGGGCTGCCCGGGGTGATGGCCAGCCACGGCGTGCCGTCGGGGACGACTGCCGCGACCATCCGCTCGTACGCGTCTTTCCACAGCCGGAACGCCGGGCCCTTCGGCGTCGCGCTCGGCTTCGGCGCGGCGGTCGGCACCAGTGCGCGTATGAAGCGCCCGTTCTGATACCGAAGCGCGACGCGCCACGCCCGGCGGGCCAGTTGTTGTGCCGGGGTCGGGAGCCGGCGGACAGCCTGCTTCGCGGTGGGCACCGGCGCCACGCTCGCGCGTCGCACGCGAAGCTGATTCCGCCGGATCATCTCCTGGGCGGTTGGCGGAAGCCGGCGCACGGTGGACCGCGGGGTGGGGGCGAGCCGACGGGTGACCGGTCCGGCGATCGGCCCGGCGATCGGCTCGGGCGCCGCGACCCCGGGGCGCACCACGCGCCCCGTCGGGCGCGGCTGTGGCTGGGTCGGTTGCGGAAGGGGGGCGGCGGCCGCCTCGGCTGTGGGCGCGAGATCGCGCCCGTCTCCGATCCCCGCCTCTCTCCCCGTTCTGTCGATGAAGCGCCGGCCGACGCGGACCACCTTGCCGGCCCACCGTCGGGTGGTCTTGCGCACGCTGCGCCGGTCGATGTCGTCGATCTTCTTGGTGAGGGCCTGCATCGTCTCGATCCGGACCATGCCTTCGCGGCGGGCCGCCGCGAGCTCGCCCTCGAGCTCTCGGATGCGGTTGCGGTGCTCGTCTTCACGCTCTTGGAGGCGATCGATGGCCGTCTGCCGCTGGTCGGCATGGCGCCGAGCGACGGCTCCGTCGAGGATCAGTCGCCGCACTCGCCCCTCGTCGGCCGGTGGCTCCACCGGCAGGGGCGCGCCGGCCTCGCGGCACAGGTCTTGGTAGAGCGCGCGCAGGCTCGGGCTCGCACCGGCGTCGCCCAGACCCACACCGATCGTGTGGTGACGCAGTTCGGTCCGAACCCGGTGAGGGGCCGGGGTGAGGCCCGCGAACGCGCAGAGGCGGGCGATCTCGCCTTCCGGGTCGACGAAGAACGTGTCGTAGTGAGTCACGATCCGACGATCGGGCGGGAGCACGTCGAGGACGGTTGCGTAGTAGCGCTCCCACAGGGCCAGACCGAGGGAGTACGAGTTCTGGTTGCGACGCTTGAGCGAGAGCGCCACCTCGAGGGGGTGCCGCACGCACACGATGAACCGGAGATCGGGCTGGAGATCGAGCCAGTAGGCCGCGGTGAGGCAGGTACGGGGGTCCTTGAACCCCCAGTGCTCGTGCTCACCGAGCGCGGCGAGGGCCGCGGTGCCGGCTTCGGCGATCTGTGTCACCCTCGGGTCGTCGACGGCGAGGGGAGGGAGGTCGGGCGGGTTGTCCCAGGAGCCGCCGGTGGCCTCGAGCAAGTCGTCGTTGCAGGCGACGATGGCCTTGTTCTCCCAGAAGCCCTCGGGGTTGTCCTCGGCCGCGTCGATGAGATCCTCCGCGCCGGTGCCGATGAGGTGGAGCCCGGAGTCATGCAGAGCACGGGTGATCATCGACGTGCCCGAGCGGTGCATCCCGGTGATCGCGATCGGGAAGGTCTCCAGCTCGGGTTCGGCGTGCGGCCCCCCCGGACCGTTCGTGCGTGTCATCTGCGCTCTCCAGTCCGTGAGACCGGAATCGTAGCGGTCCTCGGCTCAGCTACTCACCGTGGTTGGCGATGCGGTCAGCCGCCTGTTTGGCGGACCGTTCGAGGTGGGGCAGCACCGCCGGAGCGACGCTGCCGAGGTAGAGCGGCTTGTTCGAGGGCGGCCGGTGCGGCTCGCCGCGGATCGCTTCGTACTGGGCGTGCATCTGGTCCCAGGTGAAGCGCCGGGACGTGGCCGCACCCCCGTGGTACTGGTGGAACGTCGCTTCGCCGAGGAGCACGATCAGCTCGACCCCGTCGAGCGAACAGGCCCGCCGGTAGAGGTCGTGGTTGGCGAGGCCACCGGCCGGCAGGGAGAAGGCCTCATCGAGTCCCCCGAGCTCGTCCCAGATGCCACGTAGCGTGAACAAGCTGCTGCTCTCGCCCATCGGTCCGAAGAGCCCGCGACCCGAAGAGCCGGCCAAGGTGCTGATTCCGAACAGGCGATAGCCGTCGATGTCCCAGCCGGAACCGTCGAGCAGCAGATCTTCCGCCGCCTGGTCGTACCCGACCTCGGCGGCGCGCATGTGGGTCACGGTACCGAGATGAAAGGCAGGCGCGGTGATGACCGGCCGTCGGGCGAGGCACTGGGCCCGGCGCGCCGCGGCGAGCAGACCCGGCGAGGCCAGCCGGGCGCCGTCGATCACCAGTCCGACGAGTTCGCCCCGGGCGAGCCCGATGCCGTGGTTGGCCGCGTGGACCGGGGAGGGCGGCGCCGGATCGATGCGCTCGATCCGCAGGTGACCACCGAACTGAGCGACCAAAGACGGATCGACGGGTGTCGCCGAGCCGTTGTCGATCACGATGACCTCGTAGTCGTCTGCCTCCATCCCGAGTTGGCACGCAGGACTGAGAGAGTGGAGCGTGCGGGGCAGTTCGCGGGCCATGTCGTGGACGACCACGACGACGCTCAGCAACGATGCCCGCCCTCGGAGCGACTCCACGCCCGCCTACTGGTCCGTTGCGCGGCGGCGTCTGAACCAGGACCGTCTCGAAGACTTCGACTGGTTCGATGGTGTGGCCGGCTTGACGGAGCAGAACGTGAGCAGGCGCGCGGCATTCGGGTTCGTCGTCTCGAAGGGGACCAACGCGGTCTGGAACCCCGCCGCCTCGAGGAGCTCGAGCACGTCCTGTCCGAACTCGTTGTAGACGAGGTGCTCCTTGTGGTACCTCGGCTCGAGGACGAACACATCCTCGTCGCCCGAGGTGTCGACGCGCTCGACCGTGGTCGGCCGCATCGGCGCGGTCACCGGGATGCTGAACACATGGGCGCCGCCCGGTCGGAGCACTCGATACATCTCATGGAACCCGAGGGAGGGCTTTCGCACATGTTCGAAGATGTCGGACGTGATGACCAGGTCGAAGGTGTCGTCGGAGAACGTCGTCGCCATGAGGTCTTCGCAGCGCACGCCGTCGCGGATCTCGCCGGGCTCGGCATCGGCCCAGTACCCCGACCGCTGGTAGTGCGGCAGCTTGGCGAGATAGCGGGGAAACGGTCCCTTCACCCCGGGTTCCCAGATGCGCAACGAGCGGAACTCGCGCTCCTGTGCGAGCTCGGTGACCGACACCGCCCCCCTGCGCGAGTAGTGCTGGATGATCACGCGGGCCTGGCCCTGGTAGCGCAACGACCAGCCACACGACGGGCAGACGTAGCTTTCTCGTGTCGGTCGTTCGTCCTTGACGAAACGATGGTGCGCGCCACACATCGCGCATCGGCCTTCGAAGCCGTCGGGCACTTCGGCTCCGGCGTGATCATCGATCGGCACGGTCGTCGAAGCTAGCACCGGGGCTTCGGGAGGCTTCCGGGCCCGGGCCGGCGCAGTCAGACCGGTCGCCCGAGCTGGCTGTTCGGGCCGAGCGAGCGCAGCGTGCGCGGGAGCTCGCGTGCCAAGTCGTGCACCACCACGACGACGCTCAGTGCGGGACGAGACGTCACGGGGAGTCACCGTAGCTCCGCCACCCGCCCCCGCCCCCGGGCCAGACCCCCCTGGAGCAACCTAGGAGTTCGCCAGCCTTGACGAAGGCGGGGTGGACGGTCGATGGCAGGATCATCTGAGGCCGCTCTACGGTGCTCGCGTCACGGTAGGCCTTCACTGCGAGAATGATGCTCTCGGTGCCGCCGGAGGCCATCGTGCCGCCGGCACGATCGGGATCCGCATGGAGGGGGTCGAGCATCGCCCAGACCACTTCACGTTCAATCCGCGCGAGGCTCGGGAATGCAGACGGACTGAGACCGTTCTCGCTGGAGTATTTCAGGGACGCGCCCTCGAGGACTGCATCGTGCTCAGCCCCGCGGAGTACACGAGACTCCAGGTTCGACCGGCTCTCCAGTCGGCATCGTCCGAGCTCATGTCGTCAAGCGCTCGACGGATCTCGCCTGGGTTCTTACCCTTCTCGGGAAATCGCATCAAAAGGTGGTCGCCGCAGGCGCCGGCCTCGACGAAGAAGTCCCCGGTCAGCGCCGGGAACACGATCTCGATCGCCCATCGATCGTTTTGGGCGTGGTGTCCGAACGCAACAATCTTCAACTCACCGCTGATGTCGTGTCTCGGCCGTCGGCTCGCATTCCTAGTCGGCCAGTATGAGGAGCGCGATGGCGAAGACCAGGAGCGCGCCCCCCAGCCGGAGGGCCAGCACCCGAACCGACGTCTTGCGGCCGCCGAATCCGACGATCCACAGTGCTCCGAACCCAAGCAGCCCGACAACTCCGGCGGCGAGCACCCGGCGCATCGAGAGGTTCCCGATCGGCGTCTCGAACCACTCCTTGTCGTCCGGGGGCTCGGCGCCGGCATGGCCTCCGTCCTCGAAGTCGAGGCCGTCGAGCACCTCCTGTGCCGTCGCGAGCTCGAGGACGTCCCAGGTGTCTCCCTCGTCGGTGGATCGCAGGACGTCGGTCTGGGCGTAGGCGAACACGGTGTTGTCGGTCGCGTACGCCGGTGAGAACTGGATCGGTTCTGACGTGGGGTTGCTGAAGTCGGCGATCACCCGATTGTCCTCCAGGAGATCGGCGCCGAGGGGCTCGAACGTCGCGCCCGAATTCGTGGACCTGAGGAGCCCATCTCTTCGGGCGCTGACGAGCACCGTCCGGTCGTTCGCGTAATCGGGCGACACCGCGACGCCTTCGATCTGGCTCGAGTTCGAGAGTGGCGACGTCGTGACTTCGCTCCACGACCCGCCGAAGTCACGTGACACGTGGAGCCCGGAGTCGGTGCCGGCGAACACGGTTCCGTCGGTTCCGTAGCCGGGCGAGATCGCCAGGAGGGCTGCCGCGTCCGTCTCGAGCCCCCGCGCATCGCTTGCGAGCTGCACGCCGCTGTCGGTCCACGATGCGCCCCCGTCGGCGCTCTTGAACACCCCGTTGACGGTTCCGGCGTAGAGGACCTGATCGACAGGAAAGTTCGGGCTCAACACCAACGAGCGCACCCGACCGTCGAGCAGACCGACCTGAACCCACGTGCGGGAGTCGCCGGCGGCGTTGGAGCGGAAGATCTCGCCCTGGCGCGTCGCGGCGTAGAGGACCTGGTCCGAGGCGAATGCGGGAGAGGGCGCGAGGACGAACTGGCGCAACAACGGACCGGTCGGTCGGGGACCGATGTCGATCTCGGTCCAGGACCTACCGCGATTCGTTGACTTGAGGAGCCGGACCCAGCTCGCGGAGAAGATCGTCCCGTCCTGTGCGTAGTCGGGCGAGAAGACCACGTTGTGGAGGCGACGGAGCGGCGCGAACTCATTGCCCGCTGCCAGCATCTCGACCATGAGCCCGGAGTTGGCGGAACGCCATCGGTCGCCGCCGTCGTTCGAGACGAACGCGCCCTTGACGTAACTGGTGACCACCACGGTTTCGTCGTCGGCGAAGGCGGGGGAGACGGCGAGACCCACGATGTAGTCGGCGAGCGTCTCGACCGGTGTCCAGTGGTCTCCGTCGTCGGTCGAACGGAACATCCCGTCGAAGCCGCCGAGGAACATGGCGGACTGATCGGGCGTGACTGCCACGGTGCGGAACATGGGCACCCCCACCTCGTCGGCCTGGGGATCTTTGGTCAGACCGATGGTGCGAGCCGAGAAGGTCTCGCCTCCGTCGTCGGACACGTACGCGCCGGTGTTGCGTGCCGAAGCCCAGACGGTGTCGTCGTTCGCGAAGCCGGGAGAGAACTCGAGCGATTGCACTGCTTCGGCCGGGAGCCCTTTCCCGCGTGCGGGGAGGAACGAACTCCCGCCGTTCGTGGACCGCACCAGCGTTCCCGTGCCTTTGGCCACGAGCAGCGTCTCGGTGGACTTCCGGTCGGGGCCGGCGGTGATCGCGGTGACGGGTTCGTTCCGGGCGGCGTCGAGTACGACGACCCACGTCGCGCCATCGTCGTCGGACACGAGCACCTCGCCCGCCGCGGTGCCGATGACGGCGCGGCTGCCGTCGGCGAGGAACGTCATCGCCGTGACGCGGCCGGTGAAGCCGGTGGGCTCCCATAGACGACCACCGTCGGTGCTCCGGTACATCCCGCGACTGGTCCCGCCGGCGAGCACGACGCCAGGGGAACGGGGAGAAATCGCGATCTGCGAGAAGGCCAAGCTCAGCAAACCGTTGTTCCTCAGCGTCCACGAGTCGCCTCGGTCGTCGGACCGATAGATGCCGCTGGTCCCCGTGGAGAGGTACATGATCCGCGCGTTCGACGGTGCGATCGCAACGCGTCCGAGCTTCTCGGTCTCGTCGCCCAACCCTTGCACGATCTCCCTCCAGGTGATCCCTCCGTCGGTCGATCGCATCAGCTTGGTACGCACGATCGCGAAGACCGTTTCGTCCCGCGCGAACGACGGCGAGACTGCGATGTCGGATACATCGTCGTGTGGCGCGTGCGCCGTCGCGACGCTGCCGTCGGTCGCGAAGATCACGACGTTCGCGAGCAGCAGCACGACCGCTGCGAGCACTCGGCTCCACCCCCGGCTCGCTCTCATCTACCTGCTCGGAGCGTCGGGAGTGTGGAGGGCCCGATCGCGGTTCGACCAGGGGAATGCGACGTCGGGTTCGGAGACGCCCAGCAGCCGGCAGAGCGGACCCCACTCCGGGTCCTTGGTGAAGTCGATTTCGAGGAAGTCGTCGCGCCCTCGGAAGTAGTTGTGGGCGCGCTCCATGTGGGTGTCCCACTCGATCGTCCACTTCTGGACCTCGACGACGAGGAACGTGCCGTGGTACTTCCCGGCCTCCTTCGCGGCGATGTTGCGCTCGACGTGGCGGCGGCGGCTGTCGATCCACTCGGGGAACGGCCGCACCGTGAGCACGAAGCGACTTCCCGGATACTGGCCGTCGAGCATGCGGAAGCGGCGACTGAGGAGACCGATGTCGGAGAACGCGTCGTAGCGGGGATCGAGGTGCGACAGGAGCGGCACGTCGGCGTCGAGGGCCTGCTGGACGGCGGCAGCGGCTTCGGGTCCGCCGAAGTGGAGGCTCTTGAAGCTGAGGATGGTCAACGCCTCGTGCAACGACGACGTCGCCGTCTTGTTCAGCCCGATCCCGAAGATGCGCTGCCGGTTTCGGCTCTGGTCGCGATGCTGGAAGGCGGGAAGGCCGGTCATGGGCGAAGGACGCTAGCTGTCGACCACGAGGTGGGCGAGATGACCGAGGCTCTCGTGGACGAAGTAGTGATCGATCGGCACCGACTGGAACGGGTTGGTTACCTGGAGGTATCCGCTCGCTCGGAGGAGCGCGTCGCAGCGGTCGCCTTCGACGCTGATCGCGAGGATCCGTCGATCGCCACCGAAGTCGAAGGTCTGGAGAATCTCTGCCTCCGCGCCCTCGACATCGAGACAGAGGTAGTGGACCGTCGCAGGTGCGCGGTGTTGCTCGAGTAGATCGCTGAGCGACACGGTCTCCTTCATGACCGTCTCACTTCCTGGTTCGATCTCCTCGGCCCAGGTCTCGTTCTTGTTGAAAGCGCGGATTCCGCTGCGAGGGGGGAAATCAGCGAACGACAGGAACTCGACGGTGTCACCGGTCGTTGCCGCGAGGCACCGGGAATCCGTTCGACAGCGGCGTAGCCGCTGGAGCACTCGGTAGTACTCATCAAGTGGTTCCACGCAGATCCCGTCCCACCCGAATCCGCGTTCGAGCACGTAGCTCGCGCTTCCGAGATGTCCTCCGCAGGCGCCGGCTTCGACGAAGTACCCGCCGCGCAGGTCCGGGAAGACCAATTCGACGGCCCACCGGTCGTTCTGGGAGTGATGCCCGTAGTCGCCGCCCTTCAGATCGCCGAGACCCCGATACTTGCGCCGTCTTCGCGACGCGGCTCGCAGCATCCGCAGAGGCTTCGTGACCATCAACCCAGCGCCACTCCGGTCGTGTTCGCCATGATGAACGGCTCTTCGCGGATGCGGAGGCCCAACTTGGCGTCGGGTGCGATCGAGGTCACCGAGGAAGAACCCGGCATGAGGAAGAGAAGGCTCGAGGAGCCGGCGCCCGTCTCGATGATCGAGGGCGAACTCAGCTTCGACAGCTCGTCGATCACGACCCGCCCGAGTCGGAGGTTGAGCCCGCCCGAATGTGCCGGGCGATTTCCGCGCTCGTGCAGGTTCGGAAGGTCTTGCAGGAACGCGACGGCGCGTTCTTCGGCACCGGGAGACGACACTCCGCTGGTCATGCGCCCGATCCTAGCGGCGACGATCGAAGTGGCTCAAAGGGGATGACCGCGCGCCTGCGCGATGGTCACGATGATCCCCCTGTGACCGACGCACGATTGACCCACGGGTAGGGCCAGCGGCTCCCACCCCCGGGTGGGCTGGGGCAGGAGTCGTTCCACGCGGGTGGAGTCCCGCCGATCGGCGCTATGAAGCGGCCGGATGCCGCGCCCGGCGGTCGCGCGCCGCGTGGGTGGCGCGACCGCGCGGTGTGGTTCAGACCGGGCGACAGATCATGGAATGCTGGATGTACCGCCCGGGCGGGTAAACGGCGAGGACCTCCCAGTCGGTGCCGTCGAACAGCTCGAGCGCGAAGTCCTTGTCGTAGCGGGCCTGCATCAACGGCTTCTCGGGGATCTCGTCGACGAAGCCACGGTCCTTGGCGGCCTGGGTCCTCGCGATCGCGGCCTCGGCCTGCGCGACGACGGCGGGGTCGTCGCTGCGGAGGTTGGCCCCGATGGCGAGCGCGATCGGCGACGCGTGCTCGGGATCGTTGAGGAACACCGAGAAGACGAGGCGTCCGTCGGGTCGTACGTGGCGACGCAGCAGGCGCAGCATCGCGACGTAGTCGTCGGGCGCGAGGTGGGTGAACACCGAGAAGAGGCAGATGAGGTCGAAGGCGTTCAGGTCGGTCGGGAGCTGATCGAACTCGGCGAGCGTCGCGCCCCGTGGGTTGTAGAGGTCGTTACGGGCCGGGAGGTGATGGAACTCGAACGGGGATCGGAGACGTTCGCCCGGAGCCACTCGATCACGGGGGCGGCGACGTCGATCCCAACGTACCTGCCGACCGCGCGATCGTTGTCGAGGAGCGTCTTGACGATCTTGGTCCCGCAGCCGACGTCGAGGACGTCGACGCCCGTCAGGTCGTCGCGTCCGACGGTGCGGCCGAGCAGGTCGACGGCGAACAGTCCGGAATCGACCCACTCCTGTCGATCGCGGTGCGCGGACCGCTGCAGCTCCGGCGGGACCGGGAGGCCGGATTCAGTCGAAGACGTCATGGGTCCATCATCCTCCGGATCCGCCCGACCGCACAGAGAGCCGGTCGGCCGCTCAGCTTCCCAGCGCGTCGAGGACCCGCCGGACCTGGTGGTCCCACGACCAGTCGGCTTCGGCCGCGGTCCGTCCGGCGCGCCCGATCCGCTTCCGGGTGTCGGGTTCGTCGCGGAGCAGGACGAGCGCCCCGACCAGGGCGGGGAGGTCGTGCGGGGGGACGAGCAGCGCGTCGACTCCGTCGGTCAGGCGCTCACGGAGCTGACCCACGGCCGGCGCGACCACCGCGACGCCGGTCGCCAGGTACTCGGCGAGCTTCAGGGGCGAGTAGTGGTACTCCGCACCGACAGGGGCGAGGAC
>Ga0105044_10005792_pt1 | contig 16993 bp, 15 predicted proteins | sample MAT01_FD_78092 | JGI IMG/M metagenome (GOLD analysis project Ga0105044, IMG submission 78092) | Freshwater microbial communities from Lake Fryxell liftoff mats and glacier meltwater in Antarctica - MAT-01 | ecosystem: Environmental > Aquatic > Freshwater > Ice > Liftoff microbial mat | place...
AGTCAACGAACAGGTGCGAGATACAATGATTTTGAGCCAGGGCATTGGCTCATACTGTCTCAGTCGGAGAAAGACCTTGCGTCAAGCATGGCATCCGGCGTTCACGGCAGAAGCCCCTGCCTTCAGGCATGGGAGTATGTCACTTCGCTGCTTCGCTGATCTGAAGGGTGTAGGTCGCTTCCAATTTTTCGAAGTAGAAGTCGAACAGGGCCTGACCCACCTTGATCACATACACAGCCTTGCCGGGGATCACGCCGACAGTCCCCTGTGTCGCCAGCTTGCCGCCGACGGTGGCAACGGTGTTCAGTGTGCCGGGGGTAATGTCGGTGTCCAGCGTGTTGATGGTAAATTCTGGGGCATACTCGCCCTGACGCGCATACGACAGCACGAAATCACTATCGCCGCGATAGACGAAATAGTTGGTCTCCTCTGAGTTCACTGTCATATCGGTGCTGTCACCTGCCGCCAGTTCTGCGGGCTGGGTCACAGTGAGGGTGAACTTGCCGACGCTGGTTCCGGCTTTGTCGTCTCTGCGGGTGGCGACGATGGTGTAATCGCCCTCTTTGGGCAGCATCGTCACAATGGTTGTGTTGCCATAGCCATCATAGCGCACAAGATCGGTGCCGCTGGCATCGCGCACGATGATGGCGGGATTGTTCAAGTCTCCCAGTGCATCAACGGGCTTGAGGTTAATCACAACGACCTCATCGGCCTTGCCCGCATAGGTGTATTCAATGGCAAACTCAGCCTCGGTCAATTCACCTTCAGCGGCTGTGCCCGCCGCGATCTTGTCCTGGGCCTGTACGCCAAACGCGGTCAGCGCCAGAATGAGCGCTGCGATCATCCCCACAGTCAATTTCTTAAGCATCTGAACAGCTTCCTTGTGTGTGTCAATAAACAAGATAACTCAATGAAATATAGTTGGTAAGATTTTAAAAATCAACCAGTAGAATGCTAAAAACTTGTAAAGCTTGAAACGAAACAGGGCGAGTCATGACTCGCCCCTATAAATACCGTGTAGGGGCGCAGCGTGCTGCGCCCAAAACACCTATATCCTTGTATGTTTCAAATCGTTTCCCGATTAGCGGAACGCCTGCATCAGCTTGTCCAGCGCGGCGGCTGACGGACGCAGCTTCTCGGCGGGCAGGGTCGAGAGGCCCTGTTCGACCAGATTGTCCGATTCGGCCAGTGTGACACGCGGCTCTTCGTAATACACCAGACCAGTCAGGAACACATTATCGCGCTGCGCCTGCTCCAGCACTGTGAGCGCCTGAATGCGGCTGCGTGGGTCATGATCGCGGCCCAGGTCTTTCAAGCGGATGACCGTGCCATCGTGCATATCGACATCGATGTATTCGCTCTCGGCCTCACCGTCGATGACGATTTCCTGCTTGGCATCGACGTAATCCGGCGCGAGGAGTTGAATCTCATGCATCGAGATTTCATGTTCCTGGCCGTAAGGATAGCTCTTGGTCGAGGCTGGATCGTTGTTGAAGGTCACGCATGGGCTGATAATATCCAGGACGGCGATGCCCTTGTGATGCAGCGCGGCGGTTATGAGCGTTTGCACCTGCTTGGCGTTGCCGCTGAAGCTGCGGGCCACAAAGGTCGCGCCTGCGATGATGGCTTCCATCGCCAGATCAATCGCCGGGAAGTGATTTTTGCCGTAATACTTGAGGAACTGGCCTTCGTCGGCAGTGGCCGAGAATTGGCCCTTTGTCAGGCCGTAGACGCCGTTGTTCTCGATGATGTAGACGAACGGCACATTGCGGCGGATGACGTGCTTGAACTGGCCCATGCCGATGCTGCCCGTATCGCCATCACCGCTGACGGCGATGGCGTGCAGCTCACGATTCGCCATGAGTGCGCCCGTGACGACGGAGGGCATACGCCCGTGCAGCGAATTGAAGCCGTGTGAGCGACCCAGGAAATAGGCGGGTGTCTTGCTGGAGCAGCCGATGCCGCTGAACTTAATCAGGCGGTGCTGCTCAATGCCCTGCTCATACGCCATGCTGACGATCTGATTGGAGATCGAGTCGTGGCCGCAGCCGGGGCACAGCGTGCTCTTCTTGCCCTTGTAATCCTCGCGGGACAGGCCGAGGACGTTGACATTCGCGTTGCGTGTAGGACGAGTTGTCATGACTGTTTTTCCTTATCGGCTTTCACGTTGTCATAAATCCACTGCGCGGTCATGGGCAGGCCATCGCCCAGGGCCAGCGAGACGAGATGCGTCAGGTCTTCGGGGTGATCCACGCGGATGACCTGATTCAACTGACCATCGAAGTTATTTTCGATGACATAGATGCGCTCATGCTGGCGGATGAACTCGGTCACGCTTGGGGCGAGAGGCAGCGCACGCACGCGCATATAGTTCGTCTCGATGCCTTCCCGCGCCAGCAGATCACGCGCTTCCTGAATGGCGGGTTCGTTCGTGCCAAAGGTCATGATTCCCACCTTCTTATTGGTGTCGATATCCGTCACCGGGCCGATTTTCTCCGCCAGATAGGTGCGAGCCGTCTCCAGCTTGTGACGCAGGCGCGTCATATTCCGCAGCCATACGTCGCTGCGTTCGCTGTAGTTTGCCATCTCATCATGACCTGTGCCGCGTGCAAACCATGCCGCCATCGGGTGATCGGTTCCGGGCAGCGTGCGCCAGCCAATGCCATCACCATCGACATCCATATAGCGGCCCCATTTGCCGTTTTTGTCGATGAACTCCTGCAACTGCTGCGCGTTCAGCACCTTGCCGCGATCCAACTCTTCGGTTGGGTATTGGAAGGGGTCAGACATCCAGTTGTTCATGCCCAGATCAAGATCGCTGACGACGAAGATCGGCATTTGCATGTGCTCTGCCACATCGAAGGCCCGCCAGCCGTACTCGAAGGCTTCTTCGGGCTTGCCCGGCAGCAGCACAATCTGACGAGTGTCGCCGTGTCCCAGGAAATGCGTCGAGAGCAGATCGGCCTGGCTGGTGCGCGTGGGCAGACCGGTGCTCGGCCCCATGCGCGTGACATCCCAGATGACGCAGGGAATCTCGGCAAAATAGGCGAGACCCGCAAATTCGGTCATGAGGCTGATGCCGGGGCCGCTGGTCGAGGTGAGCGAACGAGCGCCCGCAAAGCCCGCGCCGATGATCATGCCTGCGGCGGACAATTCATCTTCCGACTGCACAACCGCGACGGTCTCTTTGCCCGTTTCATCGCGGCGCAGATGGCGATAGCTGATGATGGCATCGACCATGCTGGTGGACGGGGTAATCGGATACCATGCCACCACCTGCACGCCGCCGAAGATCGCGCCAATGCCCGCCGCTTCGTTGCCCGTGATCAGGATTTTGCCGACATTGCCATCCATCTTCTCGAACGTGAAGGGGTCTTGCTTGGTCAGAGACTGCTGCGCCCACTGATACGCCAGTTCGATAACATTGAAATTCATCTTGGTCGGCTTTTCTTTGCCGCCAAAATTGGCGAGGAGGGCCGTATAGATCATGTCCATCGGCAGATTGAACAGCGAGGCCATGACGCCGACATACGTCATATTTTCGACGCGCTTGCGGAAGTCGGTCTCAATCTGGGTCTGTGCCATGATGTCTTTGACCGGGACTTCGTACCACACGATGTCATCGCGGGTGCGGCCCCATTTCCAATCAGACGGGATGATGCACACGCCACCTTTGGGCAGGTTGGCAATATCTTCGGCGGCGGTGTCGCGGTTATAAGCGACGACAATTTCCGTCGTGGCGCGGCGGGCGGTGTAACCATCTTTGCTGGCGCGGATGGTGTACCACGTCGGCAGGCCCTTGATGTTGGACGGGAATAGATTTTTACCGTTGACCGGAATGCCCATATCAAACAGCGTCTTCACGAGCACGTTATTGCTCGTCTGGCTGCCCGACCCGTTGGCGGTGGCGACCGCGAAGGCAAAATCGTTCACAAGGCGCTGTTGGGGAATCGACTGTTGATGTTCGGTAGGAAGAGTAACGACCATATTGTTTATGACGCGAGTGTCGCGTCGGCTCCTTTCAGATTTTTTCTTGTCATATCGCGGGAGAAACTCCCATTCAAACCATGTCTTATGGAGCGAGGCAGGCCCCGTCCCTACGATGGGCTGTTTGCGTCTCCTTTCGTCTCGTCTTCGGGCGGGGGATGGGCATATGGGCGCAAGGTCGTGTGTTCGATGAAGGCAATTCGCGCCCCGCTATAATCGCCCGTACAAATCCGCGCAAAAATTTGTTCGTGATACTCCCAGACGCGGTGCAGGTAGGCATAATCGGCATAGCGGTTGGTCTCAACCGCCGCATACGCCTCCCAATACGCCTCCAGCAGTCCGATCACGAAGGGGTTTTGCAGTTGGTTGAACATCGACAGGTGAAACCGACTGTGCTCTTCATACGGGATGCGGATGGGGTGCGAGTGGAGTTTTTCTTGCGCCGCGTCGAGGCAGTGGCGCATGGCGGCTTTGTCGGCGTCCGTCATGAGCTGGCAGGCTTCATCCCAGAATGCCACCTCGATATGCTTCCGCAGTTCACTGAATTCTTCAAAGGCATGGGGATCACGCGCCAGGGCGTAGGAGAGGGCCAATTTGACGATGGGCGCGAACGAAAACTCGCGCAGCCGTGTCCCTATTTTCGAGCGCACATCCACCAGACCGAGCGCCTTCACCACCGCCAACTGCTCACGGATTTTGCCGGTGCTCAGGCCGAGATGCTTCTCGTCGGTCAGGTCTTGCAGCGATGGGAGGGTATCGCCCACCTGCAAGTTGCGCTGCACGATATAGTGCAATAAATCGAGATCGTTGTCTAAGAATGTATTCATTGGATGAATGCGATGAATTCAGTGAATGCTCATTATAGCACGCGCACAAGGGGCGAAAAGAGGCAGTTTTCTTTGAGAATTTTGGTACAAATTGCCAAAGATAGGAACTACGAAGGACACGAAGAAAAGCAAAATATGGAACCACAGAGGACACGGAGAACACAGAGATATGATGAGATACCGTAGGGGCGCAGCACGCTGCGCCCAAATCCTCACATATGTCCCAATTGATGTGTAGGGACTGGGCCTGCCCTGTCCAAAAATGAGGGGCATGCACGTTCTCAAACATAGGCAGATATGGTATCGTTCGCGGCTCATGGCCCCAAAGGACATTCATCATGGATCTTGCAGCCCTCATTTTTGCGCCGTTTGTGTTGGCGCTTCTTTATAGTCGGACGTGGATGGGCAGACTGCCACGCATGGTGCTGGTGGGGCTGCCTGTCGCACTGATGGCGCTACTGTTTGTCGCCTTATGGAGCTATATCCCGGCGATCCAGGAGGCGATCATGACACAGACGCCGCTCATCCGCACCTTCGATTGGCGGATTTTCGCGCTGCACCTGGATGGGCTATCGCTGTTGTTTGGTCTGATCATCACGGGGCTGGGAGCCATAACGAGCGCGATTGTTGCTCAAAAAGAAGATCATCAGCGCTTGATACGCGACGTAATGTTTCTGATGACGCTGCTGCTGGGCCTTGTGCTGGTCGATCATGTGGCGATATTTTTTACCTTCTGGATACTGTTGATTGTCGCGTTGTTCCTGTTTATACGTCCGCATTTGCGCGAAGACAAAAGGGCATGGGCAGGCTTTACCATCGCCTTGTTGGGTGGGATAGCGCTTTTGATCGGGCTGATGGTGATGTCGCAGGCGGGCGCACATGTCAAAGCGCTTGAGCAGCCCATTTACGACATCAGCCAGATCAGCACAGCTAATTTGAGCAGAACTGAGGCGTATCCGCTGTATGCTGTGCTGCTTCTCAGCGTGGCCCTGTCTGCAAGTGTCCAATTTGCGCTGCGGCGACATTATACATCCCCGGCGATACTTGCATTTCTCGCCTCAATCACAATTTTGAGCAGTACCTATCTCCTCGTCCGCTTCTATCCGTCGATGCATGACAATCCGCTGTGGTGGACTGTCGTCACAGGGGTTGGATTGCTCCTCATGCTCGTAGGCGCATTATGGACTTTATGCCAGCGCGAGGCCACAACAATTCTTGTGTGTCTGGTTTTAAGCATTATCGGGGCGTGTATCGCGTTGTTGGGCCTGCCTGATTATCTGGGCGTCAAAGCGGCTGTGCTGACAATTACCGTCTATGCGCTTGTGTTTCCGATTCTCTTTTTGAGTGTTGGGCGTGTTCACACGCTAAAAAGCGGCTTTGCTGCTGTGCTTGTGCTTGCGGGTCTAGCGTTGGGGCTGGTGGATGTCTGGACGATCCAGGCGTTTTATGTCTCCACGCTCAGGGGGGCGGGGATTGCGCTGGCGATTGTCGTCCTGAGCATGGCGCTGATCACGATGAATCTGCTGCGTGTTCTGCGAGATATGATTTTTGTAGGGACATGGCCTGCCATGTCCCCTGCCATGTCCACGCAGCAGATAGAATTTCAACAAGAACGGACACGGCAGGCCTTTTCCCTACAGATGATTCTCGGTGTATTGGCATTGGTCGTGCTGGTATGTGCGCTGCTGTTTGATGGGCTGATCGCGCCGCTGCTGCCCATGCTGATCCCACAGGGGACTGCTCTGGATATACCCGCTGTCATGCTGACTCTGTTAGCATGGGCAGGAGGCACGATGTTGTATGCGACGCGGGCCACATGGTTGCCTCTGGTCTCAGTCGCCCGCACGCAGCCCGACACGGCCCTTATAGACAGTGTGGGCTGAGCAGACGCGGGTTTTGTGTCTTTTGTGCTTCAATCGTGATATCTTTTTGGGACAAAATGAACAACACACCGAGTCTGGGCTTAGAGAACGGTGTACGTTAGAATCGCCGTTGAATGTGCCGTTTATCACAAACGCACGCCTTGCACGAGAATAAACCTTCAGGGGAGGGGCCATGAACAAGCCCGATCATAAGTATCTGGTGATTCCAGGACCAGTCGAAGTGCGCCGCGAAATTTTGGAGGCACAAACCAAATGGATGATAGGTCATCGTTCAAACGAATTTGCCACGTTGTTTGGCAGCCTGGAAGACAAGCTGAAGCAGGTGTTTTTGACGCAAAATCGCGTCCTCATCAGCGGCTCGTCGGGGACGGGCCTGTGGGAAGGGGCCTCGCGCAATGCCATCCGTGATGACAAGCGCGTGCTGCATCTCATCGGCGGGGCATTCAGCGAACGCTGGGCCGAGATCAGCAAGGCCAACGGTAAGCAGGTCGATCTGATCGAAGTGCCCTGGGGCCAGGCGCACACGCCGCAGATGGTCATCGATGCGCTGCAAAAGCAGACCTATGATGCCGTTGCCGTCGTGCATAACGAAACCAGCACCGGCGTCACCAACCCGATCAAGGAGATTGGCGAGGCCATCCGTCAGTATGGCACAACCGAGACGCTGTATCTGGTCGATACCGTCAGCGGCTTCCTGGGAACAGAGCTGCGCGTGGATGACTGGGGCATCGATATGGCGCTGACCTCCAGCCAGAAAGCGTTCGCGCTGCCGCCGGGATTGGCCTTTGCCACGATCAGTGATCGTCTGCTGGCGCGGGCCAAAGAGATTCCCTATCGCGGCTACTATTTTGATTTCATCGAGATGGAAGCCAACCTACGCAAGAACAACACCCACAACACCCCGCCCATCTCGCTCATGTTTGCGGCAGATGTGCAGTTGGATGCGATTTTGGCCGAGGGTCTGGAAAATCGCTGGGCGCGTCACAGCCAGATGCGCGAATTGACGCACGAATGGGCCTTCTCGCGTGAGTTTGGCGTGTTCGCTCAGGAAGGCTACCGCTCCAACACCGTGACCGCCGTTGACAATCGTGAACAGCAGATCGATGTGGATGCGATGGCGAAGTTCATGAGCGGGCGCGGCTACAGCATGGATAAGGGCTACGGCTCGATCAAGGGCAAGACCTTCCGCATCGCGCACATGGGCGATATGCTGGTTGAGACGCTGCAAGATGTGCTCGGCGGCCTCGATGCCTTCATCGCTGAGGGCAAGTAAGTTCACCTCGTTTTCTGCCAAATAAAATGATCTCGTAGGGGCGCAATGCATTGCGCCCTCTGCTGTGTCTGAAACACGATGAATTTTGGTATCTATTCAGGTATCCATGCAACAACGGCCCTTGTAGGGGCGCGATATATCGCGTCCAGGTGATTTGTAGGGAATTTGGCGTGGGCAGGATATATCCTGCCCCTACAAACCCGCGATTCTCATGGATAGGTGAATCATTACGAATTTTGGGCATGACACGTCATGCCCCTACAATACGCACAAGGAGCATTTCTATGTCCACATTTACCGTCCTCATTCCCGATGATGTTGATCCCCGCGCCCTGGATATTTTGAATGCCGCTGAGGGCCTGACCGTCATCGCCCCCGGCAAGCTGACACAGGAGCAGCTTCTGGCCGCTGTCCCCGGCGTCAACGGCATGTTGATTCGTAGCGGTGTGAAAATCACGGCTGATATCCTGGCGGCTGCGACTGACCTCAAAGTGATTGCCCGTGCAGGCGTCGGCGTTGATAACGTCGATCTGCCTGCGGCGACAGCACACGGCGTCGTCGTCGTCAATACGCCCGGCGGCAACACCATCTCCACCGCTGAGCACACCTTCGGCCTGATGCTGGCGCTGGCCCGCTTCCTGCCGCAGGGCGATGCCTCGCTGCGGGCAGGCAAATGGGATCGCAAATCGTTTACAGGCGTGGAGCTGCGCGGCAAGACGCTCGGCTTGATCGGCTGCGGGCGCATTGGGCAGGCGATTGCGGTTCGCGCGCAGGCGTTTGGCATGACTGTCATTGGCTTCGATCCGTACCTGCCGGATGCAGCGTTTGCGGCGGCGGGCATCAGCAAAGTCGATCTGGCGACACTGTACGCCCAATCAGATTTCATCTCGCTGCATACGCTGCTCAACAATGAAACACGCGGCCTCATCAATGCTGATGCCATTGCCCAGATGAAAGACGGTGTGCGGATCCTCAATGCGGCACGCGGAGCGCTCATCAATGATGCGGATCTGGCGGCGGCGCTTAAGAGCGGCAAAGTGGCGGGCGCAGGCCTGGATGTGTTTGAACCCGAACCTCCGGCGGCGGACAATCCGCTGATTGGGCTGCCGAATGTGGTGCACACACCGCATCTGGCGGCCAGCACCAGCGATGCCCAGATCACCGTCGCGCTGGAGGCGGCGGAACTCGTGCGCGATTTCCTGCTCAAGGGCGATATCCAGAACGTGTGCAATCCGGCAGTGCTGGACAAGAAATCGTCATAAAATTGGTCATGTAGGGGCGCAGCACGGCTGCGCCCAAGACATCCACTTCCAGCAGGGCGACCCATGGGTCGCCCCTACAAAAACGCGATTTTACAGATCACAATGATTCACCACGCCATCACGCATATCGACCCGCGTGCTGCGCCCGTGATGGACATCGGCATTTTGGGCACGATATATCGTGCCCCTACAACACCACGACATGCCTGTAACCCGACACATCCTCTCAAAATTCAAACGCCCCACGAGCAATCTCTATCAATCGGCAGCAGAATATCATCCATCGGTTTTGTCATAACCTTGCGTTAAGCGGTACAATTCCGTCTCCTGTGCTAAAATATCATAGGCTTAACCTGGACAGGCGGACGACACCGTGAGCGACGAATATCGGTCAGATATTTGGCGGTTACAAGCCCAATATAATGTTGAAGGGCTGATACAAGCGCTGAGCGCCCACGATGCGGGGATTCGTCGTCGGGCTGCGGTAGCACTGCGGGCGATCTTTGCCAAGCAAGCGCTTGAAGCGCTGCGGAAGGCGCTTGCCACCGAAGACAATGAGGAGGCCCGCCAGAGTATGCAGGCGGCCATCGAGACGCTTCAAGCGGCGGATGCGGATGAACCCGCCCCCCCGCCGGTGCGTGAACCTTCGATTGAGGAACGGCGGGTTCAACGGCTAATTGATCTGCTGAAAAAAGACGACCCGCGCCAGGTGATGTATGCTGCCCGCGAACTTGCCAACCTCAAGCACAAGCTGGCAGTTGAGCCGCTCATGATGATCTTCAACAACCCAGGATTTCCAACGGTTGTGCGTCTGGCGGTGGCCGAAGCGCTGTTGAAGCTGGAAGGCGCACCCGCCGAGGTTGCCCTGCTCGCCAATTTACGCAACCCGGAATGGGAGACGCGCCGCAAAGCGGCGGCGATTCTCGGCCAGTTGAAAGCGACCTGGGCCGTTCCGCCGCTGGCGAAGGCCCTGCGTGACCCCCATCCGCTTGTGCGCCGTACCGCACGAGCGGCCCTTGTCTATATGGATACGGCAGAAGCCAAGCGTGTTCTGGCGCAGATGCCTGACGAAACCGACCCGAATAGTAAATCAACTGAGTTAAGAAAAGTCCAGTCGCCGCCCGCGACCAGCCGTTTGCTGCGACGGATGGACGACCCCACATCGCCGGATGAAACGACCAACGATGGCCCCAACGCCACCACGATCCCCGCGCCGCCGCGTCAGCGGTTGGCAGATCGCGCCAATGCGAAAGCGGCAGCCCCGACACCGAATGTTCCGCCCGCCGTTCACACGATGGCGACGCAGCCGCTCGATCCTTCCGCAGTGGAGAAGGCCGAGCAGCACCAGCAGGACACCAAGACCGAACAACCCAAAAAGCCGGATGAGTCAAGCTAAATGCTGTACTTAAAGGATAATCGAATGCGTTTACGCCTTTTAATGATGTTTCTGTGCTGTATGGGGCTAGTGGTGAGCGCGCAGGCCCAGGGTGTGCGGGCGATTGTCGTCAATGAATTTGCCAACATTCGTATCGCACCCGCGATTGGCGCTGAGGTCATCGGCACAGTGTCGGCGGGCTACGAGTTCAGCAATATCAATGCCCGCAACACCGATAATCAGTGGATTCGCGTCGATTTTCAGGGCGAAGAGGGCTGGGTCAATCTCACGCCCCTCACGGTGCTGGATGGCGATATCAATGCGCTGCCCATCGCTGATCCGCGCTTCATCGTCTATGGCGGCGATGGCTCGCCGCGTGCAGGCACGACCAATCAGACGGGGGCTGTCAGCGCCAAAGCCAACAACGGCGTGCGCGTGCGCTCCGGCCCCAGCAAGGCGTATCCGACGCTGGCAAATATCAATTACAACCAACTTCTCAGTATCACCGGACACACCGCCAGCAACATCTGGTATCAGGTGAGCTTTGAAGGCACGCTGGGATGGGTGAACAGCACGTTCATCATCCTCCTCAGCGGCGATATCAACGCGCTGCCTGTAGGCGGCATTGTTGCCAGCGCCAAGCCGGACCTGGGCGATGACAGCGACACCTATATCGGCGTGCTCAAGCTGATGCGAGATCGTCTGAATATTGCGCGTGAGTCACTCGTCAGCATTCGTACCTCCTGGGCAGACGCCGCGCTGACGGGACGCGCTAGTTGCCAACCGTATCCGCCGCGCCCTAGTGATTTCAACATCGCGCTGCCTGTGCTGCAAGTGTATTACCAGACTCTCAACCCCTTGCAGACTGATTTCAATACGGCCATGTTCAATCTTCGCAAGTCGATTGACCTGTTCATCGATGTGTGCAATCAGCCGGGGACGGGCAATCCTGTCGGGACAGCCACCGTGCAGGGTGCTCTTGATACGGTGAATCTGACGGAACAGCAGATTGATAATCTGATTGCCCGCCTTGCCCCGCTGATCCCGGATGACAGCATCGGCTCAAACGAATGTCTGCTGACCTATCGCGGCAGAGCCGAAGTGCTGCCCGTCCTCAATCTCAACACGATTTATCTGGACAAATTCACGGCCCGCAGTTACGCCGCTGGCTACTGTTTTGATGGCGTCCAGGGGCAGAGCGTGATTTTGCAGATTCTCCCGCTGCCCGGCTCCAACCTCGCGCCCGTTATCTCCATCAGTCCGTTGGATGACCCGAAGAATTTTGCGGGCATCAATCGCGGCGCAGGTGGGGCGAATACGCTCATCCAGCTTGGCCCGATTGTGCTGCCACGCACGACGCGCTATGTGCTCATCATCGCCGATCTGGGCCTGGAAGGGCGCACGGGCGGGCCAAAAGGCGATATCGCCCTGCGCCTGTTCGATGCCTCGGCCACGATTACGGTTGGCACACAGCTCAGTTACGATCCTGCGACAGGCTCGGTGAATATCACAGTGGGGGCAACGACTGGCGTCTCGAATCAAACGACGACAACCACAACACCTGTGCTGCCGCCCTGTCCGTCGACCCAGTTTACATGCCAGCAGTTGTTTAGCTGTTCGGAGGCGCAGGCCTGTTTGCAAGCGGGCAACTTTACGCTTGACGGTGACTCCGACGGCATTCCGTGTGAAGAGACGTGGTGTCAATAAGGTGCGGGGCTGCCGATATGGGGTGGATATGTCTCGCCTAGGGGCGCAGCGTGCTGCGCCCTTTATGGGGATGATCGATTTTTGGGTGCAGCACGCTGGTCGGTGTGCATAATCGCGTGGTATCGATTTTCGTCTCACACAATCGGTTCGCAACAGGCCACAGCGTTTTTGTAGGATCGCCCTTTATAGATGGGGATCATCGATTTTGGGCGCAGCACGCTGCGCCCCTACGACAATCGCACCATTGGTTATTGATGGCGGTCTGTAGGGACAAGGCCCGCCTTGTCCGAATGGGTGGACACGGCAGGCCGTGTCCATGGACTTTGGCCCTTTTTTGGAGACGGCAGGCCGTGTCCCTACAATTTCACATTGAAATGGCATCGGCAAACCACCCGCACGCTTACAGCAGTTTCTTCCCAACCGCCCGCACAGGCGCGTAATTCGTGCGATGCACTGGGCTGACGCCGTAAGTTTGCAGCGCCCTGAGATGGGCGGCTGTTCCGTAGCCCTTATGCTGAGCAAAGCCATACTGTGGCAGTTCAGCATCCAGATTGAGCATGAGCGTATCGCGGTACTGCTTGGCGAGGATGCTGGCCGCTGCAATCGAGAGCGAGAGTTGATCGCCGCGTGTGATGGAGCGAATCCCATACAGGCCGTTCATAGCGGGCCAGCCAAAATGATCGAGGAAAAAGACGGTTGTGTTTTGCGGCGGCTTCAGCATGGCGAAAAGAGCGTCTCGCGCCAGAGCCATCGCTTGATACTGGGCAAAGCTCAAGCCTCGTCTGCTGATTTCATCGGCCTGGACGACGCCGACACCCCACGCGAGGGCCGTATTTTTAATGCGCGTGTCCATCTCGGCCCGCAGGCGTGCGGACACCTTTTTGCTGTCGCGCACGTCTCTCAGGCGTTCGGCCAGATCGGGCGCATCAACGGGCAGCAGTACCGCCCCCACCACCAGCGGGCCAGCCCAGGGGCCGCGTCCGGCCTCATCAAATCCAATAATATGCGTGTAGCCCTCAGCGCGGGCGGCATGTTCAAAGCTCAGGCTGGCGGTGCGGTTGAGGCGTTGCTTGCTCATACAGTCCCTGTCGCCAATTGCGACGAATCTCCCAGATTTCCCACAGCATCCGCAGTGAGTCGTCAATCAGGCGCATTTTCGAGTCGGGGTCAAAATACCATGTAATCGGCACAGCGGCAATTTTATAGCCGCGCCGCAGCGCCACAAAAATCAATTCCACATCAAAGCCGATGCCTGTGGTCTGCTGCACGCCAAACAGATCGTCCGCCGCCCGCCGCGTGAACATCTTGAAGCCGCACTGGGTGTCTTCAAATTCACGCACCGCGAACAGCTTGATAATCAAGTTATTGACGCGGCCCATAATATGGCGATATTCCGGCTCACCAATGCGTTTTGCGCCCGGCCCCTCGCGTGTGCCGATCATGACATCATAGCCATGCAGCACGGGCGGCAAAAACTTACGCAGCTCCTCAATCGGCATCGACAGATCGGTATCGCAGATGAAGCGGTAATCGCCTTTGGCGGCCAGCATCCCGGCTTTGACCGCCAAGCCTTTGCCCCGCGTCATGACCTGCATCAGGCGCACATAAGGGTACTGCTTCGCCAGTTCCATCGTCACAACGGCGGTGCGATCATGACTGCCATTTTCGACGACAATCACCTCCGCCGTATAAGATTGCGTTTTGAGATAGGCGTCAATCTTGGTCAGCGCCAGCGGCAAACGCCGCTCTTCGTTGTGCGCGGGGATGATGATTGACAGATAGGGATCGGCATTCGTCACGACAGTTCGCTCCCTGGGTGCGCGGCGGGAGTCGCCGTGTCCGCTGTGAGAATAGAGTCAATATAATCAATAGAGACACGCCGCCGCGCCTGCACGATGCGCCGTTTTTGCAGAATGCGCGGCACATCCAGCACGCCGCGCAGCATTCCGCGCAGCCGTGCCCGTGCAGCGGCTCCGCGCCAGGCTTTGAGAGCGCCCCACATTTGGCCCAACTGACGCCGTACAATCGCAGCGCCATATTTGCGCCAGAGCGGGCGCGGCAGATTTTTTCCCAGGATGTGCAGCAGGTTACGCCCATCATAATAGCTGGCTGTGACCCCGCCACCGGTGGCCGAAAGGTGATGATAGACGATGGCATGAGGGGTGTACAGGGCGTGCCAGCCTTGCAACTGTGCTCGCCAGCCCAGATCAATATCTTCGAGCGAGAAGAATAGATCATCATCCAGCAGGCCGATCTCATCCAGCATCACGCGCCGATACGCTGACGAGCCGCCGCACGCGCTGAAGACATAGCCCTCATGATACTGGCCCGTATCTTTTTGCCACACACCGCGATTATACGGGCGGCCATCGGACGTAAAGCCATCGCCTGCGGTGTGCAGTGTGTCGCGCTGATCGAACAGCAGCATCTTACTCGCCACCAGCCCCACATCAGGATAGCGGCGGAAGGCATCAACCACTGCTTCCGCCCATTTGGGATCGACTTCGGTATCGTTGTTCAGCAGCGCGATGATCTCGCCGGTGGCGGCCTTTATCCCGGCATTGCACGCGCCTGTAAAGCCGCGATTCTCCGGCAGATCGACCAGACGCACCCAGTCATAGTGCTCACGAATGAACGCTTGTGAGCCATCGCTGGAGGCATTGTCTACGATGATGACTTCAGTCTGGGCATAGGTTTGGGCTGCCAGCGCATTCAGGCACGTTTCCAAAAAGCGCAGGCCGTTCCAATTGGGAATGATGATCGAGATGAGAGGATCGGGCATGGACACACATTCATCTAAGCAGGCAGAAGCGCCCGCTATTGTTACAAAAAAGGGGCCACGCGCAAAGAGGCGTGTTTGGAGAGAGGGATGATGCTGCATTCTTCTCGATCATCAATCTCTCATCTTGATACACAAGATGAGACGGTTTCACGCATATTTCATGAAGTCCTTCATTTTCTAAGATACGAAGATTGATTCTGAATGGTTTGAGAGCCTGTTATTCATGACTTGTTAATGTCATTACGATTGATATTTTGTAGCATCATTGCATTTCACGATAGAAATACTATCAATCTGTGAGAATTTTAATGTTCTTGGACGAAAATAGGACGATAGGCACATCGCTTTACAAACAGTTTGTGTCTATGATTTGTCTAGCTTTGTTGAGAAACCGATGAAGGTCAATATCTATGTCCGCACAACTCTCCTGGTATCTTGACGATCATGTGCTGTATCTGCAACTGGTCGGAATCGTCACCCCGGAAACGCTCAGTAAGATTTGCGACTCAGCGCTTGAGGTCTTGAACCAGCGCCGCCAGCCTGTGCAGCTCATCATTGATGCCCAGCGCACGGCCTCCCTGCCGACAGAGAGCGGCCCGCTCCGCAGCAGCATGACCAAACTCCTCTCGCACAAGAATGTAGGCTGGAGCGTAATGGTCACGCACAACCTGATGTTCCAGGCGATCATGAATCGTATGGTCTATGGCCTGACAGAACGTTGGGGCTATGTCGGCACGCTCAGTGAAGCGGCTGACACGCTGCGCCGTATCAATGTCCATCTCCCGCTCGTGCCCACCAGTTCCCCCCAGGGCAGCATGATCGCACAAGCCCGTTAATTAACTAAACATCCTGAACCCCACGCTTCAAGCGCAGAGAGGCCCCTCTTTGCGCTTTTTTTGCGTTTGGTCGACTCCTCTGCAACCCTTGTCTGCCAGGGGTGTTTGTGTGTCAAGAGTTTGATACTATCCCGATCAGGGATTTTTAACGTCAGGGAGACATATTATGGCAGACTGGAAGGGACGTGTCGCAATCGTCACCGGGGGCAGCCGAGGCATTGGCCGCGCCATTGCACTGGAGTTTGGACAGCGCGGCGCAACCGTCATCGTGAATTACAACAAGAGCGCTGACGCCGCCAATGAAGTGGTTGAGGCGGTCAAGGCAGCGGGCGGCGACGGTATGGCAGTACAGGCCGATGTCAGCAATGCCGAGCAGGTCGAGGCGCTGTTCAAGGCCGTCACCGCTGCTTATGGACAGGTCGATATCCTCGTCAATAATGCAGGCACAACCCGCGACAACGTGATCATGATGCTCAAGCCCGATGATTTTGACAGCGTGATCAACACCAATCTCCGCAGCGCGTGGCTGTGCAGCAAGGCCGCCAGCCGTATGATGATGAAGAAGCGCTCAGGCCGCATCATCAATATCACGAGTGTGGTGGGCATCGCGGGCAACGGCGGCCAGACGAATTACTCCGCTAGCAAAGCCGGTATGATTGGTCTGACGAAATCGCTCGCCAAAGAGATCGCCAGCCGCAATATCACCGTCAATGCGGTGGCTCCCGGCTTCATCGAAACCGATATGACCGCCAGCCTGAGCGAAGAGGTGATGAAGCAGGCGATTGCGGCCATCCCGTTGGGGCGGCAGGGCAAGCCAGAAGATGTCGCCAAAGCTGTCGCTTTCCTTGCGTCGGACGATGCGGTGTATATCACGGGACAGGTCATCGTCGTCGATGGCGGCATGGTGATGTGATGATTTAAGAGCACGGCAACGCAAAGGACGCGAGGAAAAGCCAAAGAACACAAAGAAAAGCAATCCTATCCTTTGCGTTCTTTGCTCCCTTTGTTTCTTTGCGTTGTCTTGCTCTTGTGTTTTAGAAGCCGTTTGATAATGGAATTTG